>FWPV01003734.1_pt1 | contig 33934 bp, 30 predicted proteins | sample 2228371 | NCBI WGS metagenome assembly FWPV01 (sample SAMEA103939776, study PRJEB20133) | metagenome
TTTCCGCTTATACTAGACATTTTAAGGAACACTAATATTAATGAAATCAACCAAATTTAGTCCGAAATAATAATCAATTACCAAAAAAAATGAGCCGCCCGTCGGACTTGAACCGACAACCTTCGCTTTACAAAAGCGTTGCTCTGCCATTGAGCTAGGGCGGCAGTTGTAAAGCGAAATTATTATAGATTATAACGAAGACAAAGTAAAGAGTTTTTATGACACGGGTAGGTGGCAGAGTGGTCAATTGCACCAGACTGTAAATCTGGCGCCTCCGGGCTACGGGGGTTCGAATCCCTCCCTACCCACCATCACAAAACTTTTCGGCTTTTTGAGAGCCAGATCGTGGGCGGCACAAAGTGCCGCCCACTGATTTTGCGGTGCATTCGCGCCGCTTTCCGCGCCTTCGGCGCGGGCATTTCCCCCCGCCAAAACGAGGTTCGAGCCGAACAAAGTTCGGCAAGCAACCTTTTTCGCGAAAAGGTTGCTCTCCTGTGCGATTTTAGGTAGATTCTCTGCCTCTTTTATCCATTCCGACATCGGTTCGAGCCAGCCAGTCCGCTTTTGTTCAAGACGGGTTGATTGTTCTTCCAGCGACTTTTTCTCGCTCAATAATTTTGCTTTCTCATTTCGGTATATTTCTTGCTCAATTACTTGGTCGAGGTAGCCGTCTAAAAGTCGCTGGAGTTTAACCGAGATAGCTTTAATTTTCTCTCGCGCCTCTTGAACAAAAGCGGTTGCGGATTGGGCGGATTCCTTTTTGTCTTTTTCTAACATATTCCTTAATTCTGCCGCCCAATCCGGTTTCAAAGAAAATTTTTGAAGCATTGCGGAAAGTTGCGCATCTAAAACCTCTTGGCGAATACAAGGTTCGGGACATTTGAAGTCCTTTCGCTTTTTGGTACAATGGTAGTAAGTGTAATGGTGAACATTGCCATTTTTCTGTTTTTTAACCTTGTATTCGCCTGTTACCATCATGCCGCAACTTCCGCAATGCAGAAGGCCGCAAAAAGGTTGTGGTTCGTTCTTTAGTTTTTGCGGCTTACCTCGTTCCTTCAAAACCTCCTGTACTCGGTCAAAAATTTTCTTTGAAACTACTGGCTGGTGCTTGCCCTCGTGAATTTCGCCAGCATAACGAAAGAGGCCGGTATAAAATGGATTGGAAAGGATAAAAGAAATTCTGTCTTTTTTGATTCGCTTGCCGCCGGAAGAAAGTATATTGTGTTGCGCCAAAAAGTTTGAGATGTCTTCGAGCCGAGAATTGTTTTGCGCGTACAATTCAAAAGCGCGGCGAATAATTGGAGCTTTCTTTTTGTTCACGACAATACTCTTTGTTCGCACATCGTTGATATAGCCAATTGGCGCAAGAGATGGATATTCGCCGCGCTTCACTTTTTGGCGCAATCCTCTCTTGGTATTTTCGGCAAGCGAATCCACATAATATTTGCTTTGCCCAAAAACTATATTGAGCATAAATTTACCTTGCGGCGTGTTCTCGAACCATAGCGTTGGAAATTTCAACGCCGCAATATGCCCGCAATCCAAAAGATAAATAACGCGTCCACCATCAACAGAATTGCGCGCCAATCTGTCAGCGTGCCACGCCAAAATTCCGTTAGCTTCGCCGTGCTCAATGCGGTTTAGCATATCGTTAAAAATTGGACGGCCCGGAATTTTGGCACTCTGTTTTTCTATAAACTCCTCGACAACATTTAGTCCTTCAGTTTTGGCGAAGGCGCGCAATTCTGCAAGTTGGTCCTCAATCGAACCGCGCCGTCCGAGCGGAGCATTGGCACCAAGCCTCCGCCTGCGCGATAGCGCAGAACGCCGAAACAAAATTTTCTTTTTCCTTGAAAAAAGAAAATGGGCGCGCGCAAAATTCAAAAATGGAGAAGAAAATTTTGTTGAGGCGTAGCCCCGCCTTCGGCGGGGCGCGGAGGCGTTCGTGGCTGTTCAGATTCAGCAATTTTTGCTAAAATAGGTTCGAGCGTGGTTGTATAAATACAAAGTTGTCGGAAAAAATAAAAATGTGCTAATATATCAAAAAGAATAAAAACGCCTTTTGGGGTGGTTTTGTTTTTATTCATAAAAATTTTCAATGCATCAAAAAATTCTCGCGAAAATAAAAAAATCCCTCTACACAACGCCTTTTCAAGACGACATCTGGCACGACCGCCACAAAAGAAACGGAGGAAACAAAAAAGACATTCTCATTCACAACATTCCTTTTCTTTTCACCTGCGACGAAACGGAAAAATTGCGGTGTTTTCAAAAATATTCCGTGAAAATTTCAAATGGAATAATACAAGAGGTTGTTCCTTCGAGAAAAGCGAGCTCCAAAAACTACAATCTGGTCTATGAAGCCGGAATGCGCGGAGGAATTGTGGTGACGCCGGGACTTGTGAACGCTCACTCCCATCCGCCGATGTATCTTTTGAGATCCGCTATGATGCTTGACGAGGGGGAATCCATTGACGAGACAATTGCCGCCATGCCGCGCTGGGAGCGGGCAATGTCGGACGAGGATTATGCTTTTTCCTCCATCGGAGACATAACAGAACAGCAGAAAGCGGGAATTACGACCACTTTGAGCCATTTTGCGGTATATTGGCCGATTGAGATGGCTACTCGGACAACCGGCCATAACATGATAAACGCCGTGAGTGTCGCTTCTAACACCCATCCGGAAAATTCTCCGGCGCTAATCAAAGAGCTTATTTCCAAAAAAGACGAGAACTGTGAATCCCAGCTGGCAATTGCCCTTCATTATCTTTTGCGAGCCAATTCAAAAATCTTGAAAGAGGTGAAAAGCCTTCAGGACGAGCATAATCTGCTTTTCACTTGCCATATGGCGGAAAGTGAGGCCAAAGCGAAGAAAAATGTCGCGGTTCACAAAAAAAGGGAAGTAGAAATGCTGGAGGATGCCGGTTTGCTCACCAGGAAAGCGGTTGTTTCCCATTCAATTTATGTGACTGACAGCGAAATAAAAAAGATGGTGAAAAACAATGTTGGAGTTGTTCATCTTCCGACTTCAAACGTGATTCACAAAAGCGGCACGTTTCCCCTTTGGAAATTTGTGGACGCGGCTGGAAAGTCATATATTGCGCTGGGAACCGATGGCGTGGTTTCCAAAAGCCGCCTGGATCTGCTTTCGGAAGCCTATCAAACGCGGATTACCCACCTTTATGACCGGACGGTGAAATTTGGCTCTCTTTTCAAAATGATTACGCTTAACGGGGCAAATGTCCTCAATATGCCCGACCGGGGGCGGATTCTTCCGGGAATGCGGGCCGACCTTGCTTTCTGGAAACTCAAAGATCGGGGGTTTATTCCCTTTGATCAAAAAAATCCAATGACGCTTCTTGGGAACCTCATTACCCATGGTGGACGAGCCGTGCGGGATCTTATGATAAACGGGAAATTTGTCGTGAAGTCGCGCCGCCACACGCGGGTGAATGAAAGCAAATTACTGATGATTCTTCAGAAAAAACATATGAAGATGCGGCAAAGAGTGCTGCAAATGAAAAAATCTTGATAATTTTCCCTATTTAAGCTAAGATTATCGCATGGAAAAAGAAATTTCCGCCATCAAGTCAAAATTTTTCAATGAGGCGGCCGACTCGCGAAACGAGAAAGAACTTTATGATATGAAGGTGAAATACACGGGTCGGAACGGGGAACTGACGAAAATACTCAAGAATTTGAAAAATCTTCCTCCGGAAGAGCAGAGAAAAATAGGGCCGCTGGCAAACGAGGCGCGTCGAGCGATTGAGCAGTCTTTCGAAGAGCGCAAAAAAGAGTTGAGCGAAAAAATTGATTGGGAAAAAGAACGTTTGGACGTCACTCGGCCGGGGAAAAAAGCGGAAATCGGCCATCTTCATCCTATCACTTTGGTTTATCGCGAAGTCGAGGAAGTTTTTTCCTCGATGGGCTTTGAAATTGTCGAAGGGCCGGAATTGGAAACGGGCTGGTACAATTTCACTGCCCTTAATTTTCCGTTTGATCATCCGGCGCGGGATATGCAAGACACTTTTTGGATAAAAGCGCCAAAAAGAGATTTGGTACTTCGCACACATACATCGCCCGTCCAAGTCCGCTTTATGGAAAAAAGGAAGCCGCCTTTCCGGATTATTGTCCCCGGACGGGTTTTTCGAAATGAAGCGACAGACGCGAAGCACGAGCATACTTTGCACCAATTTGAGGCGCTGATGGTTGGAAATAGTGTGAATGTCGGAAATTTCAAGTATATCGCGGCGGAATTTTTCAGCGCGTTTTTTGGAAAAAAAGTCGAAATAAGGCTTCGGCCGAGCTTTTTCCCTTTCACTGAACCCAGTTTTGAGTTTGACATTAGTTGTTCGGTTTGCTCGGGAAAGGGTTGCCCGACTTGCAAGCAGGCCGGCTGGCTGGAGATTGGCGGAGCGGGGATGGTAAATCAAAACGTTTTTCTTGCCGCTGGATATCCAATAAATCGCTATCAGGGTTTTGCTTGGGGATTTGGCATTGAACGTCTTGCTATGATGAAGTGGAAAATCGACGATATCCGCTGGTTCGAAAGCGGGGACTTGAGGTTTATTAATCAATTCTGAATTTAGCTACCAAATACGAATAGAATACTAATATACGAATTTTAAATTCCCATTAGGATATTTGTATGCGATTAGTATTTAGTAGCCCGAATGTGTAATTAGTAGCCGAAGCTTCATGAAATATTCTTACCTCTGGCTTAAAGAGTTATCTGGAACAAAAAAATCGCCCAAGGAATTGGCCGAGCTCTTGACTATGCGCGCGTTTGAGCTGGAAGACAGGAAAACTGAAGGAAAAGAAACCCAGCTGGAATTTGCAATCTTGCCCAACCGCGGACACGACGCGCTGTCTCACGTTGGCCTAGCGCGGGAAATTTGCGCGTGTGAGGGACGGAAGTTTCACTTCCTAACATCGGATGTTAGAAAGCTCCTAACATCCGATGTTAGGAGCTTACAGATTGGAATCAAAGACAAAAAACTTTGCTCTCGCTATATCGGTGCGCTTATTGAGGGGGTGAAAGTAGGACCGTCGCCGAAATGGATGCAAGAGAAACTTTTGGTATGCGGCGTGAAGCCGATAAATAATATTGTGGACATTACAAACTATGTGATGCTCGAATTTGGCCAACCTCTCCATGCTTTTGATATTTCCCAATTAGCAACTTCGACCTCCCCGCCGCCTCCCCCCTTTAACAAGGGGGGGATGAAGAGGGTGGTAAAAATAATCATTCGAAAAGCAAAAAAAAGGGAGAAGATTAAGCTGCTCGATGAAAAAATATACGAACTAGCCGAAAATGATCTCGTGATTGCTGACAGCGAAAAGGCGATTGCTCTGGCTGGCGTGATGGGCGGATTTGAATCTGGCATAACCGGCAAAACAGAAAGCATAATCCTTGAATCGGCTAATTTCAACCCAACCAGCATTCGCAAAACTCGAATGCGGCACAACATCAACACGGAATCTTCCTATCGCTTTGAACGTCAAATTGATCCGAATCTTGCCGAAATCGGCGCGGCGCGGACGATTGAATTGATTCAAAAATTGTGCGGTAAAAACGTAAAAATTACAGCGCTTTCTGATATTTATCCCAAAAAGACAAAACCATGGAAAATAAAATTAAATACCGATTACGTGAACAAGTTGCTCGGTGAAAAAATCCCGGTCGCGAAAATGAAAAATATTCTCGAAAATCTTGGGCTCAAGATACTTGGAAGTTCGACTTCCAAGTTCTTCCAAGTTGAGATTCCGACTCGCCGCATCGATCTCAAAACCCAGGAGGACCTCATTGAGGAAATCGGGCGCATCTTTGGGTACGAAAACATCAAAGAGCAAGCGCCGGTCGCGGAAGTGAAAACCCCGCCGGAAAATAAAAAAAGAAATTTCGAAAACAGATTGCGGGATATTCTTGCGGGCTTGGGATTTTCGGAAGTGATGAATTATTCTTTCGTGAGCGCGGATGATATTGCGAAATGCAATCTCAAAATAGAAGATCATATTGAAGTGGCCAATCCTTTGAGTTCGGATCAGCAATATCTTCGCTGGAGCCTTGCGCCGAATCTTTTGAAAAATATCGCTCTCAATCTCAAAAACTTTTCGGATGTGAAAATATTTGAAATCGGGAATAAATTTGCCCTGGAAAAATCAAAAACAAAAGAAGCAACTGTTGTGGTTGGCGCGATAGCCATCAGACCGGCAAAAGAAGACTTGTTTTTTGAACTGAAGGGCAAAGTAGAAGCGCTACTTGAAAAGATCGGATATAAAAATTCTCAATTCTCAATTCTCCTGCCCGACTCGCTTCGCGACTCGAAGCGGGCGGGCAATTCTCAATTCTCATTTTGGCATCAATCCCGCTCCGCGGAAATAAAAATTCACGGAAAAGAAATTGGTCGGATCGGTGAAGTGAGCCCCCTAGTTTTGCGCAAATACGGAATCAAAACCCGCGTGGCGCTTTTTGGCCTCCGAATTTCAGAGCTCATTGAAAGAGTCGGCTATCCGGAAGAAAAATTATATTGCCCAATCAGCAAGTTTCCGGTTGTCGAGAGAGATATCTCGATGTTCATATCCGGAGACACGAAATTTAACGAAATAGTGACGAAAATCAACGAAGCGGGAGGAAATTTACTGAAAGATATTGGATTGTTTGATGTTTTCGAAAAGGCTGGCGAGAAGAGTCTGGCTCTACGCCTCAAAATCGGCTCCAATGCGAAAACTTTGACATCTGAAGAAATCGACACGGTGATGAAAAAAATAATCTCAAAACTGGAAAAAGATTTGAAGGTTAGGGTGAGAAAATAATTTTCAATCCAGTAATCCAGATAACTGGATTAGCTATCCGTTTAGCTTTCCAATGAAGGAAATCTCCAAGCACTACAATCCGCAAGATGTTGAACCAAAATGGCTGGCCTTCTGGGAAAAAGAAGGTATTTTTCATTATGACAAGAAAAAGAAAGGCAAGATGTATTCCATCGATACTCCGCCGCCGACGGTGAGTGGAAAGATGCATATCGGACATTCTTTTTCGTATACCCATGAGGATTTCATCGCGCGATACCGCCGGATGAAGGGGGAAAATGTTTTTTTCCCATTCGGGACGGATGATAATGGCTTGCCAACGGAAAGGCTTGTTGAAAAAATAAATAAAGTTCGGGCGAACAAAATGCTCCGCAAAGATTTTATTAAATTGTGCAATGAGACCCTGAAAGAAATTACGCCCGATTTCATTGACGATTGGAAAAAAATTGGAATGTCCTGTGATTTTTCCAAAATTTATTCAACTATCAACGACGACTGTCGCCGAACCAGCCAAAAATATTTCATAGACTTGTATAAAAAAAACAATGTCTATCGCCGGGAAGCCCCGGTGGTTTGGTGTCCGCACTGTCAGACGGCGATTGCCCAAGCCGAACTTGAAGACAAAGTTGCGGAAACTTTTTTCAACAACATTATTTTCAAACTGCCAAACAGGGAAAATCTGATTATCGCCACAACCCGGCCTGAACTTCTTTCTAGTTGCGTGGCAATTTTTGTGAATCCAGCTGACAAGAGGTATAAGAGTCTGATTGGGAAAAAGGCGCAAGTTCCGATTTTTGGGCACAAGGTAGAAATTATGGCTGACAAAAAAGCGGACATGAAAAAAGGAACTGGAGTGGTTATGTGCTGTACTTTTGGCGACAAAACGGACGTGGAATGGTTCAAAGAATACAAACTGCCGCTTGTTATGTCGCTTGACAAAGCTGGCCGAATGACAAGAAAAGCCAAGAAATACGAGGGACTTTCTATAAAAGAGGCGCGTGAAAAAATCATTGAAGAACTCAAAAAGAAAAAATTGCTTGCTGGTCAGAAAAAAATTGCCCATACCCTCAATATCCACGAGCGTTGCAAGACAGAAGTCGAAATCTTGAATTCCGAGCAGTGGTATGTAAAAGTCCTGGATCAAAAAAAGAGACTCATTGAACTTGGTCGAGAAATCAAGTGGTGTCCGGGGTTTATGCGGTCGCGCTATGAGAACTGGGTGAAAAATCTTAGCTGGGATTGGTGTATTTCGCGCCAGCGTTTTTTCGGAGTGCCGTTTCCGATTTGGTATTGCCAAAAATGCAGAGAGATTAAACTTGCCGATGAAAAAGATTTGCCTGTTGATCCGATAAGCGACAAGCCAAAAGGAAAATGTGAAAAATGCAAAAGCGGCAAGTTTATTCCAGAAAAAGACGTGATGGACACGTGGGCGACAAGCTCGCTCACCCCGCAGTTGGCGCTGCAGCTTTTTTATGATGAGAAAGATTTAGAAAAGTTGATTCCAGTGAACTTGCGGCCGCAGGCTCACGACATTATTTCTACCTGGCTTTTCTATACGGTTGTCCGTTCCTATTATCATTTCGGGCGCATTCCTTGGAGTGAAGTGATGATTTCAGGGCATGTTCTTGATTCGGAAGGGCGAAAAATGTCCAAGAGTATTGGCAATGTCGTTGAGCCGCAGATGATCCTTGAAAAATACGGTGCCGACGCTTTGCGGTTTTGGGCGGCCGGGAGAAGCCTGGGGCAAAATATCAATTACACCGAAGAAGAAATTCAGGCCGGGAAAAAATTCTTGACGAAGCTATGGAATCTTCTTCGTTTTTCTTCGTTAAATTTGAAGAAAGATAAGAATGGAAAATTTTCCATATTACATATAATGACGATCGTCAGTAAGTGTAATACGAAAGAAATATATCCAGTTGATCAGTGGATTCTGGCTGAACTTCAAGAAGTGATTAAATTTGCTACAAAGAGTTTTGAGGAATATGATTATTCGGCGGCCAAGCTCGCGATTGAAAAATTTTTTTGGATAAAATTGGCTGATAATTACGTTGAAATCGTGAAGAACAGGCTTTATGACCAAGGCTCGAAAAACAAGAAGGGACGAGAGTCAGCCCAATTTACCCTTTATTCAACACTGCTTACACTTCTACGATTACTTGCGCCATTTGTTCCCTTTGCGACCGAAGAAATATATCAGACCTTTTTCCGAACCAAAAAATGCGCAAAATCCATTCACCTCTGCGGCTGGCCGGAGATTAATGAAAAATTATATGATAAAGAAAAAATTGAGACTGGAAAGATTCTTCTTGAAATCATTGCTGCGATGAGAAAACACAAAGCCAAGCGTGGACTTTCGATGAAAGCGGAGCTCAAGAAAGTCGAAATCTTTTGTGACGTGAAGGCGAGAAAAGCGCTCAAGGAGATGGAAAGCGATCTCATGGCGGCAGGAAGCGTAAAAACGATAAAGTTTATAAATTCAAGAGAAATTAAAATTGGAATAAGCTAAAATTACCCAAACGCTTTCACTATCATATTAGCTTATATGATAGTGAAGGGATTAATTGTTATGAGGAATGGGAGATTAAAAATATCGGTTGGTAAACATTCCGGTTTTTGTTTCGGCGTTCGCCGCGCCTATGATTTGGCACGCGTCAATTCAAAAAATTGCTCGAACTTGTACATTCTCGGAAAACTGGTTCACAACAATGATGTTTGTGAAGACCTACGCAAAAAAGGAATCAGAGAAGTCAAATCACTGGACAAAATAAAAGAAGGAACGATTATATTCACCGCTCACGGGATTGGACCGAAATTATACGAAAGCGCAAACGCGAAAGGCATAAAAATCATTGACACCACCTGCCCAAAAGTGATGAAAGCGCAGAGGCTGGCCAAAAGCTATGCGGAAAAAGGCTGGCAGGTGATTATTTTTGGAGACAAGGAACACAAAGAAGTGAAAGGCATCAAAGAATGGTCGAAAAACAAAGCCAAAATCATTGGAAGCCTTGCGGAGGCAAAAAAACTAAAACTCAACAAAAAGAAAAAATACTGCCTAATTTCGCAAACAACGCAAAATGTCTCCGAATTCAAGAAAATAAAAGATTATTTAGCTTGCGAATTGGACAATTCGCGAATCAGAAGCAAGTCAAAGCCAATCGGGGCGCACAAGCCAAACAATTTTGTTTGCTTCAATACTATCTGCGATTCGACTGACAATCGGCAGGCGGAAGTCAGGAAGTTGGCCAAGGTGAATGACGCGGTGATTGTGATTGGCGGGCGTATGAGCGCCAACTCCCGCCGGTTGTTCGAAATCGCCAAATCCATCAATTCCAGGTCGTATTTCATTGAAAACGCCCGTCAGTTGAAAAAAAACTGGCTTCGGGGTATAAAGAAAATAGCTATCACCGCCGGAGCCTCAACGCCCGAGTGGGTGATTGAGGATACCGTGAGTAAAATTCGTAAGTTCGTACGTTCGTAAAAATTCGTAATTCGTAAAGATGCGCCAATCCCAACTCTTCTCCAAAACTCAAAAAAACGCGCCCAAAGACGAGACAAGCAAAAATGCGAAACTTCTCATTCGCGGCGGCTTTGTGCACAAAGAACTGGCTGGTGTGTACACGATGCTGCCTTTGGGGCTTCGCGTCATTCAAAAAATTGTCAATATCGTCGGAGATGAAATGGGCAAAATCGGAGGAATTGAAATCCAATCTGCGGCTTTGCAAAAAAAAGAAGCTTGGGAGAAATCCGGCCGATGGAGCGATGAAGTGGTTGACAACTGGTTCAAAACAAAATTGAAGAATGGCGCCGAATTGGGACTGGCTTTCACGCACGAGGAGCCGCTGGCAAGCATGATGACAAATTTCATATCATCATACAAGGATTTGCCGGTTTATATTTTCGACATTCGATCAGTCTTTCGAAACGAGGCGCGGGCAAAATCCGGTCTCATAAGAGGCAGGGAGTTTTTTTGGAAAGCTCTGTATTCTTTTTCCAAAGACGAGCCTTCACATAATGATTATTATGAAAAAGCCAAAGCGGCTTACAAAAATGTCTTTGATCGGGTCGGTTTAGGAAAAGAAACATACCTCACTTTTGCTTCGGGCGGATCTTTTTCAAAATACTCCCATGAATTTCAAACAGTGAGCGAGGCCGGAGAAGACACTATCTATATCGATGAGAAAAAAGGCATCGCCGTGAATAAGGAAGTTTACGAAGACAAGGTATTGAGCGATCTTGGCTTGGATAAGAGCAGAATGATTGAAAAAAAAGCCATAGAGGTTGGCAATATATTCTCCCTGGGCTATAAGTTTTCAGAGCCCTTGAATTTGAAATACAAAAACGAGGAGGGGCGGGATCAGCTGGTTTATATGGGATCATACGGAATTGGCATTTCGCGGCTGATGGGAACAATTGTTGAAGTGCACAATGACGAAAAAGGCATAATTTGGCCTGAAGCAGTGGCGCCTTTCAAGGTTCACTTGATTAGTCTTGGAAAAAACAAGGAAGCCGAGAAGATATATTCTGATCTTCAGAAAAAAAATATCGAAGTTTTGCTTGACGATCGTGATGTTTCTGCCGGGGAAAAATTTGCCGATGCGGATCTCATTGGAATTCCGTGGAGGGTTGTGGTGAGCGAAAAGTCGCTTGCCAAAGGGGGAGTGGAATTGAAAAAAAGGAATGAAAAAATGGGAAAAGTTATTTCCATGAAAAAAGTTTTGGCTATCTAACCAACTGAATCAAAAAAAATATGGATGCGAACAAAAATTGGGAAAGTCTTGAAAAAAACGATCCGGATGTTTTTGGCGCCCTTGTCGGTGAAGAGGAGCGGGAAAAGAGAGGAGTAGAGCTGATTCCGTCTGAAAATTATACTTATCCGGAAGTTTTGGCGGCCAACGGATCCATTCTCACCAACAAATACTCAGAAGGCTATCCGGGAAAACGTTATTACGGCGGTCAGGAATTCACGGATATTGTTGAAAATCTTGCCCGAGACCGAGCCAAAAAGCTTTTTCGCTGTGAACACGCCAATGTCCAGCCGCTTTCGGGTTCACCCATGAATCAGGCGGTCTATTTCGCTTTTTTGGAGCCCGGCGACACAGTGCTTGCTATGGAGCTTTCTCACGGGGGACATCTCACTCACGGAGCTCCGGTTTCGCATATGGGAAAAGTTTTCAACTTTGTTCGCTACAAGACTCATCCAGACGAAAAGGGGAGAATTGATTTTGACGAGCTCTTGAAAGCGGCGAAAGAAGCCAGGCCAAAAATTGTTATGTGCGGATATACTTCCTATCCCCGCGACTATGACTACACAGATTTCAAAAAAGTAGCCGATGAAGTGGGCGCGCTCACATTTGCCGATGTGGCTCATATCGGAGGCTTCATTGCCGCCGGAGTGATGCGCAATCCCTTTGACTATGGCTTCGATGTTGTTTCAACCACGACTCACAAATCTCTGCGCGGCCCTCGAGCGGGAATGATTATGTGCAAGAAAAAATATGCCGATCAGATTGACAAGTCGGTTTTTCCCGGGCTTCAAGGCGGTCCGCATATGCAAACAATCGCGGCAATCGCGGTGGCTCTAGGGAAAGCGCTTCAGCCCGAATTCAAGGAATACGGGCGCCAGGTGCTCGTAAACGCCAAGACGTTGGCGCAGGTTCTCATGGACAACGGCGCAAAACTTGTCACGGACGGAACGGACAACCATATGATGGTCGTGGATACGACGCAAAGCTTTGGCATTGACGGAAAGTCAGCCGAACAGACGTTGGACAAAATATCAATCACCGTAAACAAGCAAATAATTCCCGATGATACCAATCCGCCTCTTCGGCCAAGCGGAATCCGTCTTGGCACTCCGGCGGCGACAACCAGAGGAATGAAAGAAGACGATATGAAAAAACTGGGCGCGTGGATCATTGAAGCGCTTCAAAATCACCAAGACGAAGCAAAGCTTGCGAATATCAAAAAAGAAGTTGAAGAATTTTGCGCAAAATTCCCGGTGCCGGGGATTTGAGAATATATCGCAGAAAGTCTCCCTGTGTGAAAAATGCGCAAAAAATGATAAAATAAGATTCAACAAATGGATCAGTCTCAAAACGAAAATAAAATTGACGAGATCAGGCTCGACCGAAAATCCAAAATATTTTTTCTTGTTCTGGCGATTTTTATTGCTGGCTCGATTGGCGCGACTTACTGGAGATATGTAATCCAAAAAGATTATATCATTCAGGCGCAAATTGATTGCGACCCAGAAACGGAAAAATGCTTTGTTTGGCGGTGCGATCCTCTTTCTTCTGAAGAAGGAGAAAAATGCACGGGAGATCCCGAAAAGGATATTTGGTATTACAAAATTTTTCGCCGCAACGCGAAAAATATTCCCTCTTGCGATCCCAGCGATGAAAACTGCCCCGCTTATGCTTGCGGCGAGGAAGAAAAAGATTGCGCCGAAGAGCTTTGCACCTCAGAAAACGTTCCCGAAGGAGAAGAGTGCAATGATCCCGAGCGGTATCTTTTCGAGAATCCGCCATTGGAAGAAGAATGCGCCGAAGATGATGAAGAATGTCTGGTCAGGCAAAAAGAAGAATCCGCTGAATGCGAAGAGGGGGATGAGGAGTGCTTGATGAAAGAAGAGAAGGAAGAAGAAACCTCAACAGGAACAGGAAAATTATCGGCTGAAGAAGCGCAAAATGGAAATGGCCAGCCTATGAACGTCCCGCCGCCGGGCGTGGAACCGCAATAACTATGCTCAAATTTTTCAAAATCAAAAACAAGAAAAAAACTTGCAACTTTGGGGAGCATCTGACAATCGACGGATACGGCGGGAATTTTGAGAAACTCAACAACAAAAAATTGGTTTTGAAGTGTCTCGAAGAACTGCCCAAGAAAATCGGAATGAAGATTTTGGGAAGCCCGCATGTTTACCTCGCGCCGGATGGCGGCATCAAGGATGCTGGCGGCTGGAGCGGGTTTGTGGTTGTGATGGAATCACACGTGAGCATTCACACTTTCCCGCACCGCCAATTTGTGAGCATTGATGTCTATGCCTGCAAAGACAATCTGGACCGCAAATTCATCGCCGAATATTTCCGAAAAAAATTCTCCCTCAAGGACATCGAAACGCATTTCATAAAAAGGGGAACGAAGTATCCAGTGGAGGTTATTTGCTGAAGCTGAAAAATAAATGCATTTTTTTTGGGACAACTGGCTCGTTATTGTATTTCTGGCGCCGATTCTTTGGGCGCTTGTTAATGTTTTCGATGTTTATTTTGTTTCGGAAATATACGAGGATGAATATGAAGGCACGGTGATTATGGGCCTTTTTCAGGCGATTCCCTGGCTTTTGGTGCCGTTTGTGAAGTTTGAAGCTCCCAGTCTCGACATAATAATTTGGTCTGTTCTCGGGGGGATTTGCACGCTTATTTCCATGTTTTTTTACTACAGAGCGCTTTTCCACTCCAGGGATATAACGACTATTCAAGTTTTTTGGAATCTTGTCGCCATCGTTGTCCCAGTAATGGCTTTTTTCCTTATGAAAGAAAGACTATCTTTGGTGCAATATGCGGGAATACTAATTGCTTTTTCGGGAGTTGTTTTTTTGACGGCGGACAAGCGAATTCGGGAAAAAAACCTCAAACGTCTGTTTGGCATTATGTCTGGAGCCATAATATTTTTTTCAGCGGGCATGATTATCCAGGGACATGTATATTCAAAAACAAATTTTTTTGGCGGATTGATTTTTTTCTCGGTTGGATATTTCATCGGAGGCATTCTTCTTTTTGGTCTTCGGAGAGTAAACATGGCCCATCGACTAATCCATCTGAATAAGAAATATTTTTTTTGGTTTGTTGGAATGGAGCTTATGACTCAAATTGGCGTAATCACATCTCAAAGAGCTATTTTTTTGAGCCCCTCAGTTTCTTTTGTGGCTGTTGTTGAAAGTCTGCAGCCGGCATTCGTGCTGATAATCAGCTTGATTATATTTGCGCTCGCCGGACTTTCTATTGTACAATTCAAAAAGGAAGAATTGGTGAAGAAAATATACGCCGAGCAGATTTTTGCCCAAAAAACAAAGTTTTTGGCAATTGCCGTGATGGCAATTGGTATTTATTTGATAAACAAATAGAATCAATATGCGTGTATTGTTTGTGTCAGGGGAGCTTATTGCGGGGGACTTGGCTTATCGTCTTGTTCAGGAGGGATGCGAGGTGAAACTGTATATCGAGGACGTCAGCCGAAAAGACTGCCTCGAAGGGATGGTCCCGAAGACGAATAACTGGCGGGAGGAACTCAATTGGGTCGGAAAAAACGGGTTGATTGTTTTTGACGATGTGGGGTATGGAAAAGTCCAGGATGATTTGAGGCGTGAAGGGTACTTGGTTGTCGGCGGGAGCGAAGGCGGAGACCGTCTCGAAAAAGAGCGCTCTTATGCCCAGAAAATTATGGCGGCTTGCGGAATTCGGACTCTTCCGACTTATGATTTTGAAAAAATCCAGCCAGCGATAAATTTCGTGAAAAAAAACCGCGACGCCTGGGTTGTGAAGCAAAACGGGCACGCCAGCGCTCTCACTTATATTGGTACAATGAAAGACGGGAGTGACGCTTTGGAGGTTTTGGAAAGTTACAAAGACTACACTACCAGCATAAAATCCGTCACTTTGCAAAAAAAGGTGGAGGGAGTTGAAATTGCAGTTGGGAGATTTTTTAATGGCAATGATTGGACTGGACCAGTACAACTGAATATTGAGCACAAGAGATTATTTGATGGAAATATTGGACCACTTACAGGAGAGATGGGTACTTTAATGTGGTATTTGAATAATAAAGAAAACAAGCTATCTACAGAAACGCTAGAAAAACTTAAGCCTTTTTTAATAAAAATAAATTATAGAGGATACTTTGATGTGAATTGTATTGTGAACCAAAAAAATGTTTATCCTCTTGAGATTACTTCTCGCTTTGGTTGTCCCTCAACTCAGCTTCAAACAGAAATTCATCTTTCACCCTGGAGTGAATTTTTAGGCGCTATTGGAGAAGGAAGGCCCTATCACTTGAAATATAAAAAAGGCTTTGGCGTTGTCGTTTCTGTGGCTATTCCGCCATTTCCATATAAGGGAGTTTCGTTGGACTATTATTTGAAAGGCGTGGATATTTTGTTTCGACAGAAGTTGACAAAAGAAGAAATGAATCGGCTGCATTTTGAAGAAGTGTCTCTCAGGAAATCGCGGGACGGAAAAGAATACTACTCGATTGCCGGAAGCAATGGATACATTCTTTACGTTACCGGATTCGGAAATACTGTTTCTGAAGCAAGAAAACAGGCCTACGCTCTCATTGACAAAATTGTTATTCCCAAAATGTTCTATCGGACAGATATTGGGATGAAATTTATCAAAGAAGATCAAAAGAAACTCAAGGAATGGGGGTGGATATAGGGATTTATTAATACTTTTAGTATGTAGTATGCAAGAAATAAAGAAATATTGGTCAGCCGCTGAAGGCGCATTTTGTTGCTTAATAGATTCCAAGAGAACAAAAATTTTTAAAGAGGCCATTTTTGATATTGTTCGAAAGGGAGATGTTGTGGTAGATGCAGGAACTGGGACTGGCATACTAGCTTTATTTGCTGCTAAAGCGGGAGCGAAGAGAGTGTATGTCTTGGAAATCGATAGTAGGAGCGTTTCTGCACTTGAAGCTAATTTTAAAATCAATGGCTTTGGAGAAAAAATAAAAGTAATAAAAGGAAATGCTATTTATGCGAAGCTTCCCGAAAAAGTCGATGTGATTATTTGCGAAATGATTGCAACTGGACTTATTGAAGAATTGCAAATTCCTGTGATGAACAATATGTTGAAATATGCTAAGAAAAATGTTAAATTATTGATAAAATCCTTTAGTTGTTTTGTTGATTTGGTTTATAATAATGCATCCTTCTACGACTGCCAGTTGAATATTTTTAGATATGAGTATCCAGAAATCAGGAAGACCAAATCGCTTGTTTTGTCCGAAACAAAAAAATATTTTGGAGCAAACTTTTGCCGAAAAAATAAGTTATCAAAGATAAATAAAAAAATTAGCCTCAGAATCAAAAAAGACGGGATGATTAATGGAATAAGAATCAGTTGCAAAACCCTCTTGGGCAATGGGAAAGTTTTTGATTTCTCTTCTGCTTATAGCTTTCCCTTGATCCTTCCTATAGAGAATAGAAAAGTAAAAAAGAACGAAAAATATGAGGTAACATTAGCTTATACCATCTGCAGTCAACAGAATGATCTCACTTTTTCAATACATAAACAATAAAGTATGGATTTAAATCTGATTACAAACAATAGTAATTGTTATGTGGAAGTTCCATCACTTCTGTATTATTCGCATATTCCTTCGATTATAATTTCTTTATTTGTTTGTTTTTATATTTTTATAAAAAGTAGATCTCTTCAAAGTAAGATATTGTTTTTTATTTCTCTTTCTTTCTCTGCTTGGGCGATATCGGATATTATTCTATGGATTACCTATGACAGCAGGAAAGTGATGTTTTTTTGGTCTTTTATAAATTTTTGGGAAATTCTTATTTCAATCGGTACACTGTATTTCGTATATGTATTTTTGAATAAAAAAGATTTTCCCCTCAAGATCAAATTAATATTCGGCGGATTGCTAATTATTTTTATCTTATTAATTCCTTCTGACTTTAATCTTACGCAGTTTGATTCAATGAACTGTGAAGGTAGTCAAGGCGTATTAATTCAATACTTTCGTTTTCTGGAAATATTTTTTTCACTAAGTATAATATCTTATTTAGTATATAAAATAATCAAAACGGATAAAAGAGAAAAGACTAAAATATTTTATTTTGCTGTCGGAGCAGTTTTTCTCAATATAATTATCTCTTGGATAAATATATACGGAACAATTACCGAGAAGTGGGAGATTACTCAATACAGTTTCTTTGGAATGCCTATTTTTATTGCCTTTCTTGGATTTTTGATCGTCCGCTATAAAGCCTTCAATATAAAAATTCTCTCCACCCAAGCCCTTGTTGTCGCTCTCATAATTTTGATCGGATCGCTCTTTTTTGTTGGAGATATATTCACTATCAGAATTATTATAGGCATAACCCTGGCACTCACAATCTTGTCGGGAATAAACCTTGTCCGTTCGGTGAAACTCGAAGTCCTTCGAAAGGAGGAGTTGGAAAAACTGTCCGCCCAGCTTGCGCAAGCCAACGACAGGCTTCACCACCTCGACAAAGCCAAATCGGAATTCATTTCCATCGCTTCGCATCAGCTGCGCACGCCGCTGACAGCCATCAAAGGTTTTGGGTCGCTTCTTCTTGAGGGAACTTATGGACCGCTGGCGGATCAGCAGAAGAAGGTGCTGGAAAAGATTTACATCTCCAACGAACGGCTCATTCAATTGGTTGAAGATCTTCTCAGTATCTCCCGCATTGAGGCGGGAAGAATGGAATTTGATTTCCAGGAAGCGCAAATTGAAGACTTGATTGACGAAGTTGTTGGCACGCTTGAGCTTTCGGCGAAAGCCAAAAATCTCTATCTTCATTGGCAAAAACCGACGGCGGCTTCCCCGAAGGTGAAAATGGATATCGCCAAAATCAAGGAAGTCATTTCCAATATGGTTGACAATGCCATCAAATACACCCAGCGCGGCGGGGCGACCGTCAGAGTAGAAATAGGAAGCTATTTTAACCACGATGAAAAAACACAAAAAAGAATTTTGCGCGTGATTGTCTCTGACACGGGGGTCGGCATGGACAAAGATGAATTGGAAAGTATTTTCAACAAATTCGAGCGCGGAAAGGAAGTTTCGCATTACCACACCGACGGGACAGGATTGGGGATGTATGTTGGCAAGAAAATGGTCGAGGCTCACCAGGGCCGTATTTGGGCGGAAAGCGAGGGGAGGGGGAAAGGAAGTCGGTTTATTTTGGAGTTGCCGGTTGTATAATTTGATACTGTGCATTTTTTATCTCCCCCCAAACAAAAATATCACGAGTGCCTGCCTTGCTGGCAAGGCAGATAAGTTGTTCGGGGAGCTTTATAAAGCATTATTGCATTTTTGCTTTTTTGAAGTTTGACATTCTTTTTTTGAATGGTAAAGTTATTTTATGACTAAGGCGCAAAGAGAAAAAATTATTCGAAAAGCTTTTTCCGGCACAGAAGTCGGCGCTCTTGCAGAGGAATTCATGAGCCAGGTGAAACTTGTTGCTGAGCAGCACGGCAGTCTTGTGAAAGATATCAAAGACATAAAAACGGATTTGGGTGGCTTCAAGGAAGAAATGACGGACTTCAAGGAAGAAATGCGCGAATTTCGAAGCGAAACAAAAGAGAATTTCAAGCTAGTTATGGACCATCTCTCAAGAATTGAAGACGATTTCTTGGATCTTCGCAGAAAAATTGAAAAGCTGAACAGGGATAAAATAAGCGTCAAAGAATTTAAATGGCTGAAAGATAAAGTTCTAGAAATTGAAAACAGACTGGAAAAATACAAAAAACAGCAATCCATTTTATCCATAAAAGCCTAGCTTTCTTGCAAATCCTATTTTCTTGGAGTATTATTAAATAAGCTACAAACAGCTTATTTTTGTTTATTATGTCCGAAAAAAACAACCAAAAAGTCTGCGTTATCGGTCTTGGCTATGTCGGTTTCCCGCTTTCCGTTTTGTGCGCGACGAAAGGCTATGAGGTTTTTGGGTATGACAAGGATGAAGAGAAACTCTCCCGGATTGAAAAGGGAGAAAATATCGTAGCGGAAAAATATCTCGACGAGCTGATTCCAAAAGCAAAAATCAATGTTGTTCGCGATGAAGCGAAAATGAAAATTTGCGATATTTTTGTGATTGCTGTTCCGACTCCGGTTGACGAAAAATATTATCCCGATTTAAGCTATGTCGTTTCCGCTTCGGAAACGGTCGCCCGGAATATGAAACCGGGCGCGCTGGTGATTGTCGAATCAACCATCAATCCCGGCGTCTGCGACGAATTCGTGAAACCAATTTTTGAAAAAGCAGGGTTTGGAATCGAAAAAGATGTTTTCATTGCCCATTGCCCGGAAAGAATCAACCCGGGGGATCCCCAGTGGAACGTGACGAATATTCCCCGCGTGGTAGGCTCTTTTGACAAAAAAGGCCTTCAAATGGCGCTGAATTTCTATAAAAGCATTATTTCGGCTGAAATTATGCCCATGAAAAGCATTTTCGAAGCCGAAGCGACGAAGATTATGGAAAATTCTTTTCGCGACATCAACATTGCCTTCGTGAATGAATTGGCAAAATCCTTTGATCTTATGGGAATTGACGTAGTGAACGTCATCCGCGGCGCGGCGACCAAGCCTTTTGCTTTTATGCCTCATTGGCCTTCCTGCGGCGTAGGCGGGCACTGCATTCCGGTTGATCCCTACTATCTCATCGAAAAAGCCAAAGAGCTTGATTTCGACCACAAGTTTTTGCGGGTGGCGCGGGAAATCAACAACGGGATGCCCCTTTTCACGGTTGAATTACTCCAAGACGCGCTCAACAAAATTGAAAAATCATTCAAAAACACGAACATAGCCGTTCTGGGCGTTTCCTACAAAGCCGATATCGGCGATTTGAGGGAAAGCCCGGCTTTGAAAATCATTGAACTGCTGAAAGAAAGGGAGGCAATTCTTCATATTTTTGATCCGCATGTTCCCGAAAAATCAACAGAAAAAACCATTGAAGAAACTCTTAAAAAATCGGACGCGGTAATCATCGCTTCAAATCACAAAGAATTTGTTGATTTTCCTGCGGAAAAATTCAAAGAGTATGGAATAAAAGTGATTGTTGACGGGAAAAATTGCCTTCACAAGGAAAAAATTCTTGCCTTGGGAATAATTTACAAAGGGATAGGAAGATGAGACTCCCGCCCGCGCGTGTTGGAGAAACGCGCCTAATTTGGTAAACTCAAATGTATGAGACTGGTTGTGAATCTTCCGGCTTTCAACGAAGAAAAAAAGATTGGCTTGACTATCAAAAGAATTCCGCGCGAAATCCGGGGGATTGATGAAATTTTCGTTCAGGTGATTGATGACGGGTCAAAAGACGAAACTATTGAACGAGCCAAAGAAGCCGGAGCTGATTTTGTTTTTTCTCACAAAATAAATCGCGGAATCGGAGTCACTTTTCAAACGGCTCTTGAAAAAGCCCTTGAGAACGGAGCAGACGTGATGGTGAATATGGACGCTGACGGCCAATTTGACCCAAATGACATTGGAAAAATAATCGAGCCGATTTTGAAAGGCGAAGCCGACATAGTCAGCGCCAGCCGCTTTGGCGGAAAAAGGGCCAAAAATATGCCCCAGATCAAGAAAATATTGAATTATATCGCCGCTTGGATAATCGGCAAATTTATGAATTCGAAAATTGACGATTTGACCTGCGGATTTCGGGGGTACAGCCGCGAAGCGCTTCTGCGCCTCAATCCGCTCGGGGGATATACCTATACCCAGGAGACAATTATTGACGCCATCGGAAAAAATCTCAAAATTCGCTGGATTCCTGTTGAAGTGACTTATTTCGAAGGAAGGAAATCGCGGGTTGTGAAAAGCATCGCGAGTTACGTGAACAACAGCGTGCGGCTGATTTTGAAAGCTGTTCGAGATGTGCGCCCGATGCGTTTTTTTGGCGCGCCGGGAATCGCGCTGATTTTGGTTTCAGCGGCTCTGTTTGGATATTTTGCTTTTTGGTATTTTCAGGATTTCAAAATAACTCCCTTCAGAAACATTCTTCTTTTGGCCGCTTTTCTTCTCATTGTCGGCATTCAATTTGTTGTTTTCGCCTTTATTGCCGATATGATCAAATCAACGCGCAAAATAATTGAGGATCAAATGTATCTTGCCAAAAAAGAAAAGTATGCTAAAAAATAAGGGGCATAAATTTCCATTAGCATTTTTGATGCGCTAATGGACAACAAAATGCCGTAAAAATTATGAGCAAAATTTATGTTATCGAGGACGATCCGATGCTCGTTGAAATATACGAAAAGAAATTAACCGAAGTCGGTTTTGAAGTGAAAACCACATCCAGCGGATCCGCGGTCAAAGATGAAATGCTGGCTTGGAAACCGGACCTTGTTTTGCTGGACGTCGTTCTTCCTGATATGGACGGGTTTGAGATTTTGGAGGCGGTGAAAAAAGAGGCGGACATCAAGGATATCCCGATTTATATTTTCAGCAATTTGTCTGCTAAAGAAGACATTGACCGGGCGACCGGGCTGGGAGCGGCTGGATTTCTCACAAAATCCAACTTCACGCCGACCCAGCTGGCCGAAGAATTGAAAAAAATTCTTGGCCAGGCGGCAATTTCTTCCGCGCCGAAGCCGTCTTCGGCTGTCCCTGAAGTTCCAAGCGCTGTTTTGGATTCAGAAACAAAAAAAGAGCCAAATGGCCGAAAAGTACTCCTCATTGAAGACGAGGATGTTTTCATTGAAATGTTTGGGAAGAAATTGGAACATGAGGGTTTTGAAATTGTGGCGGCCAAAAATGGAAAATGGGGCTTAAAGGAAGCGGAAAAAGGAGGCTTTGACTGTGTGATTCTTGATATGATGATGCCGGCTATGAACGGCTATGAAGCTATCCGGGAGCTGCGGGCAAACGAAAACACAAAAAATATTCCCATTATCATTCTTTCCAATTCCGCTCTTGACAGCGAAGTTCAAAAGGCGCTGGATTTGGGGGCCAATGCCTATCACATAAAAACCCAAGTTACGCCCGGAGAAGTGGCGGAAGAAGTGAAGGAGCTCATCAATAAGTCATAGGGAACAAAGTCATCGGCAGTGGGTTTGACTGCGGGTCGTGAGTCTTTAGGTATTTTTCAGTCCAATAAACCCAATACCAATGACCAGTCTCACGACTCATGACCTAGTTACCAATGACAAAAACATTATTCTATGCGCAGAACATTAGTTTCCGAAACGGTTAATAAAATTGGCGATGAGGCAAAAGTATCAGGCTGGGTTCATGTCCGCCGTGATCATGGAAAAATCATTTTCATTGATCTTCGCGACCGAAGCGGAATTTTGCAGTGCGTGATTACACCCCAGACAAAAAACTACGAGGAAGCCAAAAAATTCCGCCCAGAATGGGTCGTGAGTTTCGAGGGAAAAATCAACCAGCGTCCGGAAAAGTTGGTGAATCCGAAAATTGAAACAGGGAAGATCGAGATGTCAGTCGAAAACTTTGAAATTTTATCAGAAGCTGATGAGCTTCCAATTGACATTTCTCAGCCTGATATGAATTTACACATTGAAACTCTGTTGGATAACCGGAATATTTCGATTCGCAATGAAAAGATAAAATCCATCTTCAAAGTCTATGCTGAAGTCTTGAAGAGCTATTCAGATTTTCTGCGTTCGCGGGGATTTTTGGAGATCAAAACACCCAAAATTCTTGAAAACGCAACGGAGGGCGGAGCCAATTTTTTCAAAATAAAGTATTTTCAAAAGGAAGCCTATCTCGCCCAAAGCCCTCAATTTTTCAAGCAAGCCTGCGTTGGCTCTTTCGAGCGGGTTTTTGAAATCGGTTCTGTTTTTCGGGCTGAACCGCACTTTACAAGCCGGCACGTGAATGAATTTGTCGGTCTTGATGCCGAAATGGGATTCATAGACGGACCAGACGATGTTATGGATGAACTCGAAGAAACAATGAAATATGTTCTGGGCGAAGTGAAGAAAAACTGCGGGAAAGAGCTGGAAATGCACGGCGCCGATGTTGAAATTCCCAAAACAATCCCTCGAATAAAATTGGCCGAAGCTGTTGAAATACTAAAAAAAGATTACAAGAAGGAGATTGCAGAAATTGACATTGATCCTGAGGGGGAGCGTCTTATTTGCCAATGGGCTAAAGAGAAACATGAAAGTGATTTCGTATTCCTGACAAATTATCCCTGGGAAATTAGGCCCATGTACATAATGCCTGATCCAAATAGTTTAGGGGAAACATTTGGTTTTGATCTTCTTTATCGCGGAGTTGAACTGGCTTCCGGAGGACAACGCATTCACGAATACGAGAAGTTGGTCGAGAACATGAAACGAAAAAAATTGAATCCTAATGACTTCGAGAACTATTTGCAAATTTTCAAATTTGGGATGCCGCCGCACGGAGGATGGGGTCTGGGTGTGGAGCGAATTGTTCAAAAGATTTTGGGACTTAGGAGTATTAAAGAAGCAATTTTGTATCCCCGGGATGTGAAAAGACTTTCGCCGTAGAAATTTTATTGCGCAATGCATAACACAAAATGCATTATGCATCGCGCGTTGTGCGCCACGTGATCCGAAAAAAACACAAAGAAAAATTCAACAAAAATCTCATAAAATACCTTTATATCTCGACATTTTTTCTGGGCATCGCCTCGGCTTTTGTTTTGTATCTCGAGTCGGATTATTTCAAGGTTGGATTCAAAAGCGAAAATATCACTCCTTTTTTTTTGACTGCCTACGGCATTGCGCTTGTTCTTATGCTCAACTGGCATCACTTGGTCCGCCTTCTCGGAAAAAAACGGGTTTTTCAGCTCTCGCTTGGCGTCAAATTGACGCTTTGTTTTTTTCTTATGCTGCTGCCGGTTTCTTTTGGGACGGTTTGGCTTCTTGTTCTTTACATCACTTTCACGGTTATCAGCTGGCTTGATATGGACATTCTTTTGGAGACGTGTTCTGTGGACCGAAAAACAGGAAAGATTCGCGGACTTTATCTCACCATTGAGAACACAGGATATCTCGTCGCGCCTTTTTTTTCGGGTCTTTTGGTGAGCCGCTTTGGTTTTCAGGCGGCTTTCGCAGTTTCCTTCGCGCTTCTTTTCTTGGTTTTCCTGCTTGTTTCCGTCAAAATTGAAAACGTTGATCACTGTCCGCTCAAAAAAACGAGACTTATTCCAATGTTGAAGAAAATTTTTGTTCGCAAAAACATAATGAAAGCGTATTATATTTCTTTTCTGCTCGAACTTTTTTACGCTCTTATGATCATCTATACACCGCTTTACCTTCTTGATTTGGGATTTGACTGGTTTCAAATCGGAAAAATTTTCACAGTGATGCTTGTTCCTTTTGTTTTGCTTCAATACCCGGCGGGTTATTTGGCTGACACGAAATGGGAGGAGCGGGACATGATGGCTGTTGCGCTTTTTGTGATGGGATTTTCCACTTTGGCAATTTATTTTTTGGAAACAGCCGGAGCGGCTGTTTGGGCAATTGTTCTTTTTTTGACTCGGGTCGGAGCCAGCCTCATTGAAATTCTGCGCGACTCCTATTTTTACAAAAGGATTGACCAGTCGGATGTTGACATCACCGATTTTTTCCGAACGGTTCGCCCGGTGGCTTATATTCTTGGCTCTCTCGCGGTCGCGCCAATCGTTTTTGCTTTTCATATCAAGTTTATATTTCTTTTTGTCGGGTTTGCGGTGCTCACCGGCATTCCCGTGAGCGCGTCTCTGGCTTCCAGCCGTTCCCAAAGCTAAGCTTTAGGAACAGGTAAAAAACAAATCAGTACCCCGCGTGATCTGTCTGCCGGCAGGACGGGAAACCGTGGGGAGCTTCGCATTTTCAAAATTGAAAAAAAGTGTTATTATTGTTTTATAAAAATTAAGGCAAAAAGCATGCCCGTATCAAAAAAGATATTGAATTATTTGAAATCGAAAAAGTATAAATTTGAGCTTGTTGAACACAAAACAACCTATACTGCCTATGATACCATGCAGACGACTCAAAAACAGGAAAAAAAGATGAAGCCAGAGGAGATTGTGAAGGCGCTGGTCGTGAAGACGGAAAGAAATTACGCCATCGCACTTGTGCCGGCAAACAAGCGGTTGGATAAGAAAAAATTATTAAAAACGATAAATGCCGAACGAAAAAAAATGGGCGAGAAAACATACAAGTCTCTGGATCTTGCCAAAGAAGCCTGGATGAAGAAAAATCTCCCCGGAAAAGTTGGCGCCGTCCCGCCGTTTCGAGAACTTGCGAAACTCGATATTTATATTGACAATGTTCTTGCCAAGCAAAAAAATCTCTATGTCGGGTCGGGAGAATATGAATATTTGGTGAAGGTAGCGGCGAAGGAGTATTTGAAGAACGAAAATCCTGTAAAGGGTATTTTTAACTGTAAGAAATAGAGATTTTACGAATTACCAATCTTTACTAATATACGAATGTAAAGAATTCGCACCTAGAGCGTAGCGCCTGCTTGCCTTGCTTACCGGACAAGACAGGCGGCAGACAGGTAATTCGTAGGCAAATTTTGAACGTTATGAATACTGCATATAGGGTTAAGCTGGAAAAATTTGAAGGGCCGCTTGATCTTCTTTTGAGTTTGATTGAAGAGCAAAAACTTGACATAGCTCAAGTCTCAATTGCCAAAGTGGCCGATGACTATCTGGAATATATCCGCAACGAGGAAAACATAAGCCTTGAAAATTTAGCCGAGTTCATAAACATCGCTTCAAAAATAATTCTTATTAAGTCCCGAAACATTCTGCCGACTCTCGAAGTGACGCCTGAAGAGGAAAAAGAAATCAAAGATCTCGAAGAGCAGTTGCGGGAGTACAAAAAATACAAAGAAATTTCCGAAAAATTGGGCGCGTTGTTTGGGAAAAAAGTTATGTTTTCCCGCGACTACCTTCTCGGATCCGCGGTTGCTTTTGCTCCGCCCAGGAATTTCAATTTGCTTGACCTCAAAAAGCAGTTTCAAAAAATAATCGATCAAATCGTTCTTCCGGAAAAGATTTCCAAAGAAGCGGTTCGCGACATAATAACGCTTGAGGAAAAAATAGACGAACTCCGAAAGACCCTTGAAAAAAGGGTTGAAGTTGGCTTTTCTCAATTCAAAAATTCCGCTCGCGACAAAATCGAGGTGATTGTGAGTTTTCTGGCGCTTCTGGAATTGGTGAAACAAAGGATTGTGAGCGTGGAACAGAGGAAACTGTTCGAAGAAATAAGAATAACTCGTGAATCAGAAGCGAATTGACCATGAATACGAACAAAATTCGCTCTAATTCGGCCTCAATTCGTGGGTAAATTTATGGATTTGCAAAAACTAAAATCAATTCTTGAAAGCCTCCTTTTTGTCTCCGGGGAGCCGATTGGAGCGCAAAAACTTGCCAAAATCTGTCAAATTTCCAAGAATGAAGTGGAACAAGCTATATCGGAGCTGGAGAAGGATTATCAAAAAAATCGGGGTTTAAGGATAATATCCGAAGGCGGACTTTTTCAGCTTGTGAGCAGTCCTGAAAATTCGGAGTTTGTCAGACAGCTCATCAGAGGGGAATTGAATGCCGATCTTTCCAAATCGGCCATTGAAACATTGGCAATTTTGGCTTATCGGGGACCGATCACCAGAGTTCAAATCGAAGCGATTCGGGGTGTCAATTCAAGCTATGTTTTGCGCAACTTGCTCGTGCGCGGACTTGTGGAAAGAAAAGAAACAGCTGATGTCCGGGGATATCTCTACAACATATCATTTGATTTTCTCAAACACATGGGAATCCAAAAAACAGAAGAATTGCCAGACTGGGAAACGTTGTCTAAAAACGAAAAGATATCCGAGTTTTTGAAGCTTGAAGATAAGAAACAAACTTTATGAATTTCATTTCAGCGCTATTTATAATATTTCTTTTGCCCTTTCAATATTTTTTTGTTCCAGTGATGAACTTGGAAGAAAAGGCGCCAAAAAGCCAGGTGGAAGGAGCCGCCGTCCAAAAAGAAAAAGAAAATTTCCCGGAAGATAACAGTTTGAAAGGAAGCCTCAAGAGTGTCGAAGCGGCTTTGAATGAAAGCTATGGCGGTTCAGGGCTTGTCCCTCAAAGAAAGAAAGATTTCCGCGACACGAAAATTTTTGCCGCTTCCTCGGTTGTTCTTGATGTTGACACGGGGACAATTTTGCACTATGACAACGGGCGGGGAAAAATTCCAATTGCCTCTCTTACCAAAATGATGACAGCCGTAATCGTGATGGAGAAAGTGAAAAATTTGGATGAGCCGGTGACGATTGATAAAGAAGCGCTCGCGACTGACGGGACAAAAGTTGGATGCCCGAGAAGCGGATACTGCATCAACGAAAGGCTGCATGAAGGAGAAAAAGTAACCGTGAAGGATTTGCTCATGGCGATGCTGCTCAACAGCGCCAATGACGCGGCTGTGGCGCTGGGAAAACACATTGCTGGTTCTCAAAAAAAATTTGCCGACCTCATGAACGAGAAAGCGAAAGAATTGAATTTGAGCGACTCCAATTTTTGCAACCCTTCGGGGCTTGATGAGGATAACTGCTTTTCTTCCGCCTATGATCTGGCTCGTATTACCGCTTATTCAATGCGATATGATCTTATTTGGAAAATAATGAAAATGCCGGAGGTAGAGATCAAATCCTGTGACGGGAAATATTCTCATGTTTTGAAAAATACGGATATTTTGCTTGAACAAATGCCCAATTGTCTTGGCGGAAAAACAGGGTTTACCTACAACGCCGGGAAATCGCTGATGATGGCCGCTGCTGATCCGGCAACCGGACGTCACAAAATAATTGCAGTTATCTTGAACGACAACAATCGCTGGGAAGATATGGCCAATTTGATCAACTGGACGTTTGAGAATTATGAGTGGAAGTAATCTTTATAAATTACGAATTTTATACGAATATACGAATTCGTGCAAACAAGTATTCCGTAAATTTTCCAGCAAACAAAATTGGAAAAATGTTCGTATATTCGTAATTGATTAGTAATTCGTAAACAAGCGCATGCGTTTTGCCAATATCACCACTATTCCTGCTGCAATGGCCGCGCTCAAGATTTGGATCTTAGGGACATTGTCTTTTGTTGCGGCAATGCTCTGGACGCCGGGTCTCACCCATTTTCTCTACAAATACAAAATTGGCGTGAGAATCAAGAAAACTTCCGTGGATGGCCAAAAGGCGCCTATTTATCACAAATTGCATGAAGGAAAAAGCGGAACTCCTTCAATGGGCGGAGTATTGGTTTGGCTGACTGTTTTGATTCTGGCGATTTTTATGTATTTTTTCACCCCTTTTTTCAGCGCCAAATTGATCAAAAGGCTTGATTTTCTTTCTCGTTCTCAAACTTGGCTTCCCTTTTTTATACTCATCACGACGGCGATTCTGGGCGCTTTCGATGACGTTTTCAGTGTCCGCGGCTGGGGGACAAACAAAGGAGGGGGAATCCGCTTTCTTTATCGCTTTGGCTGGCTGGTGTTCATTTCCATAGCCGGAGCGCTTTGGTTCTACTACAAACTTGGTTTTGATTCCATTCATGTTCCGGGAATCGGAGATTTTGAGATAAACTTCTGGTATATTCCGTTTTTTTCCTTCGTAGTTCTGGCCACAGCCTTTTCGTCAAATATCACTGATGGTCTGGACGGTCTCAATGGAGGGATTCTTCTTATCGCCTATGCCTCTTTTGGCGTGATTGCTTTTGCTCAAAACAAAATCAATTTAGCGGCTTTTTGCGCGGCGATTTGCGGAGCCTTGCTTGCGTTTCTCTGGTTCAATATTTACCCAGCCCGCTTTTTTATGGGTGACACAGGGGCAGTTTCGCTTGGCGCGACTCTTGCAGTAATTGCCATGATGACAAATTCAGTTTTGGTTTTGCCGATTATTTGTCTGGTTTATGTGATTGAGGCCGGCTCCGTAATCATTCAGCTCACATCAAAGAAATTTTTTGGCCGCAAAGTTTTTCTCTCCACGCCGATCCATCATCATTTCGAGGCTATCGGCTGGCCGGAAACAAAAGTGACGATGCGGGCTTGGATTCTCACTGGTGTCGCGGCGGGAATGGGGCTGGTTATAGGCATACTTGGCATGGGGTGAGACCTTTACGAATTGCTAATTTTTTACGAGTATACGAATGAGTCTATCGAAAACATTTGCAATTTCTAAAAATATGCCGTTTATCGAAGTTATTGGTGTATTCGTACAGATTCGTAATTCGTAAAAAAAGATACGTGCCATGAAATATTTACGTGATATCGATTTCAAAAACAAACGGGTTCTTGTCCGCGTTGACTATAACGTTCCGCTTGAGAATGGAAAAATAAAGGATGATTCCCGCATTCAGGCGACTATTCCAACGATCGAGTATATTTTGAAACAGCCAAAGTCAAAAATTGTTTTGATTTCCCACCTGGGCCGTCCAGACGGGAAGCCGAATCCCCAATTTTCCTTGAAACCCGTGGCGGAAAAATTGAAAGAATTGCTCAAAAAAGAGGTGGAGTTTATCGAAGATATTGCCTCTGAAGAGGGCGATCGGCGGGTTCGAAATTTAGGCGAAGGCGAAATCGCCCTTGCGGAAAATATCCGTTTTTATCCGGAAGAAGAAGCCAACGATGAGCAGTTCGCGATCAAAATTTGTCATCATTTCGGTGTTTTTGTGAATGATGCGTTTTCCGCCTCCCACCGGGCGCACGCGAGCGTGGCCCAAATTCCTCGTTTCAAACCCTCATGCGCGGGATTTCTTATGGAAAAGGAAACAAAAGAACTCACCAAAGCCCTCAAGCCCGCCAAAAGGCCGGCGATGGCGATTATCGGCGGCGCGAAAATTGAAACCAAATTGCCGACAATAGAAAATATGGCCAGATCGTATGACGTGATCTTGGTGGGCGGAAGAATTTCGGTCGAAGCCAAGGAGAAAAACACAAAATTTCCGCAAAATGTTGTTCTGCCGGAGGACTTCGCGGAGGGAAATTTTGACATTGGCCCGAAAACGGCAGAAAAATACTCGATGGCAATTTCCGCCGCGTCATTCATCATCTGGAACGGCCCGATGGGAAAATTCGAAAAAGAAAAATTCAGAAAAGGAACTGATGCTGTCTATGAAGCTATAATCAAAGCTGACGCCTACAAAATTGCCGGGGGAGGAGAAACGATTGAATACATAAACAAGCGGAACGGAGCGGAAAAATTTGATTTCATTTCCTCCGGCGGGGGAGCAATGCTCGAATTTTTGAGCGGGCGCGTGTTGCCGGGCATTGAAGCGCTGGAAAACAATACTTAAATAATATAATAAAAAAAATTTCAAATGACAGTTACAAATAAAATAGAATATGATTTTTCAAAAGAAGAAGACCAAGAAAGATTTCTTAATTTACCGGGAGAAATAAAAAATAAACTTATTGAAAGGGCTCATGAAGAAGCAAATCAAATAAACAACCTGATTTCTTCCGGAAAGGCGAGAAATTTTGACGAAGCTGTTAAAATGATCCCGGAATTTGACATTAGTAAATATGATTTTACAATAAATATTTCAGAGAACGGAGATGTATACCTTAATCTTGGCGGAGGAAAAACACTAATTGGTAATTATTTTGAGAATGCAATATCGGAAACTGCGGAGGGAACATTCTTAGACATTGATAAAGTGGATGAGAATATGGAAAAAATACTAAGACAAATTGATTTATTAATAGGTAAACCATACGGCAATGCCTAAGATCAAAAAAATAACCGCCCTTGAAATTCTTGATTCCCGCGGCAATCCCACTGTCCAAGCAACCGTGATTTTGGAAAACGGAATTTCGGGAACGGCCGCCGTGCCATCGGGAGCTTCGACGGGAAAACACGAAGCGCTGGAGCTTCGCGACAAAGAGGTAAGGTATAAGGGCTTGGGAGTTCTTTCTGCCTGTGAAAACATCGAAAAAGAAATTTCAAAAAAAATTTCCGGCATGGACGCGCTTGATCAGCAAAAAATAGATGGAGCCTTGATTGAACTTGACGGAACAGAAAACAAATCGAGGCTTGGCGCCAATGCGACGTTGGCGGTATCTCTTGCAGCAGCCCGGGCAGGAGCGGCAGCGGAAAAAATGCCCCTCTACAAATATCTGGCCAAAACGTACAAATTCAAAAATCCGAAGATTTTGCCGACTGCTTTTTTCAACGTGATAAACGGCGGGGCCCATTCCGATTCCGGGCTTTCCGTCCAGGAATTTCAAATTATCCCCCGCGAGTTCAAAAATTTTTCTGAAAAATATCAAGCGGCGAGCGAAATATATCAAAAATTGAAAGAAATGCTCAAAAACGCGAATTATCCGACAGGTGTTGGCGATGAAGGCGGGTTTGCCCCTCGGCTGGAAAGCAATATCGAGGCTCTCGATTTCATTGAAAAGGCGATTGCTGAAGCCGGATACAATTTTCACGGAACGGTTTCTGTTGGAATTGACGCCGCCGCTTCGAATTTCTTTGATGAAGGCCAGCAAAGATATGTCTTGAAGCCGGAAAACGTTTCTCTGGAACCTGATCATTTGATTGCGCTCTATCAAGAGTGGAAAAAGAAATATAGTTTGTTTTCTTTGGAGGATGGACTGGCCGAAGATGACTTCGAAGGCTGGAAAAAAATGAACGAAAAAATGGGCGCGAACACTTTGATAATCGGCGACGACTTGCTGGCAACAAATGTCAGCCGCTTGAAAAAAGCGCTCGATTTCAAAGCCGTGAACACCGCTTTGGTGAAACCCAATCAAATCGGGACCCTCACCGAAACAATGGAATTCATCAAACTTTGCCGGAAAAACAAACTCAAATGTCTTGTCTCGCACCGAAGCGGCGAAACGGAAGATACGTTCATTGCCGACCTTGCCGTCGCCGCCGGCGCGGAATTTGTGAAATTCGGCGCTCCCTGCCGGGGAGAACGAACGGCAAAATACAACCGGCTGGTGGAAATTGAGAGGGAGATGTGACTCTCAATTACGCAATACGAAAATCGGGGATCGCACCCCGATTTTTTGACTTTACTACTTCTTTTTTTTGGAGTAAATTAAATACAGACGGCCATAACCAAATTGGCATAAATTAGCCGTAAAATAAGCTAAATCTTCTTCATTATGAAAATAAAAACAATCGACGGAAAATCGAGGAATCCGCAAGATGAACTTCGGGAGATGCTTCAAAAAAACTTTCCTGAAATTTTCACGGAGAAAAAAATCGACTGCCAGAAACTAAAAAGAAGCCTCGGTGAAGATATTGAAGCCAACGGCGAGCGGTACGGCTTGAGTTGGGCGGGAAAGGGCGACTGCTTTCGTCACATTCAAGAGTCGACGACAAAGACATTGAAGCCCGCCAAAGGCGAATCGGTTGATTTTGAAAAAACGGGGAATCTTTTCATCGAAGGAGAAAATCTTGAAGTGCTGAAAGTTTTGCAAAAATCATATTACGGAAAAATAAAAGCAATTTACATCGACCCGCCCTACAATACGGGAAATGACAGCTTCATATACCCCGACCGCTTCCAGGAATCACAGGATGAATACTTGAAACGAATTGGCGACAAAGACGAGGAAGGCAACCTCACAAAAGAGGGAATGTTTCGCAAAAATTCAAAGGACGGCGGACACTATCATTCCAACTGGCTTTCGATGATGTATCCGCGCCTCTTTCTTGCTCGCAATCTGCTTCGCCAAGATGGAGTTATTTTTGTGTCCATTGATGACAACGAAGTCCACAACTTGCGGATGATAATGAATGAGATTTTCGGGGAGGAGAATTTTATTGGACAAATTATTATCAAATCAAATCCAAGAGGCTCACAAGAACCGCTTGGAATTTCAACAGAACACGAATATCTTTTGTGCTATGGGAGGTCTGAAGAAGGCAAATCGTCAATGGTAGGTTATGACAGAAAAGAAGACGACGAAGAATTTTCCTATGTTAGTGAAGACGGCAGAAGGGCAAGGTTGCTTGGTTTGAGAAAACGGGGTGGAGATTGGCGGCGTGAAGATAGACCAAAGATGTATTATCCGTTTTATGTTGACCCTAAAAGCAAAAAGGTTTCATTAGTTAAAACAAAAGATTTTTCTATCGCTGTTTTTCCAGTAAGGCCAGAAGGCGAAGAAAGTAGATGGACTTGGGGAAGCGAAACGGCCAAAAATAGATTAGACGAATTAATTGCGAAAGAGGTAAAGCGAAACGGTGACGTTGTTTATGATATTTACAGAATTGATTATTTGGAAAAAGAGAATGGAGAAAGAAAAACGGAAAAAGTGAAAAGTATTTGGGAAGATAAAGAATTGAATTACTTTGAATTACGAAACTCCCTAAAGTTCTCATGATGGTGTAGAATAGAAGAAGTTTAATCAACCATTCCACACCACTATAAAAA
>FWPV01003737.1_pt1 | contig 33926 bp, 31 predicted proteins | sample 2228371 | NCBI WGS metagenome assembly FWPV01 (sample SAMEA103939776, study PRJEB20133) | metagenome
CGTTGATCGGGAGAAAGCGGGGGGTTGAGATATTCGGCCGCAATGCGCAGCGAAGCGCCCTGTTCCAGCAGCCAGGCGGCAGCGCGGACATCGCGCGGGGTGGTGCGCGCGTAGGTCAGCGCGCCGGTGTCTTCGTAAATGCCCAGCAACAGCAGGGTGGCCTGAATAGCGGTGAGCGTTTCGGGGCGTTCGTGCAGGGCTTCGACAAAATAGGTGGTGGTGGCGCCGGTTTCCAGAATGGTGACGTCCCAACTGGCGGGGGTGGTTTTGCGGCGCGGGTGGTGGTCTACCACGCGCACGGCAGTATGCTGCCCCATGCCGCGCAAAGTGATGAGAGACTGGGTATCTACCAGGGTCACCTGTTCCACCGGGCCGGGCGGCAGGTCGCGCGGCTCGACAAAGGGGAATTCTGCGCCATACAGGGTGAGGAAGGCGCGCCCGTTGCGGTTGATGCGGCGCGGCAAGACAGGTAACCCGCCGTTAAGCAGCGATGCGCCATACAAGGCGGCCAGGGCGTCGAAATCGGCTTGTTCGTGGGTGAGGATGAGGTTCATGATTGAGGAAATTATACCCGCCGCAGCCGCCAGACACGGGATTGACCTTTGGGGGTTTGTGTGAATTTCTGTGATGGGTATTTTTTACACGCGGAAAGCGCGGGTAACACGGCAAAATCGCTGTTAGCGATGCGTTTCAGGCGCGTTTTCCGCGCATTCTACATGCCGCCTGAATTTGGGCGCAAGCGCAAGGGCCGGCAGATGGGTTTTTACGGCAAGTTACAAAAAGGCTGGTAAAAAGGGCGAGCATCGGCGCGTGGTCGGGGTATAATAGCATGCATGATGTATTTCTGCCCGTCCCCTAGCCTGCGCAACTCCAGCCCCTACCAGTCTGGATAGGTTCGTTTTGGCATGTGACCGGCGGCTCCCAGACTGGTGAGCCGCTTTTATTTTGGACAGCGGATAAACGGAACAACGGACAAACAACATGGACATTCGAGACCTGACACAAAAAATGCACGCGTTCGTGCAGTCGAAAGGCTGGTACGCGCCAGACAGCAAACGCCCGCAAACCCCGCGCAACCTGGCCATCTCGCTGGCGCTCGAAGCCGCCGAAATTTTGGAGCACTTTCAATGGGGCGAAGCAGTCAAAGACCGCGATGCCCTGGCCAGCGAACTGGCCGATGTCACGCTTTACCTGCTGCAACTGGCCGATATCAGCGGCATTGACCTGGAACAGGCCGTGTTGACAAAATTGGAAATCAATGCCGGGCGGCAGTGGGATGGCGCGTGAAAACTAAAAGATGAGGAGTAGTGCAAAAATGAAAGTAACCGTATTTGGCGGGTCGCAGCCCCGCGAAGGCGATGCCGCATACGCACAAGCCCAAACCCTGGGGCGCCTGCTGGCCCAGGCCGGTCACAGCGTGCTAACCGGCGGTTACATCGGTACGATGGAGGCCGTCAGCCGCGGCGCGGCCGAAGCCGGAGGACATGTGATCGGCGTAACCTGTGATGAAATCGAAGCCTGGCGGCCGGTGCGCCCCAACCGCTGGGTCAAAGAAGAAATGCGGCGGGCCACCCTGCTGGGCCGCCTGGAAGCGCTCATCACCACCTGCGACGCCGCCATTGCCCTGCCCGGCGGCCCGGGCACGCTGACCGAAATTGCGCTGATGTGGAATCTGATGATCATTCAAACCCTGCCCCCCAGGCCGCTCATCCTGGTTGGGCGCGGTTGGCAGTCGGCGTTCGATCAGGTTTTCCAATCCCAGGGCGACTACTTCCCTGAAGGGCAGCGCGCGCTTATTCAATTTGCCCCAGATGTCGAGACTGCTGTAAAATTACTTGAATCTCAAATGCGAGGAAACCATGGCTGAAGAAAAACTTACTCCCCGTTCCGAAAACTTCTCCGACTGGTACAACGAACTGGTACTCAAAGCGGAATTGGCCGATTACGCCCCCGTGCGCGGCTGCATGGTGGTGCGCCCCTACGGCTGGGCCCTGTGGGAAAATATCACCGCGTGGCTCGACAAAGCCTTCAAAGACACCGGGCACGTCAACGCTACCTTCCCCACGCTCATCCCCATGTCGTTTTTTGAAAAAGAAAAAGAGCATGTCGAAGGCTTCTCACCCGAGCTGGCCGTCGTCACGCACGGCGGCGGCGAACAGCTGGAAGAACCCCTGGTCGTGCGCCCCACCTCCGAAACCATCATCGGCTACATGTATTCCAAGTGGGTCAAATCCTGGCGCGACCTGCCCATTCTAATTGTGCAATGGGGCTCGGTGCTGCGCTGGGAACTGCGTACCAAACTCTTCCTGCGCACCGCCGAGTTCTACTGGCACGAAGGCCACACCGCGCACGCCACCGCCGACGAAGCCAAAGAAGAAATGTACCGCATTCTGGACATTTACGAAAAATTCTGCCGCGAAGAAGCCGCCATACCGGTCATCAAAGGCACCAAAAGCGAAACCGAACGCTTTGCAGGCGCGCAAATTACCACCTCCATCGAAGCCATGATGTGGGACAAACGCGCGCTGCAATCGGGAACATCCCACTACTTCGGGCAAAACTTCGCCAAAGCCTTCGACATTCAATACCTGGATAAAAACAACACCCTGCAATACTGCGAAACCACCTCCTGGGCCATTTCCTCGCGCATCATTGGCGCAATCATCATGGTGCATGGCGACGACCAGGGTCTGGTGCTGCCGCCGCGTCTGGCGCCCATTCAGGTCGTCATGGTGCCCATTTACAAAAACGAAACCGAAAAGCGCGCCGTCATGGATGCAACCGACCGCATCTTCGCCGAGCTAAAAGCCGCCGGAATCCGCGTCAAAGTGGACGACCGCGAAGAAGTAACCCCCGGCTTCAAGTTCAACGACTGGGAAATGCGCGGCGTACCCCTGCGCATGGAAATTGGCCCGAAGGATGTCGAAAAGCACAGCGTGGCCCTGGCCCGCCGCGACCGCCCCGGCAAAGAGGGCAAATCCTTCGTCTCGCAAGATAGCCTGACCGCCACCGTGGCCGAGATGCTCAACACCATCCAGGCTGCGCTGCTCGAAAAAGCCACCGCCTACCGCGACGCCAACATCCACGACCCCAAAGATTACGAAGAACTCAAACAGGTTGTGCAGGATGGCTGGGCATTCTCCTACTGGTGCGAAAGCCGCGAATGCGAAGCCAAAATCAAAGAAGAGACCAAAGCCACCACCCGCAACATTCCCTTCGACCAGCCAGAACATGGCGGCCGTTGCATTGTGTGCGGCGCGCCAGCCAGGCGTAAGGTCTATATCGCCAAATCCTACTAAGCCACAAGCGGGGCTGTCCAAAAAATGGGGCAAGATATTATCTTGCCGCCACATCTGGCCATAAAAGCCAACAAAAGCCGCCAAATCTAGCGGTTGTTGCATTTGAAAATGGTCTTTTTGGACAGCCCCCGTACGCGCTTTTTAGCAGGCATACCCACATGCGTTTTACACAGTTATTTGGACAAACCCTGCGCGACGCCCCAAGCGATGCGATTACAACCAGCCATCAACTGCTCAGCCGGGCGGGCTACCTGCGCGCGCTTGGCCAAAATGGCGCGTTTGCTGCGCTGCACCTGGGGCAGCGCAGCCTGAGTCGCCTATCTGCTCTGCTCTGCCGCGAGATGCAAGCGCTCGGCGGGCAAGAGATAGGCCTGCTCGCCAGCGCCGCGCTGCCCACCCTCACCGACCTGATTGGGCGCGAAGTGCAATCCTACAAGCACCTTCCCCGCCTACTATACGCAACCCACACCTCAACCGATGCCCCCAACCAGCCAACCTTTGGGCTTATTCCCACCCGCAGCAACCTGCGCCTGAGCGCCTGGGGCGCATCTGCCAGCCAGAACGAACAAAACCAGCAAGCCCATGCGATAGAACACGCCTTTATGCGGGTTATCAACCAGTGCGGCGTGAGCACCCTGCCTGCCAGCAGCGGTCCCACTGCACGCGGGCTGTACGTTGCCTCCCCATCCGCAGAAACCGCCATGCTTGCCTGCGACGCCTGCGGGCAAACCTGGGCCCAAGACATTGCGCCCTTCCGCCGCGCCGATACACCCCCGCAAACGCCCGCCCCCATCGAAAAAGTACTTACGCCCAATTGCAAAACCATCGCCGAACTGGCCGCCTTCCTGGGCATGCCCACATCGCAAACCGCCAAGGCTGTTCTGCTCGTGGCGCGCATGGACGATGCCGGGCGCGAACAGTTTGTCTTTGCGGTAGTGCGCGGCGATACCGACCTGAGCGAAACCAAACTGAGCGCCGTGCTGCAGGCCGTTGCGCTGCGCCCCGCCAGCGAAGCGGAAATACGCGCCGTGGGGGCCGTGCCAGGCTTTGCTTCGCCAGTGGGGCTTAAATCGGTGTTTGTGGTGGTAGATGACGCCGTTGCCCACACGCCCAACCTGGTCAGCGGGGCAAACGAAAGCGATTATCACCTGCTCAACGTCAACTACGGGCGCGACTACACCGCCCAAATTGTCGCCGATATTGCCGCCGCGCCAGATGACGCCCGCTGCCCCACCTGCGCCGCACCAATGCGCCGTTTTTTTGCCAGCCCGCTGGCGCACATCGCCACCCATCCCACCCCCGCAGCGGGCAGCACCTTTCTGGACCGCGATGGCAAACCCAAGCCGATTCACCTCACCAGCGCCTGGCTCGACCTGACGCGCCTGCTGGCCGCCGCCGCCGAACAAAATCACGACGCATACGGGCTTAGCCTGGCCGCGGCCCTGGCCCCTTACCCCGTGCACCTGGTCGCCCTCAAAGGCGGGTTCGACGCCGCCGAACGCCTGTACGCCGACCTGACCGCAGCCGGTATCGGCGTGCTCTTCGATGACCGCGAAGAAAGCCCCGGCGTCAAGTTCAACGACGCCGACCTGATTGGACTGCCCATCCGCATTACTGCGGCCGAAAAATCGCTCGCCCAGGGCGGGGTAGAATTCAAGTTGAGGCGCGAATCAGCGCGGCGGGTTGTGGCGTTAGCGCAGGTGATAGACGAGGTGCGCCGGTCGCTTCAGGAGCGCGATTCACTCCCAGCCGCCGACGACATCCCCCCTTCCCCCAGCGATTGACATGCCTGCCATTGACCTGGCCCGCCTGAAGACAAAAACCGCCCAACTGGCCGACCTCTTCGACCAACCGGACGAATTCGTGCGCGCCGCGCGCGAAATTTTCGAATTTCACGCCGACCGCACCCTGCGACCCGGGCAAATTGCCTCGCCTGTCACGGTTTTGCCGTCCTACAACGCGCCGATACAGGTCTTGCGCCAGATTGAGATGGAAGTCACGCCGCTGGTGCAAAAAAATGTAGAACAAGCCCTGGCGCTGGCCGACGCCCTGTGGGAAGAGCGCACCCTTGAAATGCGCCTGCTGGCAGCGCACATTTTGGGGCGCGTGCCGCCGCGCGTAAAAAACCTGAATGAGCGCCTGAACGACTGGGTTGCCGAAACCCGCGAACCCACCCTGCGGCGCGCGCTGCTTTCGCGCACGCTCGAAAGCCTGCGCACCGAAGCCCCCGAACGTTTTTTGCGCCTGGTGGGCAACTGGCTGGCGCCCAACCGCCCCAAAATGTGGTCGAATGGCATTCAGGCCCTGCTGCCGCTGCTAAAAGACCCAAACTTTGAAAACCTGCCGCCCATTTACGAAATGCTGCGCCCGGTCATCGAAGCCGCGCCGCCCCTGCTGCAAGGCGAACTGACCGAACTGCTCAACACGCTGTACCGCGCCTCACCCATCGAAACGCAATACTACCTTAAGCAAATCATCGTGCTTTCCAACAACCCGCAAACGCGGCTCACGATCAGGCGCATGCTGCCCGCGCTGGATGCCCCGCTGGCCGAAGCCCTGCGCGAGACACTGCGCCAGGTCAGATAACTTCCAAACATGGTATAATAACACCCCGTGACTGGTCCTGCCAGGCGGTTTACGCTGCCGGTACGGAGACCTGCACCATCTTGAAAGAAAGGAGAAGCACACGTCATGCCGCTCGCCAAGGAAGTTAAAACCCAGGCTATTCAGGGGTATCGCCGCCACGAGACCGATACCGGCTCGCCAGAAGTGCAGATTGCCATTCTCACGCAGCGCATTGCCCAACTGACCGAGCACCTGCGCGCCAACAAGCACGACCAGTCGTGCCGCCGCGGTCTGCTCAAACTGGTTGGTCAGCGCCGCCGCACCCTGGCCTACCTGCGCAAGAAAGACTATGCGCGCTACCTGGCAGTCACCGAAAACCTCGGACTGCGCCGCAACAAGTAAATTGTTGTCAAATCCACGGGGCGGCCCTGCCTCAAACATGGGTCGCCCCGCACTATACCACCATCCGTCCGCCGTCAGGAATTGAAACATGCTCACGACCACCGGTTGAAAGCATCTTTCAGTCCCTGACCAGGCGGGAACTTATTCACAGGGCTGGCGCACGTTGCCGCAAACCAAACTGCTTGCACATCCACACCTTACACGCCTGGCTGCTGCCTGGCGCTAAAGCGGTTTACGCGCCTGCCCAAACAGGAGAAAACACACAATGAAACCCGAATCTAAAACCTTTACCACCACTGTTGGCAACCACACCGTCACGTTTGAAACCGGCAAACTGGCGCACCAGGCCGGGGGCGCCGTTACTGCCCGCATTGGCGATACCATCATCTTTGCCGCCGCCACCATGGGCGGCGTGCGCGAAGGGATTGACTTCTTCCCGCTTAGCGTGGAATACGAAGAACGCCTGTACGCCAGCGGCAAAATCCCTGGCTCGTTCTTCCGGCGCGAAGGCCGCCCCGGCACCGAGGCCATCCTCACGGCCCGCCTCACCGACCGCCCGCTGCGCCCGCTCTTCCCCAAAGGCATGCGCAACGAGGTACAGGTCATCATGTTTTCGCTGTCCTCAGACAACGAAAACCCGATTGACATCCTGGCCATCAATGCCGCTTCGGCAGCCCTGACGATTTCCAACATCCCCTGGAATGGGCCGGTTGGCGCAGTACGCGTGGGGCGCATCAATGGTGAATTTGTCATCAACCCCACCTTTGCCGAAATTGACGCCTCAGACCTCGACCTGCGCATCGCTGGCACGCGCGACGCCATCCTGATGGTGGAGTGCGGCGCAAACGAAGTGCCAGAAGATGTAATGGTCGCTGCGCTGGAATTCGGACACAAAGCGCTGCAACCACTCATTGACCTGCAACTGGCCATGCAAGCCGAAGTGGGCAAACCCAAAAGCGAACCTACCGTCAGCCTGCTGGACGAAGCCCTGGCCCAACGCGTCTTTGAGCGCGTGAGCGGCCCCATGAACGAATTGCTAGACAAACCGCTCAGCAAAGCGGAATTTTACGGCGGCATGGATGCCCTGCTGGCCGAAGTAATTGCAGAAATGGCCGCCGCGCCCGACGCCCAAAGCGCAGAAACAAACACCGAAGGCGCGGCCGAACTGCCCACCGTCAGCGCCATCAAGCAGGCTTTCAGCGAAGCCGAACATCACATCGTGCGCGAGCGCATCCTGAGCATGGGCAAACGCCCGGATGGTCGCACCCCAACCGAAATCCGCCCCATCTGGTGCGAGGTAGATCTTTCGCCCCGCGCGCACGGTTCGGGGCTGTTTACCCGCGGCGAAACCCAGGTGCTTAGCCTGGCCACCCTCGGCACGCTGGGTGAAGCCCAAGAGATTGACTCGCTCTCCCCGCAAGAAAGCAAACGCTACCTGCACCACTATAACTTCCCGCCCTATTCCACCGGCGAAGTAAAGCCCCTGCGCGGGCAATCGCGCCGCGAGGTAGGACACGGCGCCCTGGCCGAACGCGCCCTGGAACCGGTCATCCCCAGCGAAGAAACCTTCCCCTACACTCTGCGCGTGGTCTCCGAAGTGCTCTCGTCCAATGGCTCTACCTCCATGGCTTCGGTGTGCGGCTCTACGCTGGCCTTGATGGACGCGGGCGTGCCGATTAAAGCGCCTGTGGCTGGCGTCGCGATGGGGCTCATCAGCGATGAGAGCGGGCGCTACCAGATTTTGACTGACATCCAGGGTACCGAAGACCACCTGGGCGACATGGACTTCAAAGTCGCTGGTACCGAAGCGGGCATCACCGCCCTGCAAATGGACATCAAAATTTCCGGGCTTAGCGCTGACATCATGCGCCAGGCCCTGGAGCAAGCCCGCCAGGCCCGCCTGCACATTCTGGGCAAGATGCGCGAAGTGATTCAGGCCCCCCGCCCCGAGCTCAAGCCGCATGCCCCGCGCATCATCACCGTCAAAATCCCGGTAGATAAAATTGGCGCGCTCATTGGCCCCGGCGGCAAGAACATCCGCGCTTTGCAAGAGCAAACCGGCACTAAAATTGACATCGAAGAAGACGGCACCGTTTATATCGCCGCCGTAGATGGCGTTGGCGGGCTGGCCGCCCAGGAGCGCATTTTGGCCCTGGGTGAAAGCGCCGAAATTGGGCGCATTTACACCGGCAAGGTGGTGCGCATCGAGCCGTTTGGCGCATTTGTCGAAATTCTGCCGGGCGTAGATGGCCTGTGCCACATCTCGCAACTGGATAGCGAGCGCGTCAACAAAGTGGAAGACATTGCCGGCATTGGCGACGAACTGACAGTGATGGTAACCGATATTGACCCGCAGGGTAAAATCCGCCTTTCGCGCCAGGCCGTGCTGGAAGGCTGGACCGCTCAGGAAGCCCGCGAACGTGACCAGCGCAAACCGGGCGGCGGCAGCGGCGGTGGACGCCCCGGCGGCAGCAATGACCGCGGTGGACGACGCGACGACCGGCGCGGCGGATTCGACCGTAACCGGCGCTAAGCCGCATCAACTAACAAAGTGTCGGGGCGGCCCAACCAGGCTGCCCCGATTTTATTATCAGAGATGGTTTGAATCGCTGCACGCCCTTGACACAACATTCGCACCATTCAACGCCCATAGTTCACACATCATGCACATGCTTTTTCGCTTCATACTGCAAGACATCGCCCGGCGCGGCTACCCTGCCCAGTTTTGGCTGGTAGCGTTTGGCGTGCTCATCAGCTCGGTTGGCTCCAGCATGATCTGGCCGTTTCAACTCATCTACATCAGCAATACCCTCAACCAACCGCTCTCATCCATCGCCACACTCATCACCATCAGTTCGCTCACTGGCATGCTGGTTTCGTTTGCAGGCGGCTCAATTGCCGATAAATTTGGCCGCCGCCCCATCATGATTGGGGCGTTGTTTGCCCATAGCATCGGGTTCATTTTGATGAGCATGGCAAACTCATATACCGCTTTTCTTATTCCCATGACGCTCATGGGATCGGCCATGCCATTTTATTCGATTGGCTCAGACGCAATGATGGCTGATATGATTGAGCCCCAAAAAAGAGCCGACGCCTATGCCATTTTGCGCATGACCAATAACGCAGGCATTGCCATTGGCCCCGCGCTGGGGGGCGCAATGATTGCCGCATTTTCGTATACATACGCTTTCTATGGCGCGGCCCTGGGCATGTTCCTCTTTGGCTTGCTGCTCTTTTTCTTTGCGCACGAAACGTTGACGCGCAACACAGCCCCTGCCAGTACAACCACAGCGCCCACAGAACGGCTGGGCGGCTACGAGCGCGTCTTCAAAGACCGCATGTTTGTGGCTTTTGTGGCCGCTGTTACACTCGGTATGATTGCCCCTCTGCTTATGTGGACACTGCTGGCCGTGTACACCAACCGCTATTACGCCCTTCCCGAAGATATGTACCGCTGGCTGCCAATTACCAACGCGCTCATGTGTGTCTTTGTGCAATATCCGGTCACATACATCACCCGGCGCTTTCCGGCAGGCAATGTTGCCACATTGGGCATGCTGGTTTATGCCCTGGGCGTCGGCAGCATTGCCCTGATGAACACCTTCGGCGGCTTCTTGCTTAGCATGGTCATCATCACGTTTGGCGAACTCATCCTGGTTCCTACTGCCAGCAAATACGTCGCCGATATTGCCCCCGAAGACCTGCGCGGGCGTTACATGAGCGTGTACTGGCTCACCTGGGGGTTGGCGCGCGCCGCGGCCCCCATCATCGGCGGCTTCCTGCACGACCAGATTGGCCCGCAATTTATCTGGTGGGGCGGCGCAGGCTTTGGGCTGGTCAGTACGCTCATCTTGCTGCTAATTACGCTGCGCGCAAAAAATATGCACGCCCCTGCACAGCCCAACGCCTGAACTCACCGGTCCAGCAAGCGCTCCAAATGGGCCTTCACCTGCGGCCACTCACTTTCGATGATGCTGTAAAAAACCGAATGGCGATACGTTCCATCCGGCAAAATCATGTGGTTACGCAGCACACCCTCGCGCACAGCGCCAATCCGTTCAATGCCGCGCAGCGAGCGCTCATTGCGCGAATCTGCCTTGAACTGTACCCGAATGCAGCCCAGCGTCTCAAAAGCGTGCCGCAGCAAAAGATACTTACACTCCGTGTTTACAGCCGTGCGCTGGAAATGAGGGGCATACCAGGTGCCGCCAATTTCCAACCCCCGGTTTGGGTGGTCAATGTTCAGGTAGCGGGTTGCACCTGCCACCTGCCCCGAAGGCAGGTGAATGACTGTAAACGGCAAATCGGCGCCCTTCGCCTGACGCGCCAACATCTCGCGCACCCAGGCAGCCATGGCGCCCGGCAGGCTCAGGTTGCCATACAGCATAAATTGCCACAACTGCGGGTCGCTGCCTGCAACGGCCAGCGCCGGGATGTGCGATTCGCGCATTGGCTCCAGGCGCACGTGCTTCCCTGTAAGCGTCACCGGCTCAATCTGCATACGTCCCATCCTGCGTAGGCAAATACGGCATGGCCGGGCCGGGGATGCCCAACAAATCCGCCAGCGCAGCGCGCATGGCCGTGCGGTCATCCCATAAATACTCCGTCTGGACGAAGCACATAGACTGCTCGTGCCCCTTGCCGCACGCCAAAACAATGTCGCCTGCCTGAGCCAACCCCACCGCAAAACGGATCGCTTCACCCCGGTCGCGGATGCGGAAAAACGACTGACCCTCTACCCCCCCCCGCGCCTGCGCCCCGGCAGCCATCTCATCCAAAATGGCATTCAGCGATTCCGTGCGCGGATCTTCAGCCGTCAAGACGGACACATCTGCCAATTCGGCGGCAATTTCGGCCATCATGCGGCGCTTTTGCTTGTCGCGTAATCCGGCCGAGCCAAAAACCGCAATCACCCGGCGGTTGGTCATGGTTCGGGCGGCCTCTAGCGCCACTTTGAGGGCGTTAGGCGTGTGGGCAAAGTCCACAATCGCGGTAAAGTTTTGCCCCATATCAATCCGCTCCATGCGCCCCGGAATACCTGGCAGGTTGGCAATGCCCTGTGCGGCCGTTTGTGGGCCTATGCCCAATCCACGCACTGCGGCTGTCAATGCGGCCAGACAATTCGAGACGTTATAAGCCCCCACCAGGCGGCTTTTCACCGTTACACAAAAGTCGGCCGATGTCGCATCAAATTCAATGCCCGATGGGCTATAAGCAATCTTTTCAGCGCGAATATCTGCCTGGGGGTCAAGCCCATAACTGACCTGTGCCGTGCGCGTTATGCTGTGCAGGTAATCGTAAGAGCGCCTATCATCGAAATTGAGCACCGCCAGGCGCGGGTTGCCATGCGGTTTGATGGGGGTCTCTGCTAACAGTTCAAATAAACGCCCTTTGGCTGCACGGTAATTTTCATAAGAGCCGTGCTCGTCCAGATGCTCGTGGGTAATATTAGTAACCACAGCAATATCGTATTCGGCAGCATCTGTACGAAACTGCGCCAGTCCGTGCGACGTGGTTTCAAGCACCACATGGGTCAAGCCAGCCGCAGCCATGCGTGCCAGGTAATATTGCACATCGTGCGCATCGGGCGTGGTGACATGAAAGCCCGTATCCAGCACTTCATCGCCAATCACTGCGTTCACCGTGGAAATCACGCCCGCGGCTAGCCCTGCCTGCCGTAAAATTTGGTAAAGCAGGTTGCTGGTCGTGGTTTTACCATCGGTGCCCGTTACGCCAATCACGGTAAGTTTATGGGCAGGGTAACCATAAAAAGCAGCCGCCAGATGCGTAAGCGCCCGACGGGGATTATCTACCCGCACATAAGGCACGGGCAAGGCTTGCATATCCCGTTCGCCAACGACTGCCACCGCTCCGCGCGCGATGGCAGCCGGGATGTAGTCATGTCCATCGGCGTTGCCGCCGCGCATTGCGACAAACAAATAACCGGGCTGCACTTTGCGGCTGTCAATGGCAATACCGGTCAGGCGCACATCAGGCAAATTTACCGGTGCATAAGCAAATGGAAAACCATCAAATAAGCGAGAGAGCATATTTTCGTAGGTCATCATATCCGAAAAAAAGGGGTAAAAGTTGTGCCGTTCAGCGCCAAACATAGCGGCAAAACGCATTTTGCCTAAATTTGGATCAAAAACTCACTTTACGCAAAACATCCCAAAGATTCGCATCAGGCAGGTTTGGTCTGGCGCGCAAACCATCGGAACTGCACTTAGCATCGGTTAAAAAGTAAGAGGGTCTTGGCCTGCAACCAAAACCCTCTCCAAAAGCGATGAGCAATTAGCGCAGCGCCTGGCGCAAACCTTCCAGTTTGCCAGCCACCGAGCCATCCAGCACTTTGTCGCCAACTTTGATGACAAGGCCGCCCAGGATAGACGGGTCAACACGGAAGGAAATTGCCTGCGCGCCAGATTTGGCCAGAACTTCTTTCTTGACCGTTTCCTGCTCTTCTTTGCTGAGCGGTAAGGCGCTGGTGACTTCTGCCGTGTCGCCGGTAAATTCAGCGCCCTCAAGAACCACCAGTTTGCCCGCCTTCACGCCAGAGAAGAACTCGGCAAGCAAGGCATGCTGGCGCTTTTCATCCAGCGCTTCGCCAACCAGTTTTTGGGCCGCGGCAATAGCCAGGGCGGCCACCTGACCGCGCAGGTCGCCAAGCAAGCGGTTGCGCTCTTCTTCCACTTCAGCCAGGGCTTTTTCACGGGCCTTGCTGGCTTCGACGTCGGCCGCAGCCTTGACATCACGCGCAACAGCATCGGCGCGGGCTTTGGCTTCAGCGACAATCTCGCTCGCCTTTTTGTTCGCATCGGCGATGATCTTTTCGGCTTCTTTTTCGGCATTGGCGCGCGCCTCGGCAGCGACACGGGCATCTTCCAAGCCCTGCGCCACAGCCTGGCGGCGTTTTTCGAGCAAGCCAGAAATGGGGCCAACAATCCACTTGGCGACCACGGTGTACATGATGATCAGATTGACCACCTGCACCAGGAAAAAGGGTAAGTTAATACCAAGTGCTTCCAAGGGTTCCTCCGGCTTTTTTAGAAGACGAACAAAATCAGGAGCGCGACCACCAGACAGTAAATCGCGACCGCTTCGGCGAAGGCAATACCCAGAATCATGTTGGTCTGGATGGTGCCAGTGGCATCTGGGTTACGGCCCATGGCCTGCACGGCGCCACCAGTCACGATACCAATACCAGCACCAGCGCCAATTGCACCAATCATTGCCAGACCAGCGCCAATCAGTTTTGCGGCTTCAGCTTCCATTGTTTTTATCCTCCAAATTTAGTTTCGGGCGGGATATCCGCCACATAGAATGGTGTTTACCCGGGCGTGTTTCTCGCCCGAAGACTTACGCATGCGCTTCTTCGTGGTGCTCGCCATGACCCTGCGTCGCCTGCGCCATGAAGACCATGGTCAGCATGCCAAACACAACGGCCTGAATGAGACCTACGAAAAACTCAAGCAGATAGAACAGCGCCTGAGCAAAAACCGGCACCAGTGAACCGATAACGAACAGCAGCACGGCCCCGGCGAACATGTTACCGAAGAGACGGAAGGCAAAAGAGAGTATCTTGGAAAATTCTGAAACCAGTTCCAGCAAACCAACGGCAAAGTCAATGAAGCCAAAGATAGGCTTGCTGAACAGGCCGCCGACATTCCAGAATTTCCACAGATAGGCTATACCCTGGGCGCGGAAACCCACCACCTGGATCATGATCACGGCCACAACTGCCAGCGCAAAGGTGAAGTTGAGGTCGGTAGATACCGGGCGCAGGAAAGGAATAACCGCATAACTATCATGGTGTTCTTCTGCGGCAGCCTCTCCGTGGCTTTCGGCGGCTTTGCTTTCGTCCCAAATGGTGTAAAAGCCCGGCAACAATTCACGTTTGGCATAGCCATGCCCTTCATACTCGTGAATAATGCCAAACGTTTCGTTACCCGGAACCAAACCCGACCAGTTGGCTGCCAACACCAACAGGGTGATTGTGGCAAACCAGGGAAAGATCGTTTTGGTCCATTTGCCCGCAGTGCTCTCGGTAATGCCATAAAGCATTTCAATGAGGGCTTCTACTGCACCCGTGATTCCCGAAAGGACCATCTTGCCGCTTTTGACGCCGCGCGAAACCCCGATAGCAATCAGAATCACAATCAGGTCGGCAACCAGCAAGCCGATAAGGGTATTGGTGACGTAGAAACCTCCCGCCTTCTCGTCCATGCCAGGCAGGACAAAGAGCGGCGTCTCACTGAGTTTTTCACCGGGCAGGTACACATGCGGCATAATCGGTTTGATTGCCAGACCAAGCCCCGTACCGAAGAAATCGGTAAACAGGAACAGGCCCAGGATGATTGCCGCCAGGACAACCCAGCGTCCCCAAGCACGTTTTTTAGGTGCTTCAGTCACGATTTGTTTCCTCCTGAGAAGTATTTTCGGCGGCCACTGCTTTGTTGACCGGCTTAATGCGGCGTGTTGCCCACATTACAGTCCAGTACATCAAAAACAGGGTCACCGGCACGCTACCCACCATCAAAATGACAGTAAAAAGCGGCTTCGTTCCAAACAACCCATCTAACCACAAGCCGCCAAAGAGCGCCAAAATGACGATGACCAGTGTGAGACAGCCGACCTGCCCAAAGATGCCGATAACGGTCAGGTTGAGTGCGTATTGAAGTCTGTTTTTAGCCTGTTCGTTTTGGTCGCTCATGGTTGCGGATTATATCACAATCAGACTTTTGTAGTCCACAAAATAGGCGCAGACAAGTTGCCCAGCCCGCGCCTATTTTACCCCAAGTAATGCACATTGGAGGTTTTAGCGTCAAATCTCCAGTTTAGAATGGCAGGCTTCGCGCGGCCAGTTCGGCCAGGTCGAACCAGGGCGCAAAGACTGCGCCAACCAGCAAAACGGCTGCCGAAAGCGCGGTGAGCGCAATAGCATACGGACGGCTGATTGGGAGCAGTTTGGTCTCTTCGGTTTCATCTTCAGCCCGGTAAAGGTAGATGTACTTTAGAACAGTGAGATAATAGTACACGCCAATGATTGAGTTGAAGATACCGACGAAAGCCAGCCAATACCAGCCTGTTTCAATCGCGGCGGCGAACACCATCACTTTAGCGATAAATCCACCAAAGGGCGGCATGCCCGCCAGCGAAAGGAAAGCCACCAGGAAGACCAGCGCCAGCCAGGGCGAGCGGCGGCTGAGGCCCCAATAGGCTTTGAACTCATCCGAGCCGGAGATGCGCCCAAAAGCAATTACCGCGCCAAAGGCTGCCAGGTTGGTGGCAATGTAGGCCAGCAGGTAGAAAATCACGCTGGTCACGCCCAATTGGGAGTTAGCCACAACGCCAATGAGCGCATACCCGGCATGTGAGATGGAGGAATAGGCGAGCAAGCGCTTGATGTTGCCTTTCTCTTTGTGCAGCACCTGCGGCAAAGCGATGAAGTTACCAATGGTCATGCTCAGGGCTGCCAGCACCGCCAGAATGAGCGTCCAATGCTCGGCGACTTGCGGAAAGCCGATCAGGAAAACGCGCACCAGCACAGCAAACCCAGCCGCTTTAGAGGCAGTGGAAAGGAAACCCGCCACTGGCGTCGGCGCGCCTTCGTAAACATCTGGTGCCCAAAAGTGGAACGGCGCAGCCGAAACTTTGAAAGAAAGCCCGACCAACACCAGGAAAATGACGCCAAATGTGACCACCGAAAAGACCGGAAATGCCGCCGAAATAGCATACAGGCTGGTTGTGCCAGAGAAACCAAACAACAGGCTAAAGCCATACAGCATGACGGCCGAGGTCAACGCGCCAAATAGCAGGTACTTGAAACCCGACTCGGTGGACTTTTTATCATCCAGCATAAAGCCGGAGAGCACATACATGGGAATAGAGGTCAACTCAATGGCCAGGTAAAGCATCACCAGATCGGCTGAGGTAGCCATCAGGTTCATACCGATGGTAGAAGCCAGCAGCATCAGATAGGCTTCAGGGCGCGTGTTCAATTTGTCCACATCCATCATAAACAGGGCTGTGGCCGCCGCCGCAAAGATGAAGAACATCTTGAACGAAAAACCGAACCAGTCGTAAGTGAGCATGCCGCCCCAAACCAGCGCCATTTCACCCGGACGGTCAAGCAGCAGGCTGATGCCCAACACAGCCAGCAACCCGCCTGCCGTCAGCCAGCCAAGCGCCACGCGACGCGCACTGGTATGCTTCCACAACGGGTCGAGCAGCAAGATGAGTATGCCCAGGATGAGGATGAGAATTTCAGGCAAAATTGCCATGTAGTTGATGCCAGGCATTTATGCACCTCCCAGCAGGGCCAGAACGCTCTGAACCCCGGTTGAAATCATAGGCACCATCAGGGCAGGGAACATGCCCAAAAGGATCATGATGCTGCACAAAGTGACAATCGCTACTTTGTCTAATGCCGTAATGGGACTGATGTGCCCTTCAAATTCTTTGGGCATTTCGCCAAAGAATACCTTACGCACAACCAGCATCACATACGCTGCGGTGATGATGATGGAAATGGACGAAACAATCGCGATGATGGGCAACACCTCCCACACGCCCATAAAGATGGGGAACTCGGCCACAAAGCCAGAGAAGCCAGGCATACCCATCGAAACCAGGCTGCCAATGATGAAGGCAACGGCCGTCCAGGGCAACACTTTGACCATGCCGCCAAGGCTTGGGATGTCGCGGGTATGGGCGCGATCGTAAATCATGCCGACCACAGCAAAGAAGAGCGCCGTCATCACGCCGTGCGAGAACATTTGTACACTGGCGCCAATCATGCCTTTTTCGGTCAGTGTAGCAAAACCGAGCATCACCAGCCCCATGTGCGACACCGACGAGAAACCGATAACATACTTCATATCAGTCTGGACGAAGGCAATAAACGCGCCATAGACTACATTGACGGTTGCCAGCCCTAAAATAAGCCACTTCCAGTACAACGCGCCTTCAGGCAGCAGCATAATGCCCACGCGCAGGGCAGCAAACGCGCCCAGTTTCATCAGCACGCCCGCATGGAACATAGACACCGCAGTAGGCGCAGCCACGTGACCATCGGGTGACCAGTTGTGGAAGGGGAAAATGCCGCCTAACACCGCAAAGCCTAAAAAGACCGGCAAGAACCAGGCAATTTGGAAACTGGTTGAAAAACCTCCCGCTTCAAGTTTGAGCATGTCGAAGGTCAATACGCCGGTGTTTTGATAATTCGTCCAATACATGGCCAGCGCGCCGATAAGGGCAATGACCGATCCGACGAAGAGGTAAAGCGTCAGTTTCATGGCGGCATATTCGCGCGTCTTGATCCAGCCCCAGATGGCAATCAACAAATACATGGGGAAGACCGCGATTTCGTAGAAGAAGAACAGCATGAACAGGTCGAGCGCAACGAACACGCCAAACACGCCACCCGCCAGGATGAACAAGAAGGCAAAAAACTCGCGCGGGCGGTCTTCGATGCCCCAGGAAATGAGCACACCTGTAAACATGACCACGCCCGTCAGCAGCACCAGCGGGGTGCTAATGCCATCTACGCCCATGTGCAGTTCAATGCCCCAGCGCGGCATCCAGGCGTATTTTTCGACGAACTGATACCCTGTCAGGTTCTGAACCAGGTACTGGAAATAGACCCAGGCCGAGAGGATGAGATCAAACACGGCTGCTGCCAGCGCAGTGACGCGAATCTCGTTTTTGCGGTCGGCAGGCATAAGCAGAATGAGCGCGCCTGCAACCAGCGGGGTAAAGACGATAACACTCAGAATTGGGAAAGTCATTTAGCACCTCGCCTTAGAAGAGCAGGGTCATGGCTTTGTTGATGACATCCAGCAACCACATGGGCCAGACGCCAAGTACCAGCATGAGCACCATAAGCGGCGTCATCACAATAATTTCGCGGATGTTGATGTCGGTTAGTTTGTGTTCGCCATGCGCCCAATGTTCATTGAGGGGGCCGTGCAACACTTTGCGAATCCCCTTGAGGATGTAAGCGCCGGTCATCAACAAGCCAAGCATCGCCGCGGCAGTGAACCCAGGCAGAATGGCCCAGGCGCCCCGTACAACAAGGAACTCGGACACAAATCCATTCAGGCCGGGCAAGCCCAACGACGCCATGCTGGTAAAGATGAGAATGCCGCCATAAACCGGTACCAGCGGGAACAGCCCGCCGAACTCATCCAGGTTGCGGGTGTGGGTGCGTTCATAAATCACGCCCACCAGGAAGAACATGCCCGCCGCTGAAAGGCCGTGATTGAACATTTGCAACACAGCGCCATTGAGCGCGATGGTGGCATCCAGCGTGCCGGCCGCTTTAGCCGCCGCCGCAATGCCGAGCAACACGAAGCCCATGTGGTTGACAGAGGAATAAGCCACCAGGCGCTTGAAATCGGTTTGTCCAAACGAACCAAATGCGCCAAAGATGATGGCCATAACCGCCAGAAAAGCCAGCCAGCCCGCAAAGTATTGCGACTCGGATGGGTAGAGCGGCAACACCAGGCGCAAGAAGCCGTAACCACCCAGTTTGAGCAGCACACCCGCCAGGATCATTGAACCTGCGGTGGGGGCTTCGGTGTGGGCATCGGGCAGCCAGGTGTGGAAAGGCCACACCGGCACTTTGACGGCAAAAGCAATTACAAAAGCCCAAAAGGCAATCGCCTTGACCGTTGCCACAGGCATCCCCATCAATGTGCCGCTCAGGGTTGGCCAGCGCTCATAGAGGGTGACCAGGTCGTAGGTCTGGAACAAGACACCCAACATCTGAATGGCCAACAACAGCCCCAGCGAGCCGCCCATGGTGTAAATCATGAACTTGAGCGAGGCATAGTTGCGGTTGGCCGAGCCCCATTGGTTGATGAGGAAGTACATAGGCACCAGGCCAATTTCCCAGAAGACGAAGAAAATCAGCAAGTCGAGCGCTAAAAAGACGCCCAGCATGCCCGTTTCCAAAAACAGGAAGAGCATGAAGTAGGCTTTGACTTTTTCGGTGATGCTGAACGAAGCAAGCAGCGCCAACGGCGTGAGCAACGTGGTCAGCAACACCATCGTCAGCGAAAGCCCATCCACACCCAGGTGAAACGAGGAGTGAATGGCCTCGTACCAGGGGTAGATTTCTTCAAATTGAAAACCTGTCTTGCTGGCATCAAACTGCAACCACAGCCAAACCGATAGCCCAAACGGCACCAGGCTGGCGAGCAGCGCTGTCCAGCGAATGGTTTTAACCTGGTCGCTGGGGATGAAGAAAATGACCAGCGCCGCCAGGACGGGGAAGAACAGTATTGTCGTCAACAGGTGAGTGCTAATGAAATCCATTGTTCACTCCCTCTCCTAAGCAAGGAGGAAATACGCCGCGGCCAGCACCAGGGCTACCGCTAACGCAGTTACCAGATATGCCTGAATGCGTCCGGTTTGAATGAGACGCAGTTGTTTACCGGCCCATTGCGTAATGCGGTATGAGCCATCGCCAATCAGCCCATTGATTACCGGGGCATCGAAATAGGTGCGGAAGGCATAGCCAATCTCGTTGGTGGCGTAGCCAATGCTGTGCAAAATGCCATCAATTGCGGTCTTATCCATCCACTTGTAGGTGAAGACCTCCGAAAGCCACACCACGGGCTTGATGATGAAAAAGCCGTAAAACTCATCGAAGTAATATTTGTTCTTCAGCACCGGGTACATGAAACCCAGGGGTTTTTCGAGTGGGTCGGGTTGACCAGCCTTGAAGTCTTTATACACCAGCCAGCCCAACCCCAGGCCACCCAAGGCAACCACCAGCGAGGTGAGCAAGGGGATGATATTGAACGCGACTGGTTTGGGATGCTCAAGCAAGGTGCCGCCCACAAATTCGTGGAACCAGTTGGGAATCAACCCGCCAATGAGAGGGAAGTGCTCCGGAATGCCCACCCAACCATAGCCAACCGCAAAGACGGACAGCACAATCAACGGCAGGGTCATCGTCCAGGGGGTTTCATGGGCGTGTTCGGCCTCTTTGGTGCGCGGTTCACCCAGGAAGGTGAGGGTGATCTGACGCATAGTGTAGAACGCCGTGAGGAGCGCCGCCAGCGCCAGGGTGATGAAAACCGCCCAATGCCCGTGCGCAAAGGCATCGGCCAGAATTTCGTCTTTAGACCAGAAACCAGCCGTCACCAGCGGAAAACCAGAAAGGGCAAAGCCGCCGATAAGGAAAGTCCAGAAGGTGATGGGCATCTTCTTGCGTAAGCCGCCCATGTTCATCATGTCTTGCGGGTCCACTTTGTGGTTGCCGGTGTGCAGCACGCCGTGCTCCATGCCGTGAATAACTGAGCCAGACCCCAAAAACAGAAGCGCTTTGAAAAACGCATGCGTGATGAGGTGAAAAGCAGCAGCCACATACGCGCCAATGCCCAGCGCAGCGATCATATAGCCCAGCTGGGAAATGGTGGAGTAAGCCAGCACACGCTTGATGTCGTTTTGCGCAACGGCAATGGTGGCAGCAAAGAAGGCCGTAAACGCGCCAATAAAGGCGATGATGGCCATGGTGGTGGTCAGTTCGTGCCCGCCCCAATCTGCGGTGAAGAGCGGGAAGATACGAATGACCATGTAAACGCCCGCCGAAACCATGGTGGCGGCATGGATCATGGCGCTGACCGGGGTGGGGCCTTCCATAGCATCGGGCAACCAGACATGCAGCGGCCACTGCGCCGATTTACCCACCGTACCAATGAAGAGCAGCAAACCAATCAAACCCGCCGCCGACATGCCCAAAATGGGTGTGGCGGTCGTCGCCAGGGCATGTAATACGGCTTCGTTAGAGAAAATTTCGCGGTAGTTGAGCGTGCCCGTTGCCGAGTAGAGAAAAGCCAGACCAAGCAGCATGAACACATCGCCCACGCGGGTGGTCATAAAGGCTTTTACGGCCGCATTGCGCGCCGAGGGCTTGCCATACCAGAAACCAATCAACAGGTACGAGCACAAGCCCATAATTTCCCAACCCACAAACAGGGTGAGCAGGTTATCAGACACAACCAGGGTGTACATGCCAAAGGCAAACAAACCGATAAACGCAAAGAAGCGGCTGTACATCGGCTCCACCGAGGGCACAGTGTGCTTGTGGCCGTGGGCATCGGTCACCGTTGCGCCGTGCGGCGGCAAGCCGGGGCGGTCATGGTCGCCTTTGGGTTGCCCAAAATTGTGGTAGCCCACACTGTACAGGAAAATCATCAGCACAGTCCATGCCACAAAGAAGAGCGTAGCAGCCGAAAGCGGGTCAATTTGTACACCAATTTTGAAGAACGTATCGCCCGTGGGCAGCCAGTTGATTGAAGAAACAAAAGGATGTTCGCCAAAATGCTCGGTAGACGCTGCGGCAAAGAAGATAATCATGCTCGCCAACCAGGAGAGGAACGCCGCGCCCACAGCCACGGTGTGACTGAGCGCTTTGCTGCGGTTGGTGAATAGCACAATCAAGAAAAACGCCAGCAGCGGCGGGAGCGGAACGAGCCAGATGAGGGTTTCAATTGCCATAACGGAGTCTCCTACCACTTCATCAGGTTGAGGTCGTCTGCAATGACCGTATTATGGCGGCGATAAATTGAGATAACCAGCGCCAAGCCTACCGCCACTTCAGCCGCAGCCACTGCAAACACAATAATCGCAAATACTTGCCCTGCCATAGCGGCCGGGTTGGCATAACGCCAAAACGCCACCAGGTTGATATTGACAGCGTTCATCATCAATTCGATGCCGAGCAGAATAGCAATGGCGTTCTTGCGCGACAAGACGCCAAACAAACCAATGCTGAAAAGCGCGGCAGACAAAATGAGATACCAGGACAAAGGAACCATGCGCGCCTCCTATTGTTTCTTTCCGATTGCGACATATACCGCGCCAACCAATGCCGCCAGCAAAAGCACCGATGCCACTTCGAAGGGCAACACAAACGCCTCAGGTGAAACGAGCGCCTTGCCTAACAGAACAAGCGAATCCTCCGGCACCGCCGGGGCCGAAGCGGTGTTGAAACCGCCCCAGTTGGTAAGCACAACCGCCAGGCTAACAAACACAAGCACGCTGATAATTGCCGCGCTCCACCAGCCGGGGTTATGCTGCGGGCCGCGATCGCGGATATCACGCCGGGTAAGCATGACGGCAAAGATGAACATGATGGCGATCGCGCCAATATAAACCACCACCTGCACAACAGCAATGAAATTTGCTTCGAGCAAGGCAAACAAGACGGCCGCCCCAAACAACGTGGCAATCAACCACAAGGCAGCATGCACCATGTTACGGGTGGTTACAACGTTTACAGCCGAAAAAACAGCCACAAACGCGGTCAGAAGAAAGATGATCTGCTGAGCAGTCATAGCAATGTTCCTCCGGGTTAGTTTTGCGCCGCTGCAGGGCGTGACTTGCCCTCAACTGCTTCGCGCTCTTTGCGAGCCGAGGCGCGCAGAATTTCGACCACTGTCCAGCCGAACACCAGGTTCATGGCTAACATAAAGAGCACATAAACCCAGGTCTCTGCGCCAAGCAGCAGACGATGCAGAACGGCCGTCACCATCAGCAGCGCAAAGGCTACCGGGGTGAGGAATTTCCAGTTGAAGGCCAGCATGTGGTCAATGCGAATACGCGGCACGGTGTATTTGATCCACATGATGACCCAGTAAAAGAACATACCTTTGAACAACACGTTAAACATCCCTATGAGCGCATATTTATCGCCAAAGGGCAGCGGGCCATTCCAACCGCCAAAGAACAACACGCCTAAAAAGGCCCCAAAGGTAAAGGCATGCAGCAGTTCACCGGCATAGAACAAACCGAACTTCATGCCGGTGTACTCGATGTGAAAGCCAGCCACAATTTCCGATTCACCTTCGTTCAGGTCAAAGGGCGAACGCCCTAATTCGGCAATGGCTGTAATCAAAAACAGCAGCGCGCCCAACGGCGAAACGAAGAAGAACCATACCTGGTTCTGCGCATCCGAAATGCCCTTCATGCTCAGCGTGCCAGCCAGAATGGTTGGAATAAGCAACGACACAACCATCGGTATTTCGAACGAAATCATGGCTGCCACCATGCGGTAAGCGCCCAACAGAGCGTACTTATTGTCAGACGCCCAACCCGCCATGATGATGGAGAGCGTGCCAAACGAGCCAGCCGCCACCAGGTAAAGCACCGCTACATTCAAATCCACCCCGTAGACGGTAGAAGCCAACGGCAGCACAGCCCACAAAATAAGCACCGACGCCAGGGAAAGGATGGGCGCAAGGTTGAAGACGAACTTATCTGCAGTTGCCGGGGTAATGTCCTCTTTGATGATGAGTTTGATTACATCGGCAAAAGGCTGAAAGATACCAAACGGGCCAATGCGGTTGGGCCCCAAGCGGTCTTGAAAACGCGCAACCACTTTGCGCTCAATCCAGACCAGAAATACATCTAGCACCATTGCAAAGACCGAAAGCACAATGATGCCAAGCAGGATGACGAAGACATTCGCCAGGTCGGGTGCAAGACCCCAGCCCGTGAACAACCCCATCAACCAATCACGCGTTATGCCAATTGGGTCTGTCCAAAAATTCATGGATCGCTCCTCCGGGTAACAAATAAAAGGCTGAGAGGAAATTTCCTTTCAGCCTTTCGCTATTCTAAACAATAGATTACGCCCACTCCAGCAACCCCTTGCGCCAGGTATAAATTAGCCCGGCAAGCAAAATGAGGATGAAAATGATACCCTCAATCACCACAAACAAAGCCATCTGGTTCATGGCCAGGGCCCAGGGGAACAGGAAAACCGTTTCCACATCGAAGATGAGGAAAACCAGCGCAAAAACGTAATATTGCGCCTTGAACTGCACCAGGCTTTCGCCAACGGTTTCCATGCCGCATTCATACGTGCTCTGCTTGATTGGGTTTGGCTTGCGCGGCGCGAGCAAAGCCGACATAACGATGGCCGCTCCGGGGACAATCAGTCCCACAATCAAGAACAGTCCAATGTACAACCAGGCATCCATAGCATCTCCACAGGGAAATTTTTTCTCGCAAAATTAAGGGATTGTGAGAACGTGAACGAGGTGATTTTATCACAATCAAAAATTGCCGAAAACTAACCCTTGTAATTAATCTTCATGATTTTTGTCATATTTTTGAAAAACCCCCAAACGCCGCAAGGCGTCATCCAGCAGCGGAAAGGAAAGAATGATCCCGAAAACGGCCCCTGCCCAACCGGCCGCCCGCGCCGCCCCAGCCGAAAGCCCCGCCAGAGAAACCACCTGCATCTGCACTGGCTTGACGGCAACCAAAACCTGTTCCTGTTCCCCGGTTTTGGGCGCAACAAAGCGATAATACACCCACACCGCGCCGTTGATTTCGGTCGCACGGTATGGCGCAGCGCGCCATTCAAAGTGCAGCGATTGACTCATCAACAACGTCTGACTAACCAGACCAGGCGGCGGCTGCAGACGCGCATCTGGTATTTCCAGGCGGGCGTCCACCATCAGGTTGGGCTGCCCTCCATCCGCCGTAAGCGCCGCCGGAGAGGCCGGGTCGGGCAGCACATCCAGCGTAATGCGCCCAGCGTCGCCCAGGCGCACCACCCGCGGCCAGGTCAAAACCAGGAGGCGCGGTTGTACAGCCCCTGGCGGCAAGCGCAGCGATGGGGGCAGGGAGAGAAAATCCGGGCGCAAAAAGACCTGGCTCTGGTCAACAGGCAGGGGCCAGGCGGCCCAGCCCAATAACCCAAGTGCAATTAGCCAGGTAAACGCAGTGATGAGGCGGTAGGCTTTTCGTGACATAAATCCATTATAACCCTCGTGCAAAAGTGCTACACTTGAGGCAAATCACCTACCAAGGCTTTCTTAAAATCCGGAATCATGTCACTGCGAGGCGTTCTTCGCCGAAGCAGTCTCCCGTTAAGCGGGCATGATCGAGTCCCAGGGAGATTGCTTCGGCGCGCAAATCGCTCCTCGCAATGACAGTTCACCACCTCAAGAAAGCCCTGAATCACCCACAAGGAGTCGAAATGATGGATTATCCGGTAGAGCCGTTTCGCATCAAAATGGTTGAACCCATTCGCCTGCCCAGCCGCGAAGAACGCGAGGCAGCCCTACAAGCGGCGGGCTATAATCTGTTTGCGCTGCGCGCCGAGGATATTTTCATTGACTTGCTCACCGATTCGGGCACGGGCGCGATGAGTCAGCACCAGTGGGCAGCGATTATGGAGGGAGATGAATCGTACGCCGGAGCGCGCTCCTATTTTCGGCTGGCGGAAGCAGTAAAAGACATTTTCGGCTTCCGCTTTTTTGTGCCCACGCACCAGGGACGCGCCGCCGAAAATATTTTGAGCGCGGTGCTGGTCAAACCAGGGCAATATGTGCCCAGCAACATGCACTTCGACACCACCGATGCCAACATCCGCGCGCGCGGTGGACGGCCCACCAACCTGGTCATCCGTGAGGCTTTTGACCCGCGCAGCAATCACCCTTTCAAAGGCAACATGGATATTGACAACCTGCGCAGTTTCATCGAACACGTGGGCGCAGAAAATATTCCGCTTGGGATGATTACCGTCACCAATAACGCCGGGGGTGGGCAGCCGGTTTCGATGGCCAACATTCGCGCCGTGGCCGAAACGTACCATGCTTACGGCATTCCGTTTTACATTGATGCAGCCCGCTATGCCGAAAACGCGTATTTCATCAAATTGCGCGAGCCGGGCTATGAGCACACACCCGTTATCGAAATTGCGCGCGAGATGTTTTCGTATGCCGATGGTTTTTGCATGAGCGCCAAAAAAGATGCCATTGTCAACATTGGCGGGCTGCTGGCCACCAACGACGCAGGCGTCCATGACGCCATCCGCAACGAGTTGATTTTACGCGAAGGCTTTCCCACCTATGGCGGGCTGGCCGGGCGCGACCTGGACGCCATGGCCACCGGTCTCTACGAAGGTCTGGATGAAAATTACCTAGCCTACCGACTGGGGCAAACCGCTTACCTGGCCGCGCAACTTAAATCCTACGGCATTCCCATGATTGAACCCCCCGGCGGACACGCCATTTATGTAAACGTCGGGCTGCTGCTGCCGCACATTCCACATGCCGAATTTCCTGGGCAGACGCTGGCCGTGGAACTGTACCGCGAGGCAGGCATTCGCGGCTGCGAAATTGGCTCGGTTATGTTTGCTTACCCCGACCCCGACACAGGCGAGATGGTGTACCCCCAACTGGAGCTGGTGCGCCTGGCCATTCCGCGCCGGGTGTACACCCAAAGTCACATGGACTATGTGGCGCGCAGCCTGGCAAAGATTATGGACCGCAAAGACTCTCTGCGCGGCTACCGCTTTACCTATGCGCCGCCGCTGCTCAAGCACTTTACCGCCCGGTTCGAGCCGCTTTAACTTCTCAGGCATTTGCCCAATGAGCCGTTATCCCGTTGCCCAAGCGCAAAACAACAGCATAACAGGCCAACGGGATAACGGAACAATGTTTACGGCAACGGCGCAGCAAAAATGCCCAAATGATTGCCCACCGGACGTTCGCGCCCAGGAATGCCGTTATGAATGGGCGAATTGAGCACCACCGCGCGTCCATTCGCGTCGCGCATCACCAGGGTCGAAGAGCCGCCGCCGTCCAGGTTCATGGCAATATCTGCGCCGTAGTAAATCATGATTTCTGCAAATTCTTTGATTGTGACGCCGTGACTGTATAGCGGCTGGCGGCCATCTACGACGACGATGATGAGGCGGTTTTGGCCAACATCCAGCCCTACGCCAGTGCGCGGGGCTGGAACATCATTGGGCAAGCCAGGCAGGGGGGCTTTATCGCGCACAAAAAAACGGTCGCCCGAAATAGCGTTGTAGGCGTTGCCATCGTTCACATTGAAGGTCACGCGATTTTCGGCACTGATGTACATGGTCTCTTCTGTTCCGCCGCCATAGGCGCGCCCGCGTGAAATGGCCAGTCCGTTAGGAGTTACGGGGTCGCCAGGGCGGGGATAATAGTCGCGCGGGCCGTTATCGCGCCAGGGGGTAAAGCCATCGCCATTGACGGCAATCTGCACGTTGAATTCATCCACAAATTTCGAGGTGGTGCGTGCCTTAAGCGGCAGGTCGCCTTCTGAGTCGGGGGGCGTCACCAGCAAAGAAACATTCGGATTATCCAGGTCCACCGCCACCACATGCACCATGTATGGGCGGGGAAAGAGGTGGAATTGGCGGTAGTAGGTTACACCGTCAAACAATTCCTGGCGCAGGTTGAAAGGCAGCGGCCGCCCGGCATAGTAGAGCACGGCTGCACCAACCGGCAAACATAGACACAGCAGCAGGATGAGGAAGGTAAGCCAAAGGGGACGTTTGACACGCATAAACCTGGTTATACCCGCTTTTGGTGAGCAGCCGATGAGAAAAAATCACCGCAGCAGGGACCCCCGCCGCGGTGATTGTCGTTACGCGTCAGCACATCAGACAGCAAATTCTTCTTCTGCCCGGCGCATAGCCTGGAATGAAGCAATAGCAACCTCCAGCATCTTCAAGTCGGGTTCGCGGGTGGTCAGGCGCTGCAAGGCCAGGTTGGGGCGCACAATGGCGCGCACCAGCGGCGAGGCAAGGTTGTTGGCCGTCCAGCGAATGTATTCCACCGCTACCCCGGCCAGCACGGGGATGAGCAAAATGCGTCCTAAAATTTGCAGCCAGACCGGCAAGGGATGCAGAAAACTGAAGACCAGCACCGTCAGCACCACCAGAGTAAGCAAAAACGACGTGCCGCAGCGCGGATGTTCCAACGGGAAGCGGGCCACGTTTTCGGGGGTCAGTTCGGCCCCGGCTTCGTAGGCGTTGATGGTCTTGTGTTCGGCGCCGTGATACTGGAATACGCGCCTGATATCCTCGATGCGCCCGATGGCCCAAATATACCCAATCAGCAGCGCCAGGCGGGTGATGCCTTCAGCAACTGCCGCTACCCACACTGCCGGACCAAACAGGCCCAGCCCGGCAGGCGCCCCCGCCGCAGCAGTCATTTGCGCGGCGCCTGGTGTCTGCGTGGCAGAAAGGTTGAAGAGCCATTTGACCAGTTCCCCGACCCCATAAGGCGTGAGGAAGAAAAGCGCAACCGCAAACAGAATGGACAACGTCAGGGTGAGGTAAAGCGCAGGGCCTTCTAATTTTTCGTCTTCCCCTGTTTGGGTGTTTGCCGAAAGGGTGAGCATACGCATCCCCAAGCCCAGGGCATCCCACAACAAAATTACCCCGCGCAAAAACGGGATTTTTGCAATGCGGCTGTGGTAAATGCTGCCCAGTTTTTCGGTGTGAATGACAATTTGCCCATCGGGCGCGCGCATGGCGGCGGCCGCGGCATGTTGCCCACGCATCATCACGCCTTCGATGAGGGCCTGACCACCATAGGTGATTATTCGATCGTCCACGCTGCTTTACCTCTCAAATTTGCGGTGCAAAAAGACGCCCCTACGCCAGGTTGAAGAAGAAATGCACCAGCGCTTCGGTGCCTTTGTGCCATACATTCAGTTCTAATTTTTCGTTGGGGGCGTGCAGGTTGTCATCGGGCAGGCCAAAACCGGTCAGCACCGATTCGATGCCCAAGATTTGCTGCATTTGGCCTACCACCGGCACCGAGCCACCCTCGCGTTTGAAGTAGGGACGCTTGCCCCACACCGTTTCCATAGCAGCGGACAGGGCAATTACGCCGGGGTTATTGCGGTCTGAAATAGATGCCGGGCTGCCTGCAAACTTAAGCACCTCCCAGGTAACGGTCTTTGGGGCGTTGGCCTGCATGTAGGCCAGCAGTTGCTGGTGCACTTCATCTGGGTCCTGGTCGGGCACCAGGCGCATGGATACTTTGGCCATGGCGCGGGCCGGCAGCACAGTTTTAGAGCCTTCGCCCACAAATCCGGAGAGCATACCGTTTACGTCCAGCGTGGGGCGGGCGCCTATGCGCTCGACGGTGGTGTAGCCCGCTTCGCCAAACACTTCGGGAACGCCCGTGACTGACTTAATCATCTCATCGGTAACGGGCAGGCGAGAGAGTTCGGCGCGTTCTTCTGCGCTTAGTTCGCGCACGCGATCGTAAAAACCGGGCAGGGTGATGCGCCCGTTGGCATCATGCATGCCTGCCAGCAGTTTTGCCAGCACAACGGCCGGGTTGTGCACCGCGCCGCCATATACGCCAGAGTGTAAATCTCCGGCTGGGCCTTGCACGCGAATTTCGAAATAGGCCAGGCCGCGCAAACCATAGGTGATGGAGGGTGAATCGGCGCCAAGCATGCCGGAATCGGGGTTGAGGCAAAAGTCGGCTTGCAACAGGTCTTTGTGCTCGACCAAAAATTGCGGCAGCGAGGGCGAACCGATTTCTTCTTCGCCTTCGATAATCCATTTGACATTGACCGGCAGCGCCCCGGTGCGCGCAATGGCTTCGATGGCGTTGAAACAGGCGGCGTCCTGCCCCTTCATATCGGATGCGCCGCGCCCGAACATTTTGCCATCACGAATTTCGCCGCTAAATGGGTCGCTGCGCCATAAGTCAATTGGGTCAACCGGTTGGACGTCGTAATGCCCGTAAATGAGCACGGTCGGTTTGCCCGGTGCGCCCAGCCATTCGCCATACACTACGGGGTGCCGCGCGGTAGGGATGATTTGGATGTTGTTCATGCCCAGCGACTGCAAGCGGGCGGCTACCCATTGGGCTGCGGCGTGCATATCGGCGGTGTGTTCGGGGCTGGTGGAAACAGACGGGATGCGGACGAATTCTTGCAGGTTGCGTTCGGCCTGTGCGCGGTTTTGGCGCAAATAGGCAATGGCTTGTTGACGATGTTCGCTCATAGTAGTCCTCTTGGGAAAAATGTTTAGCGTGGTTTGAGTGTACCATACAGGTACCAGAAGTCTGTTTGAGGAAATTCGTTTTGTAAGTCGGGCGGCCAGATGAACGCGCCAGGGATGAGGGCAGCGCGCAGTTGGGCATCCAACGTTTGCAACAGGGCTTGCGTCTCGATGGGCGGCGTGGGTAAATCGGCCAGCAACAGGTCTATGATGACGCGCAGGCGCACTTCGTGGGGGTAAGCGTCGGCGTAGTTTTCGGGGTTCAGGCGGTAGTCGCCCAGGTAATTTTGCCAGAGCGTGAGGCGGGTGCGCAGTTCGCGGGCGGCTTTTTGCTGCCAGGCAGCGCGGCGGCGGGTTTGCTCGGCTTCGAGGCGGGCCGCCAGCCGGTTGAGGGTGGACTGGTCGGGCGGTGCAGCGGCCCGGGCATGTAAACGCCGCATGGCAAGCCGCAGCCCGCCCAGGGTAAGGCGCGGTAAATTTCCCCCAAGCGGCCAGAAAATTTCTTGCGAAAGGAGGTAGGCCTGCAATTGGGGCAGCGACTCTTCCACAAAACGGAGGTCTTCGGTGTAACTCATGGCTGCGGGGTGACGGCAGAAGGTGTGTCTTGCAGGGTGCGGCGCGTGACGAGATACCACTGCGAGATTTCTGCAAAGCGGTCGCTGGTGTCGAAAAGGGGCGGGACCTGCACGCCCAGCACCTGCGCATCTACCCCAAAGGTGTAGATGGGGTAAAAAAGCGGCAGTGAGGGCAACTCTTTGGCAAAGAGCACCTGAAAGTTACGGTACAGGCGGGTGCGGTCGGCGATGTTGGGGTTGATGCGGGCCTGCTCCAGGTATTCGGAGGCGGCGCGGTTTTCCCACTGGCTGTAGTTTTGCCCGCCGGTGGCTTCAGCCTGATGCCAGAAGGGGTAGGGGTCGGGGTCGGGTGTGCGCGTGAGGTTAATTTCTACCAGGGCGGCCTGGTAATTGCGCGCCGCCAGGCGGTTGTTGACCAGGTCGGCATAGGGCAAGGCTTGCAAGGTGACTTCGATGCCAATTTTTGCCCAATCGGCGCGGATTTGCTCGGACAGAGCGGTGTGGTAAGGGGTATCGGGGTGCAGCAGGGTAAAGCGCAGGAAGGTTTCGTCTTTGGCGCGCACCTGCCCACCCGAAGCGGGGATGTTATACCCGGCTTTTTTAAGCAGTTCGATGGCGGCGTCTGGGTCGTAATCCAGGTGTTCGATATTTTCGTAGTAGGCCCATGTGCCGGGGAAGATGGGGCCATCGGCCACAATGCCCTGTCCTTGCAGCAGGGTGTTGATGATGTACTGGCGGTTGAGCCCCAGCAACATGGCGCGGCGGACGGCGGACTCTTGTAAAAAGGGCGCTTCAGGGTCTTTGAGGTTGAGCATGACCATGCTCAACTGCGGCAGGCGGGAAGAGTAGAGCGAAAGGTTCGGCTCGGCCAGGGCTTGCGGCAGCACGTCGTTGGTAATGTGACTGATGGCCAGCACTTCACCCTGACGGTACGCGCTGAAGGCCGAAGCAGAATCGGGGTAGTAGCGAAAAACAATTTGCTCGATGAATGGCTTTTTGCCGTAGTAACGCTCGGCAAGGGTGAGCACGACCCCGGCAATTTGGCCGTTTTCCACAATGAGCGAGTCAAATTTGTAGGGGCCGCTGCCTATCGGGCGCAGGTTGAAGTCGGCATTGGGCAGGTCGGCAGGGGCAATGTTGGCGAGCAAATGCGACGGCAGCACGCCAAAGGTCAGATAATCCAGGAAGGGGGCAAACGGTTCGGGCAAGACGAACTGAATGGTTTTGTCGTTCAACGTGTTGACCTGAATAGCCTGCCACATGGAAACCACATCCTGTGGGAAGAAGGAAGCCCCTGAGCGGATAAGGTCAATCGTAAACGCGACATCCTGGCTGGTGACGGGCTGTCCATCGTGCCAGACGGCATCGGTGCGAATGGAAAAGTTGTACGTTTTGCCATCCAGCGACGTGCCCCAGGATTCTGCCAGGTCTGGCAGGGGCAGCCCGCGGTCGTCGAAGCGAATCAGCCCGCTAAAGATGAGTCGGTTTAGATCGCGATCGGCTGTGTTTTCGGTATCCAGCAGCGGGTTGAGGCGAATCATGCCGCCTACAATCCCTTCGGTATAGACGCCGCCAGTTGCAGGCTGCGGCACAAATAGAGTCTGACCTGGTTCCTGGGCAATCAAAAGCACCCCTACGACCCCCATGGTCAGCAAGAGGACCAGAATTTGCCAGCGTAGTTTTTTCATAAAAATCAAGGGAAAAGTAAAAGGCCATTTACCAGAACTGGCAAGTTTTGCCAATGCCAGGTAAACGGCCTTGGTCGGTTAATTGGTCTTTACCTAGCTAATGATGAGTTCGGTAATCACCAGGAGGAAGAAAAGGATGCTGAGCGCAACGGTGACCCAGAACAAGGTCTTTTCGATGCCGCGCCGCGCCGTAAACACCGAGCCTGTATCAGCGCCTGTCAGCCCGCCCAGCCCAGCACCCTTGCTTTGCAGAATGATGCTGATGATGAGCGCAACCGACGTTATAATCAGACCCACGTTGAGATAAACTTTCATTATGATTTGCCTCCAGTCAATTTAGCGGCAGAATTATAACGGTGATAAGAGGAAATCGTCAACCAGAGGCCCCATGCACGAAATCGTCGTCAACTTACACATGCACACCACCTATTCCGACGGTACCGGCAGCCACGATGACATTGGTCAAGCCGCCCTGACAGCCGGGCTGGATGCCGTCATCGTCACCGACCACAATGTGCTGGTGCAAGGCGTGGAGCGCTATTACAAACAGGGCCCCAAGCGCGCCCTGCTGCTGGTAGGAGAAGAAATACACGACCAGGCCCGCCTGCCACAAAAATCTCATTTGCTGGTGTTCAACGCCGGGCGCGAACTGGCCACCTACGCTGCCAACCCACAACGTCTGATTGATGCCGTAAGGCAAGAAGGCGGCTTATGTTTTCTGGCTCACCCCTTCGAGCGGGCTGCGCCATCCATCCACGAGACAGCTATTACCTGGGATGACTGGCATGTAAACGGCTACACCGGCATCGAGCTATGGAACGGGCTAAGCGAAATCAAAGACCATATCCCGACCAAATTGCACGCCCTGTTTTACGCCTTGTTTCCCGAACTGATTGCCCACGCCCCACACCCCGAAACCCTGAGCAAATGGGACGAACTGCTGGCCGCAGGCAAACGCGTGGTCGCCGTAGGCGGGTCGGATGCGCACGCGCTGAAATTGAAGGCCGGGCCGCTGCGACGCACGGTCTTTCCGTACACATTTCATTTTCGGACCATCAACACGCACCTGTATCTGGCCGCGCCGCTTAGCGGCGACCTGGCTGCCGATAAAAAACTGATTTACGATGCCCTGGCAAGCGGGCACGCCTTTGTAGGCTATGACTTGCCCGCATCAACGCGCGGGTTGATGCGGGCCATTCACACCGAAGACGGCACAGGCATCATGGGCGACGAACTGACCCTGGATGGCAGTTTTACACTGCAAGTGCATACACCCCAAAATGCCCGCATTCGGCTCATTCGCAATGGGCAGGTCATTAAGCAGGTGGAAAACCGCCAGGTGCTCACCCACATCACGACCGAACCAGGCGTGTATCGCGCCGAAGCCTATCGTCCGTATATGGGAAAAATGCGCGGCTGGATTTTCAGCAACCCTATCTACGTCCGCGAGCGGGCCGAAACAGCGCGCTAAACATACCCCAAAAAGAGCACGCAGCGCTAAACGTTAGCGAACGTTAGCAGCAATTCCAAATCTAAAACTGGCTAAGGTGGGACAGGGGTGATTTCCAAACTTTCTTCCATGAAG
>FWPV01002149.1_pt1 | contig 33914 bp, 36 predicted proteins | sample 2228371 | NCBI WGS metagenome assembly FWPV01 (sample SAMEA103939776, study PRJEB20133) | metagenome
CCATCCTGAACCTGTTCACCATCATGATCACGCTCCGACGCCGCGAGGACGCGGTGCGGCCGCGTGACTTCTCATGGCCCGGGCTCGCTCTCGCGGTGACGTTCTTCGCGGCGGTCGCTGTGGCGGTGGCGGGCGGCGTCCCGGTCCCGGGTGTCGAGCCCGACGTGTTCCCCGGCGTTCGCGAGTTCGGTGAGCGCCTGTTCGCCATCGAAGGCTGGGTGCTGCCTTTCGAGATCGCCTCGCTCGTGCTGACCGCGGCGCTCGTGGGGGCCGTGTGGTGGTCGCGAGAGGAGGGTGAGCGATGACGCTCGGGTTGGAAGCCTACCTCATGCTGGCCGCACTGCTGTTCTCGGCCGGGATGTACGGCGCCGTCTCGAAGAAGGGCGCCGTCCAGGTGCTCATGTCGCTTGAGCTCATGGCCGTGGGCGTCGACCTGAACCTCGTCGCCTTGTCGCGCTATGTGACGCCGGTCGAGATGACGGGCCAGTTCTTCACGGTCTTCGTGATGATCGTGTCTGCCGCCGAGATCGGGCTCGGGCTTGCGCTCGTGCTCGCCATCTTCCGCTCGGCGCGCTCGTCCGAAGTCGATTCGCTCGCGGAGCTGAAGGGGTGAGCATGGACTGGGTCGCCCTGATACCCGCACTCCCGGCTTCCGCGTTCGCCGCCCTGCTGCCGTTGTCCCGTGCGATGCGCAAGCGGCTGCTCTGGTTGCCGCCGCTGGCGATGGCGGCGTCCGCCGCTCTGTCCCTCGCGGCGTTCTTCCGCACGTGGCCCGGCGGGCACCACGTCGAGCCCGTCTGGTCCCTGTCGTGGACGCTTGGCCACGTGGGGGGCACGCCGCTCGAGCTGGGCCTCGCACTCGACCCGGTGGCCGCGGCGACACTCGTCGTCGTGACGGTCGTCGCGACGTGTGTCCAGATATACTCGCTTGGCTACATGCATCGCGACGAGCGTGAAGGCTGGTACTTCGCCGTGCTGTCGCTGTTCACCGCAGCGATGCTCGCGCTCGTGCTCTCGGAGAACCTGCTTCTCACCTTCGCGATGTGGGAGATGATGGGTCTGTGCTCGTACCTCCTCATCGGCTTCTGGTACGAGCTCGAGGGCCCGCGCAAGGCGTCGCAGAAGGCGTTCCTGACCACGCGCGTCGGGGACCTCGGCTTTCTTGTCGCGCTCTTCGCGATCTGGGCGAACGCGGGGACGTTCGAGCTGGCTCGAGTGCTCCACGGCGCTGGCGAGTGGGCGCCAGGCGCGGCGCTCGTGGTGTCGCTGGGCCTGCTGTGGGCTGCGATGGGCAAGTCGGCCCAGGTCCCGCTCCACGTGTGGCTTCCCGACGCGATGGCCGGTCCGACCCCCGCCTCGGCGCTGATCCACGCCGCGACGATGGTCGCGGCGGGCGTGTTCGTGGTGGCCCGGACGCTGCCGATCTTCGAGCACGCACCGGGCGTCCTCACCGCGATGATGGTGATCGGCACGGCCACCGCGCTCGCGGCCGGTCTCATGGCCGCGGTCCAGCACGACATCAAGAAGGTGCTCGCGTATTCCACTGTGAGCCAGCTCGGGCTCATGTTCGTCGCCTTGGGTGCCGGCAGTGCGGTCGCGGCGCTGTTCCACCTCACGACGCACGCGTTCTTCAAGTCGCTGCTCTTCCTCGGGGCAGGCGTCATCATCCATGCTGCACACACGCAGGACATGCGTGAGATGGGCGGGCTCGCGCGCCACATGCCGGTCACGACGACGACGTTCACGATCGGCTCGCTCGCCTTGGCGGGCGTGTTCCCGCTGGCCGGCTTCTTCAGCAAAGACGAGATCGTCACGGTGCTCATGCACGAGCACCACTACGTCACCGTCGGATTCGTCCTGCTCGCCTCGGGTCTGACTGCGTTCTACGTGACGCGACTGTGGTTCCGGGTCTTCTCCGGCCCTGAGCAGGCCGACGAGCTTCACGAGGCGCACCGCTCGATGCTCGGCCCGATGACGCTGCTTGCGGCGACCACGCTGCTCGCCGGCTTCGCGGGCCCCACGTTCGCCGAGTTCCTCGGTCATGAGGGCAAGTGGCCTGAGCTCACCGTCGCGCTCGCGTCCACCGCTGTCGCTGCTGTGGGCATCGGCGTGGGCTGGTGGTTCTACGGCGGGCGCTCCAAGGTCGTCAACACCCGGGCCTGGAAGCAGCGCTTCGGCTACTTCTACGACGCGCTCGTGCAGAAGCTCTACTTCGACCTGACCTACGACATGCTGTTCATCAAGGGCTACTTCCGCGCGTCCGACGCCGCCTCGGGCTTCGATGCGCGGGTCGTCGACGGCGCGGTCAACGGCGCAGGCGCCGCGTGGGTCGCCACGGCGAAGGGCGCGCACGTCTTCGACCAGGGCGTGGTCGACGGCGCGGTCAACGGTGTCGCCACCGCCTCGAAGGGGCTGGGCGGCCTGTTCCGCCGGCTGCAGACGGGCCGGCTGCAGAACTACCAGCGCCTCGTGGTGGGCGCGGTCGTCGTACTCATGCTCATCGTGATCGTCTCAAAGGGGGCCTAGCGTGCTGAGCTGGATCGTCTTCCTGCCGCTTGCCGGAGTGCTGCTGTGTGCGGTGCTTCCGAAAAGCCAGGCGCACCTCGCCAAGTGGATCGCGCTCGCGACGACCGCGGCGGATCTCGCGCTCGCGGCGGTCATGCTCGCGCGCTTCGATGCCGCATCGGCCGCGATGCAGTTCGTGACCGACCTCGAGTGGGTGCCGCAGGCCGGTATCCGCTACGCGCTCGGTGTCGACGGCATGTCGGCACCGCTTGTGGCGTTGTCGGCTCTGCTCACGATGCTCGCGGTCATCGCGAGCTGGACTGTCGACAAGAAGCCGTCGTTCTACTGTTGCTGCAGGTGGGGATGAACGGGGTCTTCGCAGCTCTCGACTTCGTGCTGTTCTACGTGTTCTGGGAGCTCGTGCTCGTGCCCATGTACTTCCTCATCGCTCAGTGGGGCGGCCCCAGGCGAGAGTATGCGGCGATCAAGTTCTTCCTCTATACGCTGCTCGGTTCGGTGTTCATGCTGATCGGCATCATCGCGCTCCGTCTGCAGCTCGACACCTTCAGTCTCACCGAACTCGCCAAGCTCGGCGCGACGCTGCCCGCCGATGTGCAGTGGTGGCTGTTCGCCGCGTTCTTCCTCGGCTTCGCGGTGAAGGTCCCGGTCTTCCCGCTCCACACGTGGCTGCCCGATGCGCACGTCGAGGCGCCCACAGCCGGTTCGGTCCTGCTCGCCGGCGTGTTGCTCAAGATGGGCACGTACGGCTTCCTGCGCGTATCGCTCCCGGTCCTGCCCGAAGGGTTCGCGTCCTGGCAGTTCGCGATCGCGGTCATCGCGGCCTTCTCGATCGTCTACGGAGCCGCGGTCTCGTTCGCGCAGACCGACGTGAAGAAGCTCGTGGCGTATTCGTCGGTCTCGCACATGGGCTTCGCGATGCTTGGGATCGCCTCCGGGACGGCGGCCGGATTGAGCGGCGCGATGGCCGTCAACATCAGCCACGGCCTGACCACAGGCATGCTCTTCCTCATGATCGGCATGGTCTACGACCGCACGCACACGCGGCAGATCGCCGACCTGTCCGGGCTTGCGAACCAGGTGCCTGTCATGGCCGGGCTCATGGCGTTCGCGTCATTTGCGAGCATGGGCCTGCCGGGGCTGTCCGGCTTCGTGGGTGAGTTCCTCTCGCTGCTCGGCGCGTGGCAGTCGGCCGGTGTAGCGGGATGGCTCGTCATCGTCGGCGTGCTCGGAGTGCTGTTCGGGGCGGCCTACATGCTGTGGATGCTCCAGCGTGTCGTGATGGGCCAGCCGAGCCACATCGTGGCCGACCAGCCCGATGCGAACCTGCGAGAGATCGTCACAGTGGCGCCGCTCGTCGCACTCATCGTCGTGATCGGCGTCTACTGGGATGCGCTGCTGCGCTTCACGGATCCGGCGATGACCGCTCTCGCGAAGCTGGTGGGTGCTTAGATGACCGGCTACGGGCTCCTCATACCGGAGCTGATCGTGCTCGCCGGCGTGGCGTGGGCGCTCTTCTCCTCAGCGTTGCCGGGCCGAGACCGTGGCGCGGCTAAGGCAGGCGCCGCGCTCGCCGCCATCGCTGCGGCGCTCGTCGTGCTGCAGCCTGCGGGCGAGTCGCTGTTCGGAGGGGCGTTGTCATTCGACACGACGGCGCGTTTCGCGCGAGCGGGCACGCTCGTCCTGTCTGCGGTGTGGCTGCTGTGGACCGCTGGTCGGGGCCGGGGCCGGACTCGCGAGGCGAGTGCGCTCGCACTGTTCGCGACGCTGGGCGCGATGCTGATGTCCGCGGCAACCGACCTTGTCACGCTCGTGCTCGCCATCGAGCTGGCGACGATGCCCGCGTACGTGCTCATGGGCTACCGGCGCGAGCGGGCAGAGGGGCTTGAAGGCGCGCTCAAGTACTTCCTGCTGTCACTGCTGACGTCGCTCGTCATGATGTACGGACTGTCGTTCCTCTACGGTGTGACCGGGACGACGCGCATGGATGGGTTCGACCTGTCCGGCGCCGGTACGCTCGGTCTGCTTGGGGTGCTGCTCGCCTTCGTCGGTCTGTTCGCGAAGCTGTCCGCGGCGCCTTTCCACTACTGGGCGCCTGATGCCTACGAGGGCGCGGAGCCGTGGACGGTCGCGTTCGTCTCGACCGCTCCCAAGGTCGCAGGCGCCGTGGCCTTCGTGCGGCTCGTCGCGGCTGTCGCCCCGACGGCGCCGGTGGTGTCGACCATCGTGCTGGTGGCAGCGGTCGCCTCGATGGTGCTCGGCAACCTTGCAGCTCTGACGCAGACCGACGTCAGACGCATGATGGCGTACTCCGGCGTCGCGCACACCGGCTACCTGATGCTCGCGGCTTCGGCCGCGGGGGCATCCGCCTATGCTGCTGCGGTCTTCTACGCGTTCGCGTATGCGGTCCCCTCGCTCGGGGTCATGCTGCTCGCCGCCGAGGAGGGTGCGCTCGTCGACGACTTCGCCGGGATGTTCGCGAGGAGGCCTGCGGCTGCGTGGGGGTCGGTCGTGATGCTCGCCTCGCTTATCGGCATACCGCCGCTCGTCGGCTTCTTCGGTAAGCTCAGCGCGTTCCAAGCGGCCTTAGGAGGCGGACTCACGCCCTGGGTGGTGGTCGCCGTCTTGACGAGCGTCGTCTCGGCCGCCTACTACCTGCGCATCGTGCGCGCGTCGTTCTTCGCCGAACCCGGGGCGGACAGGCCGGCGATGGCTCCGTCAAAAGCAGCATCCATCGCCATCGCGGTCTGTGTCGTCATGACCGTCGCGTCAGGGCTTGCGGCAGGACCTCTCGCGGGATGGCTCGGGTCGGCCATCCGCTGACCCAGGAGCCGCCGGTCTCAGAGTGCTGCCGTGCGCACTCGCTCGATGGAGCTGCCGCGGTCTCGCCGTGATGATTCGGTGTTCGCCAGGGCGCACCGCATGGGGGACATAGTAGGGTGTGCGCTGCGTATCGAGCTTCTGTGACGCTTTCGAGGTGAGAGATGCACGACGACCAAGATCCTTCGACGGGCGGCCCGGTGCCGCTCCCTGACGGCCCCTCGGCTCCGCCGCTTTCGACACCTGCCGCCGGCGGCCACGGCGTTCTGTCCCCACGCGCAGCCCGGCCGAGGTGGCGCGTGACGTCGAGCGCACGGACTGGCACATCCACTCCGAGCCCGAACCGCTCGGAGCCGAAGGCGAATCGATCGCGTGGATGGCGGATGCCGACACGCACCTGTCTGACATCGAGGCACACCAGGTGACTCTGCCGCTGCAGTCAGGGCCGCTTCCGGTGTGCGACTACACCGGTGACGGAGATGAGCCTTGTGAGGAGCCTGCGATGCAGAAGCGGTGGTCGAGCGCGGCTGTGGTGACCGCCGCGGCGATGGGGGCGGTGGTCGGCGGTCTGTTCGTTGCTGCGGGACTCGTATGGGCGCTCGGGCTCGTGCCCGGTGTGCGGCCTTTGGGCATGGCGCCCCAAGAACGGTCGCGTGAAGGGACCGTCACGATCGCTCCGGCGGCGCGCGACATGGACGTGAGCGAAGCGGTCGCCGCGAAAGTGGTGCCCTCGGTCGTGAACGTCACGATCGTCAACCAAGGCTTCAACCCGTTCACGGGGATGCGTGTGGAGCGGGAGTCGGGGAACGGTTCTGGCGTCATCATCCGTTCCGACGGATACATCCTCACGAACAACCACGTCGTCGAAGGGGCCGACCGCATAGTCGTGACCGTCGGCGTCGAGGATGTCGAGGCGACGGTCGTGGGGACCGACCCGTCGAGTGACCTCGCTGTGCTCAAGATAGAAGGGGAAGCGTACCCCGCGATAGAGATAGGTTCGTCGAAGGACCTGAGGGTGGGGCAGTACGTCATGGCCGTGGGGAGTCCGTTCGGGCTGGAGAAGACGGTCACGGCGGGCATCGTCTCCGCACTGAACCGTACCGATGTCGTCAGCGGCCCTAATGACATCACGACCTACACGAACCTGATACAGACCGATGCGGCGATCAACCCGGGCAACTCCGGTGGCGCGCTCGTGGATGACCGCGGGCGTCTCGTGGGCATCAACACCCTCATCCAGTCACCGTCCGGTGCCGTGGGGGCGCCGCAGTCCGCCGGCATCGGGTTCGCCATCCCTGTCGACTTCGCCATCGACATCGCCGACCAGATCATCGAGACCGGGCGCGCGACACACCCATACCTCGGCATCAGCACGCAGACGGTCGACGAGAACATCGCGTCGCAGTTCGGTCTGCCGGTGACCGAGGGCGCTCTCGTACGCTTCGTGCAGCCACAGTCACCGGCCGAGGCCGCCGGGATCGAGCGTGGCGACATCATCGTCGCGATCGGGGAGCGGCCGGTCGGTAGCGTGGAGGACGTCTTCGCTGCGATCCGCGAGCACAAGGTCGGCGACACCGTCGAAGTCGAGGTCGTGCGCGGCGAGGCCCGCCGGACGCTCACGGCGACGCTCGGGTCGGATGCGGACCGCCGCTAGTGCGCGTGACGCTACTGGCGGTGGGCCGCCTCAAAGAGTGCTATTGGCGGGACGCGTGCGATGAGTACCTTAAGCGGCTGCGCCCGTATGCGGCCGTGCGGGTGGTCGAGTTGGCGGACCGTGACCCGGGCAAGGCGACCGTCGAGCGTGCGGTGCAAGATGAAGGCGCCGACGTCCTCGCCGCTGTCAGGGCGGGGGAGCACGTAGTGGCGCTCGATGTCGCCGGGCGCGCCGTGGACAGCGTCGAGTTCTCGCGGTACCTCGAGCGTCTGGCACTCGATGGCCGCAGCGCCGTGACGTTCGTCATAGGTGGTTCGCACGGCCTGTCTGCCGATGTGCTCTCACGCGCGGACGAGCGGTTGTCGCTCGGACCGATGACGTTGCCGCACAACCTCGCCCGGGTCGTGCTGCTCGAGCAGCTCTACAGGGCGTTTCGGATCGCACGTGGCGAGCCGTATCACAAGTAAGGGCGCATCCTGGCGCGATGTGCGTCGCTACGGTACCAGGTGCCGCGGTGCGATCGCGTCGCCACGATGCCTTGGCCTCGGTGAATCCTAGCGAGAACGTTCACGGGTACCGGCGCAGGTATTGCTGCCCCCGGTTACCCTGCCGATACTGAGTGTGACGACGCACGTTGCGCTGCCGGGCGCGGTGCGGTCAGGGCCGGACGATCGCTTCCGCGGTCGCCGAACATCACGAAGGAGGCCAGTGATGGCACAGTGTGAATGCCTGGAGGGCTGCCCGTTCTTCCACGACAAGATGGAGAACATGCCCGCGATGGCCGAGATCTACAAGACCAAGTACTGCCTGGGCAGCAGTGATACGTGTGCGCGGCACGTGGTCTTCTCGACTCTCGGGAAGCCGAAGGTCCCGAGCGACCTCTACCCGAACGACATGGCGTACGCGAAGCGGATCATCGCCGAGTCGCAGGCGCTGAGCTAGCGAGGAGTCGTCATGACGATCGGTGCCCCGCGCTGCCCCGCCGGCGGAAAGAGGATCGATGAGAACTCGGCGCGCTTCAACGCTGCGATCACCTGCGCGGTTCTGGTCGCGGCGCTGCTGACGCCGTTCCGTTGGATCCTGGCCTACCTCGTCATCGACTTCGGGATCAAGGTCCTCGCCGGGGTGTTCCTGCTGTTCGCATTCTTTGAGGCGGCGTTCGGATTCTGCATGGGGTGCTGGATATACACGCTGCTGCCGGAGCGCGTCGCGGCACTTCTGGTTCGCCGATCAGCCTGAGAGCGGCCCGCGTCCCGGTCCGGCGCTGCCTGCTTGCCTATCGTCTGACCGGTCGCGCACCATCGCGGCTACGCTCTCTCGTCTTGTCACCTTTGCTTTCGTCTCGTCACCTTTGGCGTGTTGCCGGTGCATCGGGTATCGTACCTGCACGACTTTCGCCATCATGAGATGAGGGGCCCCGCCTGTGAGAGACGCCATAGAAGCGTTGGTGACGACTGCTGTGCGCGCCGCCATCGATTCTGGTGAGCTCGGTTTGAGCGAGGTCCCGGAGCCTGGCGTCGAGCGACCGCGCGACCCGGCACACGGTGACTGGGCGACGACGGTGGCTCTGAAGTGTGCGAAGGCGGCAGGCATGGCGCCGCGCGACGTCGCGGCCCTCATCGCCCGGCGCCTCGAGGATCACCCTGACATCGCCGCGGTCGAAGTCGCGGGCCCTGGTTTCATCAACCTGCGCCTGTCGCCCGCCGCTCTCCAGCGCGTCGTGGCGCAGGTGCGCGACGCCGACCAGCGCTTGGGCAGCAGCCATGAGGGCGCGGGCCGCCGTGTGCAGGTCGAGTTCGTGTCCGCGAACCCTGTGGGTCCGATGCACGTGGGTCACGGGCGATGGGCGGCGCTCGGCGACTCGATGGCGCGTCTGCTCGCCCACACCGGCTGGGACGTCGAGCGGGAGTTCTACGTCAACGACGCCGGCGTGCAAATGGACCTCTTCGCGCGCAGCGTCTCGGCGCGCTACCTCGAGTTCTGCGGGAGCGACGCGCCATTCCCGGAGGGCGGCTACCAGGGTGGCTACGTCAGGGAGATCGCGCACGAGATCTTCGAGTCTGAGGGCAGCTGCTGGCTCGACGCGAGCCCGGCCGCGCGTGAGGAGTACTTCCGCGAGAAGGCGTACGCGCAGGTCCTGGAACACCTGAAGCGCGTGCTTCACGACTTCGGCGTCGATTTCGACGTCTGGTTCTCGGAGCGCCGACTGCATGCGCCCGGGCCGGACGGCGGCCCTTCAGAGATCGAGACCGCGATCGAGCTCCTGCGTGAGAGGGGTCATATCTACGATTCCGACGGGGCGGTCTGGTTCCGCTCCACGGACTTCGGCGACGATAAGGACCGCGTGCTCGTCAAGGCAGACGGTAGCTACACCTATTTCGCAGCCGACATCGCTTACCACAAGGACAAGTTCGACCGCGGCTTCGATCGCGTCATCAACATCTGGGGGGCGGACCACCACGGCTACGTCGCGCGCATGCAGGCGGCGGTCGCCGCGCTCGGCCACGAGGGACAGCTCGACATCGTCATCGGGCAGCTCGTGAACCTGTTCCGCAACGGTGAGGCTGTGCGGATGAGCAAACGCACAGGTGAGATGGTCACCTTCGAGGAGCTGGTCGAAGAGGTGGGCGCCGACGCGGCGCGGTACTGGTTCTTGCGCCGTTCGACCGACCAGCAGGTCGACTTCGACATCGCCGTCGCCAAGGAGCAGTCGGCCGACAACCCGGTCTACTACGTGCAGTACGCGCACGCACGGATCTGTTCGATCCTGCGCAAGGCCGCCGATGGCTTGTGTGACGACCCCGAGGGGCCGGTCGACGAGGTCGGATCTGCGCTCGGGCTCGACGGCGCCGACCTGAGCATGCTCGACGCCGATGCCGAGCTCGCGCTCATGCGGGAGCTCGATCGCTTCGGTGAGGTCGTTGCGGCCGCGGCCCGCGAGCTCGCCCCGTTCAAGCTCACGCGGTACGTCGAGGAGCTCGCGGCGTCATTCCATCAGTTCTACACGGTGTGCAGGGTCATCGATCCAGAAGTGCCGGAGCTCACGCGTGCGAGGCTGTTCGCAGTCGATGCGACCCGTCGGGCCATACGGTGCGCTCTCGGCCTGCTCGGTGTCGGTGCGCCCGAGCGCATGTGACGCTGCGAGAGGCATCCGTTGACCGGCTTTCAGCGATGGAATAGCATTGACGAACTGATATACTTAGTACGCACGAATTCTTGCCTCAGGGGGTAGTTCTCATGGCGAAGCCGTCCGCCACGCGACCGCCAGCTGTCGCAGACCTGAAGACCGGTCACGACCTCATGGGAGTGCTGCCGATGACCGCTGAGGTCGCCGGCGGTCACTTGTGGATCGGCGGGGTCGACACCGTCGAGCTCGCGCGGGAGGCGGGTACGGCCCTCTACGTCATGGACGAAGCGACGATACGCCACCAGCTGTCCGAGTACGTGAGGTGGACACGCTTCCACTGGCCGCACGTCGATGTGGTGTATGCGGGCAAGGCGTTCATGTCGCTCGCGATGGTGAAGCTTGTCGCAGAGGAGGGGTGTTGTCTCGACGTGTCGAGTGGCGGCGAACTCGCCTTCGCGCGGCGCGCCGGGTTCCCGATGGAGCGCATATACGTCCATGGGAACAACAAGACCCCCCAAGAGCTCGAGGAGTGTCTCGACGCCGGGGTCGGCCGTATCGTCGTCGATTCCTTCGAGGAGATGGACCGGCTCAGTGCGCTGGCGGAGGCGCGGGGTGTGCGCCAGCGGATACTCATCCGCGTCACGCCGGGAGTCGAAGCCGACACGCACGACTTCATCATGACCGGCGCTGAGGACTCGAAGTTCGGATTCGGACGCAACCAAGGACTCGCGATGCAGGCTGTCAAGCGGGCACTCGAGCTGCCCGGTCTGGACTTCGATGGTCTGCACATGCATATCGGCAGTCAGATCTTCGCGCTGCACAGCTTCGCCAAAGCGATCGAGGTCATCGTCGAGTTCGTGGCCGAGATCAAGGCGGAGACCGGCGTTGAAGTCCGGATGCTCGATACCGGCGGCGGCCTCGGGATCGCGTACGGACTCCCTGATGAGCCTTCGACCATCAAGGACTACGGCAAGGTCGTGGTCGACGGCATCAAGGAGGAGTGCGAGAAGCACGGCCTGACGGTGCCAGCGATGGCGGTCGAACCCGGCCGCTCCGTGGTGGCGAACGCGGGCGTCACGCTCTACACGGTCGGCTCGATCAAGGAGATACCCGGCGTCAGGACGTATGTGGCCGTCGACGGGGGCATGTCGGACAACATCCGTACGTCGCTGTACGGTGCGCACTATGAGGCCCTCATCGCGAACAAGGCCGACCGTCCCCGCGAGATGGTCGCCACCGTCGCGGGCAAGCACTGCGAGAGCGGCGACATCGTGGTCAACGACGCGCCCTTGCAGTGTCCTGAGGCCGGCGACGTGCTGTGTGTCTGTGCGACAGGTGCGTACTGTCAATCGATGAGCAGCAACTACAACAAGCAGGTCCGGCCCGGTGTCGTGTTCGTCAAAGACGGCACGTGGCGCTGGGTCGTCCGGCGTGAGACCTACGACGACCTCATGAAGTGTGAGGTGGAGTGAGCGTGACCGCTCTTGTGCCTGCTGAGGACTTGTTCGCCGAGGACCCGGCGGAGCTCGCGCTGAAGCAGCCGTACTGGCGCTCTGAGGTGGTCGATGCGCGGCTGCGCGACACGTTCACCGGCGAGACGGCGCAGCCGGCCGCCGTGGTCCTGTCTGCGCTCGCGGGCGACGGCCCCGGTGGCGGTTCGGAGCTTTCCGACCTGGTGAGCTGCCGCTTGATGCTCGCGGCGATCCGCGTGTCCGGGGGCGACCTGCATCGGCTCGCGCTGTGGGTGGAGACCGCGCGACGCGACCCGCGGGACCTCATCGCGGCCGCCGAGTACCCGCGCCAGCTTCACGGTGAGGGCCCGTCGGCCGCGCGGTCGGACCTCGCGGAGTACTTGGTGTGGGCATCGGGACAGACCGCCCCCCGGAATGTGCACTGAACCGAAGGGCGAGGATGCGGGGCGTGCTTCGGTGTGCGCACCAGTTGCATGGGCGTGGCGCCTGCCTGCGCGCCGGACCGCCTGCGTCCGGATGACGGTCGGGTAGAATAGCGGCGTCACCGGCGAGGCGTCTTCGGGCGCGCTCGCGGGCCCTCTGAGGAAGGACTTCGAAGCATATGCGTACGATCCGTGTCGGCCTCATCGGTCTGGGAACCGTCGGTTCGGGCGTCGTCGAGATCCTCTCGCGTCACGGTGAGGACTTCAGGCATCGCGCGGGCGTGGACATCCGCTTGACACGTTTCGCCGACCGGTCCACCGAGCGTTTCACCGCGCTCGGCCTCGATCCCGCACGCTGTACGACCGACGCCTTCGAGGTCACAGCCGACCCGGACGTCGACGTGGTCATCGAGCTCATCGGCGGCACCGGCGTGGCTCGCGACGTCGTGCTCTCGGCACTCAAGGCCGGCAAGTCCGTGGTCACCGCGAACAAGGCGCTGCTTGCCACCCACGGCGAGGAGATCATGGAGGCGGCCGAGGCCGCCGGCGTCGACATCCGTTTCGAAGCGAGCGTCGGTGGCGGCATCCCGATCATCGGGCCGCTCAAGCACTCTCTCACGAGCAATGAGATCACCCGCGTGATGGGGATCGTGAACGGCACCACCAACTACATGCTGACCCGCATGGGCGAGGACGGCCTCGACTACGCGACCGCGCTCGCCGAAGCGCAGGCCAAAGGCTTCGCCGAGGCCGATCCCACGGCCGACGTCGACGGGCACGACGCGGCCGCAAAGATCGCGATACTCGCTTCCATCGCGTTCAACTCCCGGGTGACGCTCGACCAGGTGCCGGCCGAAGGCATCCGTCAGCTCGCGCCGGCCGACATCGAGTACGCACGCGAGATCGGCTACCGCGTCAAGCTCCTCGCGATCGCCAACCGCACGTCTGAAGGGATCGACATCCGCGTCCATCCGACGATGATCCCGGCGGCGCACCCGCTCGCGAGCGTCAACGGCGTGTACAACGCGATCTACGTCGTCGGGGACGCCGTCGGTGAGACCATGTTCTTCGGAGAAGGAGCGGGTTCACTGCCCGCTGCCTCGGCGGTCGTCGGTGACCTGGTCGAGGTCGCACGCGATCTGCAAGCGGGATGCCGTCCGCTGGTCGGTTGCACCTGCACCGAGCACCATCCTGTCAGGGACATCGCCACGCTCCGGACACGCTACTACGTCCGCTTGCTCGTCGTGGACGCGCCGGGCGTGCTCGCCGCGTGCGCGAAGGTCTTCGGAGACCACGGCGTCTCGCTGTCGAGCGTGATACAGCGCGGTGAAGAGGGCGCTGAGTTCGCGGAGCTGGTATTCGTGACCCATTGCGCGCGGGAGGCCGATGTGCGCGCGTCGCTCGAGCAGATCGGCGCGAGCGCATCGGTGCGCGACGTGGGCGCTGTGATTCGCGTCGAGGACCTGTAGGCCGGCGTCGTGGGAGCGGCGGTCCTCGTACCGGCGACATCGGCCAATCTCGGCCCGGGCTTCGACAGTTTCGGGCTGGCGCTCGACCTGCACAACCGCTTCGAAGCCGAGCTCGCCGCGGACTGGGACGTCGAAGTGCGCGGCGAGGGCGCCGGGACGCTGCCGAGCGGCGGGGACAACGTGCTCGCTTGCTCCATGGCGCGAGCATTCGCCGAGGCCGGCCGGCCTGAGCTCAGGGCCAGGATCGTGTGTCTGAACAAGATACCTACCGGCAGCGGGCTTGGCTCCTCGAGCGCTGCGATCGTGGGCGGTCTGCTTCTGGGCGAGTCGCTGGCGGGCGTCGAGTTCGGCGACGAGCGGCGCCTCGAGCTCGCTGCCGAGCTCGAGGGGCATCCTGACAACGTCGCCGCGGCGCTGTTCGGCGGCTTCACGGTGTGCTGGTGGGACGAAGGCCGCGCGCGCTGCGCACGCTTCGAGCCGGCACGCGGGCTCGCGGTGGTCGCGGTGCCTGCCACGAAAGAGCTCGCGACGTCCGTTGCGCGCTCGATGCTTCCCGAGGCGGTCCCGCACCGTGACGCTGCGTTCAACGTCGCGCACGCCGGCCTGCTCGCCGCTTCGATCGCAGCCGGACGCCCCGAGCTCTTCGGTGACGCACTCGCCGACCGCCTGCATGAACCGTACCGCGAAGCTGCGGTCGGTGACCTGCGTGAGGTCGCGGGGGTCCTGCGCTCGTCAGGCGCCACGGGCGTGGCGCTCTCGGGCGCGGGACCTACCGTGATCGGGCTTGTCGCTGGCGACACCGATCGCATCGCCTACGAGCGGGCGCGGGGCATCGCCGAGCGCGCCGCTTCCCGCATACGGCAGCTCGGCAGCCGGCGTCCGCCGCAGGCCATCGCGATAGACCGGTGGGGCGCTCGCCTCTTGTGATGGCGCGTGGTTGACCGCCGCGCCCGTGTGGGGAAGAATCATCGCATCCCCGCAGCCGTTCTCACTGGCGCGACGAACCCCTCGAAAGGCGCCCGATGTCCGAACAGGTACCCCCTCCCGTCCCGCCTGTGTCGACGCCGCAGCCCCAGCAGCCTCGGGACGTCATGCACATCCCGCCTGCTGTCGCAGAATCCGCGCCGGCTCCCTCTGGTCGTTCGGGCGCCTCGGCGTGGTGGCTCCTCGGCGTCTTGGTCGTGGCCGTCCTGGTCATGGGGAGTTGTGCGCTGCCGGTCCTGATGCTCGCGGGCGGCACGGAGGGTGTCACCAAAGGCGGCGAGGGCGTCGCTGTGATCCGCATCGACGGACCGATCGCGGGGGTCGGGGACGGCTACGGGGATTACGTGACCCCGGAGGGCTTCTTCGACACATTGGACAAAGCGTTGGAGGACGACTCGGTCAAGGCGATCGTGCTGCGTGTCGACTCACCGGGCGGGACCGTTGCGGCGAGCCAGGAGATCGCCCGCTACGTCAAGGAGTGCGAGAAGCCGGTCGTCGTGTCGAGCGGTGACGTGAACGCTTCAGGCGCCTACATGATCTCGTCGCAGGCCGACGAGATCTGGGCGCTTCCCGGTACCGCGGTGGGCAGCATCGGCGTGATCGCCCAGATCCCCAACGTCTCGGGGCTGCTCGACAAGGTGGGCGTCGAGTTCACGACGATCACCGCGGGTAAGAACAAGGACACCGGAAGCCCGTACCGTCCGCTCACGAAGGAGGAGCGCGCCCTCATCCAAGGCGAAGTCGACGAGGCCTACGACCAGTTCATCGACATCGTCGCGGAGGGCCGCAACCTCAAACGCTCAGAGGTCGCGTCACTCGCGACGGGCTGGACGTGGAGCGGCGAGAGGGCCGCAGAACTCGGTCTTGTCGACCACATCGGTACGTACCGGGACGCGCTCGACGCTGCAGCCGAAGCGGGTGGCATCACGGGCGACTACGACATCATCACCTACGACGATACCTTCGGCGACTTCTTCAGGACCCTCATGGGGTTGACGCGGGTCCTGTCGCGTCTCGAAGGCGCCGTGCCGGCACGTCCGGACACAGGTCTGCGTGAACGTCTGCCGCGCTGAGGGAGCAGGGAGGTGAGAGGGACGGGCGCGCCGGTTGTCATCGCTCACATCTCCGACCTGCACTGCGGGTCGCGCTACCATATCCCGTCGCTCGCCAAACGCGTGGTCGACGAGCTGAACCTGTTGTGCCCGGACGTGGTGGTCGTGACCGGAGACCTTACGGACATGGGGTTCCGGCACGAGTTCGAGCAGGCGAAGAGCCTGCTTGACCGGATCGCGTGCAATCGCCGGGTCGTCATGATGGGCAACCATGATGCGCGCAACGTCGGCGATGAGCACTATGCAGAGCTGTTCGGCGCCCGCAACTCCGAGCTCGAGTACAGCGGCGTGAGGGTGCTCGGCGTCGACTCCAGCGAACCGGACCTGGACACGGGGCGTGTCGGTCGCGAGCGTTCGCGGTGGATCGAAGAGCGCTTCGCCGATTGCCTGGACGAGTTCAAGCTCGTGGCGATGCATCACCACCTGGTTCCCGTGCCTGGAACGGGACGCGAGCGCAACATCGTCCACGACGCAGGCGACCTGCTGCGCGTGCTGGCCAACAACGGTGTGGACATCGTGCTCTGCGGGCACAAGCATGTTCCCAACGTCTGGCGTTTGGAGGACATGCTCATCGTCAATGCTGGAACCTGCTGCACGCACCGCCTGCGCGGGAAGGTCCGCCCCTGCTACAACATCATCGAGGTGCACGCGGACGGTCGTGTGCGCGTCCTGCTCAAAGAGCCTTACGTCGACAGCCAGGTCGTCGCCGACTTCTCGGACATCAACCGCCGGTACTGCCGCTGGCGCCCCGGCGTGCAAGCGCCCGAGCTCGACGAGGTCGTGGTGGATGACTCCGGCCGGCCGCGACAGGGGGCATGACGTGAAGCGTGTCATCGCGCTGATAGATGGCGAGCACTATCCACCGGTCGTGCGTTTCGCGCTCGCGGCGCTCGGCAACGAGACCGAGGTGGTCGCCGCGGTGTTCGTAGGCGGCACAGAGAAGGTGGACCTGGCGAGCGGCTTCGAGTCCTACGGCGTGCCCGTCCTCTCTGAGCAGGACCCCGCAGCAGCGCTCGTCGATGGGATCGAGCGCTACCGGCCCGACGCAGTGGTCGACCTGTCCGACGAGCCCGTCCTGTCCGCTGCGGACCGCTTCTCGCTCGCGTCGGTCGCTCTGGGGCACGGTGTCGAGTACCGGGGCGCCGACTTCACGTTCGTGCCGCCGAGGGCCCGCGTAGAGCCCTGTACGCCGACGTTGGGCATCATCGGCACGGGTAAGCGGGTGGGCAAGACGGCGGTTTCCGCGTACGTCGCGAGAGCACTCAAGGCCGCCGGGCACGATATCGTCGTGCTCGCCATGGGGCGGGGGGGTCCTGCGGAACCCGAGGTGATCCACGGGGAAGCGGTCTCACTCACCACGCCGGACCTGCTTGAGCTGGCGCGGCAAGGCAAGCACGCTTCGAGCGACAACTATGAGGACGCGGTGATGAGCCGCGTGACCACGGTCGGCTGCCGCCGCTGCGGTGGCGGCTTGGCGGGGGACACGTACTTCAGCAACGTGCCCGACGGAGCGAAGCTCGCGGACGCTCTGGGTAAGGAGCTCATCGTGCTTGAAGGTTCCGGCGCGGCGATCCCTCCGGTGCACGCGGACGCGACTATCGTCGTCGTGAGCGCGAGTCGAGGTGTCGGCTACGTCCGAGACTACTTCGGTCCGTACCGTGTGCGAAGGGCGGACCTCGCGGTCATCTCCTCAGCGGAAGAGCCGCTCTGCACGCCGGACGACGTCGAGGCCCTGCGAGCAGCGATCACCGCCGTCAAGCCGGAGCTTCCCGTCGTGGCGACGACGTTCAGGCCCGCCCCGATCGAGCCGGTCGAGGGGCGCAGGGTGCTGTTCGCGACCACTGCTCCGGCCGCCATCGCCTCGCGCCTTGCGGACCACCTCGAAGCGGAGTACGGGTGCGAGGTCGTGGCCGTCAGCACGGCGCTGTCGGACCGGGCCCGTCTTCGCGCGGACCTGGCTGCGAATGCCGGCCGCTTCGACACGCTGCTCACGGAGCTCAAGGCGGCGGCGATCGACGTCGTCGCCGCGGCAGGCGAGGAAGCCGGCGTCCCGACGGTGCTCTGCGACAACGTGCCGGTCGCTGTGGACGGTCACGACCTCGACCGCCTCATCGAGCGCGCGTTCGAGACCGCGCTCGCGCGCGGCGTCGAACGCAAGGGGAGGAGCGGGAGCGGTGCCTGATCGCAGCCCGAGCATCACGATCACGGACAAGGCCCACGGGCTGCCGTTCAGCAAGGGGCTGCTCGCGCAATCCATCACAGCTACGGGTCTGCCGCCGAGCCGCGCCTACGAGATCGCGGCGCTGATCCAGGACGACTTGCGCGGGCGCTCCGAGCTGCAGGTGTCGAGCGACCGGCTGCGTGAGCTCACGACGGAGTACCTCGCCCGATTGGCCGGCGACGAGTATGCGCACCGGTACCTGCGTCTGCGCGAGGTCGGCCGCATGGACCGGCCGCTCATCGTCCTGATCGGTGGCACGACCGGCGTCGGCAAGTCGACGATCGCCACCGAGATCGCTCACAGGCTCGGCATCACGCGGATCAGCTCGACTGATTCCGTGCGTCAGGTGATGCGTGGTATATTCAGCGAGGAGGTGCTGCCCGCCGTCCACGAAAGCGCGTTCACGGCGTGGCGCAGCTTGAGAGTCCCGGTGCCGCAAGGCGCCGATCCCGTGATCGTCGGATTCCGCGAACAGACCGCGGTGGTCTCCTCCGGCGTCAAGTCGCTCATCGACAGGGCCGTGCTCGAGGCGACGTCGATGGTGATCGAAGGGATACACCTCGTGCCGGGCTACATCGACCCGGCACAGTTCGAGCCGGCGCGTGTCGTACATATCGTCATCGGAGTCGACGACGAGCGGTCGCACCTGAGTCACTTCTATATCCGTGATGTCCAGACGGACGGGTCGCGTCCACTCGACCGGTACCGGTCGGAGTTCAAGAGCATACGGACGCTGGGTGCCTACATCGAGGAGATGGCGCGGGAGCACGGTATACCGATCATCTACAGCCACCAGCTCGACCGGACGGTGGCCGACGTGCTCGAGTGTGTGGTCAAACGGGCGATCGGTGACGAGTAGCGCGCGGACCGGCCTGTGAAGCCGGACGAAGACGAAAGGACAGGACCGACGTGAAGTTCTTCTTGGACACGGCAGACATCGCCGAGATCGAAGAGGCGGCCAGCTGGGGCGTGCTGTCGGGTGTGACGACGAACCCTACGCTGTACGCGCGCATCGGCGGCAGGCTTGCCGACTTCCACAGTCACCTGAAGCGGATCTGCGAGATCGTCGACGGACCGGTCTCAGGCGAGACGGTGGGCCTTACTCGCGATGAGATCGTCCGTGAGGGCGAAGAGCTCGCGGCAATCGCACCGAACCTCGTCGTGAAGGTGCCGACGATGCCGGAGGGTCTCGCGGCCACCAAGACGCTCAGCGAGAAGGGCATCAAGGTCAACATGACGCTGTGCTTCAGTGTCCCGCAGGCGATGCTCGCCGCCCGGTCGGGCGCCGCGTACATCTCTCCATTCGTCGGGAGATTCGACGACATCAGCGAAGACGGCATCGCGCAGCTCGCCGACGTCGTCACCGCTCTGGGCAACTACGACTTCGGCCACACGGTCGAGGTGATCGCCGCGTCCATCCGTTCTGCGAACCACGTGACACAGGCCGCGCTCATGGGCGCTGACATCGCCACGGTCCCGTTCGCCGTGCTCAAGAACCTCGTGAAACACCCACTGACGGATCGGGGCCTGGAATCGTTCCTGGCCGACTGGGAGAAAGTGAAGAACGCATGAGTGCACGTCCCCGCAAGCGCGGACGCCGTGGTGGAGGAGGCGCTCCACAGGAGGCTCCGAAGCCGAGCGTGACGAGGGAGCAGCTCGCCACCCTGACCGTCGCACAGCTGCGCGAGATGGCCACCGAGCTGTCGATCGACCACAAGGCGCTCAAGAAGAAAGACGAGATCATCGACGCCGTCCTCGAGGCCAAGATCAAGTCCGAGGGATTCATCGAGATCCACGGCATCCTCGACGTGCTGCCCGAGGGATACGGTTTCGTGCGCACAAGCGGCTACCTTCCCGGTGAGCGCGACGTCTACGTGTCCATGTCGACGGTGCGCCGCAACGAGCTCCGCCGCGGTGACATGATCCGCGGACAGGTGCGGCCGCCTCGCGACAACGAGAAGTACCCCGCGCTGCAGCGCCTCGACCAGGTCAACGACCGGGACCCGGAGGCCAACCGCGGCCGTCCCCGGTTCGCGGATCTCACGCCCGTCTACCCCGACGAGCGCTTGCGGATGGAGCACGGCGCACAGTTCCTGACCGCCCGTACGATCGACCTCGTGGCTCCGATCGGCAAGGGCCAGCGCGGCCTCATCGTCTCCCCGCCGAAAGCCGGCAAGACCACGGTGCTAAAGGACATCGCCGCGTCGATCACGGCCAACAATCCCGAGGTGCACCTCATGTGCCTGCTCGTCGACGAGCGCCCCGAGGAAGTCACCGACATGGAGCGTTCGATCCACGGCGAGGTTGTGAGCTCCACGTTCGACATGCCCTCGGAGAACCACATCGCCGTGGCCGAGCTTCTCATGGAGCGAGCCAAGCGGCTCGTGGAAAGCGGCCGCGACGTCGTGATCCTGCTCGATTCGATCACCCGGCTCGCGCGCGCCTACAACCTCGCCACGCCGGCATCGGGCCGCATCCTGTCCGGCGGTGTGGACTCGACCGCGCTCTATCCGCCGAAGAAGTTCTTCGGCGCGGCGCGCAACATCGAGCACGGCGGCTCGCTCACGATCCTCGCCACGGCGCTCATCGACACCGGCTCCAAGATGGACGAGGTCATCTTCGAGGAGTTCAAGGGCACCGGCAACATGGAACTGCGGCTCGACCGCGCGCTCGCCGACCGCCGCATCTTCCCGGCCATCGACGTGATCAGCTCCGGCACGCGCAAAGAGGAGCTGCTCCTCGACCCGCAGGAGGCGCCCTTCGTGTGGGGCGTGCGCCGCATCCTGCACGGCATCGACAACCCGGAGCGCGCCATGGACATGCTCATCAAGGGGCTCAAGCAGACACAGAGCAACATGGAGTTCCTCGCGAAGATGGCCCGCAAGGCTGGTGAGAGCAGGAACGGCATCGACTTGTAGCCGCCTGCGAGTGGCGCTGCTGCCGCTACGGCTCCATCCGCACCGGGACCTCGACGATGTTGGTGCGGCTGCCGTCTTTCGCTGAGAGCTCGAACACGATGACCGAACCGAGGCCTGCGCGCTTCACGGGTCCGAACTCGACGGTCTCGCGCCACGTGCCCCGTGTGCCGGAGCCGCTCGTCGTCGTGACCGTCCTCTCGGCGATGATGAGGCCTTCAGGGTCGGTGACCTGCAGCCGGTGGGTGGCCTCGAAGACGTTCGAGGAGCCAGTGACGGTCAGGGGGCTCGTGACGGTCTCGCCGGGGGCGGGTGACTCGACGAGGATCGCCGGCAGCTGGCCTTCGACGTCCGCGCGCGACAGCGGCGGATCGACGATGACGCCTTCGCCGCCGATAGCCTCGACCCGCTGCCCGTCGAGCGCGAAGGCGACTCGCTCGACGTCATCGAACTGGGTGAGTGTGCAGACCACCTGCGCGACCCGCTGCAGCATCGACAGCGAGCCTCCACCGGATGCGAATCCGGCGCTCAGGTCGACCGTCGCCACGCCATCCTCGATCGAGACGCCGTGAAGGACGGTGCCGTCGGGGATCATGGTGCCGAGCCCGAAGTCGCGCTCTTCGTCGGTGGGGCCTGCGAACAGAGCCCTAATCGCCGCTGACGCGAGCGGGACGGTCTGCTGCTCTTCTCGCACGAGACGGGCGGCGGCGCCGATGCGTTCGCCGCGCGTGAAGTACGCCATGACCCGGGTCTCGGGACGGGCGACCACCGGTGGAGCGGGTCGCGGCGACGGTGACGACGGGACCCGCGCGTCACGGGAGCAACCGAGCGCAGCGGATACGACTGAGACGATCACGAGCGCGAGGGCCACGAGCCGGGCGGCCGCGTTCCGGCGGCGCGCGTGGCGGGTCGCGCTGTGCGATCCCGGCGATGAGGTGAGTACCATCACGATGCGCCTCCTCGGCTGATACCGGTCTCGTACCCACGCGCTGTCGACCTGAGACGTTCGCAGCCGAGGCGTTTCGACGCCGTCAGCGGATCGTTGACGAGACCCGCCGGCGGCTGTTTGCCCTAGGGGACCGACGGTGTTAGACTACGCGGGCTGTCCTCAGGCTTGGTCGGAAACCAAGCCGCCATCGGAGGTGTGTGAGACGTGAAGCAGGGCATCCATCCGGATTACGAAGCGACCACGGTCGTATGCTCGTGCGGCAACCGGTTCGAGACGAGATCGACCGCCGGCGGCGAGCTGCACATCGAGCTGTGCAACCAGTGCCATCCGTTCTTCACCGGTCAGCAGAAGTTCGTCGACACCGGTGGACGCGTCCAGCGCTTCAGCGACAAGTTCGGTTCTGCGGCCGCTGCGGTGCTCGAGAGGGAGGCCGCCGAGAAGGAGGCTCGCCGCAAAGCCGCCGAAGAAGCCGCTCTCGCCGCGAAGCAGGAGCGTGAGGCCAAGGAGGCCGCCAAGGCAGCCAAGGCCGCTCAGTACGAGATCAAAGCGGCCGAAGGGGCCGCGCAGGCCACCGATGCCGAGCCGGCGTCAACGGCATCAGACGATGCGGCTGGAAGCGACGAGACGGTCGAGGCTTCGGCCGAGGATGCGGTCGCCGGGGAAGCGGCGGAGTAGCCCGTTCAGGCATCGCGTTCGCGCGGCCGGGAGCCGGCTGGAAGTCCGTGCGGCTACAATGTGGGGGCGTCGCGTGAGTGCGGCGCCTCTCTTCGTATGGCCGGCCGGCGTGGCAGGACCCGGGCCGCTGGCCGGAGCGCAATGGGGTGACCATGGACGTCCGCCTGCTCTACCACACGCCTGATCCCGAACGCGCGGTCGCCGTCGCTGCGCGGCTGTGCTACGCGCCAGTGGGTGCCACTGAGCTCATGGATGACATGAGCGAGGAGTCGATCGAGAGGGTGCTGCGCGTCATCATGACGAGCGGTCACCATTCAGCGCTCGAGCACGCGAGCTACACCTTCGCGATCGACGGCGTGAGCCGCGCGATGACCCACCAGCTCGTGCGTCACCGCCTTGCGAGCTACAACCAGCAGTCGCAGCGCTACGTGTCCTTCGCCGAAGAGCCCGAGTTCATCTGCCCTCCACGGGTGGCCGCCGACCCGCAGGCCGCGACACGGTTCGCAGAGGCCACGGCCGCCGCGTTCTCAGCGTACCGGGCGCTCATCGACGCGGGGGTCGACGCGGAAGACGCGCGCTACCTGCTTCCGAACGCCGTCGAGACCAAGATCGTCGTGACGATGAACATCCGTGAGCTCCTCCACTTCTTCGAGCTGCGTTGCTGCAAGCGGGCGCAGTGGGAGATCCGCGAGGTGGCACTCCGCATGCTCGCCCTGGTCGAGCCGACCGCGCCGTACATCTTCATGGACGCGGGCGCATCCTGTCGTCGTGGCCCGTGCCGTGAAGGCAGGATGGGCTGCAAAGACCCGTACGAGAAAGCCCCGAGACGAGAGTAGCCGATGAGCGATACCACTCCCGACGTCGAGCGCGTCGAGGCCCCCGTCACCCACACACACATCGGGGGTCAGGCCGTGCTCGAGGGCGTCATGATGCGAGGCAAGTACAACTGTGCGGTCGCCGTGCGCACTCCGGACGGTTCGATCCATGTCGAGGAGCACGACCTGCGCTCCGCGGCAGCCAGACACGCGTGGATGCGCAAACCGGTCATCCGCGGTGTCGTGGCGCTCGTCGAGACGCTCGCTCTGGCCATGAAGGCGTTCTCGGTCTCGGCGTCACTCGCAGGGGAGACCGAAGACGAGCAGCTCTCGAGCGGTGAAGTCACCTTCTCTCTGATCATGGGTGTCGCGCTTGCGGTCGGCATCTTCATCGTGCTGCCTGCCGTGCTGACGAACCTGCTCATCGGGCAGGCCACCGAGCGGCCGTTCACATGGAACGTCGTCGACGGACTGCTGCGTGTCGCGGCGTTCTTCGTATACATCTGGGTGATCAGCCGCATGAAGGACATCCAGCGGGTCTTCGCGTACCACGGGGCCGAGCACAAGGTCATACACGCCTACGAACACGGGCTGCCGCTCGAACCGGGCGTGGTGCAGCGCTGGTCCACCCAGCACCTGCGCTGCGGCACGTCGTTCCTGCTCATGGTCATGGTCGTCGCCATCCTCGTGTTCTCCCTCGTCCCCGTGAAGGCCATGGCGGCGGGGTGGGGCATCGACAACCGGTACGTCGTGCTCCTGCTCGTGGTCCTCTCGCGCATCGTGCTCATGCCTCTTGTTGCGGGCATCGCCTACGAGATCACGGTGAAGTGGGCGGGCAGCCATTCGGAGAGTCCCGCGGTCAGGCTCCTGCTTTGGCCGGGCCTGCAGCTCCAACGGATGACGACCCGTGAGCCCGACGACGCGATGATCGAGGTCGCCGTCGCGGCGGTGATGCCCGTCATCGAGCGGGAGCGTCGCGAAGAGGCCGCAGGCGGGCCGGTCGCGGCATGAGCGCCTGCCCGCCTGTCAAGCGAGCGGGCGTGGTACGATTGCGCGTCGCCCTCAGAGGATGTAGACCGAGGAAGATGCGGTTCTGATGCGTGAGAAGCTGGAGCGGCTGCTCGCCGCCTATGATGAACTGACCGCCAAGCTGGCCGACCCCGCTGTGTTCGGGGACCCGAAGGAGTACGCGCGTCTCGCCAAGGAGCAGCGCTCCCAAGCGCCGCTCGCTGACAAGGCGCGCGAATACCTCGGTGTGCTCGACGAACTCGAGCAGGCCAAGGAGGTCATGCGCACCGAATCGGACCCGGAGATGAAGGAGCTCGCGGCCGAAGAGGCCAAGCAGCTCGAGGCGCGCGTGCCCGGCCTTGAGGACGACCTCAAGGTGATGATGCTGCCGGGCGACCCGAACGACGACAAGGACATCATCGTCGAGATCAGGGCCGGCGCCGGTGGCGATGAAGCCGCGATCTTCGCGGGAGACCTGTACCGCATGTACACGCGTTACGCGGAGTTGCAGCGCTGGAAGGTCGAGGAGATCGACGCGAGTGAGTCGGACACGGGCGGCTTCAAAGAGGTCTCGTTCCGCGTGCGCGGCGACAAGGTCTACTCGAAGATGAAGTTCGAGTCGGGGGTGCATCGAGTCCAGCGCGTCCCGGTCACGGAGTCGCAGGGACGCATACACACCTCGACGGCGACCGTCGCCGTGCTGCCTGAGGCCGAAGACGTAGAGATCGAGATCAACCCTAACGACCTGCGCATCGACGTGTACCGGTCGAGCGGCCCAGGCGGCCAGTCCGTCAACACGACCGACTCGGCGGTCCGCATCACACATCTTCCGACCGGTCTTGTGGTCCAGTCGCAGAATCAGAAATCGCAGCTGCAGAACAAAGAGGCTGCGATGCGCGTGCTGCGCGCGCGGCTCTACGAGATGGAGCTCGAGAAGCAGCAGGCCGAGCTCGGCGAGCAGCGGCGCAGTCAGATCGGCTCAGGCGACCGGTCTGAGAAGATCCGCACCTACAACTACCCGCAGGACCGCGTGACGGACCACCGCATCGGCCTGACGGTCCACAACATCCCGGCGATCATGGCAGGCGAGATCGACCCGATCGTCGAGGCGCTCATCGCTGCGGACCGTGCCGAGCGCCTGGCCGCCTTCGCCGAGGCCTGAGGCCTCGCGAGACGATACGGCTGCGAGGTCTCGGATGTCCGGTGACGTGTGGACCGTCGCGCGCGCGCTGGAGTGGACGCGGGAGTTCCTCGGGGCGAAAGGCGACGAACATCCGCGACGCAGCGCCGAGTGGCTGCTGTCAGCGGCGACGGGACTCTCGCGGGTCGAGCTCTACGCGTATCACGACCGCCCGCTCACGTCCGAAGAGAGGGCGGTCCTGCGTGAAGCCGTCAAGCGCCGGGCCGCGGGTGAGCCCTTGCAGTACGTGACCGGGGAGGTGGCATTCCGGCACATCGTCGTCCGCGTGAGGCCCGGCGTGCTTATCCCCAGGCCGGAGACCGAGGTGCTCGTGGGCGAGGTGCTGCGCGAGCTCGCCGGAACCCCTGACCCGCTCGTCGCAGAGATCGGCACAGGCAGCGGTTGCATCGCTCTGTCCATCGCTCGCGAGCAGGCCGGGGCTAGGGTGTTCGCGACCGACATCTCCCGGGTGGCCGTCGAGACGGCTCGGGACAACGTGTCGCGACTGGGGCTCTCGGAGCGAGTCGACGTGTGTGAGGGCGACCTGTTCGCCGGATTGCCAGACGACCTCAGGGGCCGTTTCGACGCGGTGGTGTCGAACCCGCCGTACGTCCCGAGCGCCGACGTGCCCGGCCTGCCGCCGGAGGTGGCAGGATTCGAGCCTGTCCTCGCACTCGATGGAGGACCGGACGGGCTCGATGTGTTCCGCCGGTTGGCGTCCGAGGCGCGCGTGTGGCTCCGGCCGGGCGGGCTGTTCGCCGTCGAACTCGACGAAAGAAGGGTGCGAACAGCGGCCCAAGAAGCGGTACAGTGGTATGAAGAGGTCAGGATCGCGCGTGACCTCGCGGGGCGCGAACGTATGGTGACCGCGCGGCTCAAGGCGCGAATCCCGGCAGCAGCAGGCCACCTGAGCAAGGAGGGCTCGAATCATGACGAAGCAGTACCGAGTGGATCCGGAGAACCCTTCCGCAGAAGTCATCAATCTCGCCGCCACGGTACTTCGTGACGGCGGGATCGTCGTCTTCCCGACCGAGACGGTCTACGGTCTGGGAGCGTTGGCCGACTCGAAGTTCGGCCCGCACGAGATCTTCGAAGTCAAAGTCCGTCCGGCGGACCTTCCCATCCCTCTGCTCGTCGAGACCGAGGATGCGCTCGACACGTGGGGCGTCGACGTTCCCGACTACGCCCATAACATCGCCCACGCGTTCTGGCCCGGTGCAGTCACGATCGTGGTCAAGGCTTCAGACCGGGTCCCGCGTGATTTCCGGGCGCCTGACGGGACGATCGGCCTCCGGAGTCCGGACCATGAGGTGGTACGGGAGCTCATCCAGGCCGCCGGCGGCCCGATATTCGCGACGTCGGCCAACACACACGGCAACCCTGCTCCTGGCTCGTTCGATGAGGTCGAGCCGCGGATCATCGCCCACGCGGACCTTGCGCTCGATGCCGGCGAGACCGAGCACCAGAAAGCTTCGACGGTCGTGCTGTGCACCGGTCCCGAGCCCGTCATCGTGCGCGAGGGCGCGGTACCGGCTGAAGCGATCATGGAAGCGGCGCGCGGTGGGGCATGAGGAGGTCGCCCGGCCGATGCGCGTCGCACTAGGCTCGGACCACGCAGGCTTCGACCAGAAAGAGACGCTCAAAGCGCACCTGCTCGAGCTCGGGCACGACGTGATCGATGTGGGGACAGTGTCCGGGGAGTCGGTCGACTACCCTGATTTCGCGCTGCGGGTCGGGCGGCGCGTCGCTGCCGGCGACGCCGACTTCGGCGTGCTCGTCTGCGGCACAGGGATCGGGATGGCGATCACCGCGAACAAGGTCCCCGGCGTTCGGGCGGCGAACGTGACGAGTCCTGAGTTCGCGCGGCTCGCCCGGCAGCACAACGACGCGAACGTGCTGACCGTGTCGGGCCGTTTCGTGGACCCCAGCGTCAACGAGAAGATCGTCGATGCATTCCTCTCGACGCCGTTCGAGGGCGGTCGTCACGGGCGGCGCGTGGCCAAGATCGCAGAAGCCGAGCTGGGTTCGCGGTCACAGGAGTAAGATGCGGTGTCGGCGCCCGTGCGCCGCGCATACAGGCGAACGAAAGGACACCAGACCCCATGCCGCTCGAGTACATCCCACGTCAGGACCCCGAGGTTGCAGCTGCGATCGATGCCGAGCTCGCACGCCAGCGTGGCACGATCGAACTCATCGCCAGCGAGAACTTCGTCTCACCGGCTGTGCTCGAAGCGGCCGGCACCGTGCTTACGAACAAGTACGCGGAGGGTCTGCCGGGCAAGCGCTACTACGGCGGCTGTGAGGAGGTCGACAAGGTCGAGGACCTCGCGCGCAAGCGCGCCTGCGAACTGTTCGGCGCCGACCACGCCAACGTCCAGCCTCACGCCGGCGCACAAGCCAACATGGCCGTCTACTTCGCGGTCTGTCAGCCCGGCGACACCGTGCTCGGCATGAACCTCGCCATGGGCGGTCACCTGACCCATGGCTCGCCAGTCAACTTCTCCGGCAAGTGGTTCGACATCGTGCCCTACGGGCTCGACATGGAGACCGAGACCATCGACTACGACGAGATGGAGCGTCTCGCCCACGAGCACAAGCCCAAGATGATCATCGCCGGCGCGAGCGCCTACCCGCGCATCATCGACTTCGAGCGTTTCGCGGCGGTCGCCCAAGACGTCGGGGCGGTGCTCATGGTCGACATGGCGCACATCGCCGGACTCGTCGCCGCGGGCGCGCATCCCTCGCCGGTGCCGTACGCCGACTTCGTGACCTCCACGAGCCACAAGACGCTTCGCGGTCCCCGCTCCGGTTTCGCGCTCTGCAAGGCGAAGTGGGCGGCCGCGCTCGACAAGGCGGTCTTCCCGGGGCTCCAGGGCGGCCCGCTCGAGCACATCATCGCCGCGAAGGCGGTGGCGTTCAAAGAGGCGATGCAGCCCGAGTTCAAGGCCTACATCGACCAGGTGCTCATCAACGCCAAGGCGATGGGCGCCGCTATGGTCGAGTGCGGCTTGCGCCTTGTGTCCGGCGGCACCGACAACCACCTCATGCTCGTCGACCTGCGTCCCGCAGGGATCACGGGCAAGGACGCGGAGCGTCTGCTCGAAGAGGTCGGCTTCACGGTGAACAAGAACGCGATCCCGAACGATCCCGAGAGCCCCTTCGTGACGAGCGGCATCCGTGTGGGCACGGCGGCGATGACGACCCGCGGCTTCACCGAGGGCGAGGCTCACACCATGGGATGCCTCATGGCCCGCGCGATCTTCGAGCGCGACGACGCCTCCGTGCTCGATGACATCCGCACCGAAGTCGAGGCGCTCATAGAGAAGCACCCGCTCTACCCCGGACTGTAGGCGGCCTGTCGCGACGCGGCGTCACTCCGTGTCGTCAGGCCCGGAACGACTCGCGAGGAGACGATCCCGGATGGCCCAGTTCCCAGACAACGTCGTGGTGGTCGACCACCCGCTCGTACAGCACAAACTGTCGATCCTGCGGGACGTCGCCACGGGAGCCAAGGAGTTCCGCGAGCTCGTCAAGGAGCTCGCGATGCTGTCGGCGTACGAGGCGACGCGTCACTTCCAGCTCGCCGAGACTGTGGTCACGACTCCCATCACCCAGACGACGACACGTGTGCTCGCCGGCAAGAAGGTCGCCGTGATCCCGATACTGCGGGCTGGCCTCGGCATGGTCGACGGGGTGCTCGAGCTCATCCCGGCCGCCAAGGTCGGACACGTCGGGCTGTACCGCGACCCGGAGACGCTGCAGCCGGTCGAGTACTACTGCAAGCTGCCCGAAGACATCGCCGAGCGCGACGTGCTCGTCGTCGACCCGATGCTTGCCACCGGCGGGTCGGCTTCCGCCGCGGTCCAGTTCCTCCGCGAGAAGGGCGCGAAGCACATCAGCCTGCTCGTGCTGATAGCAGCGCCGGAGGGCATCCGCGAGGTCCTCGAACACTGTGAGGACGTGCGCATCTTCACGTGTGCGATCGACAGCCACCTCAACGACCACGGCTACATCGTCCCTGGTCTGGGCGACGCCGGCGACCGCCTCTTCGGGACCAGGTAGGGGCGCCGGCGATGCCCCGCCCATCGTGGGACGAGTACTTCATGGCCATCGCCGAGCAGGTCTCGGGCCGCTCGACGTGCATGAGGCGCGCGACCGGGGCGGTCCTCGTCAAGGACAAGCGTATCCTCGCGACCGGCTACAACGGTGTGCCCAAGGGGCTCGCGCACTGTGAGGACGTGGGTTGCCTTCGAGAGCAGCAGAACGTCCCGAGCGGCAGCCGCCACGAGCTGTGCCGGGGCATCCATGCCGAACAGAACGCGGTCATCCAGGCGGCGAAGCACGGCATCGCCATGGATGGCTCCATCGCGTACTGCACCCACCAACCCTGCGTGCTGTGCGCGAAGATCCTGCTCAACGCCGGTGTGGTCGACATCGTGTTCCGCGAACCCTACCCGGACCCGCTCTCTGAGGAGCTTCTCGCGGAAGCCGGAGTGACGCCGCGGCAGCTCGCCACTGAGAGGGATGCCACCTCGCCGGCGGCCGAAGGCGCGGCGACTGTGCGGCGGGGAGGGTCGCCTGGTGGCAAGGCAGAGGTGATGGGTCCGTGACGTACGGTCACTACGCGCTCGTGCTCGCGGCCGCCGCGCTCGTGACGCTGGTCATGACGCCCGTCGTGCGGCGGCTCGGGCTCGCAGCCGGCGCTGTCGCCAAGCCGGGGGGGCGCAACGTCCACCAGGGTGAGATACCGCGCATCGGAGGAGTGGCGATCTTCGCAGGGGTGGCCTCGGCGTTGATCGTGCAGTGGGCGGGGGAGTCGTACCTCGGTTGGAAGGGCTACCTCCTCCAAGGGGCCGGCGGTCCCGGGCGCGCGCTCGGCATCTTCGCGGGGATCACCCTGATGTTCGTGGTGGGCGTCATAGACGACCTTGTGGACCTGAACCCTGGTGCGAAGTTCGCGGGGCAGGTCCTGGCGGCGGGCGTCGTCGTGTGGGCGGGTCTGCGCATCGCCTATGTCGGCGACCCCGTCTCCGGAGGCCTCATCACGCTCGGCGTGCTCTCGATCCCGGTCACGGCGCTGTACCTGATCGGCTTCGCGAACGTGATCAACCTCATCGACGGACTGGATGGCCTCGCGGCCGGGGTGAGTGCGATAGCCGCATCGAGCCTGCTCGTCCTCGCAGCGCAGGGCAATCGTCTCGATGCCGCCGTGCTCGCAGCGGCGGTCATCGGCGCGTGCCTCGGCTTCCTGCGCTACAACTTCCACCCCGCGTCGGTGTTCATGGGCGACTCAGGCGCGATGTTCCTGGGTTTCACGCTCGCAACGATCTCGCTGCTCGGCGTCATGAAGACCACTGCGACGATCGCGCTGGCGGTGCCGCTGCTCATCATCGGCGTGCCGATCTTCGACACGGCGAGCGCCATCGTACGGCGGATCAGGCACCGCCGGCCGATACACTCGGCTGACAAGGGCCACATACACCACCGGCTCCTGGGCCGCGGCATCGACCAGCGACAGACCGTCCTCATCATCTACGTCTGGTCCGCCGCGCTCGCCGTGGCAGCGTACGCGGTGCGGTACTCTCCGGGGGTCTTGCGCTGGTCGACACTCGTGACACTCTTCGTGGTCACGGCGCTCATGGCGCACTGGCTGGGACTGTTCGAGGCGGCCCACCACCATGAGGACCGCGATGGAGGCGCTTCGAGCTGAGCTTCGGCCGGACCGGAACCTCTGCTGCACGAAACGCTCGACGAATCCCCTTACTTTTCCTTGTCCGCACTCGGGGGTTCGGCTACGATGTTCGCGCGCTCGGGTGGCCGGCGACCCGACAAGCGCGGCCGTTGCGCGGTCTTCGGTGCGCTTCGCACCGGTTTCGCTGGCGTCCATGCAGGGTCATGCTGCACGCGCCCGCGCTCGCAGCCGGGTGTGCCGCACTGGAGGGGAAGGCACGCTGAGCACGTCTGTCGCTCATAGCGCCGTCACGCTCGACAACCCGCTTGTGGGTGTCGTCCTCGGCGTCCTGCTCGCCGCAGTGTTCCTGGTCGCCTCGCGCCTGTCCATGCAGCTCGTACGGCCTGGAGCCGCGGAGTCGGGCATGGCGCTCGCGGCGGTCTCCCTCTTCGTCCGTCTCGCTGCGGCCACCGGGATCCTGTGGGCATACAAGCGCTTCGCACCGTCCGGTTTCAAGCCCTTCGCGCTCGCGTTCGCGGGGGGCTTTCTCATTCTGTACACCGTCGAGTTGGTCCGCTATGCGGGCCTGCACAGGTACCGCAGGCCGACAGCAGCGGTGCGCGAGTAGAAGGGAGCAAGCCGCGTGGCGAACGCAGCAAACCCGATGGAGCTGTTGCCGGAGAAGGTGGCGGAGCTCGTCCATGAGCTCGAGCAGCCCGTGACGAGCCCGTTCGTGCTCACGAACTACGTCGTCTGGGGCCTCATCGCACTCTTCACGGTGATGATCATCATGATCGTGGTCTCCAACCGCGAGAAGAAGCAGATGGCGCTCGCGGCGCAGACCGGCGACGTCCGCGCGCTCGCCCCGGCCAACCGGCTGGTAGGCGTCATCGAGGCGGGAGTCGAGTTCATCCGCGACATGGCGATCGACGTCATCGGTCGCAAGGACGGACCGAAGTATGTGCCGCTGCTCGGCACGTTCTTCTTCCTGATTCTGACCTCGAACATCTATGGGTTGCTGCCTGGAGGCAAGTCGATCGGCGGCGCCATCGGCGGCACCGTCGCGTTCGCCCTCATCTCATGGCTCGTGTTCGTGTGGGTCGGCTTCACGAAGAACGGCTTCATCGGCTACTTCAAGAGCCTGATCCCCTCGGGCGTGCGGGCGATGCCGCTCGCCGCCCGCATCGGCCTCGGCGGGTTCATCTTCCTGCTCGAGTTCGTCTCGACGTTCCTCGTGCGCCCGCTCACGCTTGCCGTCCGACTCTTCGCCAACCTCTACGCCGGTCACATCATCCTCGGCGTCTTCTCGGCGTTCGTGGTCATCTTCATGCAGAGGATCACGGCGGGCGGACTGGCGGTCGGTGCGGTCTCGCTGCTCTTCTTGATCATCATGTACGCGTTCGAGCTCTTCGTCGCGTTCATCCAGGCCTACGTGTTCACGATCCTCACGGCGGTCTACATCCAAAGCTCGGTGCACGCCTCTGAGCACTAGCGCCTCTGCGCACGGAGTACCCCGGCGACCCGGCGCGGGGAGCCGGTGCACTGTCAAAGGTCGGAAGTCGCACCAAGGGAGTGCGGTTTCGAAACGAAGGAGGAAGCAAGTGGAAGCAGGTCTTCTCGCCATCGGTAAGGGTCTTGCGTACGGTCTGGCCGCCATCGGCCCCGGCATCGGCATCGGCGTCGTCGCCGGTAAGGCCGTTGAAGCCATGGCTCGCCAGCCCGAGATGGCCGGTCGTCTCCAGACCACCATGTTCATCGCCATCGCGTTCACCGAGGCGCTCGCGCTCCTCGGCTTCGTCCTGACCTTCCTGCTGGGCTGAGCGAGACGCCCGGCTCAAGACCAACCCTAGGACGGAGGCCACGAAGTGTTGGATCTGTTGTTTCCTGCAGTCGCGTTCGCCAGTGAGGGCGCGGCCGAGGGTGCTGCCGAGGGTGCTGCCGAGGGTGCAGGCGGGCTTGCCGCCACGCTCGGCTCGGTGTACCCGAACCCGGCCGCCATCTGGCCCACGTGGGTCGCATTCCTGATCCTGTTCTTCCTGCTCTGGAAGTTCGCCTTCCCGGCCATCCTGAGCATGCTCGACGCTCGCGCGGACCGTATCCGCGAGTCCCTCGAGAAGGCCGAGGAGACCAAGATCGAAGCGGAGCGCATGCTCGAGGATTACAAGAAGCAGATGGCCGAGGCGCGCGGCGAGGCCGCCAAGATCATCGAACAGGGCCGCAAGGTCGCCGAGACGATGAAAGACGAGATCATCGCCAAGGCCAACGAGGAGGCCGCGCAGATCGTCGCCAAGGCGCACGAGGCGCTCGAGGCCGAGAAGCGCGCGGTCGTCGCGGAGCTGCAGGGCGAGGTGGCCCAGCTCTCCGTCGCTGTCGCGAGCAAGCTCATCGGTCAGAAGCTTTCGGCCGAGGACCACGCGAAGCTCATCGAGCAGTACGTCGCAGAGGTGGGCGGGCTGAATGACAACTAGCGAGAGCATCGGGACCTACGCCAGGGTCCTCTTCGAGCTCGCCAACGCCGCCGATGCCGTCGACGCCGTGGGCGCCGGCATGCAGACGGTCGTCGAGACCGTCGTGGGCAGCGTGGAGCTGCGCGATGCGCTCGCCGACGAGTCCATCACGCCCGAGAAGAAGCGCGAGATCATGCGCGAGATCTTCTCAGGCCAGGTGGCGCCCGAGGCGGTAGCGATCGCCAGCTTGGCGATCGAGCGGGGCCTCGGCGGGTCACTCGGAGCGATCGCCGCCCGGTTCGGCGAGATAGCCGAAGCCGAGCGCGGCATCGTCGTCGCCGAGGTGACCACGGCCATTCCGCTCACCGACGCGCTGCGCGCGTCGCTCACCGAGAAGCTCGCCGCAGCTCTCGGCCGCCCCGTCTCGCTCCGCGAGCGTGTGGACGAGGC
>FWPV01003127.1_pt1 | contig 33912 bp, 26 predicted proteins | sample 2228371 | NCBI WGS metagenome assembly FWPV01 (sample SAMEA103939776, study PRJEB20133) | metagenome
TCACATTTCAACGGCAGTCTTAAAGTGGAAGGCGGGCTGAGGATAGACGGAGAGTTCGAGGGACAGATCGAGGCTTCCGGGACATTAGTTATTGGTAAAGAAGGAATTATAAAAGCGGAGATAAAGGCCAAGGACGCTATTATAGGGGGCCGCATTATTGGTAACTTAAATATTGCCAATAAAATAGAGTTACAGAGCGGCTCTTCGGTGCACGGGGATATCAAATCGAGAGGTCTGATAATAGATAATGATGTTTTCTTTGAAGGAAAGTCCACTATGGGTGAAAAAGAACAACATAAGTAAGGCTCTTTTATATAATTAATTGAAATCCATTTACTTATAAAAATAGGCTTAAAGCCTATTTTTTTATTCCTCCCACTTGACAATAAGAGACTCAATTGTTATAATATATATGCCATCAAGAAACTTTAAATAAATAAGAAACGTAATATAGGAGGGAGCCATGAAACACGAGATCCAGAAATGGGAGCCTTTCCGGGAGTTGACCTCCTTCCAGGAGGAGATGAATCAACTCTTCGAGGACTTCTTCGGGCGGTTGCCGAGCCGCCGCATGTTCTCCGAAGGCTTCTGGGCGCCCCTGATGGACATCGAGGAGACCAAGGACGAGATCCTGGTCAAGGCCGAGCTTCCCGGCATGAAGAAGGACGACGTCAAGATCCAGATCAACAATGATGTCCTGTCCATCACCGGGGAGCGCAAACGGGAGGAGGAGACCAAGGATAAGACCTACCATCGCATCGAGCGGGCCTATGGTCGATTCCAGAGGATGATCCGTCTGCCGGCCGAGGTCGATTCCTCCAAGGTCAAGGCCACCTACGAGAACGGGGTGCTCACCATTAAACTGCCCAAGAGCGAGCAGGCCAAGCCCAAGGAGATCACCATCGAAGTCAAATAAAAAGGCTAGACTCTGATTTCAAAATTCAAAATCCAAAGCTCCAGCAGACGAGTTTTGGATTTTGGATTTTGAATTTTGGGTTTTAAGGTATGGCTTTCCGACCCGATCCCGAGGAGCCCCTGTATCCCATCAGCGTGGTGGCTCGGATGCTCAATCTCCACGAACAGACGCTGCGCATGTACGAGAGGATGGGTTTCCTCTCGCCGGCCCGGGTCAGCGGCAAGAACCGTCTCTATTCCCAGAAGGATGTGGAGCGGATAGAGACCATAGTCTATTTGGTGCGCCAGCGCCACCTCAACCTGGCCGGAGTGCGGCTGATCCTGGAGATGGTGGAAGATCCATTGGGCCAGGTGGAGCGCATCCGCTTGGAGTTACACCGCAACTACCATAGAGGCCATAAATCGAATGAAGAGGAAAAAGATGAGAGAGACTAAGCCCAACCATTCCACCCGGTTCAAGTTGGCCGCGGCGGCCATAGGCGGCCTGCTGGCCGGTATCATCCTGGCGTCCGGATTGAATTGGACCGCCTGCGCTCGGGCCGAGAAGCCGCAGCCCGAGGCGGCGCTCCAGGGGCCGGTGCCCCAGAGTCCGTTCGTGGCCGTGGCCCGCAAGGTGGGGCCGGCGGTGGTCAACATCCGCACCCGCAAGGTGGTGGAGATGCGGGGCTATGATTTTCAGACTCCGTTCGACGATTTCTTCCGGGAGTTCTTCGGCGATATCCCGCGGCGGGAGACGCCCAGGCGCAATATCGAGGGCCAGGGCTCGGGCTTTATCATCGACCGCCGGGGCTATATCCTGACCAACAACCATGTGGTGGCCGGCGGCGGCGAGCTGACGGTGAAACTGTCCGACGACCGGGAGTTCAAGGCCGAGGTGGTGGGCGCCGACCCCAGGACCGATGTGGCCGTCATCAGGCTCAAGGATCTGAAAAAGGACCTGCCCGAGTCCGAGGTGGCCGAGCTGGGCAATTCCGACGAGATCGAGGTGGGCGACTACGCCATCGCCATCGGCAATCCCTTCGGCCTGGAGCGGACGGTGACCCAGGGCATCATCTCCTTCAAGGGGCGCAGCGGCCTGCCCATCGCCGGGGGCGGGCCGGTCTATCAGGACTTCATCCAGACCGATGCCTCCATCAACTATGGCAACTCCGGCGGGCCTCTGGTCAATATCCGCGGCCAGGTGATCGGCATCAACACTGCCATCAATCCGGCGGGACAGGGAATAGGCTTCGCCATCCCCATCAATATGGCCAAGAATGTGGCCGACCAGTTGATCGCCAAGGGCAAGGTGGTGCGCGGCTATCTGGGGGTGGTGCCGCAGGAGGTGACCAAGGACCTGGCCGAAGGTTTGGGCCTCAAGGAGAGGCAGGGCGGGGTGATCGTGGCCTCGGTCCAGGAGGAGAGCCCGGCCAGCCAGGCGGGGCTGGAGCCGGGGGACGTCATCGTTCGTTTCGACGGGCGGGAGGTGCCTAATGTCGACAAGTTCCGTCAGATGGTGGCCGAGACCAAGGTAGGATCCAAAGTGGAACTGGTGGTTGTCCGCAACAAGAAGGAGGTCAAACTTCGGGCTACCATCGGCGAACTGCCCGAGGAGACGGCCCAGGTCCCGTCCCCGACCAAGGGGGATAAGCCCTGGCTGGGGATCAGACAGGTGCTGGCGGCGAACTCGGCCGAGGCCCAGAAGATGGGGGTACGTGAGAGGCAGGGCGTGGTCATAGGCGAGGTGGAGTCCGGCTCCCCGGCCGACGAGGCCGGACTCAAGCCCGGCGACGTCATCAAGAAGATCGACGAGATGACCATCCGCAACCTGGAGGACTATCAGGCGGCCTCCAAGCGTGGCGGCCAGAAGACCCGGGTGCTTTTGATCAAACGCGGGGAGAACATGTACTTTGTAGCGGTGAAACCTTAAATCTGATTACACGGATTACAAAAGATTACACGGATGTTAACTGATTACACAGATTTCAATCAAAGTAATCCAGAAAGATGATAGAGCATAACTTCAACCCTACGGCCACTGACGAGCCCTCGCTGGACATCTACCTGCGGGAGATCGGACGCTACCGGCTGTTGACCCCGGCCGAGGAGAAGGAATTGGCGGCCCGGGCTAAGTCCGGAGACCGCGAGGCCATGGACCAGTTGACCGAGAGCAATCTGCGCTTCGTGGTCTCTATCGCTAAGGAGTACCAGCACCGAGGGCTGTCCCTGGCCGATCTCATAAACGAGGGCAACGTCGGTCTGCTCAAGGCGGTGCAGCACTTCGACGCCTCCCGGGGCTGCCGCTTCTCCACCTATGCCATGTGGTGGATACGCCAGGCCATACTCAAGGCCATCGCCCAGCAGACCCGGACCATTCGTCTGCCCATGAACCGCATCGATAAGCTGAACAAGATCTACAAGGCTGCCCAGGAGCTGCGGGCCGATCCCAGAAGCGGCGGGGCCAACCCCTCGCTCTACAAGATCTCCAAGGCCACCAGGATCCCGGTGGAGGAGATACAGGATCTGCTGGGCCACAGCGCCACCCAGGTGTCCCTGGACGCCCCCATGTCCGAGGAGGGCGAGCGCCGGCTGGTGGAGACCATGGAGGACCCCGGGGCCCTGTCGCCGGAACGGGTATTGATGGACAAGACCCTGGTCCACGATATCAGGGCGGCCCTGTCGGTGCTTACCCCACGCGAGGAGAAGGTGCTCCGCATGTACTACGGGCTGGACAACAGCCCGGAGGGCACCCTGGACTCCATCGGCCAGAAGTTGAATATCTCCCGGGAGCGGGTGAGACAGATCCGGGACCGGGCGCTCAAAAAAGTGAAGATGGCCACTCAGAGTGGGAGGCTGAAGGCGTACTTGGATTGACTCTTGGCCACGGATGAGCACGGATATATCCGGATACAAAAGAGAAGCCCCGCCCAAAGGCGGGGCTTTCTATATTTTTAGTTAAGTGAGGCGACGAAATCCCTTATCGTCTTGGCGTAGACCTTCCTATAATTCTCAGGTACACGGAGGTGGTCCCCGCTAGGCACCACCAGCATTCTCTTGAGGGACGGCGCCGCCCGGAACAGCGCCTGGCCGTGCCACAGCGGTATGGTATGGTCGTCGTCCCCGTGGATGACCAGCACCGGGCAGGTGACGCGGCCGATCTTGCGAATGCTGTTAAACTTGTCGAAGGGCAGGACAGAGATCCTGGTCATCACCCTGAAGGCGGAGACGAAGGAACTCTCCACTATCAGACCAGCCAGGGGTTTTCTCGAGGCCAGGTCCACGGCCACCGCGCCTCCCAGCGACTGGCCGAAGGCCACTATCCGCTCCGGCGGGACATTAAGGCTGTCGGTCAGATAGCCGTAGGCGGCGTCGATGTCGGCATAGAGCGCCCTCTCCGAGGGTCGGCCTGGGCTTGAACCATAACCATGATATTCATAAGCGAAGACCGAGAATCCTAAGGAGCGCAGCCACTCCAAAAACTGGTAGCTGTTGCCCAGACTGGAGGCGTTGCCGTAACTGAAGAGAATGGTATGGCGGGCCGAGTCGTTCTTAAGATACAGGGCAGAGATCAGGGCACCGCCGGAAGTCCTTATCCTGAAGACGCCCAGGGGCTCGGGGCCTTTTGAGTACTCGGGATGGAAGATCATGGAGTCCGAGGCCAGCCAGGCATAGGCGGCCAGTAGGAGGTAGAGCAGGGCCAGAGCCAGGAGGGTTTTAAACAGGAAGGGAAGCATACGAATCCAAACAGAACTTACTTCGACACAGGTCGACTCTTAGAGGACATAAGCGTCCGAAATGTTGAACTGTTTTCTAACAGGATCGTTTTGTATCCATCTCCTCTTTTGCCTTCAGATAAGCCTGAAAGGTCATGTGGTCGAAGCAGACGAACACCACCCTGGCGATGCCCTGGTGTTTATCTGTGAATTCAAACGTCTCCCTCAAGGCTATCCGGCAGGCCTAGATCGGAAGGTATCCGTAGACGCCGGTGGAGATCGAAGGAAAGGCCAGGGACTGGATGCCGCTCTTCACGGCTAAATTGAAAACGCTCTGGTAGCACTTGGCCAGCAATTCCGGCTCGCCCCTAGTGCCCCCGCGCCACACCGGGCCTACGGTATGTATCACCCATTTGGCGGGAAGCCGATAGCCTTTGGTGATCCGAGCCTGTCCGGTGGGACAGCCGCCCAGAGTACGGCACTCCTCCAAGAGCCCGGGGCCAGCGGCCCGATGGATGGCGCCGTCGACTCCGCCGCCGCCCCACAAGGACTCGTTGGCGGCATTGACGATGGCCTCGATCTCTATCCGGGTGATATCGCCCTTTATAATTTCGATCACCGCAGCCATGTGGAGAAGACGGATCCTCGCAGTATCAGTAGGACAGTGACGATGGCAATGGACTGCAGGGTGCGGCGCTCGGAACGAAGCCCGCGCCTGAAGTCGCCTTTTTCCGGGTACTGCGGCTGGTAGGGAGTGAACCTCACTCCCCATCGGGGCACCTGTTTCAGATAGTCCTGGTACTCGCCGCCTAGTTTTTCGGCCAGGGTGGCTTCCTCCAGATGGACGATGAAGCCGTACTGCAGCGAGAAGGCGGCTACGAACACGAAGAGCATCCAGGGCATCCAGGCCCAGGCGGCCAGGCACAGGCCCAGGCTTATCAAAAAATTTCCCAGGTAGAGGGGGTTTCTGGTGTAGGCATAGGGCCCGCCGGTGATCAGCCGGCCGACGCCGGCCTGGAGGGTCCGGGTGGCGCCCGAGGCGAAGCCGACCGCCGAGATGCGCAGCAGTTCTCCGCCTACCAGCAGGGCATAGCCCAGAACCAGCGACCGCCAGGTGGGCCGGGCCAATAGCAGGGCGGCCAGCAACAGGGGGATGGGGGTATAGCTGCGCCACCTGAAGAAGAACTCCCCTATTTTTTTATAGTCCACCTTTTCCCCTCCGTTTGATTTTATCCCAACTTCGGCAGTTTAGTATATCGTTCTTGGTCAGCCAGGCGCGCCGGGCCAGTCCCACCCCCAGCTCCATCATCCACAGGTCTGAGGCCCGGTGGCTGTCGGTGTTTATGACCAGGCGACAGCCCAGTTCGGCCGCCCGGCGGGCCTGCTGGTCGCTCAGATCCAACCTCTGATGGTAGGCGTTTATCTCCAAAGCGGTCTGCGTTTGGGCGGCCTGCTGCATCACCTTCTCCAGATCCAGCCCCTGGTAGCCGTCCCTCTGGTGCAGGAGACGGCCGGTGGGGTGGGCGATGATGTCCACCTGCGGGTGGCGACAGGCCCGGATTAGCCGTTCCGTGATATTGCGGGTGAAGGCGGAGTGGATCGAAGCCACCACCACATCCAGTTGGGAGAGCAGACGTTCAGGAAGGTCCAGGGTTCCGTCGGGCCGGATATCGCACTCGACCCCGCTCAACAGACGGAAGCGGCGGGCTCCCTTTTCGGCGTTGTACCGTCTGATGTATTTGATCTGTTCGGCCAGTTTGGCGGGAGACAGGCCGCCGGCATAGGCGGCCGAGGCCGAATGGTCGCAGATGGCCAGGTAGCGATAGCCCCGCCGATAGGCGGCCTCGGCCAACTCCTCGATGCGGTCGTGGCCGTCCGACCAATGGCTGTGGACGTGGAGGTCGCCCTGGATATCGTCTATCTCCACCAACTCCGGCAGGCGCCCGGACAGAGCCGCCTGGATCTCGCCCTGATCCTCCCGCATCTCGGGAGGTATCCAGGGGAGGCCCAATTTCCGGTAGACCTCGGGTTCGCTCCGGCCGGCCAGATAGCGGTTGTCCTTCAGGCGGAACACCCCGTACTCGCTTAAGGTCATGCCCTTCTTTCGGGCCATCTCCCGCAGCCGGACATTGTGCTCTTTGGAGCCGGTGAAATACTGCAGGGCGGCGCCAAAAGATCTCTCCTCTACCACCCGTAGATCCACCTGGAGTCCGTCCTGGGTGAGAATGCTGGCTTTGGTGTCGCCAGCGCTGAGTATTCTAGCGACCGACGGCAGGGATACAAAGGCCTCCACGGCTTTCCTTCCGTCTCGGCAGGCGGCCAGGATGTCGATATCGCCTATGGTCTCCTTCATGCGGCGCAGGGAGCCGGCGGGAACTATTTCATCGTTACCCAGACATCTCCTGAGGTCCCGGACCAGGCTCCAGGCCAGGGGATAGGCCTGGCCCAAGAAGAGACGGCCGCGGCCCGATTGGAACAACTCCAAACCACGGCGGATGTTCTCCACCCGCTTGACCCCCATTCCGGGCAGGCCTTGGGCCCGGCCCGAGTCCAGGGCCTCTTTGAGCGATTCGATATCTCTAACGCCCAGTTCTCGATGGAGCCGGGCCAGGGTCCGGGGTCCCAGGCTCGGTATCTGGAGAAGGTCCATCAAGGCAGGAGGCACCTGTCGGCTGACCTCTTCGTATTTGGCTATCCAGCCGGTCTGCAGGTACTCCCGGATCTTTTCGGCTATGGCCCGGCCGATGCCAGGAATGGTCTCCAGGCTACCCTGTTCGGCCAGCACCGAGACATCGGCGCTGAGCTCCTGCAGGGCCCGGGCGGCCCGGCGGTAGGCATTGACCTTAAAGACAAGATCGCCTTTGAACTCTAGAACATCGGCGATCCTATCGAATATCTTGGCCAGTTCTTGGTTTTTGTTCATGGGCCCGCCCCCATATCGTCAGGGGAGCCCCGAAGATCGGATAGATACCATCGTCCTAGAATCAACTATAGACTGAGGCCGTGGCCTCGAGCACCGTGGCCCGGTGGCCCAACTCCTTGAGCACGGCCTTTTCGGCGGCATAGTCCATACGACGCCGGACGTCACGGAAGTCGGTCTGGTCCATGTAGATATTACGGTAGCAGGCCACGGCCGCTACATAGTTACCGATGGCTTCGTAACATTGGGCCAACAGATAACAGACATCCATCTGAAATCGGTTGAAGGGGTGCTGGACCAATGGCACCTGGCGCAATAGTTCCACAGCGGTGTAGGCCTCGTTCTTTCCCAAGAAGGCCCGGCCTAAAAGCAGAAGCCGCCTTCGGGCCACCTCCTCGTCATGGGGTTTGAACGACAGCAGTTTGACGGCGGCCTCGTATTTCTCCACCATCAGAAGTTTGCCGGCCAGGTCCAGTTTCTTGAACTGATCGTCCGGGGCCTCCTGTATGGCCTGGTAGGCCTTGTCGATCTCCACCTGGAGGCGGCGGGTGGAGAAACGGCGCAGGGCCTTATAGACCTCGTCGGCATCGGGCATGATCCGTTTGACCTCGTCCATGGCCTCCTCGGCCTTGGCCTCCTGGCGCAGAGCCAGGTGGCTCTCGGCCAGGTAGAAGAGCAGGCGGATCTTGGTCTCGCTGTCGGCGATCAGTTTGACGGCCGAGGACAGAGCGCTACAGGCCTGGGGGAACTTGCCCAATTCGAAATAGATGGTGCCCAGGGCCTCCTGGAGACGCCCCAGGTTCTGGTGGGCCGGCAACAGGCGCTCCAGTTCGGCCAAAACCAGTGGCCTTAGTTCGGCGCTGGCCTCGGCCGTCCGGACGAAGCCGTCGATGGCCGGCTCGATCTGGCCCAGTTCCACCAGGATGCGGGAACGAAGCAGCAGGGCCTCCAGTTGATCGGGCTTAAGGGAGAGGATCTTCTCTAAAGACTCCAATACATTCTGTCTCTCGCCAGGCTGCTGTCTGAGTATGGCCTCGAGATGGTTTACGGCTTGGGCATGTTGGCCGCCGACCATCAAGATCTCGACCAGAAGATACCTGGCCTGGGGCAGATCCGGTTTGAGTTTGAGTATGGCCTGAAGCTCGTCGGCCAGGCGCGGTGATTGGTCGGGCCGGTGCACCAGCACCGAGCGTAGGATGGCCAGGCCTTGGTCGAAGCCGCCGCGCTGACAATAGAGGTTGGCCAGAAGATAGCCGCTCTCCAAGTCATCGGGGTTGCGGTCTATGGCCATCCGCAACAGGGTGATGGCCGGCTCCACCAGTTCCGCATCCTGGGCGATGGCCTGGCGCACCAGGGCCACGCCGTCTTCTGGCTGGCCGTGGATGATGAGGGCCTTGGCCAGCGAGATTTTTACTTTGGGCTGGTTCGGGTCCCTGGCCAGCAGGCGCTGATAGACGTCCAGGGCCTGATCGAAGCTCTCGGGAGAGACCTCCATCAGTTGGGAGAGGGCGGCCACGGCCTCGTCGGGCCGCTTCAGCAGAAAGGCTACCTGGGCCTGGGCCAGGAGCACCCGGCGGTTCACGGGGTCGGCTTTCTCGATGGCCTTGAGGTCGGCCGATATCTTCTCGGCCCATTTGGGCTCGCGGTGGCACACGGCCATCAATTCTTCGACCGCGGCCTCGTACTGTTTTTGATAGAACAGCACCTTGCCCAGGGCATAGCGCCCGGCCAGGCTGGTGCTGTCTATGGATAAAAGTTTCTGCAGGGAGGCGGCGGCTTCGTCCGCCAGGCCAGAGTCCAGTTCGGCGGCCTTGAGCAGTCCGCCGGCCGCTTTGGTGAGCTCGCCCTTCTCCAGATAGATCTGTCCCACCCGCAGATAGGCTTTGGCCCCCTCGGCGCCGGGCCATTTCACTAAGATGGCGTTGGCCAGTTTGAAAGCGTTCTCGATGAGCCGCTGCTGGTACAGCAGGTCCAATTGCAGCAATTGCAGTTCCGAGTTGTCCGGGTTCTTGCCCAACAGTTCCTGCAGGCTGGCCGAGACCTTGGGGATCAGAGCCCGGTCGACTTTGGAGGCGGCCAGGTAGGCGGCCGCCATCTTGATGGTATCGCCGCGGCGCTGATAGATCTCGGCCAGAGCCAGATGCAGCGGTCCGGCCTGGGGATAGTGCTTGGTCAGTTCCTCGACCAGAGGGATAGCGAGTTCGGCCACAGCCTCCTCGGCGCAGAGCCTGAGGAAGATCTCGGCGCTGGGGGCGAACTGCTGAGTCCTGGCCAGGGCTTCGGCCAGGGTCAGCAGGACAGCCTTCTCCTCTCCCTGGGATGTCTGCAGAAGACGACAGATCTCGACCAACGATTGATTGAACGCCTCTCCGCCTTTTTCCGAGGCCGACTCCAGAGCCGGCAGATAGGAGGGCCACAGTTTGGAATTCCTCTGAGCCAGCTCCCGGCCCAGCAGGCCGGCCTCCTGATAGCGGCCGGCCTGGAGCAGCATCTGGAGCAGGGCCAGCATGGGTTCGAGGTCCTGGGGATTGGCGGCCGCCAGCCTCTGCAGACGCTCCACCGCGTTCTTCTGGTGTTCCTCGCCCAGGCCGGCCAGATATTGGTAAACCTTGGAGGCCTTGGAGGTCTCCTGTCGCATCAAGTAGCATTCGGCCAGGAACTCCAAGATGGCGGGCTGGTCCAGATTGGGCTTCAAGAACTCATCGGCCTTCTCCAGGGCCAGGTCCAAAAGCGAGGCATCCTTGGCCAGCATCTGGCGCAGCGAGGTTATAGCCTGGTCGGTGCGGCCAGCCGACTGATAGGCCTCCACGATCCTGACCGCAGCCTCGAAATTATCCGGGGCCAACTCGATTATCCGGTGATAGCGCTCCAGCACCGAGTCCAGCCGGGCCGGCTCCAATGAGGCGGCTCTGGAGTACTGGGAGAGGGCCAGATCGTATTTCTTGGCTTCCAGGGCGGCATCCCCCAATGTCATTCGGGCCGCCACCGAGGAGGGATCCAATTTGACAATCTCCTGCATCATGCCCAGCCAGGTGTCCGGAGTGCGTCTCTCCTGCTGCCAGAGTCTCTGCACCAGGGCCAGGGCCTCGGCCGGACGCTGCTGCTGGATGTAGAGCTGGGCCAGGAACTGCTGGACGGCGGTGTTCTTCTCCTCCTGCTGGGCGAGAGGCGCCAGGCGCTGCATGACGGCCTCGGTCTGTCCAGCCTTGGCGGCTTCGGCGTAGAGGGCTAAGGCCTTGTCCCGTTTGCCGGTGCGGTACATGATATCGCCGTGCCTCAGCAGAACCTCGGACTGTCCGGGGTGTCCCTCGGCGATACGGAGGGAGCAGTCCTGCAGGTTCTCCTCTTCGGTGGGCAGGGTGGATAGAATCCGATCGAGCAGATCATAGGCCGGCAGGGGCTGGCCGCGGCGGTCCAGCAGCAGGGCCAGGGCGTAGAGGGCAGACATGTCCTTGGCCAGAACGCCGGCCGGCTTGGGCGGCCCCGAGTACCTGTCGAATGAATCCTTGACCTTCTGATAGCGGGCGGTGATGACGTCGACATCGCGGTCGGAGAGGGCCTTGAGGATTTTGACGGCCGAGTCGAAGTTGCGGCGGGCGATATTGAGCTCGAAGGCTAGGTCGCCCAGCTCCGGCAGATGGCCCTCGGAGAAGAAGAAACGTTCCGACAGTTCCAGGATCTCGGCGGAGCGGCCGGGCGACAGGGCCAGGGCGTTCTTCAGAGCCAGGGCGGCGTCGCGGCCCTTGCGGTCGGCCAGGTGGGCCGAGGCCATGGCCGTCAGCAGTTCGAAGTCCTCGGGCGTGTTCTTCAGGCCGGAGAAGAGGAGCTCGGCGGCCTTGGCGTGCTTGCCCTCGGACCGCAGTTTCTCGGCCTTCTGGAGGATCTGCTCCTTGGAGAGCATGAAGAAATCAGCCAGGGGCATAGCCACCTCATATCAGTTATTTCTCAAAGTAAAGTTAGCATATAGATACCCGGATGTCAAGCAATAAAAGATGGTTGACGGACGGCGGCCGTTCTGTTATACTGAGAACATGGAGAAGGATTGGGCGCCCTTCGAGGAGAGGCCACACACCGCCGATGTCGGGCTGCTGGCCCGGGGACGCAGCCGGGAGGAATTGTTCGCCAACGCGGCTCGGGGGATGCTGGAGTTTATGGGCGGCCGTCCCCAGGACAGCGCAGAGGTGGAGTGGAGGGCCCTGGAGGTCGAGGGTCTGGATCTGGAGCATCTGCTGGTGAGATGGCTCTCCGAAGTGCTCGGCTTGTTTCGCCAGGGCTGGATGGTGTCGGAGATAGAATGGTCGTGGTTTACGGAGAGGAGTCTGTACGCCGTCTGCCGGGTGGCCAGATGGCCGGCGGGCTTTGCGCCCCGAAGGGAGATCAAGATGGTCACCCACCATGGCCTTAAAATAGAGAGCCGATCGGGCCTTTGGACGGCCGAAGTGGTCTTCGATGTCTGAGGTAAAGCGAAGGTGAAAATAAGGAAAAGCGAATTGAAAGCATTCGGCCTATGTGCTAAAATAAAAACTCAAATTTTCGCCGAGACATGGGGCCCGGCACCGACAACCAGAGAAAGAAGCACGGTATTATTATGAAGAACATGAAGCCGAAGAAGGCGAAGACGGCAAAGGCCACCACCCGGGAGTCTGTCCGGTTGAGAAAGATCATCGATCGATACCGCAAAAGCCGCGGGGCCTTGATCCCGGTGCTGCAGGAAGCCCAGGCCGCCCTGGGATATCTCTCCGCCCAGACCATCGAGGCCATAGCCCAGGGTCTGGGCCTGCCGGCCAGCCAGGTATACGGGGTGGCCACCTTCTACACCCAGTTCCGGCTGAAGCCGGTGGGCCGACATCTGATCCGGGTGTGTCACGGGACCGCCTGCCATGTGGGCGGGGCCAACTCCATCTCCGAGGCCCTGGAGGAGGCTTTGGGGATAAAGGACGGGCAGACCACACTGGACGGCAAGTTCACCCTGGAGTCGGTGGCCTGTCTGGGTTGCTGCAGCCTGGCCCCGGTGATGATGATCGACAACGAGACTTACGGACGTCTGACCAAGGAGAGCGCGGCCAGGGCCCTGAAGGATTTTTAGAGGCCAGGGCTTCTCCCCAGGGAAGCCGGGAGGGCATTATTTTCCATGCTTTTCGGGGATCCTGTTTTTCCGTTGGTCAAATTTTTCGCATTCGTCGTGCTGGCGCTGATGCCGGGGTTGGCCATGGCCGGGCCGCCTCACCAAAGTGAGATCAAGACCACGATCAACCTGTCCCAGGGCTACCGGCACGGTGATACCGTGTTCTTCCTGGCCGATATCCACCGCTACCGTCCGGGGCGGACCTTCTGGTTCATACTGCCTTTGAAGGCTTGGCCCAAGACCATCCTCCATCAGACCAGGCTGTACTCCCTGGACGCGAAAACCGGGACTCTCAATCTCGAGACGGTCCTCCGGGACCCGGCCGAGCTCACCTGCATGGTCGGCAACGCCAAGTGGGTCCTAAAGGACGGATCGCTGTTCGTCTCCTACAACCCCAGCAACCGGATATCGCCCTTGACCGGCCGCACCGAGCGACTGGTCTTTCAAAGAGACATGGTCTCCGGAGAGGTTCGTTCCGTGAATAATCCGGAGAAGGCAGAAAAAGAGATCTTCTCCGACTACAGGTCGCCCTATTCGTCCAATCCGAACATGGTGGAGATGTCGGAATACAAGAAATTGCTGCCGGACGGTTGGGTGTCGGAAATGGAGGCTATAAGCAACTAGCGTCTGTCTACCGGCACTCCATAAATTGAAATACTTTGACACTGATTGCCACAGCGGCTTATCCCTGAAAATCCGTGTCAAGGATAAAGATGCAATTATCGAGGATGGAAAATGTCTTATAAGCCTGATTACAGGGTGGTCATCGGGCTGGGCAGCTGCGGCATCGCCGCCGGCGGGCACAAGGTGCGGGCAGCCCTGCTGGAGCAGCTCAAGGCCAGGAAGCTCGACCTGGAGGTCGCCGAGACCGGCTGCGTGGGCATGTGCTACCGCGAGGTCTTGATCGACGTCATCGACCGCCAGGGCAAGGTGTGCACCTACGGCGAGATGACGCCGGAGAGGATGCCGCGTCTGGTGGAGCAACATCTTTTGGACGGTCGGCCGGTGGAGGAGTGGCTGGTGCGGGCCGAGGGCAGAAGCCTGCCCGACGACAGTTTCTACGCCAAACAGAAGCGGATCGTGCTGCGCCACTGCGGCCTCATCGATCCGGAGCGCATCGAAGAATACATAGAACAGGGAGGCTACCGAGCCCTGGAGAAGGCCCTCAAGACCATGTCGCCCCTGCAGGTCATCCAGGAGATTACCGACTCCGGCCTGCGGGGACGGGGCGGGGCCGGTTTCCCCACCGGGCTCAAATGGAAGTTCACCCGCCAGGCCCAGGGCGATAAGAAATACATCGTCTGCAACGGCGACGAGGGCGACCCCGGGGCCTTCATGGACCGCTCGGTGCTGGAGGGCGACCCCCACAGCGTCATGGAGGGGATGCTGATCGCCGGCTATGCGGTGGGGGCCGACGAGGGCTATTTCTATGTTCGGGCCGAATACCCGCTGGCGGTGGCGCGGCTCAAGCGGGCCATAGCCCAGGCCGAGAAGAAGGGTTTGGCCGGGAAGAACATCATGGGCACCGGCTTCAATTTCCACTTCCACCTCAAGGAGGGGGCCGGGGCCTTTGTCTGCGGTGAGGAGACTGCGCTTTTAGCCTCGATCGAGGGGCGGCGGGGCATGCCCCGGCTGCGGCCGCCGTTCCCGGCCGCCTCTGGGCTGTGGGGCCAGCCCACCAACATCAACAATGTGGAGACCTATGCCAACGTGCCTTGGATCATCGCCAACGGCGCGGCCGCCTTCGCCGCTTTGGGCACCGAAAAGAGCAAGGGGTCGAAGGTCTTCGCCCTGGCCGGCAAGATCGCCCGGGGCGGCCTGGTGGAGGTGCCCATGGGCATCACCATCAAGGAGATCATCTACGAGGTGGGCGGCGGCATCAAGGGCGGCCGTAAATTTAAAGCAGTGCAGATGGGCGGGCCCTCGGGCGGCTGCATCCCGGCTTCCCTGCAGGACACGGTCATCGACTACGATTCGGTCAACGCCACCGGGGCCATCATGGGCTCGGGCGGCATGGTGGTCATGGACGACACCACCTGCATGGTGGACATCGCCCGGTTCTTTCTGGACTTCACCCAGAAGGAGTCCTGCGGCAAGTGCACCTTCTGCCGGGTGGGCACCAAGCGGATGCTGGAGATACTGACCCGGATAACCGAGGGCCAGGGCAGGGAGGGAGATATAGAAGTTCTGGAGGACCTGGCCGAGAAGATCAAAATCTCCAGCCTGTGCGGCCTGGGACAGACCGCGCCCAACCCGGTGCTGACAACAATCCGTTATTTCCGTGACGAGTACATATCACATATCAGGGACAAGCGCTGCCCGGCCAAGCACTGCAAGGCCCTGCTGACCTACGAGGTCATACCCGAGAAATGCGTGGGCTGCACCGCCTGCGCCCGGGCCTGCCCGGTCAAGTGCATCTCGGGCGAGGTCAAGAAGGTGCACGTCATAGACCAGTCGAAGTGCATAAAGTGCGGCAGCTGCGCGGCCAAGTGCAAGTTCGACGCGATAAGCGTCAGGTGACCCCACTGCCACGGAGACACAGAGGCGCAGAGGTTTTACTCTCACAAAGGCGCTAAGACACAAAGGCTTTTTTTACTGGGTGTCATTCCCGTGCTTGCGCGCCAAAGCGCTGCAGCGCGCAGGCGTGGAAACGGGAATCCAGGACTTTTTCTCCCGCTGAGGCGCAGAGGCTTTTGCTCATACAATAAGCTGGGTCTCCAACATTTGATTACTCATCATATCAGAGTTTGAAGATGAACAACGTCGAGAGAAAACTATGGCCTCTGGGTTTCCTGAGCATACTGGGATTTCTGGGCTTCAGGGCGTTCTTCACGCATAATCCTGCCGACCTGATATCTTTCTGCTTCTTCTTCATGGCCGGGTTCTTGGTCGAAAAGAACCGGACCATAGCCTACATCGGGTTGGTGCTGGGTTTGCTGGGAATGATTGCCGCCATGCTGGTCGTCAAAGGCCTGATAAGTATCTGGGGTCATAGTTTTAAAATCTAAGCGAAGCGGGTCAAAGGTTTGCCTAGGCCATGGGCAGAAAGAGACGGGCATAGGTGATAATAAGATAAACGCAAAAGAATGAAATAATCCTGTCCATATAAAGAGAAAGTCCATGCCTCAAATACAGATCACTCTCAACGAAAAGCAGGTGGCCTGCGAAGCAGGCCAGACCATTCTCCAGGTGGCCCGGGCCAATGGCGTCGTCATCCCCACCCTGTGCCACGACGAGCTGCTGGAGCCATTCGGCTCCTGCTGGCTGTGCGTGGTCGAGGTCAAGGGGGCCCGGGGGTTCGTGCCGGCCTGCGCCACCAAGGTGGCCGACGGCATGGTGGTGGACACCGAGAGCCAGCGCATCAGCGCCGCCAGGCAGATGTGCCTCCAGCTGCTACTCTCCAACCACTACGGCGACTGCATCGGGCCCTGCGTGGAGAGATGCCCGGCCCACTGCGACGCTCAGGGTTACATCGCCCTGCTGGCCAACGGCCTGTATTCCGAGGCCATCAAGTTGATCAAAGAGACCCTGCCTTTTCCGGCCTCGCTGGGCCGCGTCTGTCCCCATCCCTGCGAGGAGGAGTGCCGGAGGACCCTGGTCGAGGAGCCGGTGGCCATCTGCTTTCTCAAAAGATTCGCCGCCGACATCGATCTGAATTCAGAAAAGCCCTATCTGCCGGCATGTGAGCCAGACACCGGCAAGAAGGTGGCGGTGGTGGGCGCCGGGCCGGCCGGGCTGACCGCGGCCTACTACCTTAGGCAGAGGGGCCACGCGGTCACGGTCTACGAGGCCCTGCCCCAGGCCGGAGGCTGGCTGCGCTACGGCATCCCCCAGTACCGGCTGCCTAAGGAAATCCTGGACAGGGAGATCAAGACCATCACCGATCTGGGCATCGAGATCAGATACCAACAGCGGCTGGGCCAGGAGATCACCCTCGAGGGTCTGAAGGCAGAGTACGATGCGGTCTTTTTAGGCATCGGTGCCCATGCCTCGACCCGGATGGGGGTGGAGAACGAGGATGCACCCCACGTCATAGCCGGAATCGAGTTCTTGAAGAGATTGGCCTTGGGCGATCCTATCGATTTCAAGAAGAAGAATATCAGAAAGGTGGCCGTCATCGGAGGCGGCAATACCGCCATTGACGCTGCCCGGACCTCGCTCCGGCTGGGCGCCGAGGAGGTGAGGCTGGTCTACCGCCGTTCGGAGCGTGAGATGCCGGCCAATCCTCTGGAGATCGAGGAGGCCAAGCGCGAGGGCGTCAAGTTCCAGTTCCTGACCGCGCCCACCAGCGTCATCGCCTGTTCACCCAATGCCTCCGGGGCCATCGTCTGCCAAAGGATGGAGCTGGGCGAGCCGGACGCCTCGGGCCGGCGGCGGCCGGTGCCGGTCAAGGGCTCGGAGTTCCACCTCGAGGCCGATCTGATCATCGCCTGCATCGGGCAGAGCCCTGATCTCTCCGGCCTGGGCCAGGCCCACGGGCTGGGGGTGACCAAGTGGTCGACCATCGAGGCCGACCCCGAGACCGGGGCCACGGCCGATCCCAAAATCTTCTCGGCCGGAGACTGCGTCACCGGCGCGGCCACGGTGGTGGAGGCCATCGGTGGGGCCCGCCAGGCGGCCGAGGGCATCGATTATTTTCTGAAGCATGGGAGGTTAGACAAAAAGCCCAAGCAGTACAATATCTCCAAGGGCAAACTGGCCGAAGTCGACAAGAGCCAGTTCGCCCACATCGCCAAAAAGGCCCGAGCTAAGATGCCGATGCTGGAGCCTTCGGAGAGGAAAAACTTTGTCGAGGTGGAACACGGTTTCTCGGAGCGCACCGCCATGGCCGAGGCCAAGAGGTGTCTGGAGTGCGGCTGCGCCGATATGCTGGAGTGCAAATTGCGCCAGTACGCCACCGACTATCAGGCCCTGGCCCAGCGCTTTCTGGGCGAGGTGGGCAAGCATCCCATAGACGAAAGCCATCCCTTCATCGTCCGCGATCCGGGCAAGTGCATCATGTGCGGCCGCTGCGTGCGCATGTGTCTGGAATCGGTGGGCGCCGCGGCCCTGGGCTTTGTCTACCGGGGATTCTCGGCCCTGGTGGCGCCGGCCCAGGAGAGGCCGTTCCCGGAGACTACTTGCGTCTCCTGCGGGGCCTGCATCGACACCTGCCCGGTGGGGGCCCTTACCGAGAGGCCGCGCCAGCACAAGGGCATGAACCTGCCGCTGGAGGCCACCCCCTCGGTCTGCACCTATTGCGGAGTGGGATGCGCCCTTAATCTCGAAACCAAAAACAGACTGATCGTCCGGGCTACCGGTCAGATACAGGGTCCGGCCAACCAGGGCATGTTGTGCTTTAAAGGTAAGTTCGGGTTCGAATGCCTGCAGGGGCCGGAGAGGCTGTCGGTACCTATGATGCGCAGGGGGAGCAGACTGGTCAAGGCCGGCTGGGATGAGGCCGTGTCCAAGATCAACAAAGAGTTCAAGTCCATAGTCGACCAGCATGGTTCGGAAGCAGTGGCCGTGTTCGCCTCGAGCCGCTGCAGTCTGGAAGAGGCCGAGGGCCTTAGGAGCTGGGCCGAGCGGCTGGGGGTGAAGCAGTTCTCCTCGTTTACGGCCTGGGGCAGGGCGGCCCTGGACGCCTTCGAACAGGTCTCCGGGGCGCGGACAGGGCTGCCGTTCGACGATATTGTCAAGGCAAAAACCATCATCCTAGTCAACGCCGACCCCTCCAGCCGCCATCCGGTCTTCGCCCGCAGGCTGCGGGCTGCGGTTAGATCTGGCGCCAGGCTCATTATTCTCGAGGAGAAGCCCAACAAATTAAACGACATCGCCGCTCAGACCATCGCCCTGAAAAGGGGAGGAACCAGCGGGGCATTGGCCGCGGTGCTGAAAGCGATAATCGCCCGAGCGCCGGAACAGAACGTGCCGGGATACGCCGAACTCAAAAAGGCGCTGGCCAGGATGCCGGCCGCGGCCCTGGCCAAGTCCGGAATCGGCAAAAAAGATCTGGAACTGCTGGTCGCCGCCTTCGGCGAGGAGACGGCGGCGGTCGTCTTCGACGCCGACGCGCTCGATGCCGGGTCGGCTGCGGCCCTGGCCGACATACTTCTACTTTTGGGCAAGCGGGAGCGGTTCGTGGCCTTGCGCTCCAAGGCCAACGCGGTCGGAATAGACGGATTTGTGACCGCGACACCAGAGACTTTGCTGGAGAAGATAGCAAAGGGCAGGATAAAAGCCGCCTTCCTGCTCAACGAAGATCCGGTCGGCTCACTGTCCAAAGGCCGGGAGCTGGCTAAGACCCTGCGCAAGTTGAAGGTTCTGGCAGTCAGCGACATCTACCTGACCGACACTGGCAGGCTGGCCCACTTCGTGCTTCCGGCCTCGTCAGTGGCCGAGGACGAGGGCAGCTTCGTCAACTCCGAGGGCCGCCTCCAGGTCTTCAAACAGGCGGTGCCTCCGGCATCCGGCAAGACCACCCGCCAGGTGCTGCAGGCCCTGGGCGGGGTGACCCTGCCGGGCCGCATCCAACAGGACAGCAAGCCGCCGAGATTTGCTGTGCCGGCCCTTAGACCGTCGAGGGCCTATGACAGAGGGTTCTCCAGTGACGTGCTGGAGAGGATGGTGTGGGAGATGAAGAAGAGGGAGAATCTTCTCAAGGAAGGAGAGTGACTCATTTCTTAAGCCGCCCACTTTTATGTGACAGAAGAACTGATTGCTGAAGCACCAATCTAGCGACATGGGCCGACAGGATACTGTCGGCCATGATTTTTTAGAGAATCAAGAACCCAGAAGGTGCTTTTATGAATCTGCCGACGGTTTTATCTGATTCATAGACTCGAAGACAGGATATTTTGACCCTCATTTTCCACTTGCAATATTGTCCATCTGTGGTAAAATAACCATATGCCATTCAAACGTGCCATCCAGGTGGCCGAGGCCTTAAAGCGAGAGGCCTCAGACATCATCGCCAATCACCTCAAGGACCACAGGCTGGGCTTCATCACCGTCACCGGCGTGGAGATGGCCGATGACCTGCGCTACGCCAAGATATTTCTGAGCGTCATGGGTGACGAGGAGGCCCGGGAGAGGTCGTTGCAAGGCCTGGAGAGCGCCAAGGGCTTCGTGCGAAGGGAGCTGGGCCAGAGGCTGCGGCTCAAGTTCACCCCGGAGATCGACTTCCGCATTGACCAGTCGGTGGCCACCGGCGACCGCATCGACCGCCTGCTGCACCAGATTGCCGAGGAAAAAAGACATGGGGCTGACTGAGGCCGTCGCCTTTTTGGAAAGACATGGTCACCTTCTGATAACCAGCCACTACAACCCGGATGGTGACAATATCGGCTCCCAATTGGGGCTGGCGGCCCTGCTTGGGAGGCTGGGGAAAAAGGTGGAGATAGTGGACCAGGATCCAGTGCCCCGGCGCTACCGCTTTCTGCCCGGCTGGGAGAGGGTGAGAAACGATATCGTCCCCAGCCAGGCCTACGGGGCGGTGGTCCTGGACTGCGCTGATCTGGACCGCATCGGCCGGGCGTCCCAGGCCGTGGTGCCGGCCAGGATGGAGATCTTAAACATCGACCACCATATCTCCAACCAGGGGTTCGGCCAGGTGCAGTATGTGGACACTGGGGCCTCATCGACTTGCGAACTGATCTACCGCATCTCTAAGAGGATGGCCAGGTCTCTGACCCCGGAGGAGTCCAAGTGCCTGCTGTGCGGCATGATCACCGATACCGGAGGTTTCCGCTATGCCAGCACTTCGCCCAACACCCTCAGGGCTGCAGCCGAATTGATGGAACAGGGGGCCGACCTTCCGTCCCTGGCCACCAATCTCTATTTCGAGGAGAGGCCGGAGGCCCTGGCCCTTTTGGGGGAACTGCTGGTTGGAATGCAGGTGTCCGCCCGCGTCCCCCTGGCCTGGATGAAGGTGAGCCGGGAGCAATTGAAAAAACACGGCATCGACATGGCCGAGACCGAGGAGTATGTACGCTACGCCCTGTCGGTGCAGGGGGTGGAGGTGGGGCTGATGTTCAAAGAACAGGACGACGGCCAGGTGCGGCTGTCGTTTCGCTCCAAGGGAGGCTTCGACGTCAACCGGCTGGCCAGGCTCTTCGGCGGCGGCGGCCATGTGCAGGCGGCCGGGGCCCGGGTGGCCGGAAGTCTTTCCCAGGTGGAGGAGACAGTGGTGACAGCGCTGGAGAGGGAGATGTCGGATGGGAGCCGAGATTAGCGGCCGGCATCGGGATCGCTGCCCCTGCGGCAACCGATCATTCCTGGTGACCACAGAGAAACTCTATGCCGGGTCGGTAGACGCCGAGGGGGTGCTGGCCTGCCAGGAACAGAGCGAGTTCATAAAGTCGATAGCCTGCAGTAAGTGCGGACGGGAGTTCGGACAGGACGACTTCAAAGGCATAGAGTTCTGATTTTGCCACGGAGCGGCACGGATCTCCTTTGCCATTTTCGTATTGAATGATAGTCCCCTTTATACAGGAAAGGGAAATAGCCTCTTCTTTGCCACGGATTAACACGGATTTCACATGACAAATCAGCGAATATCCGACTTAGTCAGCCCTCTCTTAGTTCGACCAACGCTCACTACGTCGTCTGCGTTCCGGTTATATTCTGGTTTGGTTTACCTGAACTAAAGGGACGGTCATTTCGTATTGATCTCAGGGGATGGGTCAAAGTTTTGGATCCGTGTCGATCCGTGGCGGGAAGAAGATATCATGAGAACCTGGGGCATCATCGCCAACCGACACCGGCCGGGGGCCGAGAGCGTGGTCCGCAAATTGGCCGCCTGGCTAAAGGATCATGGCATCCGGCCCTTGCTGGAGGATGGCTTCCGGGCCGAGGGCGCCGATAGCGCAGCCGCCGCCGAGGCGGCGGCCGGAGGCGAGCTGGTACTGGCCCTGGGCGGCGACGGCACCATCCTGCGGGCGGTGCGGCTGATGGGCGACAAGCAGAAACCGATTCTGGGGATAAACCTGGGCTCGCTGGGCTTTCTGACAGAGACCTCGCAGGACCGGATGTGGCAGACCCTAAAGCTGGTGGCCAAGGGCCAGTACGCGGTCGAGGAACGGGCCATGGTCCAGACCGAGGTCGGGGGCCAGCGCATCCGGGCCCTCAACGACTTCGACATCCGGGTGCCCACCCGGCTGGTGGAACTGGTGGTCTCGGTGGACGGAGAGTTTCTGTCGCGCTACTATGCCGACGGGCTGCTGGTGGCCACGCCCACCGGCTCCACCGCCTACTCCCTCTCGGCCGGCGGCCCCATCGTCGAGCCTACCATGGAGGTCTTCGTCATCACGCCCATCTGTCCGCACACCCTCTCCCTGCGCCCCATGGTGGTCCCCATGTCCAAGACCCTGGAGGTGGCAGTGCACGGCAAGAACGAGGAGGCGGTGCTGGTGGCCGACGGACAGCAGAAGATACCTTTGGGGGACAACCAAAGACTCATCGTCACCAGATCAACGGACAAGGCGAAATTGGTCAAGCCACCGGGATCGTCCTTCTACCATATACTCCGGACCAAGTTGAAATGGGGAGCCAGGGGGGAATAAAAAACCGAAAGCAAAATTCAGAAATCAAAAAGGTAGTTATAAAATGCTTAAGAAGTTTTATAGAAAAATGAGATACCATTCCATTCTGCTTTCTGCCTTCTGCTTTCTGGTTTCAGCGGGCTGCGGAAAGAAGGACAACCCCACGCCGCCCGAAGGCGATACCACACCGCCTCGGGTCATCTATGCCTATCCCGCCGACTCGGCCGGGGGCCTGCCCAGGAACACCGTGGTCTATGTGGTCTTCAGCGAGGCCATGAAACAATCTGCCGCCCAGGCGGCCTTCTCGGCCTCGGGCGCCTCAGGGAGATTTTATTGGTTCGGCAACAGCCTGATCTTCGTGCCGTCCTCGCCGTTCCCGGCCGACGAAACCATCAGCGTCACCGTCTCCTCATCAGCCGAGGACCTGGCGGGGAATTTCCTGGCCCCGGCCTTAAGCCGCTGGTTTGTGACCGACAGCACTACCGACGACATCGGGCCCACGGTCTCGGCCCTGTCGCCGGCGGCCGGCAGCAGCGGGGTGGCGCCCGGGGCCACCATCACCATGCGGACCTCGGAGCCGGTGCTCCAGTTCATCACCGGCCGCGTCCGGCTGACCGATTCCTTGGGCCACCCGGTGCCCGGCAACACCTCCTGGCAGGACCCGATCACCATCGCCTTCAACCCCACCGGGGACCTGGCCAACAATATGCGCTACACGGTGACGGTGGACACCATCCTGCGCGACGACTGCTGGAACCATAACGAGCCGGCCTCCTGGCAGTTCACCACCGAGGCCGATGTCACCCCGCCGACGGTGATCTCCGTCTCGCCGGCCAACGGCAGCAGCACCGTCTCTCTTAAGGATTCCATTATGGTCACCTTCTCCGAGCCCATGGACACGGCCTCGGCCCGGGCCGCCTTCTCCCTGAGCCCGGCCGTCCCCGGCACCTTCTCCTGGGGCGGGCTGACGGTCCTGAAGTTCAGGCCCTCCCAGATACTGGCGGTGAAAAGGACATATCAGATAACCATCAACCAATCAGCCAGGGACCGCAACGGCGTCCAGATGGCCTCAGCCTTCAATTCGATCTTCACCACCGACCGGGTGGTCTATGCGGCCAGTCCCTTTCCCAATAGGATATACGTATTGGCCCGGTCCACCGGCGAAGAGATGCAGCGGATAGAGGACGCCTATGCTCTCAGGCTGGCCTGCTCGACGGACGGCACCAAGTTGTATGTGCTCACCAGCGGGGCCGCCGGCAGCCTCAGGGTGCTGGACCCGGCCAACGGCCACCAGCAGATACGCAACATCGCCATCGGCGGCAATCCCTATGCCATGGATGTATCCGGCACCAGGATACTGGTGAGCAGACGCTCGGACAACTCGGTGATATTGATAGACACCACGGCCTGGGGTTCGCCGGCCGCCTATACGGTGGATGCCGGGCCGCAGGGGGTGGGCTTGGGGAACAATAGGTTTTTTGCGGCCTGCGTGAACGCGGCCAAACTGAGCGCCTACACCCTGTCCGGGGTCTGGCAGCAGAGCGTCACCATACTGGAAGGCTCCAAGATGTTGGCCATGTCCCAGGGCCGGGATACCATCTATCTGTGCGAGGGCACCCAGCTCACGGCCTTTCGGGCCTCAGACCTCGCCTGGTTGGGCACGGCGCTCACCGACTGCGAGGATGTGGTCCGGGCCGGAGATTATCTCTATGTCACCGATCCCCACAGCCCCCGGGTGCGTGTCTACTGGCCGACGCCTTCGGGCAACATTATAGGACATGTGCAGGACATAACCATCGGCGCGGCGGCTAAAGACCTCTGCCTCTCGGCCGACGGGAGCCGAATCTTCTCGGCCAACGGCTCGGCCAGCTCTGTCTCCGAGATCAACACCACCACCAACACCGTGATCAACACCTTCACCGTAGCGTCGCCAGTGGAGGCGGTGGCCGCCAGCCCATGATGGGACAGTGCGGCCGAAGGCCGCAGGGTTGGATAGTAAAAGAACCGTTGATTATAAGACGAAGATCTAGACTATGGACCTGAGCCAGTTCGACTCCCTGCAGATGGACGCCTTGAGGGAGGTGTCCAACATTGGAGCCGGGCACGCCGCCACCGCTCTGTCGGAGCTGACCGGGCAGAAGGTGATCATCAATATTCCGATGATCGATGTCTATCCCTTGAACGATATATTTTCCAAGGCGGCCGGGCCCGAAGACGAAGTGGTCGGGGTCCAGATCGGGCTGTCCGGGCCCATCAATGGCCGAACCCTGCTGTTATTCACCAAAGAGGAGGCCCTGTCCTTTGCCTCCTGTCTATTGGGCCGATGCCAGGAGAGGCTGGAGTCCTTGGACCAGTCCAGCGAATCGGCGCTCAAGGAAGCCAATAACATCCTGACCTGCGCCTATATGAATGCGCTGGGGGATCTCATGGGATTTTTAGTGGTCCCCACCACTCCCCGACTTGTGTCCGGCACCTCGCAGCAGGTATTGGACGGATTGCTCTCCCAGGGACAATCGCCACAGGATCTGGCAGTATCCATCAACAACGAATTCCGATTCCTGGACAGAGAGGCCATCTTCAAAGGTTTCTATCTGCTGCTGTCCGATGCCCAGTCCCTGACCAACATCTTCAAGGCCCTGCATCTGATCTGAACTTGGAAAACATCTCTAAGGAAGCCAGGAAGGCATGAGATCGAAATGGGCCCGATGTAAAGGAGTTAAAGCCCGGCATTTGATCGGAACTTGGAACCGTCTCTGGCAAGCCAGGAAGACATGAAACCAAGAAGGGATAAGAACAAGGCTGAAACATTGAAGCCCCTGGCCAATCTGATCTACGAGGCCGGGGTGCTCTCCAGGGTGCGGCGTTCCGGCTGGTGGCTGGCCGGGGTGGAGGATCCGGAGAGCGTGGCCGAGCACAGTTTCCGGACGGCCCTGATCGCCTATCTGATAGCCGCCCTGGAGGGCGCCGACGCCGAAAGATCAGCGGCCCTGGCCCTGTTCCACGATCTGCACGAGGCCAGGGTACTGGACATGCACAAAGTGGGACAGCGCTATGCCGACTGGGACCGGGCCGAGGCCGGGGCCATGGGCGAACAGCTTCAGGGGCTGCCGTCGGGCCTGAGGGAGAAGATCGCGGGATATAAGAACGATTTTCAGAGAGGAGAATCGGCGGAATCCTTGATAGCCCGTGATGCCGACCACCTGGAGTGCCTGGTGCGGGCCCGGGAGTACCAGGCGGCCGGGAATCAGCAGGTAGAGGACTGGATAACCAACAGCCGAAGACGGCTCAGGACCAAGTCGGCGAAAAGATTAGCCGCCGACTGTCTGGACACCTATCCCCAGGACTGGTGGGAGGGGCTGAAGAAGAGGATAATTGAGGACTAGGGACCTTAACCCTACCTTCCCTCCGCCTATGCTCCCACTGCGGCGGACAGGTCGGGGAAGGGATGCGGGGTTAGGTTATAATCCATGCTCACCCGGCTTTACATAGAGAACTACGCCCTCATAGAGACCCTGGAGGTCGAGTTCAGGCCTGGCCTCAATATACTCACCGGCGAGACCGGTGCCGGCAAGTCTATTCTGATCGGAGCTCTGGGGCTGGCCCTGGGCGAACGGGCCGACTCGGACAGCGTCCGCACTGGAGCCAAGCAGGCAGTGGTCGAGGCCGAGTTCAGAATCGAAAGCCGCCAGGAGGTCGAGCAGATCTTGGCCGCTTTAGGCCTGGAGTGGACCGGGGAGATCTCGATCAGGCGCGAGGTCTCATCCTCGGGCAAGAGCCGGGCCCTGATCAACGGCGGCCAGGTGCCGCTCTCCGGGCTCAAGCGCCTTGGCGACGCCATAGTGGACCTGCACGGCCAGCACCAGCACCAGTCGCTGTTGTACGAAGAGAGACACCTGGATTTTTTGGACGGATACGCCCGGACCTGGTCGGAGAGGGAGCGAGTGGCTGCCCTGTTCCGGGAGCACCGGGAGATCGAGGAGGATCTGGAGGCGCTGCGGCGACAGGAGAAGTTGACCCAGGAGAAATTGGACCTCTACGCCTTTCAGATAAAAGAGATCGAGGCCGCCCGGCTGGCCGAGGGCGAGGAGGAGGATTTGGAGAGGGAGCAGGCGGTGCTGGCCAATGCCGAGCGACTGCACACCCTGGCGGCCGAGGCCTATGGCTGGCTCTATCAGAACGAGGGATCGGTGACCGAGCAGCTGGCTGCAGCCCGGAGAGCCCTGGAGCAGATAGCCGCCATCGATCTCCGAGCCGAAGAGATCGGAAAAAGCCTGGGCTCGATAGGCGACCAGCTGGGCGAGGCCTGCCGCGAGCTGCGGCGTTATCGGGACTCGATCCAGTTCGATCCAGGCCGGCTGGAAGAGATACGGCAGAGGCTGGACCTGATAAAGACCTTGGAGAAGAAATACGGGGGGCGCCAGAACGGCATTACCGCAGTGCTCCAATACCTGGCCAGGATAAAGTCCGAGGTGGAGGCGGTGGAGCACAGCCAGGAGAGGATCGCTGGGCTGGAGGAACAACTGGAGGCCAAGCGCCGGGAGCTAGAGAGGGCCTGCCTCGATCTTTCCGAGAGACGTCGGGCCGCGGCCGAGAGGATGGCCAAAGAGGTCTTAGAAGAACTCAAAGACCTGGGCATGGAGAAGGCTTCTTTTGAGGTCGCTGTCTTACGAACAGAGGAGGAAAGAGGCCTGGTAAGAGAAGGCGGCCGGTCCTATCGCGCCGAGGCCAGCGGCATGGACCAGGCCAGGTTTTTGATCTCGCCCAATGCCGGGGAGGATCTCAAGCCCTTGGCCAAGATAGCCTCGGGGGGCGAGATCTCGCGGGTGATGATGGCGATCAAGACCATCCTGGCCGAGGCCGACCAAGTGTCGACTTTGGTCTTCGACGAGATTGACACTGGCATCGGCGGACGGGTGGCCGAGGCCGTGGGCCGGAAACTGAGGCAGATTGGACAGAGCCGCCAGGTGCTGTGCATCACCCATCTGCCGCAGATAGCGGCCCTGGCCCAGGCCCACTACCGGGTGAGCAAGCGCGAGCAGGCGGGGCGCACCCGGACCACGGTCGAAATTCTTACGGACAAGGAGAGGGTGGAGGAGGTGGCCCGGATGCTGGGCGGGGAGAAGGTGACAGAGACGGCCCGCAGACATGCCCGGGAGATGGTGGGCAGCGGCCAGGCATAGTAACGAAGCCAGAAAGCAGGCCAGGTTTACCTTTCGAGGATAGCCCCTCCGGCTGGCGGATGAACCCTCTGGGATCTGAGCCAGTTATCTCCGAAGAATGTCTGGGCAAAAGGAACTTAACCTAAAAAAGGAGGACGGACAAGATGAAACGATTCGATCTCATCGCCCTCACCGCAGCGGTTGTCTCCGCCATGGTGACGGCCCAGCCGTTGGCCCCAGCCCGGCTGGTGGTGATGGACCTGAAATCTCCGACCAACGAGGGTGTGGTGCTGGGCGACCGGCTGTTCGCCGAATTCACCAAAGGCGGGCTCTACCAGATGGTCACCCGGGACCGACGGGAGTTGGCCGTCAAAGAACTGGGCCTGGTCTCTGCCGACGAACCCTACTCCTTGACCAAGGTGGGGCAGAAGTTGAAGGCCGACATAGTGGTGGGGGGCAGCATCGGCCAGCTGGGCGACACCTGGACATTGAACCTGATAGCCGTGGATGTGGCTTCGGGCAAGGTCCAGCAGCAACTGACCAAGACCTACAAGGGCAAGGTGGATGGGCTGCTGCTTTTGGCCGACGGCTTCGTCAAACAGGTCTCGGCCGAGCGGGCCAAAAAGGTCAAGGCGGTGGAGGACGAGAAGCAGCAGTTGGCTAAACAGGCCGAGAGCCTGAAGTCCAAGCGGGATCAGTTGGTGAAGAAGAAGGAGCAGGTGCAGGCCGATCTGAAAAAGGAATTGGAGGGCCTGGAGAAGAAAAAGGATGACCTGGACAAGGAGTACCAACTTACCGAAGACAAGATCGCGGCCCATGACCGGAAGACCGAGGAGATAAAGGCGGCCGGGAAGAAGCCGGCCAGCGAGAGGGCCAAGACCCGGGAGCTGCTGGTGAAGAGACAGGCCGATATCCCCAAGAAGAAGGAGAGCCTGTACCAGGACCAGGAGAAGGCCAGGGCCAGAGCTGCCAAGGCCCTGGAGGAGATAGACCGAGAGATAGAACAGATTGAAAAAGCCCAGGCCGAGGTAGCCCAGAGACAGGCGGCCTTCGAACCCAAACCGCCCGAGCCCGAGCCGGCCCCGGCCGCGGCCGATACGGTGAAGAAGCCCGAGCCGGCTAAGAAGCCGGTCAAGAAGGCGCCGGCCAAGACCAAGGCGCCTACTGCGGGCGGCAGATAAAAGTCCAAACCAGTGGATTAGGCCGAATCCAATAACAATAAAAAACGCCTGCCTAAAGTGCAGGCGTTTTTATTGGGGGCAGAGAGCGGATCAGTAGCGGTTGGTCCACTGGCCATAGCGGTCCAGGGTGTACTTGATGGTGCCTTTGACATAACGGCCAGCGTCAACCAGCATGCCCTTGACATTGGCCACCAGGGCGGCGTTGCCGGTGCCGGCCCCGGTAGGATAGCCCGAGGCCACATAGGCGTCCCAGGCCTTCTTGCCGTAGGTACTGGAGTAATAGCCCGAGGTGTAGTAGGCCGCCTGGTTGACCGCGGTCTTGAGATCGGTGATCACATAGTAGTAGTTGTCGGCGCTGACCGCATCCAGAAGTTTGTGTCCGGCGGTCAGGTTGTTCTCCACCCAGGTCTCGAAGGCGAAATGCTTGGTGGCCATGGCGCCAAAGGGCACGGTGGTATGGAGGACCAGGCAGACGTCCTCAATGTAATGACAGGCGTAGCCCAGGTACCAGTCGCCCCGGTACTGGTTGCCGGCCTGATAATAGTACTTGGCCGACTTGCCCTTGTAGCCCTCGGGGCTTTCGATCTCGCTGGTGGACTGGTTGATGTTATCGTGGAAGTCGTCGTCGGCGTCCCCCCAGTACCAGTAGCCGCCCGAGGTGAGCATGAAGGCGTGGGACCACTGCTGGTTGAAGCCATTCTCCAGGCCCGACTGATAGACGTCCGGGGAGTCCGAGGCGGCCGTGATATTGTTGATGCGGCCGGTGGACAACCCCATCTTGGCGGCGGCGATGGAGACCACCTTGCGATGGGTGAGACAGGACCATTTGACTTCAAGGTCGGGATGGGCCTCCAGACGCGGGGTCGGCACTTCGATCCTATACGGCGCCTGATGGTAGTTATCATTGTCCGAGGGAGACGGCGGGGAGACCGGATCCTTGTGGCGGCTGCAGCCCAGGGCCAGGGCCAGGACGATGGGTAGTACAAAGAGATGTCTCATTTCCCTATCCTTTCTTAATTAATAATTATGGTTGAAAGATCAGGTCTATCGTAGTCGTACTATCCGAAGGTCGGCCTGATAGATACCACAGCCCGTGTCGAGCCTAAGTCGCAGGAGATAGACGCCGCCGGCCAAAGGCTGACCCCGATCGTCGCGGCCGTCCCAATAGAGTTCATGGCGTCCGGCCAACAGGCGGCCGGAGGACAGACGGCGGACCCTCTGGCCCAGGATATTGTAGATCTCGACGGCGGCCGTGCCCTCGGCCGGAGAGGAGAAGGCCATGGTGATCCGGCCGTGGCTTGAGGGATTGGGGTGCACTGTGGCCAGCAGCAGATCGGGCTCTTGGGTCTGTGGGGGTTCGGGTGCGGAGACCAGAGCCTCTCCGCCCTTGGCGATGCTGTAGGTGCGGCCGTTGATGGTATATGAGGTGGCGTTCGCCACCACCCAGATGTTGGAGTTGCAGACCTGTCCCCGGCCGGTGGGGATGGCGGCGCCGGTGCCGGTCTCGGTCTGGTAGATGTAGTTGTCCCGGCCCGGGTCCGAGGTCAAGCGGGTCAGGGTCTCGGCTTTGGGGTAGCCGTAGGGGTTGCCGTCGCCCAACGAGATAATCGACACCTGGGGATCCAGGGTCGACACCCAGGCGGGATTGGTGCTGGTGGCCGAGCTGTGATGGTTCACATGGAGCACATTGACCGGGCCGATGTCCGGGGCTAGAATGGACTCGACATCCTTGTAGCCGTCGGCGTTGTATCCGGCGATGTCCCCGGCCGAGATCAATTTGAAGCCCTGGTAGTTGATGAGCAGGCCCATGGATTTGCCGTTCTCGTCGGAGGCGGCCGGCACCACCGAATCTCCGGAGAGCGTCTTGCCGTTGAGACAGACCACCCGGGCCGTCAGGCCTCCGCCCAGGTCGAAGATCTGTCCCAGGGCGGCGGTGCGGCGCTTGGACCCGGCCCGGTTGACGTAGTTGGTGTAGTCGGTGGAACTGTAGGAGCCGCCCCGGTCATAGATGCCCTGGACTATGGAGTCGGCCCCGTACTTCACCAGGCTGTCTATCACCAGATCGATGCCTCCGATATGGTCCGAGTGGTAATGGCTGATGAAGATATAGTCCACCCTGCGGGTGCGGATGGAGTCGCGGAGAAATTTCCAGACGATCTGTCCATAGGTGTTGTTGCTGCCGCCGTCTATCAGCGCCACCTTGCCGGTCGGCGACACCAGGACCGCGGCGTCGCCCTGGCCCACCTTGAGGCAGATGTATTTGAAGGGCTGGGGCGAGGAGACCGATATCTGGAGGCTGTAGTTGCCGGCGCCCGAGTACTGATAGGCCCGGCAGTACCAGTAGCCGGTGGCGTTGGCCGTGTACACTATCGAGTCCACTAGCCCGGTGCCTCGGGTGCTGGAGCCGACCTGCGTCTGCGACGGGTGGTAGAGGTAGAGGTCGAAATCGACTGTGGAAGGCGGAGTGATCTTGGCCTTGATGGACTGGCCCGAGGTAACATAGAACTTGTAGTAGTCGTCGCGGTCGGTGGCGTCCAGATAGCAGCCGGTCCAGGAGCCGGGACTGACCAGGATGGCTGAGGAGATGGTATTGCCGGCATCGCCGCCGGTGCCGGCGTCGTTCTGGGAGGCAGCCGTTTGCAGCACGACATCGTCGATGAAGACCCCAGTGTTTTGAATACTGCCGTCCGAGTAGAACCAGAAACGGATCTGGGTGGCGGTGGTGGGGATGTTCACCGACTGCTGGCTCCAGGTCTGGTAATTGCCGGCACGCTGCCAGGCCGTGGTCCAGGTGGATCCAGAGTAGTACTGCACCCGGAGGTAATCGTAGCCGCTTTCAGTGTACTGCCAGATGTAGAACTTGAGGGTGGCCGAGGAACAGCCAGAGAGATTGACCGAGCGGGTCATATAGTTGTTGCGGCTGGTCCGGTAGGGGCTGTAGGCATCCCCCATGGCTGAGTAGTAAGCGCTGTAGTACTGGGACGATGTCTTAACCCAGCCGTCGGCTGAGGGGTTCAAAGTCCAGCCAGTGGGGAAATTGGTCATATTGTCCGTGAAGATTGTTGTTTGGGCCAATCCAAGCACGGCAGATGCCAGGGTCAGGATTATAACCAAAATTAATTTTTGATACATTGTTATTACCTAACACTTTTCTTAATGAATGTGTATAAAAATATATTGCAAACATTATACCAAATAAACAAAAAAATCTTTCCTGTAAATATATGAATTACATATTGTTAGAAAATTATCTAATTATGTAATTATTAGTTGTGAAACAAAATGGGACACTGTAGACGAACTTGTCCACAGGGTATTTTCTTAATAAAGGTTAGTTGATGATTTTCAAATAGTTATTATATGGCTAAAATAAACATTTTGAGACATAGTAGTTCTTCGAACTCGATAGAGAAGTTTTACTACGATATTACCAAGCCATAAAGAGTCGTTTTGTCGTGAGTATATTGGACCATCGCCCCATGACCACCTAGATATCAGTCGTGCTTAGTATATTCCGTTTCCCTCCAGAGGTGGGCAGGCGCCGTATAATGCCTGCATTGGCAGGCAGGCATAACAGGGCCACCTTAGACAGGGCTTCGACTTTATATTCGGACCAGGTCTCAGGGCGACGTTATACAAGATTTCTCTAGGTACCGGTCTCAGGGAGAATATGAGCCATGAAATGGCGCTTTTCATATATTATATGTAATTTCCTCTGCGATAGAAATATCTAACCTTGGTGAATAACCGAAAAACGTAATAGAATTTCTATGGATCCTCGGTTATGCTTCAGTGAAAAAAACCTTGACAAGGCGGCGGTCTGGGGTTAAACTATTAAATCAAATCTGGAGAAGAGAAGATGGCTATTTCCGAGAAACTGTCCCGCCTGCCGCTTTTCTGGGGGGCGGTTTTAGGGCTGGCGTTTATGGCCGGAGCGACGGCCCTGCATATTCTATGGCTTCCCCGTCCCCAGACTTTGGTCCTCTATATAGTGGCGGCTACCGCCGCTGGGCTGGCTGCGGGCCGTCTCCATGTCCTCGGTGGCCTTGTCCAGCAGTTCGCGGAACGGATCGTAGAATTCGTGCAGCACCTGTACCCAGTCCAGGTGTGCCTCCTCGATCTTGTCCAGTTCATCCTCCATATGCGAGGTGAACTTGACGTCCATGATTTTCGGAAAATGCTTCGTCAGCTTGTCGGTCACCAGCTCGCCCAACGCCGTCGGGTAAAACTTCCGGTCCACCTGCTCCACATAGCCACGTGTTTGAATCGTGTCGATGATCGTCGCATACGTGCTGGGGCGACCGATTCCCTCTGCTTCCAGCGTCTTGACCAGCGAAGCCTCCGTGTAGCGCGGGGGCGGCGAGGTGAACTGCTGCCGCGGCTGCACGTCCACCAGTCCGACCACCTGTCCCGGCGTCAGCGCCGGCAAGAGTTGCTCCTCGGTGGATATGCCCGCCACCCGCAGGTAACCATCGAAAACCAGCTTGCGTCCACTGCCCGTCAGTCGCGCCCTCCCCGCCGAGGTCTGGCATGTGACCGTTACTGTGGTGGAGTCCCACTGGGCCGGCGACATCTGACAAGCCACGAAACGCTTCCAGATCAGCTCGTACAACTTGTACTGCTCGGCAGTGAGCGCTTTGCGGATGCTCTCCGGCGTCCGGAATGGATCGGTCGGACGAATGGCCTCGTGGGCTTCCTGGGCGCGTTCCTGACGCTTGGCGTAAACGTTGGGCTGCGCCGGTAAGTAGTTCTCGCCGAATTTGTCGCGGATGTAGCGGCGCACCGCTTCGACTGACTCAGCGGAAAGATTCGTCGAGTCGGTACGCATGTAAGTGATCAAGCCGACCGGGCCTTCGCCGTTCAGGTCCACACCCTCATAAAGCGCCTGAGCTATCCGCATCGTGCGTGTGGTGGTGAAGCGCAGGAGACTGCTGGCGGCCTGCTGCATAGTGGCGGTGGTGAACGGGGCCGGTGGACGCGTCGTGGTGCGCTTGGTACTCAGGTCGCCGACCGTCAGCCGGGGCAGTTGCGTTTCATCCAGTCTGCCCACCAGCCGGACACGTTCCAGGTTAAGGTGCTTGTACTCCTCCCAAAGCTGGCGCTCGACGCCCTCGATGCGCAGGCCGAACGCCTCGGCCAGCGCGCGGGCCTGCTCTACGGTGGTGGCGACGAAGGGCTGGCCGTTCAGCTCCACCAGCTCCACACGCAGGCTGCGATTGGCCGCCAGCCAACTCTGGATTTCTTTCTGGTTACGTTCCGTGCCCTCGACGAACTCCCGCCAGCGGTTGCGCAGAGTCGGGGCCTGATCCGGGTCCCCGCTGACGCATAGATACAGCTTCCAGCTTTCTTCGGGCACAAAAGCGCGGATTTCGCGCTCCCGCTCGACAATCTCGATCACG
>FWPV01003719.1_pt1 | contig 33901 bp, 33 predicted proteins | sample 2228371 | NCBI WGS metagenome assembly FWPV01 (sample SAMEA103939776, study PRJEB20133) | metagenome
TCGGTGCAGCCGATGTTAAGCGAAGCGGCCGGAGCCAACACCGCGCAACGCAGCCGCGCGCCCGCGCAGCAATTTATTCAGCGTTTCCCAAGCCCGTGGATCTCCTGCTGCTGGAAAGCAAGATCCTGGCCATGCGGTGCATCGCCGACATGCAGTCGCGGCTGGCGGCCACCGCCCGGGGACTGGAGCGCTACCGCGAGGCGGCCGAGCAGGAGCAAAACACCGCCCAGTCCCACATGCAGCTCATGATCCAGGCCGGCAGTTCCGATATGGAGGGATTGCAGACCTGGCTCATGCCAGCCATCCCCTTAGCGGTGACCTGCTCCTCACCGGTTGTTCCCGCTACGGGCAGCTGTACGTGTTGCACGCCGACTCCATGGGCCATGGCCTTGCCGCCGCCCTGCCCCTGCTGTCCATTGTCCAGACTTTCCGCACCATGATCGAGCTGGGTTACAAACTGCCTGTGATCATCCATGAGATGAACGCCTCGCTGCAGCGTCAGATCCCGCGCGGCTTTTTCGTCTCCGCTACCCTGGCCGCCATCGACCGTCACAACCGAACGGTGGAGGTGTGGTATGGCGGCAACCCCGCTGCACTATGGGTGAAGGAGCAGGGTGAGGTGATGCAGCGCTTCGAGTCTGCCCATGTACCTCTGGGGGTCCTGCCCTCGGAGCGTTTTGAGGCGCACACCAGCGTCCGGCAGCTCGGGGATTACAACACCCATTTGTGTATTCCGACGCTCTGGCCGAGGCACGCAATCCGTACGGCGACCCCTTTGGTGAGGCGCGTATCCTGGAGGCCCTGACCCGCGGGGGAGAGACCTCCACGCCAATCTCAAAGCGGCGGTACAGGAATACCTTGCCGGCTAGCAGGCGCATGACGACATCTCCCTGGCCACCATCGCCTGCTGAGGCCCAGGGCGGAGACACCGACGTATTGCTCCCAGACCCCGCCCTCGCCCATGCCTGGGACGTGACGCCTGCCGAGGCCAGGGCCATTCAGCAGGCCCTGCGCGCCCGAGTGGAGACCCGCGACCTCCTGCCGCAGATCCGCCACGTGGCCGGGGTGGACGTGGGCTTCGAGGAGGGCGGGCGGGTGGCGCGGGCGGCGGTGGCGGTGCTGGGTTACCCCGACCTGCAGCCGGTGGATCGGTCCCTGGCCAGGCTGCCCACCCGCTTTCCCTATGTGCCGGGACTGCTCTCCTTCCGGGAGTTACCCGCGGTGTTGGCCGCCATCGGTGGCCTCAGGGTGCAGCCGGACGTCTATCTCTGCGACGGCCAGGGGTTGGCCCACCCGCGCCGCTTTGGCATCGCCTGCCATCTGGGGGTATTGCTGGACCGCCCGGCCATCGGCGTGGCCAAGACCCGGCTCACTGGCACCCATGCCGAGCCGCCCCCCGACAGAGGGGGCTGGGCACCCCTCCTGGACGGCGACGAGGTCATAGGTGCCGTGCTGCGCACCCGCGCTGGGGTGAAACCCGTCTACGTCTCCGTCGGCCACCGGGTCTGCCTGGAGACCGCCATCCGGCTGGTCTTGGCCTGCACCTGTGGCTATCGCTTGCCGCAGCCCACCCGCGAGGCCCACCGCCTGGCCTCGGCCTAACCAGGGGCTGCCACTCGGGCGGGTTCGCCGCGGGAGGCAGCAGCGGCGCCAGCGGGCGTCTACAATTCGGATCGGGATGTGCGCCAGAGCGGGGGCAGCATGAGGCAATATCTCACCATCGACGGCAACGAGGCGGCGGCGCGCATGGCCTATCTCACCAATGAGGTCATCGCCATCTATCCCATCACGCCGGCCTCGCCCATGGGGGAGCTGGCTGACGAGTGGGCTGCCCAGGGGCGACCCAACCTGTGGGGCCGGGTGCCGAGGATCATCGAGATGCAGAGCGAGGCCGGTGCCGCTGGCGTGCTGCACGGGGCACTGACCGGCGGGACCCTGGCCACCAGCTTCACCGCCAGCCAGGGCCTGCTGCTCATGATCCCCAACATGTACAAGATCGCCGGCGAGCTCACCCCCTTCGTATTGCACGTGGCCGCCCGTACCATCGCCACCCACGCCCTGTCCATCTTCGGCGACCACAGCGACGTCATGGCCTGCCGCGGCACCGGTTTTGCCCTGCTGGCCTCCGCATCGGTGCAGGAGGCCCAGGACCTGGCCCTGATCGCCCAGGCCGCGAGCCTGGCCGGCCGCATCCCAGTGCTGCACTTTTTTGACGGCTTCCGCACCTCGCACGAGGTGGCCAAGATCGAGGCCGTGGACGAGGCCGTGGCGCGGGCCATGATCGACGAGGCCTGGGTCGAGGCGCACCGGGCGCGGGCCCTCTCTCCCGAGCATCCGGTCATCCGGGGCACGGCCCAGAACCCGGACGTCTACTTCCAGTCCCGGGAGCGGCCCAATCCCTGGTATCAAGACTTCCCGAATGTGGTGCAGGCGGCCATGGACCGCTTCGCAGGCCTCGCGGGCCGTGTCTACCGCCTGTTCGAGTACGCCGGTCACCCCGATGCCGAACGGGTGCTGGTGCTCATGGGCTCCGGCGCCGAGACCGCCCTGGAGACGGTGGAGGATCTGGTGGCGGCGGGCGAGCAGGTGGGGGTGCTCCGGGTGCGTCTGTACCGGCCCTTCGACGGCGAGGCCCTGGTGCGTGCCTTGCCGGCCTCGGTCCGCGCCGTGGCGGTGCTCGACCGCTGCAAGGAGCCGGGCGCCGGCGGCGAGCCCTTGTACAAGGACGTGCTCGCCGCCCTGGCCCAGGCGGCGGCCCAGGGACTGCGCCCCATGCCCCAGGTGAGCGGGGGACGCTACGGGCTGGCCTCCAAGGAGTTCACCCCGGGCATGGTCAAGGCGGTGTTCGATGCCCTGAGGCAGCCCCAGGTGCGCAGGGAGTTCACCATCGGCATCCAGGACGACGTGACGGGGCTCTCCCTGCCCTGGGATGAGTCGTTCCGTACCAGGGCGGCACGCGCCTGCCAAGCGGCGGTGTTCTGGGGCCTGGGCTCGGACGGTACGGTCTCGGCCAACAAGAACTCCATCAAGATCATCGGCGAGGCCACCGACCTCCATGCCCAGGGTTATTTCGTCTACGACTCCAAGAAGTCGGGGGCGGTGACCGTCTCCCATCTGCGCTTCGGCCCGCGGCCCATCCGCTCCGCCTACCTGGTGGGGGCGGGGGAGGCACGCTTCGTAGCCTGCCACCAGCCGGTGTTCCTGGAGCGCTACGACATGCTCACGCAGGCCGCCCCCGGGGCGGTCTTCCTGCTCAACCACCCGGCGCCGCCGGAGGACCTCTGGGGGCGGCTGCCCCAGCGTGTGCGGCAGACGATCCGGGAAAAGGGCCTCCAGCTCTACGCCATAGACGCCTACGGCGTGGCGGAACAGGCGGGCATGGGGCGGCGCATCAACACCGTCATGCAGACCTGCTTCTTCGCCATCTCGGGCATCCTGCCGGGGGAGCAGGCCATCGCCGCCATCAAGCTGGCGGTGGAAAAGACCTATGGCAAGAAGAGCCGGCGGCTGGCGGAGCTCAATTACCGGGCCATCGATCTCGCCCTGCAACATCTGCACCGCATCGAAGTGCATCCCGCCGAGCCGCCGGAGGCATCCCCCCTCGTCCCCTTGCCTGGGGAGGAGGACCTGCCCGCCTTCGTAAGGGAGGTGACCCTACCCATCTGCCGGGGGCAGGGCGACCGCCTGCCGGTGTCCCGCATGCCGCCGGACGGCAGCTTCCCCACCGGCACCGCCAGGTACGAAAAACGCAATCTGGCCTTGGAGATCCCGGTCTGGGACGAGGTCCTCTGCACCCAGTGCGGCAAGTGTGTGTTCGTCTGCCCGCACAGCGCCATCCGCGCCCGCGTCTTCCCTGCCGAGCTGGCGGCTGGCGCGCCGCCGACTTTCAAGCACGTGCCGGTGCGCAGCAAGGACTACCCGCCTGGGCTTCATATAAGCTATCAGGTGGCGCCGGAGGACTGCACCGGCTGTGGCAACTGTGTTGAGGCCTGCCCCATCCACGACAAGTCCAACGTCTCCCAGCGGGCCCTGAACATGGCGCCCCAGTCGCCCCTGCGCGAGCAGGAGCGGCAGAACTACGCCTTCTTTCTGTCCCTGCCCGCATACGACCGGGAAGCAATCCGGCACAACACCCTGCCCGGGGCCATGCTGCTGGACCCCTTGTTCGAGTATTCCGGTGCCTGCGCCGGCTGCGGTGAGACCCCCTACATCCGGCTCGCCACCCAGCTCTTCGGTGATCGCATGCTCATCGCCAATGCCACGGGCTGCTCCTCCATCTACGGCGGCAATCTGCCCACCACCCCCTACACCACCAATGCCGAAGGACGGGGGCCGGCCTGGAGCAACTCGCTCTTCGAGGACAACGCCGAGTTCGGGCTGGGGCTGCGGCTGGCGGCGGATTTCCTCATGGAGTACGCCAAAGACCTGGTACGGACGCTCAGGGAGGAGATCGGGGCAGACCTGGCCGACGCCCTGCTCGCGGCGCAGCAGCGGGACGAGGCGGGGGTCCGCGCCCAACGCCGGCGGGTGGCCCAGCTACGCGAACGGCTGGCCGCCAGCACACAGCCGCGCGCGGCGCAGCTCCTCAGGGTGGCCGAGTGGCTCATCCGCCGCTCGGTGTGGATCATCGGCGGTGACGGCTGGGCCTACGACATCGGCTATGGCGGTCTGGACCACGTGCTGTCCCTGCCCTACGACGTCAACATCCTGGTGCTGGACACCGAGGTCTATTCCAACACCGGCGGCCAGACCTCCAAGGCCACGCCTCTGGGGGCGGTGGCCAAATTCTCCGCCGGCGGCAAACCCACCGCCAAGAAGGACCTGGGCCGGCTCGCCATGGACTACGGCCACGTCTATGTGGCCAGTGTGGCCTATGGCGCCAAGGACGTGCACACCTTGAGGGTGTTCCACGAGGCCGAGTCCTACGACGGACCCGCACTGATCCTCGCCTACAGCCCCTGCATCGCCCACGGCGTGGAGCTGGAGCACAACCTGCGCCAGCAGGACCTGGCTGTAAAAAGCGGCCACTGGCCCCTGTTCCGCTACGACCCCCGGCCCGCGGGCGGTAATGTCTTCCGCCTGGACTCCGCACCGCCCAGCCTGCCGCTGAAGGACTTCATGGACAGCGAGACCCGCTTCGCCATGCTCTGGCGCAGCCACCCCGAGGCCGCGGCCGCCTTCCTGGAGGCGGCCCAGGCCGAGGCGCGGCGGCGCTATGCAGCCTACCAGGCCATGGCGGTAGCCCCTGACCGATCGGGAGGCTGACATGATCGACCTGAGTACCGACTACGTGGGGCTGCGGCTCAAAAACCCCCTGGTCCCCTCCGCCTCGCCCCTGACCCGGGATCTGGACATGGCACGCCGCCTAGAGGATGCGGGGGCGGCGGCCCTGGTCATGTACTCCCTGTTCGAGGAGGAACTCCAGGCAGAAGAGGCGCGGGCCGAACGCTTCCTGCTGCACGGCGGCCTGGGCCATGCCGAGGCGGCGTCTTTCCTGCCCGACCACGGCGGCTGGCAAAGCGGGCTGGCTGCCTATCTGGAACAGCTCACCCGGCTAAAGCGTCACTTGGAGATCCCGGTGGTGGCGAGCCTCAACGGCATCTCGCTCACCGGCTGGGTGGAGTTGGGGCGGGAGTTGGAACGGGCCGGGGCGGATGCCCTGGAGCTCAACGTCTATCACGTGGCGGCCGACCCCATGCTGAGCGGCGAGTCGGTGGAGGCCCGCTATCTCAGCCTGCTTGCCGAGCTGCGGGCACGGGTGACGGTCCCCATCGTCATGAAGTTATCGCCCTATTTTTCCTCCTTGCCCCATTTCGTACGTCAACTGGAGGTGGCCGGCGCCAACGGCGTGGCCCTGTTCAACCGCTTCTATCAGCCGGAGATCGACCTGGAACACCGGCGCATCTCGCATCAGCTCCATCTGTCCCAGCCGGGCGAGGCGCTGCTGCGCATCCGCTGGCTGGCCATCCTGCACGGGCGCGTGGACCTCACCCTGGCGGCCACGGGTGGTGTGCACAGCCACCAAGAGGCCCTCAAGATGCTGCTGGCGGGGGCCGACGTGGTGCATCTCGCCTCCGCCCTCCTACAGCATGGCCCCGCCAAACTGACTGAGATCCTCCAATACATGCGCGACTGGATGGAGGCTCATGAATATGCCTCGGTACGCCAGCTCAAGGGCAGCATGAGCCAGCGCCACCTGCCCGACCCCTCGGCGGTGGAGCGGGCCTGTTATGTGCGCGTGCTGCACGGTTATGTCCCTACCCTTTGGGAGCAGGATGAAGCCTGAGGAGTCATACAGATCGTGATGTCTGAAATATGCAACAGGGTCGAAAAAGGGATAGCGCAAGCAATGCTTCCGCAAAAAATGATCCATGCCCTTTTGATATACTGAAACTGTCTTTACCCCGAGACAACATCCCAAGGAGGCACTGCGATGAAACTGAAGACCCTAACCCTTTCCATCATCCTGGCCAGCGCTGTGGTCTCGCCCTTTTCTGCCGCCGCGCAGCAGGCCGCCCAGTCGGCGCCACAGGTTGCTGCCGCGCAGTCTGGTGAAATGCCCAAAACTCCGGAGCAGTGGGCAGCCACCATGTGGGACTTCACGAAGAACCCCATGATGCTCAAGGACCCGAAGGCCTTCGTGCCGTGGTTCAGCGCCGCCCTGGAGCCCGGCTTCTACACCGCCCTGGGCATGCAGTCCCTGGATCCGGCCTGGTGGGGCTACATGATGAACACCATGATGAACCCAGCCACCTACAGCGCCTGGATGCCCCTCATGACCGACCCCAACGTCTACATGCGCTGGCTGGCCGCCTCCCTGGACCCCAACTTCTACACGGCACTGCTCACCCAGCTCACCGATCCTGGCAAGATGATGCGCTGGGCGATGGCCCCCATGGATCCCCGGATCTGGGGCCTGATGCTGCAGGGCCTCAACCCTGCCGTGTACATGAAGTGGATGATGGCGCCGCTGGATCCACGCTGGATGCAGGCCATGATCGCCCCCATCAACCCCAACGTATATATGGGCTGGCTGGGCGCCATGATGAACCCCGCCTCCTATGGTGACCTGTGGAAGGGCTTCCTGGCCCCCGCCACCCCGACCGTGCCGGGCGTGCCCGCCCCCGCCACGAGCGGTTATGGTGCGCCGGCCGCCTTCAACCCCTTCGATCCCAATGCCTGGGCCAAGATGTTCACCGTGCCCGGCAGTACCGCGCCGGCCGCACCCGGTGCCACCGCGCCGGCTCAACCCCAGACCCAGCCCTACATCTTCAACCCCTTCGACCCGGCGTCCTGGGCCCAACTGTGGCAGGCGCCCACCCAGCAGCAGCAACAGGCACCCGCCCAGCAGCAGGCACCTGCCAAGAAATAAGAGACCCTCGTCGATATACAGTGACCAGGGGCGCCCGTCCGGGCGCCTTTTTTTTCTACTCCAGGCTCAGTGAACAGCTGTGCGTACGATGGGGTTCAGTCCGGCAGGGCGATCTGGTAATCCTTGCTAAACTGGTAATCCCTGAAGACGTGCTCGGCGCTCAAAAGCTGCCAGGTCCCGTCCGGCAGGCGCCGGCTGGTCTCCTTTAGGCGGTAGGTCAGGGCCCCGCAGGTCCAGATGTCGAAGTTGCGCATGTGGGTGCACAGACAGGTCTTGTCCTTCACTGAGATCTTGCGGGCCCCGGGATGGCGTGCCACCTCTCGGTTGTAGACTTCGATGTAGGCGCAGCGCCCCTCGTTGTCCAGCAGATAGCCGTAGGCTTCGCAGTTGGGTCGCGTGCCCGCGCCAATGCCCGGACTACCCTTGAGCATGCGCATGGGATAACCGGTGGGGGAGATCCCGTTGACCTCGATGTCTTCTTCCTCGGCCTTGAAGTACTCCTGTTTCACCCGGTCAGGCAGCCCGCATTCGCGGGTGACGGTGAAGCGGGTGGCCACCTGCACGGCGGCCGCCCCCAGTTCCAGGAAATTGACCGCATCGCTGCCGGTGAAGATACCGCCGGCGGCGATCACCGGGATGGCCAGGTGCTCGGCCTCCAGGTAGTGCAGCACCTCGGCCACGATGCTTGCCAGGTCGTGGTTCATCCAGTCATGGAGCCCGAAACCCAGGTGGCCGCCGGCCAGGGGGCCCTCCACGATGATGTAGTCGGGCAACCGATCGAGACGGGTGTTCTTGCGCAGGAAGAGCTGCAGCGCCCGCACCGAGGAGACGATGATGCCCAGCTTGGCATCCCGGAAACGGGGGTGGTCGGCCATGAGGGCGAAGGAGTTCAGGTGCAGACCGGCCGACAGGGTTATGCCGTCGATGCCTGCGTCCAGGGCCGAGCGCAGGCGCACGCGCAGCGTCTCCCGCGCGGCGTTCATGGTGAGCTTCTCCATGCAGTTGATGAAGATGAGGCCATCGCCGCGCTTGGCCTCCATGGTACGGCCCACGTGTAGCCGTGTGGCCTCGGCCAGCTGGTGCAGGTTGAACTGCACCAGGGACTTGTCCGAGTTGGCCACGTTGTACTTGTACTGCTGCAGCTTGTCTTTGACGAAGCGAGTCTTGAAGCGCCGGTCCGACACGGTAGGCACCATGGCGTCCGAGATGTGGCCGATGCCGCCCAGGCGGGCGGCCTCCAGGGCCAGCTCGGCGGTAGAGATGTCCACGCCCATGCCGCCTATGACGATGGGCACCAGCTCGTGCTTGCCCAGGCGCAGACGGAAGTCATCAACGCATTTCATGGATTCTCTGCATAAGGGTAACCGCGAGCGGTCATGGCTGCGGTGGCAATCTACGGCAGGGGCACTGGATCGACAATGGCCTCACCCGCCCAACACCACATGATAAGCGCTTTTGCCTCTTCCGGGGCGGGATTCGTCCGCGGCACGGGGAGGGCGGTGCAGGGGGGATGTGCAAAGCCCACGGTGGAGGCAGAAAGCAGCTTGCCTATCGCAGGCGGCGCAGGCCCGGTTATGGGCTGCGCGCGCCAGGCCGTGAGGGCCAGCCTCCCGCTGCCGTGCATCGCCGCGCCTGTCGGCAGGAGGGGATGTCAACGGCTGCTGGTGCTCGACCCTGGCCGGGAACGATCCGCGCGGGTGACAGGGTCCGGGATCAGGCCCAGAAGCGCAGGCCGGCCGGGACAAACGCCTGCACCGCGTCCTGGGTTGACCCCTGTGACCAAGCATCTGGCGGTTGCAGCGGGGCTACATGCCGACAGGGAGCAGGAACATGGGGATCAGCCACCAGGGCACGAGCCTTCGCACCTCCACCACCAGGGCGGGGCTGGGCAGGCTCTCGACGGCATCGTCTCCCAGGGCGATCACCCGCAGCCAGTAGGTGCCCGGCCCGGGCAGGGTGAGGCGGGCCGCCGGCTGACTGCTTTGCACCTGCGCCAGCAGGCGACTGAAACGGGCATCGCCGGCCACCTCCAGCCGGTAGCCAGCGGCCTCGCCCTGCCAGTGGACCTGGAGCTCGGCCCCCTGCTGCCGGGCCTCGAGGGCCGTGGGCGGAGGCGGCATGAGGACGAAGGGGCTGGCCTGGCTCCAGGGGCCGGCCAGACCGTCCACCTCCAATCCCCTTACCCGCCAGAAGTATCTTGCAGGCTTCAGGACAAGGCTTACGCGGGTGTCGGCGGTCTCCTGGCGATGGAGCACGGGGGTGAGGTCCGGGCCCTTGCCGACCTCCAGCGCGTAGCGGGCGGCCCCCGCCACGGGCAACCACGCCAGGTGTGCCTGGCCGGCCTCGGTCCTGACCTCGGCGGGGGCTGGTGCAGCGGGTAGGGGTCGCACCAGGAGGGAGTGGCTCCTGCCCCAGAGGCGCCGCTCCCCCCTGTCGTCCAGGCTGGCCATGCGCCAGTACCAGAGCCCGGCAGGCAGCTCGAGGCTGTGCTCACCCACGGCCTGCAGGCGGATCTCCTGCACGTCCTGGCCGAAATGGTGTACTGGTGACAGCTGCAGCAGAAAACCGTGGGCCTCTTATAGACGGCTTGACGCCGGCCGTCGCCCTCCGTGTGGTAGGGCGTGCAAGGCTGGCCGTCATGCACGCATGCTACAATGAATATTTACGGATCCACCCCTGCATGAGCGGAAACCTGCGCAACATCGCCATCATCGCCCACGTGGATCACGGTAAGACCACCCTGGTGGACAGGCTCCTGCAGCAGTCGGGTGCTTTCGCCGCCCATCAGCAGGTGGCCGAGTGGGTGATGGATTCCAATGACCTGGAGCGGGAGCGGGGCATTACCATCCTGGCCAAAGACACGGCCATCGATTACCAGGGCGTGCGCATCAACATCGTGGATACCCCGGGGCATGCCGACTTCGGCGGCGAGGCGGAACGCGTGCTGGGCATGGTGGACGGCTGCCTGCTCCTGGTGGACGCGGGGGAGGGGCCCATGCCCCAGACCCGCTTCGTCACCCGCAAGGCCCTGCAGCACGGCCTCAGGCCCATCGTGGTAACCAACAAGGTGGATCGGCCTGGGGCGCGTCCGGAATGGGTGATCGACCAGACCTTCGATCTGTTCGACCGGCTGGGGGCCACGGAGGCGCAGCTGGACTTCCCGGTGATCTACGCCTCCGCCTTGCAGGGCTGGGCCACCAGCGACCTGACCCGGCCCGCCCGCGACCTGCAGGCCCTGTTCGATGCCATCCTGAAACACGTGCCGCCGCCCGGGGGCGCAGGCGGCGCGCCGCTGCAGATGCAGATCGCCGCCATGGATTACTCAAGCTACCTGGGCCGGCTGGGGGTGGGGCGCATCTACCGCGGCCGTATCCGCCCCGGCAAGGAGGTGATGGTCCACATGGGGGAGACCTTCCGGGAAAAGGCCAGGGTCGGGCAGGTGCTAGGCTTTCGGGGGCTTAAGCGCGCCCCCGTGGAGGAGGCGCAGGCCGGCGACATCGTCATCGTCTCCGGCATAGAGCACGTGGCCATCGGCGCCACCATCGCCGATGCCGAACGGCCCGAGGCCCTGCCCCCCATCACCGTGGACGAGCCGACGCTGACCATGAATTTCCAGGTCAACACCTCTCCCTTCGCCGGCCGCGAGGGCAAGTACTTGACCAGCCGCAACCTACGCGAGCGCCTGCTCAAGGAGCTCAACACCAACGTCGCCCTGCGCGTCGAGGAGACCGCCGACACCTATGTCTTCCGGGTCTCCGGTCGGGGCGAGCTGCACCTGACCATCCTGCTGGAGAACATGCGCAGGGAGGGCTATGAGCTGGCCGTCTCACGCCCCCGGGTGGTGATTCGGGAGGTGGACGGGGAGCGTCAGGAACCCTACGAGCTGCTCACCGTGGACATGGAGGAGGCGCACCAGGGGGCGGTCATGGAGGAGCTGGGCGTGCGCCTCGGCGAGCTGCTGGACATGGTGCCGGACGGCCGGGGCCGGGTGCGCCTGGAATATCGCATCCCGGCGCGCGGGCTGATCGGCTTCCAGGGCGAATTCCTCGCCCTCACCCGTGGCACCGGTCTCATGAGCCACGTCTTCGACGACTGGGGTCCCATCCGCCCTGACATCCCGGGACGGCGCAACGGTGTCCTGATCTCCGCCGAGGACGGCCAGGCGGTGGCCTATGCCCTCTGGAAGCTGCAGGAGCGCGGCCGCATGTTCGTGCGGCCCGGCGACCCGGTCTATGAGGGCATGATCATCGGCGTGCACAGTCGGGACAACGACCTCACGGTCAACCCGGTCAGAACCAAGCAACTGACCAACATCCGCGCCGCCGGCAAGGACGAGGCCATCGCTCTCACGCCGCCCATCGAGCTCACCTTGGAGCGCGCCATGGAGTTCATCGAGGACGACGAGCTGGTGGAGATCACCCCCAAGTCCATCCGGCTGCGCAAGCGCCATCTCAAGGAGCACGAGCGCAAGCGGGCGGCCCGGGCCGTCGAGGCGTGAGGCGGTGTGGCATGGGAGGACTGCTGCGCGCCCTGTTCGACCGGGAACCGCCGCCCCTGGACGAAGCGGCCTGGCAGGACGCCATGAGCCTGCCCGTCTTCGACGGACTCGATGCCCAGGAGCGGGAACGCCTGCGGCGGCTCGCCCGGCAGATCCTCGCCCACAAGGTCTTCTCCGGCGCCGCGGGCGCCGAGGTAGACGCCTACATGCGCAGCTTGATCGCGTTGTTTGCCGCCCTGCCGGTGCTGAACCTGGGGGTGGATGCCTATGGCGACTGGCGGGAGATCGTGGTCTATCCCGCCCAGTTCATTCACGAGGGACACGAGATGGACGAGGCCGGTGTGGTGCACCACGTGCGGCATGTGCGCTCGGGCGAGGCCATGCAGGGCGGCCCCTTGGTCCTGTCCTGGGACGACGTGGCCGCCTCCGGCGGCGGCGAGGGCTACAACGTGGTCATCCACGAGTTCGCCCACAAGCTGGACATGGGCAATGGGGCCGTGGACGGCCTGCCGCCGCTGCCCGCGGACATGCGCGTGGCCGACTGGTCCACCGCCTTCCGCGCCGCATACGAGGATTTCTGCCGCCGGGTGGAGGCCGGCGAGGCCACGCAGATCGACCCCTATGCCTGCGAGGATCCCGGGGAGTTCTTCGCCGTGCTCACGGAATACTTTTTCGAGTGGCCAGAGGCCCTGCACGCAGCATATCCATTGGTGTACGAGCAGCTGCGCCGGTATTACCGGCAGGACCCTTTGGCACGTCTGGAGAAACGTATCCATGACCTTGCAACACCATGACCGCCAGCACGACCGCCAGGTCTGCGACCAGTGCATCTTCGACACCGATTTGCACCACTTCGAGCGGGACGTGATCGAGGCCTCCCATCGGCACCTCGTGCTGGTGGACTTCTGGGCCGACTGGTGCGGCCCCTGTCATGCCCTGGCACCGGTGCTCAAGCGCGTGATCCCTGTCTATGGCGGGCGCGTGCGTCTGGCCAAGGTGGAGGTGGACGAGGGGGAGAACATGAAACTGGCCGGCCGTTACGGCTGCCGTGGCTTCCCCACCGTGCTGCTGTTCAAGGCGGGCGAGGAACTGGCCCGCTTCCACAGCGCCCGTCCCGAACACTTCGTGCGGGAGTTTATAGAGACCCACCTGGACTGAGCCGCGGTTTGATCGCCCCATGTCGCGAGCCGACCACATCGAGCCCTTCCGGGTGATGGACATCCTGGCCCGCGCCCAGGCCCTGGAGGCCCAGGGGCGTTCCATCATCCATCTGGAGGTGGGGGAGCCGGACTTCCCCACTCCCGCCCCCATCCTTGAGGCCGGCCTCGACGCCCTGCGGGCGGGATACACCCGCTACACCCCCGCCCTGGGGCTACCACAGTTGCGGCGGGCGATCGCGGATTACTACGCCCGGCGACACGCCGCGGCCCTCGCCCCCGAGCGCATCGCCGTCACCCCCGGTGCCTCCGGGGCCCTACTGCTCGCCCTGGGGGCCCTGTTCGATGCTGGCGACGAGGTCCTGATGGCCGACCCGGGCTACCCATGCAATCGCCATTTCGCCCGGCTCTTGGAGGTGAAGGCGGTGGCGGTGCCGGTGGGGGCGGATAGCCGCTTCCAGCTCACCGCCGAGGCCGTGGCCCGGCATTGGGGTGATCGCACCCGGGGCGTGCTGGTGGCCAATCCGGGCAATCCCGCCGGTACCATGATCCCCCCAGGGGAGCTGGCCGCCATCCATGCCCAGGCGCGCGCGCGCGGCGGATGGCTGCTGGTGGACGAGATCTACCACGAGCTGCTGTACGACAGCGCCCCGCCCAGCGCCGTCACCCTGGGGGAGGACGTGGTGGTGATCAACAGCTTCTCCAAGTACTGGTGCATGACCGGCTGGCGTCTGGGCTGGCTGGTGGCGCCGCAGGAGGTCATGCCGGCGGTGGAACGGGTGGCCCAGAACGTCTTCCTGGCCGCGCCGACCCCCGCCCAGCATGCCGCCCTGGCCGCCTTCCGGCCGGAGACTCTGACCATCCTCGCGGGCTACAAGGAGGAACTCAAGGCCAGACGCGACCTACTGCTGCCGGCCCTGGAGGAACTGGGATTCGACGTGAGCGTGCGGCCCGACGGGGCCTTTTACGTCTATGCCGGCCTGAACGGCCTGGCCGGCGACGGGGAGGATTACGCCCGGTGTCTCCTGGAGGAGACGGGGGTGGCCCTCACACCCGGCCGGGACTTCGGCCGCCACTGCACCCAGGGCTATGTGCGCTTTGCCTACACCACCTCCCAGGATCGCCTGCGCCAGGCGGTGGAACGCATGGCGACCTGGTCAGCACGCAGACCTGCGCCTTAACGCCAGCATCCCCACCCACCCCAGGGACAACAGGGCCAGGCTGGCAGGTTCCGGCACACCATTCTGGGATGGAGGGTCGACCCAGATGCTGTCGTTGGCGCAGTTCATGGCCCAGTGGATGTTGAAGGGATCGCTGCCGTTCCAGCCTCCATCCCTGAGCAGGTCCAGGCTCAAGGTGAATTCATAGAAATAGTGCAGATCGCTGGCATACGGTCCATAGCCGCTGGTGCCAGCGGTGGTATAGGCGAAATTCGCCGTACCGATGAATTCGCCGCTGGTGATATGGGTGGGGCGCTTGCCGCGGGGCAGTACGCCGTCATCCTCCATCCACAGGCCCTGGGCCCAGGTGGGGTTTTTGTACACACCCCCCAGTAGGCCGAAGCTCTCGAACAGCGGGCCGCTGCCCGAGGTGCCCACCACGTGTGTCATGTTCACCCCCAGCTCATAGCTCCCATCCATGCCGAAGTCAAAGGCGAAGTCGCCGGCGCCATAGCTGTTGGCGCTCGGCTTTTGTAGCGTGCGTGGATTATGTCCGGTCGCCAGGGCGACGTAGAGCCGGTCGTTCTGGATCAAGGCGTACATGGCCTCGGCATCATAGGCCTGCCCACCCCAGCCGGGGTTCAGGTAGGCGTTCAGGTTGCCGGATTGATCCTCGATCTTGTAGTGGATGCGCGCATCGGACGGCAACCAAGTGCTGCGGTCGATGCCCCAGTCGTTCAGATTGCCGTCGATGGTGATAACGAGGGCCTGCGCCGGCGTGACCCCCAGAAGAAAGAGCCAGGGCCAGGTTTTATGCATGCTGCTCTCCGTCAAACAAAGCTCTGACCGGACAGTAGCAAGGTGTGTGCCATACAGGAACTACCAGTAAAAATGAATGTTATGCCTTTGCTTTGTAGGCTCTGGGGCATGGGCCAGTCGAAGGCAAGTCGCTGACGTCGGAACGATGACACATGGAGGGACTCACCGGGTGCAGGGGGCAAAAAAAAGCCGGCCTGTGGCCGGCTTTGTCGAGAGAGCAGAACGTTATTACTGACCGGCAGGGGCGGCACCTTGGGCCGGCGCTGCACCCTCGGCGGGAGCGGCACCACCGGCGGGAGCGGCACCCTCGGCGGGTTGGCCCTCGGGAGCGGGTGCGGCTTCCGGAGCAGGGGCCGGAGCGGGGGCCGGGGCGGGGGCCTCGGCAGCCGGGGCGGCGGCCTCGGAGGCCGGCTCTTCTTTCTTGCCGCAGGCGGTCAGAGAGAAGGCCAACAAGGCAGCAAGCAGTGCGGAGTATTTCATGAATGTTCCCTTCACGAGTTGATCAACGAACAAGTTCTGGCCAATCAGGGCACGAGTGCACTGATCGCCGCGCATCCTAGCAAAAAGCCGGAGCGCTTGCCAGTGGGTGGATAGGATCCGGTGGCGGGAACGGGGCTCGAGCGGTCTTGTGATGCATGTCTGCAACAGGGATACGTTAAAAACTCCCTGCTCCAGCCGGTCTGCCGGCAGTGAGGCGGGGGGTGCGCTTTCCTCGTTCAGACCCCCTCATCCCGCCCTCCCCCCGCAGGCGGGGGCAAGGGGGGGTCCGCTGGGCGAGGTGCAGATATCCGGCACAATACCAACCGTACAGCAGGGGAAGCAGGGAGGACGGGATGCGGGATGGCGGGAGTTGGCGTCTGTCCGCCAGCCGGACGAGGCTGGTGTGCAGGCGGGCGGGGGCACAGATGTGCTCACCGTTGATGAAAAAGTCTCCGCCGGCAAACAGCATGCGGCTGCGGGCGTCCAGGCGTACTCCGCCCTCGCGGGCACGGGTGGCGAACGCCTGCTCTGACAGGGGGCGGCGGGGCGGCTCGAAGAAGACGTGGGGTTTGGGCTCGCTCAGATATACCCCCAGGAAATCCCGTATGTCTTCTTGGTCCCAACGGATGCCGTCGATCACCTCCCCCAGGCGACGCAGCATTTCGTCCGGCAGCGCCGCGGGGTGCTCCGGCACGGTGAGGTCCGGGTCCGCGTAGCGCCCTTCCATCTGGATCCGGTCCTGCAGGTAGTCCAGGAAGGCGTGCACGATCTCCTGGTGGCTGGGGGCGCGGAAACCCACGGACCAGGTCATGCATTCGCTCAGGGCCACGCCGTTGTGCGCCAGCCTGGGTGGCAGGTAGAGGATGTCCCCGGGTTCCACCTCCCAGACCTGGGTCGGCCGGAAGCGTTTGAGGATGCGCAGGGGCGCGCCTTCCACCAGTTCCAGATCCTCCTGGTCGCTTACCTCCCAGCGCCGTGCGCCCAACCCCTGGATCAGGAAGACGTCGTAGGAATCGAAGTGGGGGCCGACCCCCCCGCCAGGCGGGGCCAGGCTCACCATGACGTCGTCCAGCCGTGCGTGGGGGATGAAATCGAATCTGCTAAGGAGCGCGTCCGCATAGGGCAGCCAGTGGTTGACCCCGGAGACCAGGAGGCTCCAGCCCCGTTCTGGCAGACGGCTGAGGGTCTGGGGCGCGAAAGGGCCGTGTTCAAGCCGCCAGCGGCCGCGCCGGTGGCGGACCAGCCGGCTCTCCACCTCGTCCCTGCAGGCCAGCTGCTTGAGGGCGGCGGGGCGCAGTCTGCCCTCGATTCCCGGCAGGGCGCCGCGGATGAGTAGCGGCCGCTTGTGCCAGTATTCTTGCAGGAAGTCCTGGGCGGTGAACTCTCCCAGCAGGGGGTGGGGACGTGCGGATCTGGATCGGGTTGCCATGGAGGTCCTGGGTAAGCCTCTATAATCGGATGGACGAGACTTGAGGGAGAGGAGGTCGAGGCATGCTCAAACCGGGCGATCCGGCGCCGGATTTCGAACTGCCGGATGCGGACATGGAGATCGTCCGCCTGGCGGACTATCGGCACAGGCAACACGTGGTCCTGTACTTCTACGTGCGGGATGATACGCCAGCCTGTACCACCCAGGCCATCGAGTTCAGCGATCTGGACCACCAGTTCGCGCGGTATGGCTGTGCAGTGCTAGGGGTGTCCCGTGACGACTGCATCCGCCACGGCCAATTCCGGGACAAGCACGGCATCACCGTGCGCCTGCTGGCGGACCGGGACAGCACGGTGTGCCGCCTGTACGGCGTATTGGTAGAAAAGGAGGTGGAAGGCGAGCTACGCGAGACCGTGCAGCGCTCCACCTTCATCATCCACCGCTCGGGTATCATCCGTCATGCCCTGTATGGCATCCACCCCAAGGGGCATGCCGCACAGGTTCTGCAACTCGTAAAGGAACTCTGAATTGAACGTCGCCAAAAACACCGTAGTGACCCTATCCTACCGTCTGAGTACCCTGGAGGGCGAACTCCTGGAGGAAAGCGGCCCGGAACGGCCTGCCACCTATCTGCATGGCGGCTACGACGGCATCTTCCCCAAGGTGGAGGAGGCCCTGGAAGGCAGGTGTGTGGGGGATGAGGTGGAGGTGGTGCTCGCCCCCGAGGACGCCTTCGGCGAATACGACGCCGAGCTGGTGCGGATGGAGCCTGCCCATCTCTTCCCAGAGGACGTGCGCGTGGGGATGCAGTTCGAAGGCGCCTCCGAGGACGGGCGTCACCTGAGGATCTATACCGTCACCGACGTGGCGGACGGCAAGGTGGTGGTGGACGGCAACCATCCCCTGGCCGGGGCCAGCCTGCGCGTGCAATGCCGGGTGGAGGCGGTGCGGCCCGCCTCGGCGGAGGAGATCGCCCACGGCCATGTGCACAGCCCGGGCGGCCATCACGACTGACGGCGGACAGGCAGGGCGCAGGGGAAGGCCATCGGCGCTGGGCGCCGATGGTAGGGCTTTGTCTGTTCGGACATGACCGTTACGCGAGACGATGAAGACCACTTATCTCGACTTCGAACAACCCATCGCCGAGTTGGAGTCCAAGATCGAAGAGCTGTCCGAGGTGCAGGGGGAGGCCTCCCTGGACATCTCCGAGGAGATCGAGCGCCTGCGCAAGAAGAGCCTGGCGCTCACCAAGGAGATCTACGCCAAGCTCAACGCCTGGCAGATCTCCCAGGTGGCCAGACATCCTCAACGGCCCTACACTTTGGACTACGTCCGGCGGCTGATGACCGATTTCCAGGAATTGCACGGTGATCGGGCCTTTGCCGACGATCCGGCCATCGTGGGGGGGATCGCCCGTTTCGAGGGCGAGCCGGTGATGGTGATCGGCCACCAGAAAGGCCGCGACACCAAGGAGAAGCTCCTGCGCAACTTCGGCATGCCCCGTCCCGAGGGCTACCGCAAGGCCCTGCGGCTCATGCGCCTGGCAGAGAAGTTCAGGCTGCCGGTGCTGACCTTCATCGACACCCCCGGCGCCTATCCCGGTATCGGCGCTGAGGAGCGGGGCCAGTCCGAGGCCATCGCCCGCAACCTCTACACCATGGCCGAGCTCAAGACCCCCATCGTCTGCACCGTCATCGGCGAGGGTGGTTCGGGCGGGGCGCTCGCCATCGGCGTGGGCGACGTGGTGCTGATGCTGCAGTATGCCACCTATTCCGTCATTTCCCCCGAAGGCTGTGCCTCCATCCTCTGGAAGAGCGCCGACAAGGCCCCCCTGGCGGCCGAGACCCTAGGCATCACCGCCAGCCGCCTCAAGTCCCTGGGGCTCATCGACCGAGTGGTGGAAGAACCCTTGGGCGGTGCCCACCGGGACCCGGAGGCCATGAGCGAGCGCCTGCGCACCGCCCTGCAGGATGCCCTGCAGCAGCTGCGCGAGCGTCCCCTCAACGCCCTGCTCAACGACCGCTACGCCCGCCTCATGGGCTATGGCCGGTTCAAGGAAGCCCGGGCCTCTTGATCTGCAAGAGGAGGTGGCCCTGGTGCTGCGGGCGCGGCTGCCGGCTGGGGCCCGCATCTGCCTGGGACTATCGGGCGGGGTGGACTCCATTGCCCTGCTGCACGTCCTGCACGTCCTGCGGGAACGCCTCGACTACCGGCTGAGCGCTGTCCACGTGCATCACGGCCTCTCCCCCAGGGCGGACGCCTGGGCCGAGTTGTGTGCGCAGGTCTGCCGCGATCTGGAGGTACCCCTGCGCCTTGCGCGGGTCCGTGTCGAGGCCGACGGGCATGGCCTCGAGGCCGCCGCCCGCAGGGCGAGGTACCAGATCTATGCCGCCTTGCCGGTGGACTACGTGTTGCTTGCCCATCAGCAGGACGACCAGGCCGAGACCGTGCTGTTGAACCTCCTGCGTGGCACGGGGGTGGCGGGCATGGCAGGTATGCCCGTGGAGCGGGTGCTTCCCCACAGCCCGGTGCGGCTGCTGCGCCCATTGCTGGATGTGCCCCGCGCCGCCATCGAGGCCTATGCCCGGGCGCAGGGCCTCACCTGGGTGGAGGACGAGGGCAATCTCGACCCCGCCTTCGCCCGCAACCATCTCCGCCACCGGGTGCTGCCCCGCGTGGCCGAACGCTTCCCGGCCTATCGCCAGACCCTGGCTCGCGCCGCCCGGCATTTCGCCGAATGCGCCCGGCTCCTGGACGCGCTGGCGCAGCAGGATGCAGGGGGGGGGTCGCCCCAGGCACCGCTCGAGGTGGCCTTACTGGCGCGTCTGCCCGAGGCCAGGGCGAGATCGGAACTGCGCTGGCACCTAGGCTGCCTGGGGCTCCCCCCATGGCCGGAACGGCGCCTCAAGGCGCTCCTCGCTAGCCTGCGCGCGGCGGGGACGGACCGCGGGCTCGATCTGCCGGCGGGGGAGTGGCGTCTCAAGCTCTGGCGCGGGCGTTTGTATGCCTTGCCGGATGCGACGGCCGCGGGCCCCAGGGTGCAGGTCTGGCGCGGCGAGGCGAGCCTGCCTTTTGCCGGCGGCCGCCTGGAATTCCTGCACCGCACCGGTGAAGGGATCCGCCTTGCGGCCCTGGAGGGAGTCGAAGTGCGCCTTTGCACCCGGCGCGGCGGCGAGCGTCTGCGCCCGGACTGCCGCCGCCCCCGGCGGGCCTTCAAACAGTTGTGCCAGGAGCTTGGCATCCCCCCTTGGGAGCGGGACCGCCTGCCCCTGCTCCACATTGGGGAACGGCTGGCCTGGGCGGGCGGACTGGGCGCGGATTGCGCCTTTCAGGCCGGCCCGGGCGAGCCCGGGCTGGTCATCGTGTGGCACCCGGCTGGCTGAGCACGGCCTTCACGCCCAGGCGCTCCAGGGCGGCGCGCATCTGCTGCGCCTCTTCCCGTGTGCGGAAGGGGCCCACCTGCACGCGGGTTTCGCTCCAGGCCTGAATACCCTGCTGTCGCAGCCGCTCCACCAGCTGTTTGGCATTGTCCGGGTTGCTGAACACCCCTAGCTGAAGCACATAGCCGCGCTCACCAAGGGAAGGCGCAGGCGAAGCTACGGGGGCGGGTGCAGAGGGCGGGAGCTGAGACCTGAGGGCCGGCTCGGGGCGGGAAGCCGCAGGGGCCGCCAGCGGGGCCGGTGACAGGCCGACATGCGGAGGCAGCGGTGGCGAGGGCGGTCTCGGTCGGGCCTCCCCGGTCACGGGTTGCTGGGCCTCGCCTTCCTTAGCGGAAGGCTCTGGGGCCGGGGCCTCCGGTGCGAGGGGCGCGGGGGGCGGGGTGGGCTCGGGCGCGCGCACGATGGGAGCGGGGGGTGTCGGCTTGGGCGCGGGTTTGCCGGACCTGTCCAGCCACCACAGGCCCAGCAGGGCGGCCACCGTGACCACCCCGGCCACGGCCAGCCGGATCATGGCGCGTTTGCGGATGGACTCGGAAGCTGGGTCGGCTGCCTGGTGTTCGGCCATTTTCGTCTCCTCCTGGGCGGGTGATGGCATGATCCGATGCGGGCGCCGGCATGGCAAGGAAGGGGCTGCACCCCGCTCGGGCGCAACCGCTGCGCCTTCAAGCAGCAACGGTTTCGTGTTATTTTTCCCATTTTGTTCTTAGTGTGGAAACTTTTGCAACGGAGCTTACCAAGTGGCCATCGAACGCACCCTGTCCATCATCAAGCCGGATGCCGTCGCTAAAAACCTCATTGGCCAGATCTATGCCCGCTTCGAGAGCAATGGCCTGAAGATCGTGGCGGCCAAGATGAAACACCTGTCCCGCGCCGAGGCGGAAGGCTTTTATGCCGTGCACCGGGAGCGCCCCTTCTTCAACGACCTGGTGGCGTTCATGACCTCCGGACCGGTCATGATCCAGGTCCTGGAAGGCGAGAACGCCATCGCCAGGAACCGGGAGCTGATGGGCGCCACCGACCCCCGGAAGGCCGCCCCTGGCACCATCCGCGCCGATTTCGCCCAATCCATCGAGGCCAATGCCGTGCACGGCTCCGATTCGCCCGAGACCGCGGCCGTAGAGATCGCCTATTTCTTCCCGACCTCGGAGATCTATTCCCGCTGAGTATTTCTGGCGCGGTTGCCCCGTCCCACTGCGATGAGCGCCCTGGTAAATCTTCTGGACTACGATCTGGCAGGACTGACGGCCTGGTTCCAGGAGATCGGTGAGAAGCCCTTCCGGGCCAGGCAGGTGTTGCGCTGGCTGCACCACTACGGGGCCGAGGACTTCGACCAGATGACCGATCTGGCCAAGGGGCTGCGGGCGAGGCTCAAAGAGCTGGCGAGTATCCGTCCCCCCCGCCTGGTGGCCGAACAGGCCGCAGGGGACGGCACGCGCAAGTTCCTGCTGGAGGTGGGGCCAGGCAACCGGGTGGAGACGGTATTCATCCCCGAGGACGAGCGGGGCACGCTGTGCGTGTCCACCCAGGTGGGCTGTGCCCTGGAGTGCCGTTTCTGCGCTACGGGCCGCCAGGGCTTCAACCGCAACCTCACGGTGGCGGAGATCCTGGGGCAGCTGTGGTGGGCCAACAAAGCCTTGGGGCGCGACCCCCGCGGGGAGCGCATCATCTCCAACGTGGTCCTCATGGGCATGGGCGAGCCCCTGCTCAATTTCGACAACGTGGTCACCGCCCTCTCGGTGATGCTGGACGACAACGCCTATGGCCTGTCGCGCCGGCGGGTGACCCTGTCCACCTCCGGCATCGTGCCGGCCATGGACCGGCTGGCACAGCGCATGCCCGTGGCCCTGGCGGTCTCCCTGCACGCCCCGGACGACGACCTACGCAACGAACTGGTACCCATCAACCGCAAGTACCCGCTCAAGGAGCTCATGGCCGCCTGCCGCCGTTACGTCGCCCATGCACCGCGGGATTTCATTACCTTCGAGTACGTGCTGCTCGCCGGGGTCAATGACCAGCCGGAGCATGCGCGGGCCCTCATCCGGCTCACCCGTGACGTGCCCTGCAAGTTCAACCTCATCCCCTTCAACCCCTTCCCGGATTCGGGATACCGGCGCTCCCCCCCCGAGGTGGTGCGCCGTTTCGCGGCCGAGCTACAGGCGGAGGGGCTCATCGCCACTACGCGCAAGACCCGCGGCGACGACATCGACGCGGCCTGCGGCCAGCTAGCGGGCGAAGTGCAGGACCGCTCGCGCCGGGTACTCAGGCGTCAGCAGCGGTTGTACACGGAGGCCCTGTCATGAGGCGCTGGCTTGCGCTCTCGCTGGGTCTGCTGCTTGCCGCCTGTGCCCATGCGCCGCTGGAAGAGGCGGGCCAGGGCGGCGGGGCTAGCGAACGGGCGCGCATCCACACCGAACTGGCGGCCCTGTACTACGCCCGCGGGCAGCATGCCATCGCCCTGGAGGGTCTCACCGAGGCCCTCAAGGCGGATGCCCGCTATGCCCCAGCCCACAACGTGTTGGGCCTGGTCTATGGAGAGCTCAAGGAGGACGCCAGGGCGGAGGAGAGCTTCCAGCGGGCCCTATCCCTGCAGCACAACTACTCCGAGGCCCATAACAACTACGGCTGGTTTCTGTGTCAGCGGGGCCGCTACGATGCTGCCCTCGCCCAGTTCGAGGCCGCCCTGGCCAACCCCCTCTACGCCTCGCCCGAGCGCGCCCTGACCAATGCCGGCATCTGCAGCCTGCAGAAGGGCGATCTGAAGGCCGCGGAGGACTACCTGCAGCGCGCCCTGCGGCGTTCGCCCCAACAGCCCTTGGCCCTGGTGCATCTGGCGCAGGTGCAGGCGCGCCTCGGGCGTCACCTGGCGGCAAGGCAGCTGCTGCGTCAGGCCGCCGCCGTCGCCGAGCTCGATGCCCGCGCCCTGTGGCTGGGCGTACGTCTGGAGCGCCTGCTGGGGGACCACGCCAGCGAGGCGAGCTACGCCAGTCAGCTAGAACGACGCTTCCCCGACAGCGAAGAGGCCTACTGGTTGCGCCAGGGGCTTTACGACCAGCCCGGAGGCAGGCTGTGAGCGAGCGGCTCGCCCCCGGCTTCGGCGCCACCCTGGCCGCCGCCCGCGAGGCCCGCGGGCTGAGCGTGGCCGAGGCGGCTGAGCGCCTCAAGCTCTCCCCCCGCCAGGTCCAGGCCCTGGAGGCGGAGGACTGGGGGCAGCTGCCGGATCCCGTGTTCGTGCGCGGCTTCGTGCGAAACTACGCCCGCCTGGTGGGCCTAGACCCCCAGACGCTGCTGCCTGCGGTCGATGGCAATGCCACTGTTACCCAGACCATCACCGCCCCTTCGGCTGGCGTGCGCCTGGGGGGCTCGCCGGTGGCCCGCTGGCTCTTGCTGCCCCTGCTGCTGGTGGCCCTGTTCGTGGCCGTAGTGGCAGGGCTATACACCTGGCTGCGTCAGGGTGAGCAGGCCATCGTCCCCATGCCGCCCGTGTCCGGTCTGACAACGTCGGAAGCAGGCAAGGCGCTCCCATCCCCGCCTCTGGAACCGGCCGTCATGGCGCCGGTGACCGAGCCTTCCCCGGCCCAGGCGAATTCGCCCCCGCCGCCCGCCCGACTCGATCCTATGCCGAGGCCCGCACCCGAGGCCGCTGCCCCCGCCACGCCGGCACCTGGGGACGAGACCCCAGCCCGGGAGGGGGCTAGCCCGGCCCGGGTGAGCATGCGCTTCCAGCCTGCCGAGGACGCCTGGATCCAGGTGGTGGATGCCAAGGGCATGCGCTTTTCCAAGCTGGTGCGTGCCGGGGCCACCGAAGAGGTGTCCGGAACGCCCCCCTTCCGTCTGGTGGTGGGCAACGCCGCCAACGTGAACCTGATCTACAACGGCCACGTCATCGATCTCAAACCCTACATCGGCGAGAAGGTGGCTCGCCTGACCCTGGAATGAGTATGCGGAGACGAGCATGAGTCCTGCCAGCGTCATCGTGCGCCGGCCCAGCCGGCGGGTATGGGTGGGACACGTGCCGGTGGGGGGGGGCGCCCCGGTGGTGGTGCAGTCCATGACCAACACCGATACCGCCGACGTGGCGGCCACCGTGCAGCAGGTGTATGCCTTGTGGCAGGCAGGCTCGGAGCTGGTGCGCATCACGGTGAACACCCTGGAGGCAGCCCGCGCCGTGCCCGCCATCCGCGCACGCCTGGACGGCATGGGCTGCAACGTGCCCCTGATCGGTGACTTCCACTTCAACGGCCACAGGCTGCTCAAGGAGGTGCCGGAATGCGCCCAGGCCCTGGCCAAGCTGCGCATCAACCCGGGCAACGTCGGTCGGGGTGCGAAGCGGGACGAGCAGTTCGCCAGCCTCATCGAAATCGCCTGCCGGTATGAGAAACCGGTGCGCATTGGCGTCAACTGGGGCAGCCTGGACCAGGCGCTGCTCGCGCGCATGATGGACGAGAACGCTCGCGCCCCACGGCCGCTGGACGTGCAGGAGGTCATGCGCCACGCGGTCATCGCCTCGGCCCTGGAGTCCGCCGCCCGCGCCGAGGAGCTGGGCCTGCCGGGTGAGCGCATCATCCTGTCCTGCAAGCTCTCGGGGGTGCAGGACCTGATCCGCGTCTACCGCGACCTGGCCGCGCGCTGTGACTATCCGCTGCATCTGGGGCTCACCGAGGCGGGCATGGGCTCCAAGGGCATCGTCGCCTCCACCGCCGCCCTGGCGGTACTCCTGCAGGAGGGCATCGGCGACACCATCCGGGTGTCCCTGACGCCGCGGCCCGATGAGCCCCGCACCCTGGAGGTGCAGGTGGCCCAGGAGATCCTGCAGGTGATGGGCATCCGTTCCTTCACGCCGCTGGTGACCGCCTGCCCCGGCTGCGGGCGCACCACCAGCACCTATTTCCAGGAGCTGGCCCTATCCATCCAGACCTGGTTGCGGGAGAAGATGCCAGAGTGGCGTGGTCGCTACCCGGGCGTGGAGGAGATGAAGGTGGCGGTGATGGGCTGTGTGGTCAACGGCCCAGGCGAGAGCCGCCATGCCAACGTGGGCATCAGCCTGCCCGGCACCGGCGAGACCCCGGTGGCCCCCGTCTACGTGGACGGCGTCAAGACCGTGACCCTGAAGGGGGAGCGCATCGCCGAGGAGTTCCAGGCCATCGTCCAGGACTACGTGGAGCGTACCTACGGCAAGGGAATATGATCGCGTGGGTATGTATCAAAGGCCGGGCTGCCGCGAGGGCGGCATCGCTGTGAACGGGGCTGGCTTGGACATGGAGAGGCGCGGCTGCGGCGAATCGATGCCCGCAGACGCGGTCTTAGAACAAACCGCTGCGCTTTGCTCCAGAGACCACCACTGGGATCTCACGGATTACGTGCCCCGGTCGCTGCGTTCCCTAGAAAACCCGCAGACCTCCATCCCGCTCATTGCAAAAGACCTGAGACTGATGGGACTGATCGACGATGCCGTGCGCTCCATTCCCACGACACATCGGCTATTCCACCTGGACGCGCGCCTGCTCGACGACTTGGAGGCCGGCTCCGTACACCTTGTGCTTACATCCCCCCCCTATTGGATTCTCAAGAAATACCGAGATACGGAGGGGCAACTGGGGCATATCGCGGATTATGAGACTTTCTTGTCCGAGCTCGACCGGGTATGGAGGCATTGTTTCCGTGTCCTGGTTCCCGGTGGGCGTTTGATCTGTGTCGTGGGCGATGTGTGCCTGTCTCGTCGCAGAAACGATGGCCGTCACACGGTGGTGCCGCTGCATGCCTCCATACAGGAACACTGCCGGCGCATCGGCTTTGACAACCTCGCCCCCATCATCTGGCACAAGATCGCGAATGCCTCGTACGAAGTCGAGAATGGCGGTTCGGGGTTTCTCGGCAAGCCCTACGAGCCCAATGCCGTGATCAAGAACGACATCGAGTTCATTCTTATGCAGAGAAAGCCGGGAGGCTACCGGAGGCCCTCACTTGCCGCGCGCATCCTCAGCGTCATCTCCGCCGACAACTACCAGCGATGGTTTCAGCAGATTTGGACCGGTCCGACGGGGGCATCGACGAGGGATCACCCCGCGCCTTATCCCATCGAGCTCGCCGAGCGGCTCATCAGAATGTTCAGTTTCGTCGGCGATACGGTGCTCGATCCGTTCATGGGCACAGGCACGACGAGTATTGCCGCGGCGCGTTGTGGACGCAACAGCATCGGCTGTGAGGTGGATGGTCAATATTTCGACATGGCCGAGCGTCGCATTCGCCGGGAAACGGCGGGGCTATTCTCCAACGCCGACATCCTGGTTTACAAGAAAGCCAATGCCGCAGGTGAGCAACAGGCGTGATCTTGATGCTGCGATACGGGACGCCGTTCGACATTTTTGGCGCACACGGGCGCAGCAGGCCAAGACCCAGGGAGCCCGCTCCGGGAAACGGGACATGGGGGCAAGAAGTGCGGTCACGGGTGGTGCACACCTGGATGGCTTCGCGGATCTCATCCGCGGGCTCATCGTGGGTGCGGGTATTGCCGATACAGCCGTCCATCGTCGCACCCGTGTGGAATTGCCTGGATATTACCGTGCAGAAAAAAAGTGGGATCTGGTGGTCGTGGTCGATGGGCGATTGTTTGCGACCGTGGAGTTCAAAGCCCAGGTGGGACCATCGTTCGGGAATAATTACAACAACCGTACCGAAGAGGCGCTGGGCAGCGCCACCGATTTCTGGGCTGCTTACAGGGAGGGGGCATTTCGCGCATCGCCCAGGCCATGGCTCGGGTACCTTATGCTGTTGGAAGACGCTCCGGGTTCGACACGGCCGGTCGCGGTCTCAGAGCCCCATTTCCAGGTCTTCGAAGAGTTCCAGAATGCTTCTTATGCCAGGAGGTATGAGATACTGCTGACAAAGATGGTGCGCGACCGTCTGTACGATGCCGCCAGTCTCATCCTGTCCCCGCGCCAAGCCGAACGGGATGGTGCGTTTTCGGAGCCGAGCCAGGAGCTGTGCTTCGCCAACTTCGCTGAGAGTCTCGTCGCCCGGGCCATTGCCTACGCCAGGACAAAGGGATGAGGCGCTGTTGTCTACTGCCCGATGACTGATCGTCCAGGACTACGTGGAGCGTACCTACGGCAAGGGGTCTTGAGAAAGCGCGGCTTCGCCCCAGACTGACCTGACACGAGAGGCTGAACCCCTCCGAACCACTACCTCTCACTCCCCACCTCCCACCCCCCCATGTCTCCCGACCAGCTCATCCGCCCCGAGATCCTACGCCTAAGCGCCTATGCGGTGCCGGACGCCCGCGGCATGGTCAAGCTGGATGCCATGGAGAACCCCTACCGCTTGCCGCAGACGCTGGCGGAGGAATTGGCCGAGCGCCTTGCCGCAACCCCCATCAACCGCTATCCGGACCCCGCCGCCCACGGGCTCAAGGCAGTGCTGCGGCGGGCCTTCGCCATCCCGGAGGGGCTGGAGCTCCTGCTTGGCAACGGCTCCGACGAGCTCATCCAGATCCTGGCCCTGGCCCTGGCGCGCCCTGGCGCGGTGCTGCTCTCGGTGGAGCCGTCCTTCGTCATGTACCGGCTCATCGCGGAATATGCCGGCATGCGCTATGTGGGGGTGCCCCTCAGGGACGACTTCGGCCTGGACGAGGCGGCCATGCTGGCGGCCTTCGAGCGCCACCGCCCGGCCCTCGTCTTCCTGGCCTATCCCAACAACCCCACCGGCAACGCCTACGACCGGGCAGTCATGCTGCGCCTCTTACAGGCCGCGCCGGGGCTGGTGGTGGTGGACGAGGCCTATCACGCCTTCACCGGGGGGCTAAGCTTCCTGCAGGACGTCCCCCGCCATGACCACCTCCTTGTCATGCGCACCGTCTCCAAGCTGGGGCTGGCGGGGCTGCGCTTGGGCTATCTGGTGGGAGCCCCCGCCTGGATCCGGGAATTGGACAAGCTGCGCCTGCCCTATAATGTGAGCGTTCTGACCCAGCAGGCGGCCGCCTTCGTCCTAGAGCGCATCCACGTCCTCGAGGCGCAGGCCCAGCGCATCGTCGCCGAGCGCGCGCGCCTCACCGCGGCCCTGCGGCGGCTGCCCGGCCTTGAGGTCTATGACAGCATGGCCAATTTCCTGCTCATCCGACTCGCCCGCGCCCCGGCCGTCTTCGAAGGTCTGAGGCGTCGGGGTGTGCTGGTGAAGAACCTGCATGGGTCCCACCCCCTGCTCGCCGACTGCCTGCGGGTGACGGTGGGCACGCCCGAGGAGAACCGCCTCTTTCTCGAGGCCCTGGAGACCGAACTGGGATCGCAACCGTGAACGCCAACCGCCAGGCGGAGGTCAGCCGCCAGACCCTGGAGACGCGCGTGCGCGTTAAGATCGACCTGGACGGCAGCGGCCGTGCCAGCCTCAGCATCGGCGTGCCCTTCCTGGAGCACATGCTGGATCAGGTCGCCCGCCACGGCCTCATCGACCTCACCATCGAGGCGAGCGGCGATCTGCACATCGACGCCCACCACACCGTGGAGGACGTGGGCATCACCCTGGGCCAGGCGATGCGCCGCGCCGTGGGGGACAAACAGGGCATCCGCCGCTACGGCCATGCCTACGTACCCCTGGACGAGGCCCTCTCTAGGGTGGTGGTGGACTTCTCCGGCAGGCCCGGCCTGGAATATCACGTGGACTACACCCGCGCGCGGGTGGGGGATTTCGACGTGGACCTCATCCGGGAATTCTTCCAGGGCTTCGTCAACCACGCCGGCGTGACCCTGCACGTGGACAATCTGCGGGGTTTGAACGCCCACCACCAGGCCGAGACGGTATTCAAGGCCTTCGGGCGGGCGCTGCGCATGGCCCTGGAGCGGGACGAACGCCTGGGTGCCGTGGTGCCTTCCACCAAGGGGGCCCTGTGATGGCGGTGGACATCGCCGTGGTCGACTATGGCATGGGCAACCTGCACTCGGTGGCCAAGGCCCTCGAGCACGTGGCACCCGATGCCAACGTGGTGGTCACCGGCAACCCGGAGACCATCCGGGCGGCGGTGCGTGTCGTGTTCCCGGGCCAGGGGGCGGCCCCCGACTGCATGGCGGAGATCCGCGCCCTGGGGCTCGAGGAGGCGATCCGGGAGGCGGCGCGCAGCAAGCCTTTCCTGGGCATCTGCATGGGGCTGCAGGTGCTCTTCGAGCACAGCGAGGAAGGGCCCACCCCATGCCTGGGTCTGCTGCCCGGCCGTGTGGTGCGCTTCCCGGAAGACCTGCGCGAGGCCGACGGCAGCCGTCTCAAGGTGCCCCACATGGGCTGGAACAACGTATATCAGCGACCCCACCCCCTGTGGCGGGGGATTGCCGACGGGGCGCGTTTCTACTTCGTGCACAGCTATTACGTGCAGCCCGCGCGCCAGGAGGATGCCGTCGGCTTCAGCCGCTACGGTGTGGAGTTCGCCTGCGCCTGCGCCCGCGACAACCTCTTTGCGGTACAGTTCCACCCGGAGAAGAGCGCCCGCGACGGGCTACAGCTGCTGGCCAACTTCGTGCGCTGGGACGGCTCGCCCTAGAACTCTTCGACTTCCAGCAACCGCTTCGCAAGCCATGCTCATCATCCCTGCCATCGATCTCAAGGACGGACAGTGCGTGCGCCTGAAACAGGGCGAGATGGCCTCGGCCACCGTGTTCTCCAGCGACCCGGCTGCCATGGCCCGCCGCTGGATCGACGCCGGCGCTCGCCGGCTGCATCTGGTGGACCTGAACGGCGCCTTCGCCGGCAAACCGGTCAACGAGGCCGCCATTCAGGCCATTGTGGAGGAGGTGGGGGACGAGATCCCGGTGCAGTTGGGTGGCGGCATCCGCGACCTGGACACCATCGAGCGTTACCTCGACGACGGCATCAGCTATGTCATCATCGGCAGCGCCGCGGTCAAGAACCCGGGCTTCCTACACGACGCCTGCAACGCCTTCCCAGGCCACATCATCGTCGGCCTGGATGCCAAGGGCGGCAAGGTGGCGGTGGAGGGCTGGTCCAAGGTCACCCACCACGACGTCATCGACCTGGCGCGCAAATTCCAGGACTACGGGGTCGAGGCGGTGATCTATACCGACATCGGCCGCGACGGCATGATGACCGGCCTCAACATCGAGGCCACGGTCAAGCTGGCCCAGGCCCTGCACATCCCGGTCATCGCCAGCGGCGGCATCACCGATCTCGACGACGTGCGCAGGCTTTGCGCCGTGGAGGACGAAGGCATCATCGGCGCCATCACCGGACGGGCCATCTACGAGGGCACCCTGGACTTCGCGGAGGCCCAGCGCCTGGCGGACGAACTGTCCGGCAACTGATCCCGTGACCACCATGAGCCAGACCATCCGCGCCGTGCGCGGCATGAACGACATCCTGCCGGCGCAAACCCCCCTATGGCAGCACTTCGAGACCGTGGTGCGGGATTGGCTCGCCGCCTATGGCTACCGGGAGATCCGCACCCCCATCCTGGAACATACCGGGCTGTTCCGGCGGGCCATCGGCGAGGTGACCGACATCGTCGAGAAGGAGATGTACACCTTCATCGACGAATTGAACGGCGAGAGCCTGACCCTGCGGCCGGAGGGGACCGCCGGCGGGGTGCGGGCGGTCATAGAGCACAACCTGCTGTTCGACGGGGGCAAACGGCTCTGGTATATGGGCCCCATGTTCCGCCACGAGCGGCCCCAGAAGGGCCGCTACCGCCAGTTCCACCAGGTGGGGGTGGAGGCCCTGGGATATGCGGGGCCGGACCTGGACATCGAGCACCTGCTCATGACGGCGCGGCTGTGGCGCATGCTGGGGCTTGCCGACGCCCTGCGGCTGGAGATCAACAGCCTGGGCAGCGCCCAGACGCGCGCCCGGCACCGGCAGCGGCTCATCGCCTATTTCGAGGCGCACCGGGAAGCCCTGGACGAGGATGCCCGCCGCCGGCTCTATAGCAACCCGCTGCGCATCCTGGACACCAAGAACCCGGCCATGCAGGAGCTAGTGGAAGGGGCGCCGCGCCTCCTGGACGAGCTGGACGAGGCGGCCCGGCGCCACTTCGAGGCGGTCTGCCGGGGGCTGGAGGATGCCGGCATCCCTTACCGGGTCAATGCGCGCCTGGTGCGGGGCCTGGACTATTACAATTACACCGTGTTCGAATGGATCACCGACCGCCTGGGCGCTCAGGGCACGGTGTGTGCTGGCGGCCGCTACGATAGCCTCGTGGAGCAGCTGGGCGGCCCGGTCGCCCCGGCCTGCGGCTTCGCCCTTGGGGTGGAGCGTCTACTCGCCCTGCTCACCGAGGCCGGCCGGCATGTGGAGGCGCCGGCGCCAGACGCCTATGTGGTGCACGTGGGTGAGGCCGCCACCCGCTTCGCCCTCAAGGCCGCCGAGGGGCTGCGGGATGCAGGGCTCAAGGTGATCCTGCATGGCGGCGGCGGCAGCTTCAAGTCCCAGATGAAAAAGGCGGATGCCAGCCAGGCGCGCTACGCCGTACTCATCGGCGAGGAAGAGGCGGCGGCGGGCGAGGTGAGTCTCAAACCCCTGCGCACGCCGGGCGAGCAGATGCGCCTACCCCTCGAGCGGGCGGCGCAGCTCATCAAAGGCGAGCTCCTGCCGGCCTAGGTACCGCACCATCCCCTCGACCAAGGAAGATCTTTATGGCCCTCGATCTCGAAGAACAGGAAAAACTGGACCAGCTCAAGGCGTGGTGGAAGCAGAACGCCAAATGGGTCCTCACCGGACTCACCGTCTTTTTGCTGTCGGTGGCCGGCTGGCGCGGCTGGCAGACCTGGACCCACAAACAGGCGGCGGCCGCCTCCGAACTCTATGACCAGGCCCTGCAAGCGGTCATGCGCAACGACCTCAAGGCCGCCAAGGAGCTCACGGCCCGCATCATGGAAGACTACGGCCGAACCGGCTACGCCACCCCCGCCGCCTGGCTGGCAGGGCGCATCAACCACGAGGCCGGCGACCTCAAGAGCGCTCATGCCCAGTATGCCTATGCCCTGGACAAGGCCCGTGACCCCAGCCTGGAACAGCTCGCCCGCCTGCGCCTGGCCGCCGTCCGCTGGGAGAACGGGGACCCGGAAGGGGCGCTGGCGCTGCTGGTGCAACCCCACGACGCGGCCTACGCGGGTCTGTATGCCCAGCTCAAGGGTGATGTGCTGGTGGCCCTGGGCAGGCAGCCGGAGGCGCGTGCCGCCTATCAGGAGGCCCGGCAGAAGCTCACGGCGGGCAGCCCTCTGGCGGCCCTGGTGGAGATCAAGCTCGATGCCCTGGGCGATTGACATGGGGCGGGGCCCTCTCACCCCGGCGCTTGCCCTGCTGCTCGCCCTGACCCTGGGGGGCTGCGGCACCATTGGGGGCTGGTTCCGCGGCGGCGAGCCTAAGGTCAAGCCGACGGAACTCGCCCCATTCCAGCCCAGCGCCACCCTGATCCGGCGCTGGGAGCACAACGTCGGCCCTGGACAGCCCTACGCCTTCACCCCGGCGAGCGACGGCCAGGCCGTTTACGCCGCCGGGCGCGACGGGCGCATTCTCAAGATTGATCTGGCCACCGGGCGCGAGCTTCTGCGCATCGAGACCGGCCGGCGGCTGTCGGCAGGAGTGGGCCTGGGCGAGGGCCTCATCCTGGTGGGCACCCCCAAGGGCGAGGTGCTCGCCTACCAGAACGCGGACGGTCAGCTGGCGTGGTCCGTCCAGCTCACGGGCGAGATCCTCACCCCGCCTCAGGCCCGCGCGGGGCTGGTCTTCGTGCGGGGCAATGATGGCAAGGTCTGGGCCCTGGGCGCGGCGGACGGCAAACAGCGCTGGGTATACAGCCGCTCCCTGCCTTCCCTGAGCCTGCGTGAGCCCGGCCACCTCGTCGTGAGCGATGGCGCCGTCTATGCCGGGTTCCCGGGCGGGAAGCTGCTGGCCCTGTCCCTGGCCAACGGCGCCCCCCTGTGGGAGGCCAACGTGACCCTGCCCCGGGGGGCCACCGAGCTGGAGCGTATCGCCGACGTGACCGGCACCCTGGCCTTCAATGAGCGCCACGTCTGCGCCAGTGCCTACCAGGGGCGTGTGGCCTGCTTCGATCGCCGCAACGGCCAGACCGCCTGGGCCCGGGACCTGTCGGTCCTGAAGGGGGTGGCCATGGATGCGCAGCGGCTCTATGCGGCAGCCAGCGACGACGTGGTGCACGCCTTCGATCGCGAGCGCGGGGCGAGCCCCTGGCGACAGGATAAACTGCGCCATCGCCGCCTCTCACCCCCGCTCCCGCTGGGGCGCTTCGTGGCGGTGGGGGATTTCCAGGGCTATGTGCACCTGCTCGACGGCGACACGGGTGCCTTCGCCGCCCGCATCGCCACCGACGGCAACCCCATCCAGGCCCCCATGCTCGCCATCTCCGGCGGTCTGGTGTTACAGACGGCCAACGGCGGGGTGTACGCCTTCCATGTTTCAGGGGACGGGTTACAGGCTACGGATCGACTCACCGCGCCAAAGGCGCGCTGATCACGACTGAAACCTGTACCCTGTATCCGCATGCAGCCCACCATCGTCCTGGTCGGCCGCCCCAACGTGGGCAAGTCCACCCTCT
>FWPV01003743.1_pt1 | contig 33892 bp, 33 predicted proteins | sample 2228371 | NCBI WGS metagenome assembly FWPV01 (sample SAMEA103939776, study PRJEB20133) | metagenome
AGTCCGGTGACGTTGCGGATCAGTTCGGCGGTGACGCTGGGGCCGGGGTGGGCGTTTGGCTATGTGATCACGGGAATTCTGTTTTCGACTGAGAAGCCGCCGTATGCCTACACCGTGTCGCTCAGTTTTTAATGCATATTGAGCACGCGAACATATAATTTTATTACTAGTTGATGTAACTTGATTATTTACCTTCTCGTTGCATTGAAAATGAGAGGAGTTGTTCATTATGAAGAGAATTTATAATATCAAAGCCTCTTGGTTTGTGCTTTTGATTGCTTTAGCATTCGTTGCTATACCTGGAATTGGTTGGGCAATGGAAGAGCAATATGTTTCGATCGGGCCAATCAATTCAGCGTTTGCCGTTATGCTGAAAGGTCAAACCAAGACCTATACCGTTACTTCTGACTTTTTTCCGGACATGATGATTGTCGGCTTGATTGTTAATGGGAGCGGTAACCTCAGTATCAGCGTTACCAAGACCGATACCAGCGGAGAACTGGTCGGGGTTATGCAAAGGGGTGCACTTTCTACGGTGACAGACCAGGAACCGCAGAGATTTGCGCGGGCAATCGGCATTACCCCGTGCACGCTTTCCATTAACGGACGATTTTATGAATATGGCTATGGGATAATTATAAGCAGTCTCTTAGCATCATTTGAGCAAGGCCCGCATTCCTATACGCTCACCTTATCATTTAACTGAATTACCAGCACGATTTTCGAAAGAAGAAATATCTGTTGATATAAATGTCGTATAAGAGAACCAAATAACCGGCACCGGTCTTCAACTCAAGAAAGGCAGGAGGATAATGCTTCTGCCTTTTTTGTCAATATCGAAAGAAACGCACTCGCCGGCTTGTTCGGTGCACGCCGAAAAGAAATAATAACAGAATGCCTGCAATAAAGCCGCCGATGTGCGCCCACCAGGCAACGCCCCCTGATGCAGCATTTTGCGCTGAAAAGGATATGGTGCCGTTTAAAAACTGCAGAATGAACCAGAAAGCAAGAAAGAAGAAGGCGGGGATTTCTATGACGTCAATAAAGAAAAATATAAAAATGAGCGTCACCACCCGGGAATAAGGAAACAGGAAAAAATAGGCACCCATGACGCCTGCGATTGCGCCGCTTGCACCGATGGTTGGAACGCGAGAATACGGGTTTGTCAATAAATGGGCGATGACTGCAAAAACGCCGCACAAAACATAAAAAAAGAAATATTTGATATGGCCCAGCCGGTCTTCAACGTTGTCGCCAAAAATATAAAGATATAGCATATTACCAAGAAGATGGAGCCATCCGCCGTGCAGAAACATGGAGGTAACAAGGGGGAGAACCCTGTCAAAAAGACCTAATTCCCGGTAGGTTAGCGGCGCAAAGAAAATTGCCGGCACGACTCCCCACGTATAGAGGAACTTCTCAAGCTGATATCCAAGAGAAATCTGATATAAAAATAACACACAATTAAGCACAATGAGCGCATAATTAACAAACGGCACAGTGCGCGAAGGAATAGTATCTTTTAATGGAATCATTTCTGGTTCTTAGGTCTCAGGCACTATGTCTGTTTTTTTTCTCTTGTGAATTGGAAATAGTCTATCACAAGCAAACAGTTTCCTAAAAGTATAAACCGAGTGGAGCAGAACAATCTCTTTGCTCCACTCGGTTTATCATATTATGCCCTTGATGAGCGAAGACGGCAAATGATTTATAACGCCTGTGCCGTTTTCTTGATTGCTTCGGTATGAAAACGCAGCGTTTCGCTCCCTCGGTCAAAATCTACCGTGATCGTATCCCCTTCTTTAAATTCACCTTCAAGAATTTTAAGGGCAAGGGGATCCTGGATATATTTTTGTATAGCTCGTTTGAGCGGCCGTGCCCCGTAAACCGGATCAAAACCGTGTTTTACAATGAATTCTTTAGCCCGATCGGTGAGCACGATAGCTAAATTTCGTTCTGCAAGTCTTTTTGCCAGCAGGGCAAGCTGAATATCAACGATAACCTTAATCTGGTCAACACCCAAATTGTTAAAGAGAATGATTTCATCTACACGATTGAGAAATTCCGGCTTAAAGGCATGGCGCACCGTGTCCATAACCAGTTCTTTCTTACGAGCTGCATTTGGTTCCTGCATGAATTGGCTGCCCAGGTTTGAGGTCATGATGATAATCGTGTTTTTAAAATCTATTGTTCTTCCTTGACCGTCAGTAAGACGACCGTCGTCAAGAATCTGCAGCAGAACATTAAACACATCGGGATGCGCTTTTTCAATCTCGTCAAAGAGGATTACCGAATAAGGTTTTCGCCTGACTGATTCAGTAAGCTGACCACCTTCCTCATAACCGACGTATCCTGGCGGTGCGCCAATAAGACGCGCCACGGAATGCTTCTCCATGTATTCGGACATGTCTATACGGACCATCGCTTGCTCGTCATCAAACAAAAACTCGGCAAGCGCCCGGCCCAGTTCTGTCTTTCCAACCCCAGTAGGGCCAAGGAATATAAAGGAACCCAGTGGGCGATTGGGGTCTTGAATGCCGGAACGAGCGCGGCGAACCGCATTGGAGACGATGGAGATCGCTTCATCTTGGCCGACCACACGTTTTTTCAGGCGGTCTTCCATATGGACTAGTTTTTGCAATTCGCTTTCCATCATCCGCGACACGGGTATACCGGTCCATTTTGCAACAACTTCAGCAATGTCCTCGGCACCAACCTCTTCCGTAAGCATTTTTTTATCTTTCTGCAAAGCGGCAAGTTTCTTGTTTTCTTCTTCAATCTTTTTCTGCAGTTCTATGAGGACCCCGTAACGAATTTGCGCCGCCTTGCCCAGATCGCCAATGCGTTCTGCCTGGGCTTCTTCTTTTTTTGCCTCTTCAAGCTTTTCTTTCAAGCTTTGGATCGTTTGAATGGCGTCTTTTTCTTTGCGCCAGTGCGTTTTCATGTCCTCGCACTGAGTTTTTAATTGGGTGATTTCCTTGTTGAGCTTTTCAAGACGTTCCCGTGACGCGCTGTCTTTCTCCTTTTTCAATGCTTCCCGCTCAATTTCCAGTTGCATAATTTTTCTCTGGATTTCATCAATTTCTGCCGGCAGGCTGTCGATTTCCATGCGCAAACGAGAGGCAGCTTCGTCAATTAAGTCAATAGCTTTATCAGGAAGAAACCGGTCGGAAATATACCGGTGCGAAAGAGTAGCTGCAGCCACAATTGCAGCGTCCGTGATTCGCACCCCATGATGAACTTCATAGCGTTCTTTCAGACCACGTAAAATCGAAATTGTGTCTTCGACGGTTGGTTCTCCGACCAGGACCGGCTGAAAGCGACGCTCAAGAGCGGCATCTTTTTCCACGTGTTTACGATATTCATTGAGCGTCGTCGCCCCCACGCAGCGTAGTTCACCGCGGGCGAGTGCCGGCTTCAGCATGTTTGATGCGTCTATCGCACCTTCGGCAGCTCCTGCGCCGACAACGGTATGTAATTCATCGATAAAGAGGATGATTTGTCCGTTTGCTTCTTCAATTTCTTTCAACACCGCCTTGAGACGGTCTTCAAATTCACCCCGATATTTGGCCCCGGCAAGAAGTGCGCCCATATCAAGTGCAACGAGACGTTTGTCTTTCAGGCCCTCGGGAACATCACCATTTACAATGCGCTGTGCGAGGCCTTCAACGATGGCGGTTTTGCCAACTCCCGGCTCGCCGATAAGCACTGGGTTATTTTTTGTTCTCCGGGACAAAACCTGAATCACCCGGCGAATTTCCGTATCGCGCCCGATCACCGGATCAAGTTTACCTTTACGCGCTTGCTCTGTCAGGTCACGTGCGTAACGCTGCAGTGCCTGATACTTCTCCTCAGGGTTCTGGTCTGTTACCCGTTGGGAACCGCGTATTTCTGTCAATACTTTAAAAATGCTATCGCGTGTAACACCCAGAGATGCCAAAATCTGCGCCGCCTGAGAACCGCGTTCTTCTGCAATGGCGATGAGCAAATGCTCTATGCTCACATATTCGTCATTAAGGCGCTGAGCTTCTTTAAACGAAGCATCAATGACTTTTCTGGTGCGGGGAGAAATATAAATTTCAACAGCGCCGGATACTTTTGGCAATTTCTGCAGAGCAGTATCCAGACGCGACCGAATAAGGGTTGGCTCGGCACCAAGCTTTTTTAAAATGGGAACAGCGATGCCACCCTCTTGTTCGAGGATTGAAACGAGCAGGTGCTCCGGCTCAATTTGCTGATGTTCATATTTTTCAGCCAAATGATGGGCCAGATGTAAAGCCTCCTGCGATTTTATGGTTAGTTTGTCTAAACGCATCGTTAATTTCCTTTCTTTAATTATATAAATTTATTTAAAATATAAATCGTTATTTTCCAAAGTCAACATATGAAACCATTATTGTAAAAATAGTATTTCTCTTCAAGATTTTTGACCAGTTTGGTGTTGCGACGTGAACAGGAGACAGCGGGGAAGTGCCCTGAATATAAATAGGGGGAGGATGGGTTTAAAAATTTGCTCCTATGAAAGGGATATATGTTCTTCCAGTAAATGAACAAATAAACCACTGCGCAGCTTCGGTTCAAACCAGGTTGACTTGGGAGGCATAATTTTGCTGGCATCGGCAACGGCGATCAGTTGTTCAATGGTGGTTGGATACAGGGAAAAAGCAACACGGTATTCTCCGGAATCAACCAGTCGCTCAAGTTCCTGTGTTCCTTTGATCCCTCCGATGAAATTGATTCGTTCATCAGTGCGCGGGTCGTTAATTCCCAGTACCGGCGCAAGCAGCATATTCTGCAAAATCTGCACATCAAGGCTTTCAATCGGGTCATGTGAAATGCTGCAAGTTGGAACAAGAGTATACCACTGAAAATCAAGATACATGGAGAACTCATGAAGCGTCTGCGGGCTCTTGATTCCTGTCTGCCGCACACTAAATGTTCGGCGAATGTTTGCTAGGTATTCGTCCTTCGTCATGCCGTTCAAATCTCTCACTGCCTTGTTGTAGGCAAGAATCTGCAATTGATCATGGGGAAATATCACGGCTAAAAACCAGTTGAATTCTTCAGTTCCTGTGTATGACGGGTTTATCTTTCTTCTGTTTAAGCCGGCGTTTGTTGCAGCTGCTGCCCGGTGATGGCCGTCAGCAATATATAAAACATCCTGCGCAAAAGATTTTTTAAAGGCATCAATAAGAGTGGCATTGCCAATCACCCGCACTATGTGGCGAATGCCGTCAGACGTGATAAAGTCATACACAGGATTAATGCGGAGAGCTTCTTCATAGAGGACTTTTTTATGGTTGTTTTCTTTATAGAACAAAAAAACTGGTCCAGTTTGGGCGTTCAGACATTCAATGTGCTTGGTGCGGTCCCGCTCTTTATCTTCCCGGGTAAGTTCGTGTTTGCGTATTCGATGGGAAATATAATCATCAATACTGACGCATGAAACCAGCCCATTCTGTTGTCTGCCACTCATAATCTGGCTATACAAATATAATGAAGGCTTCTTGTCCTGCAGAAGATATCCCTTTTCTATGAAGGCGCATAAATTCTTTCTTCCTGTCTCGTAAACTCTATCATCATAACTATTTATTTCAGGTGAAAGATCAATCTCCGGCTTGGAAATGTGAAAGAAACTGAACTCATTTCCATACGCTATGTTCCGTGCCTCGTCCGAGCTCACTACGTCATAGGGGAGTTCAGCTATTTTATCTACCAGATGTTTTTTTGGCCGCAGTGCTCTGAATTCTTTGATGGTTGCCATGAAATAGTCCTTTTTTCGTAATTTTCAACTTATAACATGTGAAATATATCACAAATAAAATTATTTGCAAAAATAATTTTCTCGTGGTTGCGAAAATTTTTGCATTTTAAATAACGAATTTGGTGAAATTGCTTGACATTATTTGTGAAATAGTTCACAATTAACAAAAAAGATGCTGTATGCCGAGAAAGCACAGCTTCGAATAAAAAGGGTTCCGCGCATACGAATTGTAGTAATCAAAATTACTTAACAGCCTTTCGCAGGGCCGTAAAGCAATAGTATAGGATTTTCATGCACGCACAGATTCCAACCCCATCCCTTAAACGTCTGTGTAAAATTTATAGCCTTCTTGAAGAAAGGGAGAAGAGTGGGGAGACGACCATTTCTTCGAAAAAAATTGCTGAAAATATCGGTTGTGGTTCGCCGAGCGTGAGAAAGGATATTAGTCTGCTTGGGGAAATAGGCACAATAGGAGCAGGCTATGAAATATCTAAGCTTAAATCTCATATAGCTATGGCACTGGGATTGAATCTTGAGCGAAGGACCTGTGTCGTCGGACTCGGGAAACTGGGAAGGGCAATCCTCCAAAGTGAACAATTATTTACCAGCAATTTTAAAATTGTCGCTGGATTTGATTCAAATATAAACCTTCTGGAAACTATTGTCACAAACATACCGGTCTATCCAACCTGTGATATGACGGAAATTATTAGTAACAACGCTATAGAACTTGCCATATTGAGTGTTCGGGAATATGCCTCGCGGGAGATTTTAGATCGGTTAATTAACGGCGGGATAAGAGGCATTATTAATTTGACCTCAGCTCATCTCCCAGATCTCTATCATGAAAAAGTATTTATCAGTACTATTGATATAATCGGAGAGTGCAGATATTTGTCTGCACGTTTCACTCTTGAATATACGCATGGTTAATTCAATTACTCACCGTGATAGCGGTTAAACCAGTTATTGTAACCGCGTAATAAGGTTTCCTAACATCATGTATCTCAAGGAGGTTGATTATGGCACGTGTTTATAATTTTTCCGCAGGTCCCGCATGTTTACCCGAGCCGGTTCTTAAAAAGGCGGCAAGCGAACTGGTTGAATACCCGCAAGCCGGTATGTCGGTCATGGAAATGAGTCATCGTTCCAAGGCGTTTGAGGGAATAATTACCAGGGCTGAGCAATTATTGCGAGAATTGATGAACATTCCTGATAATTACCATGTGCTGTTTTTACAGGGTGGCGCGTCCCTGCAATTTTCGATGGTGCCGTTGAATCTTTTTGGTAAAAGCAAAAAGGCAGATTTTGTGCATACCGGTGAATGGACCAAAAAGGCGATTCCAGAGTCAAAACGCTATGGCACGGTAAATATTATTGCCAGCTCAGAAGACAAAAAATTTTCTTACATTCCGAAACTTGACAAAAATACGTTTAACCCTGATGCAGATTTTTTCTACATTTGTTCGAACAATACGATAGAAGGCACTCGTTATCATACGTATCCTGATACTGGTGAAGTCCCTCTCGTGGCAGATATGTCATCCCACATATTATCAGAGGTTATTGATGTCAGCAAATTTGGCGTTATTTTTGCCGGCGCGCAGAAAAATATCGGTCCGGCAGGTGTAACGGTGGTCATTATTCGCAATGACTTGGTCGGCAGTGCGTTGGATATAACACCGACCATGCTGAATTATGCAACACACGTTAAAGATAAATCGTTATTTAATACACCGCCAACGTATAGTATTTACATGGCAATGCTGGTTTTTGAATGGTTGAAAGACTTAGGTGGTGTTGCGGCTATGGAGTCAATTAATCGTACGAAAGCCAATTTGCTTTACGGGTTTCTTGATTCATCGGACCTCTTTAAATCGCCGGTATCAAAAGAAGACCGGTCGCTCATGAATGTCCCCTTTGTCACCGGCAATGATGAACTGGATAAGAAATTTATTGCCGAGGCAGGCAAGCAGGGCCTGGTGCAGCTTTCAGGACATCGTTCGGTGGGAGGAATGCGCGCAAGCATTTACAATGCTATGCCCCTTGAGGGAGTTCAAAAGCTCGTCGATTTTATGAAACAGTTTGAAATGGAAAACAAAAAGTGAATTGCTTCATACAAACCGAATGCAGGCAAAGATAAAAGCTTCGGGATTTGGATACCAAAACGCGCAGTAGCATCATAGGGAGGTCAATCGTATGTTCAAGATCCAGACGTTGAATAAAATATCATCGCTTGGTTTGCGTCTTTTCCCCCCGGACAATTATGAATATGCGTCGGAAATCGTCAATCCGGACGCCATTCTGGTAAGAAGTTACAATATGTTGGACATGGAATTGCCGCAGTCCGTAAAAGCGATTGCTCGGGCTGGCGCAGGCGTCAATAACATACCCGTTGCCAAATGTTCGGAACGGGGAATTGTTGTATTTAATACGCCGGGCGCTAATGCAAATGCAGTGAAAGAATTGGTGCTCATGTCACTGTTTATGTCTTCACGGAAAGTGTATCAAGGAATTGCCTGGGCTAAAAGCCTGGTAGGTAAAGGTGATGCGGTTCCCAAGTTAATTGAGGACAACAAATCTCAATTTGAAGGTCCTGAAATTAAAGGGAAAAAACTCGGCGTTGTGGGGCTCGGCGCGATCGGGGTGATGGTCGCCAATGATGCCGAAGCGCTCGGTATGGAAGTAATTGGCTATGATCCGTTTCTTACGGTTGACTCGGCGTGGGGGCTTTCGCGCACCGTAAAAAAAGCATTAAGCCTTGATAGTCTGCTCGCTGATTCAGATTATATTTCTCTGCATGTCCCTTTAAACGACAAGACAAAGAATATGATTAATAAAGAAAAATTTGCGCTCATGAAAAAGGGGGTACGCTTGCTTAATTTTGCACGGGGCGGGCTGGTTAATAATAGAGATTTGCAGGACGCAATCAGCCAGGGTGTAGTATCTTGTTACGTTACCGATTTCCCTGATGAGGAGCTGTTAAAAATGGACAATGTTATCCCTATCCCGCATTTGGGTGCATCAACTCCGGAATCTGAAGAAAATTGCGCAACGATGGCCGTTGAACAGCTGAGAGATTTTCTTGAAAATGGCAACATCAAAAACTCGGTGAATTTCCCGGAGTGTATTCTGCCACCGTCAGGTGCAAAACGTCTGATTATAGCAAACCGGAATGTGCCGAACATGATTGGGCAGATCACTCCGGTGCTTGCAGAACAAAAGATAAATATTGCCGATATGCTGAACAAGAGCCGGGGAGAATATGCCTATAATATTATTGATATTGATAACAATATTAATGATGAGGTCTTAGAAAAACTGAAAAAGATTGAAGGTGTTTTGATGGTACGGGTGATATAATGTTTTAACCGTATTTCGGCAGCGATACAGCAGTGCCTGCCGGCACTCCAACGGTATCGTTGGTATTATAAACGCGGCGGCATCTTTCGCGAATGCCGCCGCTTCATTTCAGAGTTACCGGACGGTAAACCCTTCCCAAACGACTTCGCTGCTGCGCGACAAGGAATCAATGACGTAGCACCGAATGGAATAAATTCCAGGATCCTGGGTTCCCGTGTCCCATGTCCAGGTCGGCCGATTTTTTTTCATGGTCAGCCAATCTGCCGCCCCCTGTCTTTTTATTGACCATTCATAACGGTATGGCGGTTTACCGCCATTAACATGGGCTTGCCAGGTAATGCGTTCGCCCCTATTAATTGTATTTGTTATCTCTTTGTTCGTGATATAGATTAAGGGCTTGATGGCGGCGTCGAGCACATGCCTGGCCAGCATTTTACCAAACAGCGGATCATCATCGATGGTAGCAAAAACGTCCCATGTTCCCGTATACTGATCTTGTACGGGACGCGTTGAATCTGGCGGCCCCAACGCTGGATCATAGCCGAGATGGCCATAATCGCTATTGTCAAAAACCAGCGATGGGTCAAGGTCGCTCAATGCCTTATCAAGAGGACCCTGGCGTGGCGGTGGATAATCAGTATACCCTTCGCCACACCCGCCCATGGTAAAACAACATTTTTGACTGCCACAGTCGGTGTTTGCCCAGTTTCCCCAATAATCGGCAAACGGATTTCCGTATCGAGGGTAACGAACAAAATCACCCTGGTCATATTGAAGCCATGTTTTAACACCGATTTCTTTAGCGATTTGGTTATAGACCTCAAGGACCAGCACCGAAAATGTTACATAGTTGGTAAAATCAACCACAATATGTTTTACGCCTTGGTTTTTCAGATATTCAAGCGCCTCCCAATAACGGTATCCCCATTCGCCCTCGGGCATTTCCTGGTCTCCCTCATGAAAATACGCGTGGGCAAGATTTTCCCCCCGCATTTCCCTGGTAACTTCAACAATTCCATTAACAGGATTTAATTGTTTCACGCCGCCAAAACCGCCGACAATATGTTCAGGATTCATGGTGGGGTGGCGTGCAAGGAGCAATTTTTTAATATTTTTCTGCAGCGTAACAACGTCATCTATTTTTGGATCAAAATATCGCCGGTTGGGATCAAATAATCCATGGCTGAACATTAAAACGCCGGTTTTTTCATCAGAAACCTCAGGATTGAGTCGAGCTTCAATGCCTTTCACATGGAATGCAGCCAGTTCGGGATCAGCAGCAATCGGATTAGGGCTTCCTTGTATAAGAACATGGCGATCTCTTTGTGGGGAACCTACAGTCGATGTCCATCCCTCATCTTCCGGATAGGAACGTTCCATAAGATTACTGTAATCATTAACCCAGATCAATGGTATTGACGTCCCATGCTCCTCATTCCACTGGTTAATGACACGCTTCGCCATCTGAACCACATCGAAAGATTTATAAAACCTCATGCCACCGACCGTCATATCAATCATAATAATTCGCGAAACCCCCTTTTTCAGCAGTTTTTCTACAGGTCCCTCCACATTGTATCGTTCAGGATCACAATTTTCCCAAGGGCCATCCGCATCACCCTCGCCGCAGTACGTAAGATGATTACCATTGCCCGGCGCATTATAGAAAAAACGCGGGCACGGCAAGTGCTCGATTTGATCGGCGGCAAGCCAGCTCGTCCAATCGACTTCAAATGTGAGGCCGTATTCATTGTTGTTTAATTCCTCCTTCATAGCAGCCAGTTGTTTTTCTGAAAGCTCCTGAAAAGGGTCAATGCCGCCAATACGGTCATAGGTAAATTCGTATTTCCTTAAAAATCGCACGGCAAACTCCGTGGTTTCCGGGTTTAACACCATAGGCCACATAGCAGGGTTTGTAATGACAAATTTGTAGACCGGATGGTTCTGGTCATAGGTAAACATCTGAACAGAAGCATCCCACATGTACATAGATTTGTTCGTATCCATGCCGCCGTGCAGTACATATAGAACACCAATACGTTCTGGTCGAACATTGCATGAGAATGATGATATAACCAGCGCAAAAAGTCCCGCGAGAAAGAAACAAGAGATAATTTTTTTGCTCGTCATGACGTGCCTCCTTTCGCGTTGCATTATTGTGGTGCTGCTACCAAGGAGATTGATAATGTGGTAAGTCAGGTTGCAGAATAATAGTAATAATGTTCATGCTGACGGGAACGTTCGTCAATAAAACTTTGCAGGAAAAACCGGTAGTTGACAAGCAATAGATACAGCAGGCAGTAGAGAATTAACAGGGCTGAGAATTGGTTGTGCGTATCAGTGAGGCATGCAGAATTGAGAAAAAGGAAATAGTCAGGATCATATCATTTTGGCATTTACGGAGATTGTGCGGCTTTAATGCTCGAACGTTTCCTCCAAACAAATTAAATAACCAGTTCAGAATGATAGATTCACATATTTGATAATACATGTAAGGTAAAATGGTGTATAATATTATTATTTTTTTATGTCAATGAAAAATGAACAGTGCAAAAAAGAGTACCATTATGTTACAACAGTTTCCCTTGATGCTTTACCTGGTTAGCCTCGCCACTTGCGTTATCATGTAATTTCTGATAGGTACTCAAAAATTATTCATATCACAGGGAAATACGATGCCAGAATACAATGTAATTATTACCGACCATATATCTCAAGAGGGAATAGACATCTTACAGCGCGACACCAGCATTGCAATAGATGTGCGTCCCGGCATAAAGAATGAGGAGTTAAAAAAAATTATTGGGAATTATGATGCAATCATCACCAGAAGCGGAACCGCGATTACTGCTGATCTCATTGAAAATCCTGGTAAACTGAAAATTATTGGCAGGGCGGGAGTCGGCCTTGATAATGTTGATATTGAAGCGGCAAGCAAAAAGGGCATCATTGTTATGAACGCCCCAACGGGCAATACGTTTGCAGCCACGGAACTCACGATGGGCATTATGCTTGCTGCCGCCCGCAAAATACCGCTCGCCAATGCTTCTCTTAAATCGGGGCAATGGGACAGAAAAAAGTTTATGGGTTTTCAGTTATACAATAAAACGTTGGGAATTATCGGTCTTGGCAGAATCGGCGGCAATGTTGCCGTTCGCGCCAAAAGTTTTGGTATGAAAGTTGTGGCCTATGATCCGTATATCAAAAAAAGTAAAGCCGAGTCTATAGGGGTAAAACTGTGCGACACTCTTGAGGAGGTGCTGCAGGCGTCAGATGTGCTCACAGTGCATACCCCGCTTACGCCGGAAACTCTCAATATGATTACGGCTGCAGAAATAAGCAAAATGAAAACGGGCGTCATTATTATTAATTGTGCCCGGGGCGGGATTGTCAATGAAAACGATCTGTATGAGGCGTTGAAATCAGGAAAAGTATTTGCCGCCGGAATTGACGTTTTTGAAGAAGAGCCTCCTAAAAACCATCGGTTGTTTGAGCTGGAAAACGTTTTTGTAACGCCGCATATCGGCGCCAACACATTTGAAGGGCAAGAGGGCGTTGCACGACTTATCGCCGAGCAAGTTGTTGATGCGTTGCATGGGAGAGCGTGCGTGAATGCGGTCAATATTCCGTTTATGAAGACGCAGCTTCCTGAACCGATCCAGCGTTATTTTGATTTGGTGCAAAAGATGGGTTCTCTTGCTGCTCAGCTTACGAAGGGTAGAACAGAAGAAATAAGAATAATAATGGTGGGAAAACATTTTGCGGAGGACTATTGCGAACGAACATTTGACGCACCGTTAAGCTATCAACCATTTACCATTGCTGCATTGAAGGGTTTTTTTGACGTCACGCTGAAAAATGTTTCATATATTAACGCGCCATATCTGGCAAAGGACCGTAACATCGTTGTTACCGAATCAAAAACAGATCAGTTCGATAAATATAATGATTTGATCGTATGTATTATAAAGACTGATTTGCAAGAGAAGACGATTGCCGGCACCGTGTATTCTGATCAATCGGGAAGAATCGTCCTTTTTGACCGTTTTCATGTGGACATGATTCCGCATGGGTCGTTCCTTTTTTTCCGCAATGCTGATCGCCCCGGCATTATTGGGAAAGTCGGAACAATCTTAGGAAATCACCGAATTAATATTGCCGACTTTGAGCTTGGACGGCAACCGGGCGGAGAGGCTATTGCATTTGTCGCGGTTGATGACCCTATAAGCAAAGAGGTTCTCGAGGAGGTTTTGCAGATTGACGGGATGCTGGAAGCGCGCGTCGTATGTTTATAGCGAAGCTTCCCACCTGCGATACGGTGGCTTCCGGGAGGTTAGTTTTTTTAGATGCATACCACGTGACTAAGCTTACCAGGCGGGTCTTGCGAGGCATGCATCCGGTCAATGAAAATAGCCGGTTAACAGCTTTTTCTACCATGACTGCACGCATGAGTGTGTTACTGGGAAGTGTGGTAATTGGTCTTGTTTCTGCGCCAATCGCGGCGCTCAAAAAACCAAGATTTTTCTGGGGATCGGCGGGTTTTGATCCTATAAGTTTTTTCTGGGTAATCGCTTTTTTTCTGTTTGGTCCTGTTGGGGCGTTCATAAGCTCAGCTATCGGCGCGCTGGGAATTCTTCTATTCTCTAAAGAACCCACGCCGGGGCTCGGCGCGGTGCTGAAATTTATCGGAACGTTAACGGTTTGGGGAACTTTCTATGCTTTTGCTGCGGCATTTTCCGACCCGGCTGCTTCGTTTGTTCTGTATTACAAAAATATAGAAAAATATGCTCCAGCTGTTTTAGTTGCAGCCTGTGTGCGCTCTTTGATTGAGGTACCCGCTTGCTACTATGCCATACCTTATTTTCTCACTCGTTCCACACACATCAAAACGAATAGCCGGATGATGATAGAAAAATTTGGCGGAATATATCGGTTTATTGTTATGTTGATTGCGCTAAATGTCTGGTTAACGATCTTAGATGCCTTTATTCCCTGGCTGGTGGTTTATCCAACGGGTCTGTATAAATTAGCACGCTGGTAAGTTGTTTTAACAAATATCAAGATATTCTCCCCAATAAATCACCCATACCAACGTTGGGCATTATTAAAAAATCTTTAAGGAATCTATAACACTGCCCAAAATTCAGCTAAATAATTTTCCTTTTGTTTTCGAATAAGATGGTTGATCAAATTCATTGACTGCAGCTCGGTTACACGGCATTACCTGAATAATAGAGACTAATGGAGACCTAACCATGTATACCAGATATTCAATTGACAGGGGCTTGCGGCTTACCGGCGGTATTATTCTGGTCAGTTTACCATTTTTGGTCGGAGACTTTGGCTTCACCGCAAAGATTGCGGCATTTCTCGTTGGCTTATACGGAGTGATAACAGGCGGAATAAATTTTTGCCCCCTCGGCTACTTAATTCTCAAAGAAATGAGGAACAGACGAAAAAAACTGTCCTGCGATAACGCCATCAAGATAAATGAGTTGACGGAATTACAGTTTTTTCAAGGGATGAATGAAGATGAAATACGCAACGTGCTTTCCTATGCTGTGTTAAAAGAATATCCTAAAGATACAACAGTTATTGCAGAGGGCGAACCTATAAAAAAATTAGCAATAATTTTTTCAGGTCAATTCAAGATCGTTAAGTCGATTTCCGCAGAAAACCAAAAAACTATCACAACAATAGCTGACGGTGAAACATATGGGGAAATGTCATTTTTTGATAATAGACCCCCATGCGTGTCGGTTATGAGCATTGAAAACTCTAAAGTGCTGGAAATCGAAGAAGATGGTTTTAACGAGTTGATAAAAATGTATCCCCAGTTGGGCCTCAAAATATTTATTCAGCTAATGAATATTTCAAGCAAGCGTATCAGAGCGTTAAATGACCAGATTGCCTCACTTGGAACATGGGTTCTCAAGAGCCGGCAGCAATTACGGGTCAATGCCGCATGATACGTTATTGTGCGGCGCGCATGTTGTGCCTTTTCCTGAACCACTGTGTTTATATACACCATTCATCTATACATCTCCAGGCTCACCATACCTACGATATGCCTCGGCAATGAATGGCAATTCATCAATAACCTGCTGCATACATTGATAGGGGAAGCTGATAGTTAGTTCATCCTCTGACAGCCCTACATATTTTCTCCAGGCTACATCGCTGTAAGAAAAAGACGGTTTGTTTGTTACATATGGATACTGGATTAAAAACGGGCAGCCGCCGTTGCCACCGAAGCCCTGAATCGGTTCACCCATCACATAACAGTAGCAGCGGTTTATGATATCAGCAGCACCGGGAGTGGAGAACAAAAGAATCAGATCCGGCTGCGTTATGTCCCGCAAACGGCCAATTTGAACGGCGGTGTTTTTTTCTGATACTACCGGGATTCGTTTTGCCATTTCATTTTCATAGCAGAGTGCTGTTTCCACATTTTTGTATGACTTGCTAATAGAGTTATGCACTTCTATTAATTCCAGCTTCTGCTCGTCAGGTACAGGAGGAGCGACGCCAGTGGCGACAACTCCTCCGGTGCAGAAACAATGTTCAGGCCCGGTATGGAATGTTTCTGCGCCGGCAAGTATCTCGCCTATTTGTGTGCACAGACCAGGAAATGCATTTCCCTGGTATTTCATTATTGACCGGGGTTCTTCTTTCCACACTTTTATTCCTACCGGTTCTTTTTTAAGCTTTAAAATGCCGATGAGCTGTTCCGCCAAACGATTATTGTCCATCGCCGGGTTCCCCTTTTTTTACACATTCAGCATCAATATTTGTTACCGCCAAATTCTCTGCTTTGTATTGAAAACGTTCAAAGACGGTGAAAACTAATAGTAAAGTATTAAACCCACCGTTAATCCGTATAATACGAGGCACACCATCAAGGGCAGATCATTTAGTAAAACTTTCTCTGGGCTGCCGCCTTCGTTTTTTTGATGAATGAGATACAAATACCGGAAGATGCCGTAAAGTACAAATGGAATGGTGTATTTTAACCGGTCAGTTCCAAACTTCGTAATGGTTTCTTCTGAAACGGTGTAGAGTGTATAGGTGATAACCGTAGAGGCGGTGACAACCGATATCATTTGGTCAAGGAGATAGGGACTGTATTCAAAAAGAATTTTTCGATGATGGATGGCATCATCCTCGAGCAATATAAGTTCATGGCGTCGCTTGCTGAGCGCAAGAAAGAGCGAAAGAAGAATTGCGCAGAATAATAGCCACGTCGAAAAAGGCACTTCAATAACTTCGGCACCGGCCAGGGCGCGGAGCACAAATCCTGCAGCTATGGAAAAGACATCCAGAATAACAATATGTTTGAGTACGGTTGAGTAGGCTATTTGCAAGAGAAAATAAAACAGCGTTATAGTAATGAAGGCGAGGTTTGTTAGCACCAAGGCGCTCAATAGGGAAAGACCCAACAAAAAAATAGTTGCCACCACTGCAGTTGATGGGGCTAATGCTCCTGATGCAAGTGGACGCTTGCATTTAACAGGGTGGATTTTATCCTGCTCTAAGTCAAATAGATCATTTATTAAATAGACACACCCAGAGATAATACAGAAAATAACGAATGCAACTATGGTTTTAAAAAGATGGTATGGAGATAAGAATTTTTGGGAGAAAATAAGGGCAGCAAATAAAATGAGATTTTTTGTCCATTGCTTCGGCCTCATGCTGAAAAAAACGAGCCGGGCAATATCGCTGATGTATTTGTTATTCATTTAAATTGCTTACTGATGAAATTAAACAGGTGACGGATATGGAATAGACATTAATGAGCTACCATCCAGACGCCAGTAATGATGAAAGCAAAACCAGCAATCTGCACCAGCGTAATCGTTTCTTTTAAAAAAAGCCAGGACGCTATAATAACGATGACATAGCCCAGGCTGGTCATAATGGGATAGGCAATACTTAAGTTAAGCTTCGTAAGGACATAACAATAAGCAGCCAGGCCAAGGGCAAAACATATAATGCCACCAATCAGGATTGGGTTGAGCGACATATTGATGATAAAACCAACCAGGCTTGAGGACTGCTTTTCTTTTAACATCCCAACTTTCATCAAGATGTTGGCTATTGCGTTGAATGTTATCGCAAGAACAAGAATTACGTAACTCATTACATTCCTTTCGTAGTTAGCTCTATTCGCCATAAATCGGCAGTAACAGTAAATGGCATAGCATCTTAGACATCTCCCGATGCTTTTTTAATGCCCCGGTTACCGGTATGTTTCTTTTCATTATGAGGAGTATCAGGTACAAGGTTAACGGTTTAGAAATAGTTAATAGATTACACAGTTTTTGTCAATGAAATTGGGTTGACGTGAATAAAGAACATATTAACAACCTTTCTACAGGTTGCAAAAGTTTTGATACATGATAAACGTCCAAAAAGTTTGACAAGGCAATTGATAATCGGTATAAAAATCTCAGCAGATGCTATAAAAAATAAATTGCCATGATGCTCAGCGGTGTTCCTGAAGGGCATCACCGTAAGTCATTGAGTAGAAATATGAAAAAAAGAACAAGTTATAAGGATGCCGGCGTTGATATTGATGCCGGCAATCAGTTTGCGGGTATTCTAAAGAAGATCGTGCGGTCAACATTTCGTCCCGAAGTGCTATCAGAAGTTGGCGGTTTTGCTGGACTTTTTTCACTCAACACAGAAAAATATAAAAATCCGGTCCTGGTTTCTTCTACAGACGGCGTCGGCACAAAGCTTCGCATTGCTGCGATGCTGAATAAACATGATACGATAGGCATTGATCTTGTCGCAATGTGCGTTAACGACATTATCGTTCAGGGCGCAGAACCCCTCTTTATGCTTGATTATATTGCAACAGGAAAAATTCGTCAGGAGATTTTGCTGGAGGTAATAAATGGTATTATCAAAGGATGTTCAGAGTCAGGGTGCTCTCTTATCGGGGGTGAAACTGCCGAAATGCCCTCGTTTTATAAAGATGGTGAATATGATTTGGCAGGCTTTGTTGTCGGTGTGGTGAATCGTGAAGACATAATAGATGGGTCAACCATTACCGTGGGAGACAAACTGATTGGGATTGCTTCAAACGGATTGCACAGCAACGGGTATTCTCTTGTGCGAAAAATTTTCTTTGACCAGTTGCAAATGAACGTTGATGAATATGTGAAAGAGTTTAATAAAACACTGGGCGAAGAACTGATTACTCCTACGCGTATCTATGCAAAAACAATAGCCAATTTGCTGAGAGATTTCGACATTCATGGCATGGCACATATAACCGGTGGTGGTCTGCTGGATAATATTGACCGAATACTACCGCATGGCTGTGCGGCACATATTAAGAGAGGGAGTTGGGATGTTCACCCGGTTTTTTCTTATGTTCGGGAAAAAGGCGGCGTAACAGAAAACGAGATGTATAGAACATTTAATAACGGTATTGGAATGGTATTGGTTGTTGCGGATGGGGATGCTGATGATATTTTGTTGCGTCTTAAAGGTCTTAAGGAAAACGCATTTATTATTGGCGAAATTCTTGACTATCCGGGCGAAGACCATCGTGTTATCTTCATCTGATACCTTGATATATTTATGAATTTCTGGATGCTCAAACTTTGAACAATCTGCTCAAGGCGTTTTCTATATTAATGATGCCGCCTCTCAACCCCTATTTATCCATAGCTTTTCCACATGTGATGTGGAAAAGCTCATTTCATATCAATTGTCGGTTACTGTTCAGGCTGTTTGCGAGGAATAATAATCCAAAGAATAATATATGGTATTAAACCGGGCAGTCCGCCAGGTAAAAACAATATCAAAAATAAAAGTCTAAACCACCACGGATTTATACCAAAAAATTCACCCAGACCTCCGCATACCCCAAACAGTCCATTTTGCAGGCGCAATTGGTGTTTTTCAGTCATTTGTTACATCCATTCTGGGCAAGATGGATAAGCATTGAAAACGTTTAGTCAACGTCAAAAATTCGTAATCCCGATAATTGATTGCCCGGCTTTTACCTTATCACCACACCTTACCTGAATCTCAGTTGATAGCGGACAGAATAGTTCAGCGCGCGACCCAAATCGTATCATGCCTATGCGATCCCCCTGGTTGACTGTATCATTAACTATATTGTAAAAGACAATCCTCCGGGCAATTATGCCGGCAATCAGCTTCACCGCAATTCGCTGCGAGCCGCTTACGTTTTTTATCCCGATCAAAATACTTTCATTGTCCAGCGAAGCTTTTTCTTTAAATGCGGAGATAAATTTCCCGTGGTGATGGTAAACAAACTCAATAACGCCATCTACAGGGGCACGATTGATATGCACATCGAAGGGTGACATAAAAATACTAACCCGTTTGACCCTATCTTTGAGATAGAGCGGCTCATCGACTTCCCGTATATCGATAATTGTGCCATCTGCAGGAGCAAGGAGGGCATGATCGTTTATGTTTATAGAACGTTCAGGATCCCGGAAAAAATAAATAGTAAAAAGAAAACAAAGAAAGGTAATTATTGATAAGGTTCTATATACGAACAGCCAATATCCCTGGACAAAGACAGAAACCGCATATAAAAACACCGAGATAAACAGGAAACAGATGAGCAATGGGTAACTTTCACGGGAAATTATTGACGGCATAATGCACCAGCGCTATTTTCTTTTTCGTTTTCTGTCAAAAAGATGATCAACGGCTTCCTGTATCGTATCAACGCCAATTATTTTAACCTGATCCTTGCTGGTCACATTTTTTAGATTTTTATGAGGCATAATGCAGTTTGTAAACCCAAGTCGTCCTGCTTCCGTGAGGCGCACCGGAACATGGCTTATTGCCCTCACTTCGCCCGTTAACCCGACTTCGCCACACACAATTGTTTGTTTGGATACCGGCTGATCAAACTTACTGGAGGCGATGGCGATTACTATCCCTAAATCCACACCCGGCTCCGTGAGACGGAATCCTCCAGCTATATTAATAAAGATATCCTGATTATAAAGTGTTATACCAAGCTTTCGTTCTAAAACTGCAACCAGCACTGATGCTCTGTTATAGTCAACCCCTATGGCAGTGCGTCGAGGCATTGCAAGCGATGTTGGTGCCACCAATGCTTGCACCTCAACAAGAATGGGCCGTGTTCCTTCAAGGCTGGGAACGACTACTGAGCCGGGTGAATTTTCACGGCGCTCGGAAAGAAATAGCTCTGACGGACTTCGCACTTCACTCAGTCCAGATTCTCCCATTTCAAAAACACCTATTTCATTGGTGGATCCAAAGCGATTTTTTACGGCACGGAGAATGCGATATGAATGCCCGCGATCACCCTCAAAATAGAGCACGGTATCTACCATGTGTTCAAGCACACGCGGACCTGCAATAGCTCCTTCTTTTGTAACATGGCCGATAAAGATCGTGGCTGTTTCTAAAGCTTTTGACAGCAGAATTAATTTTCCTGAACTTTCCCGTATCTGGCTTACGCTTCCTGGTGCAGATTCAAGATCCGTGGTATACATAGTCTGAATCGAGTCAATCACCAGTATGGAGGGCTTAAGTTTCTTTACTTCGTGGATAATATGATCAATCTGCGTCTCGGCCAGAATAAACAGATTGGCAGACAAGTTGCCAAGACGTTGCGCACGCATGCGCGTCTGTCGAAGAGATTCTTCGCCAGACACATAAAGGACTTTCTCTCCCTTGTGAGCGAGGTGCATCAAAGCCTGCAGTGCAATCGTTGATTTCCCAATTCCCGGGTCACCGCCAATCAGGATCACTGCTCCCCTTACCAGCCCTCCGCCCAATACGCGGTCAAGCTCCCCTATATCTGTAGCAATACGGTCTTCCTGGTGCAGTTTTATTTCATTGATCGGTTGGGGTTGATTGACGCGAGAATCAGTAATACCTGATGTAAATGCCGCGCTTTTAGTTAAAGCAATATCTTCATAAAATGTATTCCACTGGGAACAGTCGGGGCATTTACCAAGCCATTTTGGCGACTGGTAACCACAAAAAGAACACGTATAAATATTTTTGGTTTTAGGCATGGGGTCAAATTATGAGGATGAACAGTACCATTCAGCAGTAAGTAAATTTATGGTACTGCATTTATTACGAAAAATCTAATGGAAATTAAGGGCGCTCTATAACAACCATGATACACGTGTTGGCTTTTTCGGCAACAAACATCCGGCAAACCCCTTTTTAAATAACGTATGCCTCCAATGATGGAAGAAAGGAGGAGAAACCATCAATTGGAGGCATAGAGAAAGGAGTTAATCTTTCTATAATAATTATGACATATCTTGATAGTTATGCAATGATAGCTAAAATAATTACGCTGCATATGACAAAAACTTTTCAAGTGAAGCTCGGTCTAAAAAGAATTAAGGGAGCTTTTTTAGAAAGCGGTCATTTGGCAAAAAAGAGGTCATTTACTCGTTCGATACCACCGGACTTTCCAAACAGCATAGTGTAAAGTTTTACTGCAGGATCGTGGTTAAGAACAGTCTGGTGATAGACTTCAACATCCTCTTGGGACATTTTATGTTCAACAGGCGAAACGGGTGTTGCAGTGTCAACAAGTTCAAGGAACACACCAAGATAATCGTTAAATAGTGAAAGCGCCTGGACCTCTTGTTCTGGTGGTATGGCGACATAACAGTGTGCTTTTGACATGATGTCATTTATCTTTCCCTGAAGCGTTAATGGTTTTTTAAGTAGGTCAGGATATCTGCGCTTAATATCTAACAAACGCGCTTCAATGTTAAGAGCATTCCAGCGTTCCTGTCTCACCGTTGGGTGAATGTCAACCAAAAACGCTCTTTTTGCTCCCATGAGGATAGTTTCTGATGAAAATATGGGGAGATAAAATTCAGGTCGTGGGCCGATGAAAATTGATCGGGTGCAGCGCGATGATCCGATGATGTTGGTCGTCAATACCATCACCCGCATAAGTTTATCTGATCCATAAACCGTACCATCAATTTTTATGAGGCCCAGGGCTCGCAAAGGTCTTTCGGGGAACGGATGCTTTAGTGGTATGCTGTTAAGAATATAGCGTTCAGAAATTTTTCGAATAAAATGTAGATGTATATCCTTTAGCTGATTAGCCATAAGAGGACCTCCCTGCGAAAAATATTTTTTTTATTAAAAAAGGTGGTTGCGATTAACCAGCAAAAAAGTAAGCAAAAAATACCTTAACATCATACTCATTTTCATATAAACTTTCATTCTGCAAAAAAAAATCTGGATATATTTGACCCGTTTCACTGCCAAAGCATCAAATGTTTTTACGGAAGATAAGTCGAGATTGTTTCCAAAATTAAGGGTCAACAAAAAAGTATCCCAGTATTGGTAATAGAAGCGAGAGCGTTTGTCCTATGAACAATAATCTTCTGGAACACTTTGTATATAAAACAAAATTTACCGCGGAATTTCCCGAAATTGCAACGAAATTTGCGTCGTTAACAGCGAGCATCATGCAAGATGGCATGATAACAGCAAGGGAAAAAGAACTTATAGCTTTGGGCATTGCTGTCGGGTTGCGTTGTCTGCCATGCATACATGCGCATGCGCGTTCGGCATTGAGTCTTGGAGCAACCCCGGCGGCAATTTTCGAAACAGGGTTAATTGCCATATGTATGGCTGGTGAACCGGGAAATTCATTCATTAACGAGCTTGGCCGTTTGCTTGATGAAATGACAAGCAGATAAACGGTATTGTGCAACATGGACCAAACAGACTAACGATAAAAAGGAGGTCAACATGAAACAACCGTGGCTATGGGGTTTTGCTGTTGTCGTTGCGTTATTTTGTACTGGCTGTGTATTGATATTTCAAAAATTGCTTGTTGGCAAATGGGAGGTTGACACGTATTACCGAAACGGTGAAGAACAGACTGAGCAATTCTATCTTTTATTTGGCGATTATGAAATAACCTTCCATCCTGACGGTGAATTTACTGAACAATATAAGGCTCTTAATGTCATACCAGTGACAAATGCCGGCACGTGGAACATTCGTTATGAAGGGCAACAGTGGCAACTGGAATTAACTGATGATGCATCAAAAAGGGTTTACGACATACAAAAACTAACCCAATCGGAATTGCATATTGTTCGGGTTCTTGGCGAGGGGGACGAAGAAAAGTTAATTTTGGAAAGGCCGCCACAACCGTAAGGCGTCAATAATAAACCGGTGGTAACAAAATTAATATCAGTATTGAGGATATTTACAGAACAATTGGCCCCAGGGGGACTCTGCAAACCACTTCCTGACTACTGGCATACCCTTAAAACGGTACCAGATTTTATCGTGATAAAACTCAGAACCAAAAATAAAAAGATTAACCACGGGGGTACGGAAGAAAATATTTTGTATATGCTTCAGAGGGGTGTCGTGCCATAACAGTCGGCCTACTCCTGTCGCCAAATTAACGCCGACTTCAAAATGCCAATTTTCCTGAGCTGCGTCAATATCGCCAACGATTTCAATTTCTGCAGGGTTGCCAATACCTAACCCATGTTCATGGGCAAGAGCAATGCAGGGCAACTCCTGCCAGTTAAATCCCATGAGCCTTGCAGCTACTGAATCAATAGCGACTTGATCGGCAGAGGCAAGGATTATACTTTTATCGTGGGGTATAACTGTTCGCGGGCCCGGTCCGGAACCTGCAGTTGTTCCATCCATAGTCGCAAACATACCGGTATGAATTTCCCTGCCAATTGCCAGGAGGTCAACAAGCGTTTCGTGGATCCAGGTATGGGTGTAGTGGCGGCGATAATTTAATAGTCCGCCAAATGCATTTTTCATTGCGCCGGTGTAGGTTGTATAAGAATGGGTTTTGATAGTTGGCATATGAACGATATTTTTGCCAACGAAATAGTCAGGGATGCGAATACCTTCGGGGAAGATTTTATGCAGGGCAAGGGTCTTAAATTGAGGACGATACTCGATCCAGCGCATATCCTCGGTTTTAAAGTTAAACAAAACCGGAATATTATGTTTTTTATAAATTGGTTTAAACTTTAAATCCTCTTCGCCTTTCTCAGGCATGGTAACGACGGTGTGATTATGAACTGCCACCAGATTATGGAAACCGTAATATTTTAACGCGCCAATAGTGCCTTCAAGCTGCCAGGGTGTTGTGTTTACGCCGGGAAAGATATTGTGCCAGGTGATATTGTCCTTCAAGATTGTCGTCGTTGAATCATTCAGCGCCTTGCGCATACCGGCAAGCTCGCAAAGCCGGCGGTAGTCATCCACAACAGTTTCAGGCCTGGTGCGCAATATAGCAACAGTAGCTTTTGCCATGTGTTTTCTCCTGATGCAATTGTTAGCAAACTGCCTGTGAAACCATATCATATTTTAACGGTGAAAAAAATATTTAAAAATAAGAAATGTCAAAGGCAACAATCATGAAACAGTTAATTCTCGCGTCTCAATCGTTGCGGCGAAATGAGTTATTAAGAGCCTTGGGAGTAAAATTTAGAATCGCGAAAAATTCATACAGAGAGCCGTTACACCGAAAAGGGTCCCCACGAGATCACGTTATGAAAAATGCACTGGAAAAAGCGCGCACCGCTGCAGAACGTTATAACAATGCTTTGATAATTGGTGCTGATACAGTGGTAGTCTTCAATAGAAAGGTATTAGAAAAGCCAAGAAATCTGAGGGAGGCTTCATTATTTTTAAACATGCTGCAGGGTCATACGCATATAGTTTATACCGGGCTCGCCCTTGTAGATACCAATAAAAGCAAAACATTGACGGATTACGAGAGAACCAAGGTGACTATGCGAGCTCTCAGTAAAAAAGAAATTAATGTATACCTCAAACTGATAAAACCACTTGATAAAGCAGGCGGCTATGCTATCCAAGGTGCTGGCTCAATAATCATAAAAAAAATCGAAGGATGTTACTATAATGTCGTGGGGTTCCCAATTGCTAAGCTCGAAGAAATGATGAAGGGTCTTGGTGTTTCGCTTTTTCAGTTTATGGAGCTTGGGAAGGGGTAGGTATTATTGGACTATTAAAAATACTTCTTGACTTTGTTTCTGGTTTATGACACTCTTATAACACTCCTAAAAGAGGATGTTATGAATACAAGCGACAAAGTAACCATAAAAATCCCCAGAACGTTATATAATAAACTTAAAGAACAAATTGGAGGGACCGGCTTTAATTCAGTAACGGACTTCATTGTTTATTTGTTGCGAGATATTGTCGCAAGCGGCAAATTGGACCAAGATATTTCTCTTACTAAAAAAGAAATTGCACTAATCAAAAAAAGGTTAAAAACACTGGGTTATTTATAAATTCAGGAGGTTGCCATGGTAGCTGCACGATATTTTTTGATAATGTTATTTGTGTTTTCTATCATTTTTCCCCATGCAACAGTATTGGCAGGTTCAAAAGAGATAACGTTAATTTTTGCCGCCTATACTGTTCCTAAGGAGGCGTATCAAAAGGAAATTATTCCATTATTTAAAAAATACTGGAAGGAAAAAACGGGGCAAACGGTTAAATTTGAAGAATCATACGAGGCTTCTGGCGCACAGTCGCGTGCTATTGCAGCAGGTCTTGAAGCGGATATCGCAGCTCTATCATTGGAAAAAGATATTCACCGGCTCAAAGATGCGGGACTTATTACCCATGATTGGAAAAATAACAGGTATAACGGGATGGTTACCAACTCTCTGGTCGTCATTGCCTTTAGACCGGGGAATCCCAAAAATATTAGGGATTGGGAAGACCTGACAAAAAACAATGTGGACGTAATATATCCCAGCCCTAAAACTTCAGGTGGCGCTATGTGGGCAGTAAATGCAATATATGGCGCTGGACTTAAAATGTCCGAGGTAAAAACGGGTATAAAGAATTCCGACACTGCGCGACAATTGTTAAAGTCAATTCAACGACGTGTTAAAGTTATGGATAAATCGGGACGGCTTTCAGTAACAACCTTTGAAAATGGTATTGGAGATGCACTGGTAACATATGAAGATGAGGTGCTGCTGCGGCAAAAGCAGGGAAAAGAATTTCCCTATGTGACACCAGAAGCCACTATTCTTATTGAAAATCCGATTGCTCTCATTGATAAAAATGTTGAAAAACACCAAACCAGGGAAATAGCAGAAGCATTTATTGATTTTGTGCATACGAAAGAGGCTCAGCGATTGTATGCACAATACGGTCTTCGTCCGGTACATGAAGAAGTAGCAAAAGAGTTCGCCGAGAAATATCCAGTCCCCAAATACTTATTTGATATAAAATACCTGGGAGGATGGGATCAGGTTGAAAATGATTTATATGGCAAAAATGGCATTTGGACAAAGATCATTGAAGAATTAGAACGCAGGTAATAATGAATGTATAATAATGAATGTAATGTCATTGCGGCCCCCCAAGTCTACCACTTCTGATTTAGTGTTACGCTCACTTGCGTTTAGTTATATAGGACTGCTAATTGTTCTGCCCATCATTGCTATTTTTGTTCGTTCGTTGGAAGGTGGCCTTTCTGGCCTATGGGCAGATATGATATTGCCCCCCGCCATTTATTCCTTAAAATTAACAATCGTAACTGCAAGTATCATGGTTTTGATAAATATTGTAACCGGTACTGCCACAGCCTGGGTGTTGGTTCGTTATCATTTTCCCGGTAAAGATTTAATGAATGCATTAATTGATTTGCCATTTGCCATGCCGACTGTTGTCACGGGGATAATGCTGGTTGCTGTTTATGGCCCGCGAAGTATGATCGGAGCATTTTTTAATCGGTATGGCGTTGAAATTATGTATAACAAGCCCGGAATTATATTGGCACTTCTTTTTGTGACGTTCCCGTTTGTTGTGCGGGCGGTTCAACCGGTGCTTATGGAAATGGATAGAGATATGGAAGAAGCCGCCAGAACATTGGGAGCAGGACCAAGTACAATTTTTATGCGTGTTGTCATACCCTCACTTTTATCTGCAATTCTTACGGGGGCAGCACTTTCTTTTAGCAGAGCGCTTGGAGAGTTTGGATCAATTATAATGGTCGCCGGAAATATTCCGTTTAAAACGCAGGTGGCGTCAGTGTATATTTACGGAGAAATTGAAAGCTATAACCCGGAGGGTGCACTGGGTCTTTCTGTCATCCTTTTGGTTATTTCCTTCTTCACGCTCCTTATTTTGAACGTGCTGCAATACTGGAGCCGGCGTCATGAAAAAAGGTAGTGTTGTAAAAAACCTCCTGATCATTATGGTGGTTTTATGGTTTCTGATGTTAATAATGGTGCCCGTTGTCGGATTAATTCGGGAGGCAGTTAACGGTGGAGCAACTCATCTCATAGCATCATTACTAACACCTCATGCCCGTCATGCTTTTTATTTGACATTATGGATAACGGTTGCCGCGGTCGCGATAAATGCTGTGTTTGGGACATTGCTGGCAATTGTTTTAGTTAAACACAAATTTAAAGGCAAACTATTCGTTGAAGGTTTGCTTGACTTGCCTTTTGCCGTTTCTCCCGTTGTTGCCGGTTTTATGTTTATAATACTTTTTGGTCCGCAGGGATTTATCGGCAACTGGTTTGAGAATCAGGGGATAAAAATTATCTATGCTGTGCCAGGGATGATTATTGCAACCCTGTTTGTTACGTTGCCGTTTGTCGCTCGGGAAGTGATGCCGGTGCTGCGAGAATCTGGTATTGAGCAAGAAGAGGCGGCTTATGTGCTGGGAGCGTCGCAGTGGCAGACATTCATGAAAGTTACCATACCATCCGTTAAGTGGGGAATTATTTACGGTATAACGCTGACAGTTGCACGCGCTATTGGCGAATTTGGCGCTGTCATTGTGGTGAGCGGAAATATTATCAACCGAACACAGACGCTGCCGCTGCATATCATGCAAGAATTTACTGATTATAATTACGGCGCTGCGTATTCTGCGGCATTATTACTGGCACTTTTTTCTTTTACCTTGCTGATAACGCTGCAAACTATTTATAAAAAACGCGAGCGGTCATAAAATGGGTATCCAAGTTCAAAATATCACGAAACATTTTGGATCCTTCTGTGCCGTTGATGACGTGAGTTTTGACGTGGCCGAAGGCGAACTTGTTGCATTGCTGGGGCCGAGCGGTTCAGGGAAAAGCACTATACTGCGCATCATTGCCGGTCTTGAAGTCCCGGATAGGGGGAGGGTTTATATTACCGGCAGGGAGGTTACGACATTATCGGCGCAGCAGAGAAAAGTGGGGTTTGTGTTTCAACATTATGCGCTTTTTAAGCACATGACGGTGGAGAAAAATATTGCTTTTGGACTTGAAATACAAAAACGTCCAAAGAAAGAAATTTCAAAAAAGGTAGCTGAACTTATAAATCTGGTTAAGCTGCAGGGTTACGAAAAACATTATCCGGCGCAATTATCTGGTGGACAACGCCAAAGAGTTGCTCTGGCCCGCACCCTTGCCACTGAACCGGCAGTCCTCCTTCTTGATGAACCCTTTGGCTCTCTTGATTTGAAAGTGAGGCAGAATCTGGCGGCGTGGTTGAAGGAATTGCATGACACGTTGCACATAACCAGTATCTTTGTTACCCACGATCAGGGTGAAGCCATAGAAATTTCAGATAAAATTGTGGTAATAAACCGCGGCAAGGTGGAACAAGTCGGAAGTGCGCATGAGATTTACGAATACCCTGAAAGCCGCTTTGTCGCAAGTTTTATCGGTCAGGTGAATGTAATAGATGCGTTTGTGCATCAGGGAAAAATCATGATAAAAAATACCGGTCTTACCATAGATGACCAGCGAACCCAAACACTGGACGGGAGTGAAATTGTTTTGCTGGTAAGGCCCGAGGATATCATTCTAAAACAATGTCCGACTAAAGATTCATTGGCCTGCAGAATTAACAAAATTCATTATCGTGGAAGTTTCTATGAATTGGATATAGATTTAGGGGTGTTTGCTATAAAAGCTATAGAGAATAAAAATAATTTTAGTATCGATGATTGGCGTGAGGGGCAGAATGTATCGGTGGAATTTAAGAAATATAAAATATTTGATGTCATTGGCAGTCACAAAACTGTGCGGGAGCAACTCCGGCAGCTCGGCTATATTGAATAAATTGAAGGAAACATCCGCACATACTATTGTTTATTTATAACACTTATTTTATGGAGGGAAAAAAGATGGCAATTGAATTTGAAAAGAATTATAAAACAATCAGTGTCAAAATATCAGATGGCTCTGTGGTTAAGGGTAAATTAAATTTGACTAATTACCCGCGTGTTTCTGATATGTTAAAAAATTCCACGGAAAAGTTTATTACCGTGGTGTCCGATGAACAAAATCCCGAAACAAAAAAAGTATATATAATAAATAAAGAATTTATGGTGTGGGCTGAAGTTGAAGGCTAATTTTTCGCAACAAGTCCAGTTCGTGGACCTAATCTATTTTTGAAAAAAGCTATGGAATTTATTGGTTCCACAACATAATTTACTGAGCTTTGCCTATAAAATAACAAAATACCGGTGCAGGCTTTAGATCAGATGGGTTGCCTATGGCATAATAACCTGTTCCCCATATTCTTCCAAAATAACTACTGCGACCTCTAAGATTTAAATATATTGACATTCCTGTTTCTTGAAATTCTCCTCGATATTGAAGTAAAAATTTATGGTTTGATTTTGCGACATACTGCCAGTCCCCTGCTCCTGTCCAATTTACTGCTTGAACAGTTTGATCGGCCCGCAAAATAATTTCTACCTTATCAGGTCCATACACTCTAAAATAAGGATGCAACTCGAGGACATACCGTCTATCCTCAATAATTTTTTCTGTTTCGAGTTGAGCAAATACAACGCCCGGTATGCATACCATTAGAATAAAAGTTAAAAGTAATTTTTTCATGTTCCTCTCCTCAATCTTATTCTTATCTTTGAAATTCTGCCTCATTTCTATGGATTTCATGGTAACATTATAAGAGATATTTACCCTGTTCAAAACGGTTTCTGATACGCAAATGAACGTTAGTATGGTTTTAGAAGAGTGTCAAGTTATTTGACATTCAGGACGTTCCCAAAAACGAGCGGTATGAACCAAGCATGTGGCATATGCGCACTGGAAAGTATAGGATTAAACTTTGGCACAAACAGAGGTAATCGCAGTGGGGTTTTTCTGCAACACCAAAACCTTAGCTCACTTCTGACACGGCAGCAATGCTTATGGTGTGACGAAAGAAAGCTTTATGATGCTTACACGTGACTGTAGGTTTTACTGCGGGGACGTCTCTATTGGATACGGCTGTTTATAGAGCCGTTATATGTGATCCGGAAAATGAAGGGGCAATTATAAGAGTGAAAGAGGCAAAAGAAGAGGAGTCAGGCTAATTGCTTACTGATGATATTTTATCTATGAGGATTGCCGCGACCTCGCCCCCAGCCGTAATGCCATCCTTTTCCGGGGAAATCAGATCCGACAGTGTGAGCTGGTCCTATCAACTCTAAGATCTCATCTTCAGAATAAGTTGTTAGTTCTGGTTTTTGATAGGGCTTTTTTATTTTAATTGGGGGTATTATTTTGTTCTTCAATTTGGTCATCTCCTTTTTTTATTTGACTGAATTATTGGATTCCTAACATGGTATTTAGAAATGTTGTCATTATCTTGAAAAAATATACGGTTCGTTGTGTTCTAAATCACAAAACGGCAATTTTTTGGCTGGGTTACTTGGAAATGGCAAAATTTTAGGGAAAGCTTATCTGGAATTGATGTAGTGCTTTGGCAGAAAAGGTTAGGAAAAAATAAAAATAAATTATAAATAGTTAGTTGCAGCTATAACTCATACAGATTATTAACCAAGTATGTTAAAGTGGAAGGCAAAATTACTGATACTTTATCACGTGATCGGTATTATGATAATTTTCCAATATCAGGAAGGTCATGCCGAGCAAATAGAAAGAACCTATTATCCAAACGGCAGTATAAGAACAGAATCCTTCTATGAGAACGGAGTTTTAAACGGTATATTTCGGCGATATTATGATGACGGCACCTTGCGGGAAGAAGCAAACTTTATTGATGGAAAGCCTGACGGAATTACCATAACATATTACAAAAATGGTGTTGTTCAGACCGTTATTGTTTATCAGGACGGAAATATGACGGAGTGCTGGCTTTTTAACATGATGGGCGGACTTATAACAAATTCCTGCCATTCATTAACATTACAATGGAAATATGGCTGTATTCCATATCCGGTGAGAAAAAATTAGTGAACATTTTAAACAGCCAAAAAAGAAAGGAGCGAACCGAAATCGGTTAACTCCTTCACATAGCTGGCGTCCCCAACGGGATTTGAACCCGTGTTGCCGGCGTGAAAGGCCGGTGTCCTAGACCTGGCTAGACGATGGGGACTTGTTGTTTACCTTAGGCGCAAGTATATAACATACAAACTATTTAAATACAAACGAAAACGTCTTGCCCTTCATATACTAAAAGGGAACCAATTTTATGACCTTAACTTGTAATAAGGTAAGATAAAGCTGCTATTGCCGCGGAGCAGGGTATGGTAAAAATCCATGCCCAAATAATCTTACCCGCTACACCCCAACGAACTGCGCTGATTCGTTTTAGAGCTCCAATACCCATTATAGATCCAGTAATAGTGTGAGTTGTACTGACCGGAATTCCCAGAAAAGTGGATAAGAAAAGCGTGATGGCGGCACCGCACTCTGCACAAAATCCATCGACCGGTCGAAGTTTAGTAATTTTCTGCCCCATGGTCTTCACAATTCTCCACCCGCCGAACACTGTTCCAAGAGCAATTGCTGCGTGACAAGAAAGCACAACCCATAACGGTACATAAAAGTGTTCCCCAAGTAAACCCGCACTAAATACAAGACCGGCAATTATTCCCATGGTTTTTTGCGCGTCATTACCTCCATGTCCTAAGCTATAGCAAGCTGCCGAAAAGAGTTGCCCCTTTCTAAATAAATGATCAACATTATAGGGTGTTTGATTGCGAAAAACCCAATAAATAAAAAAACCAAAAACAAGACCAATCATAAGCCCTAAAATTGGTGCTATAAACATGAAGGCAACCGTTTTAAAAATGCCTTTATATACCAGAGCTGGATAGCCTGCTTTCACGACCGCAGAACCTACCAGACCGCCCATGAGAGCATGTGATGAACTTGTGGGGAGACCCCAATACCAGGTGATAATGTTCCATAAACAGGCACCGGTGAGGGTTGCGAATATGATGTGATTATCCACAACAGTTATGTCAATTATTCCTTTGCCGATTGTGTTTGCGACATGAAGGCCAAAAAAGAGAAAGGCAATAAAATTAAAAAAAGCAGCCCATAAGACTGCCCAGCGCGGCGTTAATACCCGCGTCGAAACAATCGTAGCAATTGAGTTGGCTGCATCATGAAATCCATTAAGAAAATCAAATATGAGCGCCAGCAGAATCAGGAAAATAATGGCGATGTCCATAAAGTTATGCCTGTTTCACAATGATAGACTCGACAATATTTGCGACATCTTCACATTTATCAAGAACAATTTCAGCAACCTCAAAAATCTCTTTCCATTTTATTATTGAAACGGGATCTTTTTCATGGTCGAGTAATTTACCTATAGAGTTTTCTCTGAGCTGGTCGCCGACATTTTCCAATCGATTAATTTCAATACAATAATCGAGGATAGGGCGGGGGCGTTTGATATCCTTGAGGCCGTTTATGGCCTTTGCCAGTGCCCGTGTTGACTGTGATATAATATCTGCAAATTGCATGAGGTCTGTATTTGCAGTGGTGAGATGATATAGACGCATCCGCGTCGTAATAGCATGTATGAGATCCACAACATCATCCAACTCTGAGGTTAATGAATGAATATCTTCACGATCAAACGGCGTGATGAAAGAGCGATTAAGCGTATCAATAATTTCGTGTGTAATGATATCCCCTTCGTGTTCAATATCTCGCATTTTCTGTATGTTGTCGTCGTTGAAATCTCCCGTTTCACAAAGTTTTATAAAAAATCCTGCCGCTTCTACTGCCAGAGCAACTTGTTTATCAAATAACTCAAAGAAATTCTTACCTTTTGGCAATATTCCGAACACTGATAAGTCCTCCGATTATAACGAATAAATAAATTCAGTGAACAAAGACGTGTGCCAAATAGTAAATTTGTGTGCTGCGGACCAATCATTACTATAGGCACATTTTGCAATATGGGGATGGTAATGGTGGAGATGCGCCGTGACCTGGGAATTGCAGCTCTCAGAAATATTCATATTCAGTGCAACATTAGCTGGGTAAAATTATGATTAAAGATAGATTGAGTGCTTATCTACTATGATATTTTGAAATAATCAATATAAAATGCTCTCAAAATGTTTTTCCAATTTACCGCACAAACAGACATGCGGCATAACGGCACAGAAATAGCGTGAATTAATCGCGGGACCGCCTCATTTGCTCACATGGTTTTTTCGCGCCGAATTACAGTTCCGAAAGTTTCCAGCACCCGCCAGAGTATTAGAAGAAAAATTTCAGTAGTACCTGACCTTCGAGCTTTACCGGGATCTCAAACTCTCTCAACTTCCTGCCAACGGCGGGGTCGTCAGCGTTGAGTCAGGAACAAAGGAAACAACAATATTGGCGTGGTAGCATAAATTTATGCTAACTCAGATTTGTCCAAAAACGGAATTCAAGAAATAACTTATTGAAAAAGTCCTCCTAATGGGGAAAATAGTTTTTACCACAAAAC
>FWPV01003744.1_pt1 | contig 33864 bp, 27 predicted proteins | sample 2228371 | NCBI WGS metagenome assembly FWPV01 (sample SAMEA103939776, study PRJEB20133) | metagenome
GCCGTGGTCGCGGATTCTGGTGTACGCAACTCCCTTTCCCCCATAAATAGGGGCGAAATCCTTTAAATCGTCCAGGTCCTTGCGTGATAACCGATCGCCCTCACTCACTTTGAGTGCTTTGACAATGCCACCGTTGTCGATAGCCGATCTAAACACGCCGAACTGGGATCCTCGTAGGGCTTCTGTCACATCTGCCAATTCCATTCCAAATCTGACGTCAGGTTTGTCGAGTCCATATTTTTCCATCGCTACCCTGTACGTAATTCTCGGGAAGGGGAGCTTCAATGGAATAGCTAACAGATCTCTGAATATAATTTGAATCATCTTTTCGATGATGCCGAATAATTCTTCTTCCTCCAGGAACGAAGTTTCGATATCGAGCTGTGTAAATTCAGGTTGTCTGTCTGCCCTCAAGTCCTCATCACGGAAGCATCGAACGATCTGGTAATAGCGTTCGAAGCCTGCAACCATAAGGAGTTGCTTGAATATTTGAGGGGATTGTGGGAGTGCGTAAAAAGCCCCAGGATTTACTCGACTAGGCACAAGATAGTCTCTGGCCCCTTCTGGGGTACTAGTAGTCAAGAAGGGGGTTTCAATGTCCACGAAGCCTTCTTTGTTAAGATAATCTCGTATCAAAGAAAAGCACTTGTGTCGAAGAAGGAGGTTTTGTCGTGGCCCGGTAAGCCGCCTCAAATCAAGATAGCGGTAGCGATATCTCACAGCGTCCGTCGGGGCTTCCTCTTGGTCCACTGGGAACGGCGGAACATCAGACTTGTTGAGAATTTTCAGCTTATCTACAAAGACCTCCACAGTGCCAGTTGAAATTTCCGGATTTATTGATTCCTCGGGCCTTTGCATGACTACCCCACTGGCCGCCACAACCCACTCTGGCCTAAGAAAATGGGCTTTTTCGTGGCTTTCTCTAGAGTATTCTGGGTTGAATACCAGTTGGACAAAGCCGGATCGGTCCCTCAGATCTATGAAGATGACCCCCCCGTGGTCTCTTCTTCTGAGGACCCAACCAAAGAGATAGACTCGTCGGTCGATATCAGACTCCTTAATTTCAGCACACAGGTGGGAACGCTCCCACCCATTGAGGCGATCCAGTTTCACGAATGTTCTCCTTGTAGATAACTCACGAGTTCTTCCATTTTCACTGAGACCTGCTCTTTTGTTCGCATATTTCTGACCGTTGCTGCACCTTTCCTGAGCTCGTCTTCACCTATCATGACTACTAGTCTAGACCGCAACTTGTCGGCAAGCTTCATCTGGGCTTTTAGGCTCATGGGCGTATATCTCGTCTCCACACATAAGCCGCTCTTTCTCAAGGCATTGACTAGTTTTATCCCTGTTTTCCGTACCTTGTCTCCTAGTATGGCAACGTACACGTCGGCTTCATGTTCGAGAGAACAACACTCCTCAATCCCCAGTGTGACGCGTTCTATACCGATGGCAAATCCTATTCCAGAAACTTCATCGCCTCCAAGCTCCCTCAACAGCGAATCATATCGGCCACCCCCTCCGACTGCTTTCGACCTGCCCAATTGGTCGTGGATGATCTCAAAAGCTGTGCGCGTGTAATAATCAAGCCCTCTCACAAGTCTCGGCTCAACACGGTAGGGGATATCCAGAACATCCAAGATTTCTTGGACCTCGGCAAAGTGGTTCTGACAGGATGGATCGAGATAATCAATTATCAAAGGTGCTTCCCGAGAGATGTCTCGACATTGTTCCTGCTTACAGTCTAGTATACGCAACGGATTGAGATCATATCGACGCTGACAGTCAGGGCATAAGCGAAAAATATGAGGTTTGAGATACGAACGTAGCGCCTCGCGATACGTTGACCGACAGGCTCGACAGCCAACGGAATTTATTTCTATGACAATGGACTTTGCCCCAATTTCAGTCATGATGCTATGAGCAACGGAAATTATGTCTGCATCCGTAAAGGGTGAATCGTCGCCGAGAATCTCTGCGTTGATTTGGTAAAACTGCCTGTATCTTCCTTTGGAAGGTCGCTCTCTTCGAAACATCGGACCTATGGAAAACAACTTCAATACAGGGTCTTGCCTTAGTAATGAGTGTTCCACCACTGCCCGCAAGATACCTGCGGTAGCTTCTGGTCGCAGGCTGAGTGATTCCCCCGAGCGGTCTATAAAACTGTACATTTCCTTTTCAACGATATCGGTGACCTCACCTATTCCGCGTCGAAATAACTCCGTCTTTTCCATTATAGGGATAATGATCTCGCGGAAACCGAATCTTCTCAGATTGTCCCTGGCCTTTGCGATGATGTAAGCCCATTTTTCCGTCTCCGGAGGCAATACATCATGAAATCCTTTGATAAGCTGAATCATAAACTGTCTCTAGCTCTGAGGTTGAGAATTAAGCTGCACACAAAACTATGTATATTAAGTGGCCAAAAGGCATTACGTCAAGCATCGTCTATTTATAATAACCTGACCATTCGCAATCAGAAGCATCCGCTACTCAAACTCCCTGGCCGTTTACCTCATAATTTACTTGGCTTATTTGCCTTGGCGAATTATAACTAGTGACAACAGGCGAGCATTATTGACGCGTGTCCGGAGTGGTCCAAAAATATTGTGCGACTCCGGATACGCGCGTGTGGACTTTATCTTACATCTAACCCCGCGGGGCTAAACAACTCACTGGATTCTTATAAGGGCTTTTTTTCCTATGTCTGTTCTGTAGTGAACATCTTCCCAGGTAATTTTGCCCACAGCTCTATACGCAAGATCCACGGCGTTGGCAATACCGACGCCACGAGCCGTGACCCCCAGAACCCTACCCCCTGCGGTTACATAACGCCCCTGATTCATGGCTGTTCCTGCGTGGAACACCTTTACCCCTTCCATGGCCTCTGCATTTTCAATCCCTGATATAGGTTTTCCATTTTCATAAGAACCTGGATAGCCCTTCGAGGCCATAACCACGCACACTGCAGCTTGGGGGAGCCAAGCTATAGACTGGTCTGCTAGTCTCCCTTCAAGTGTCGCTAGCATAAGATCCACCAGGTCTGTGTCCATGCGATAAAGCAAAGGTTGCGCCTCGGGATCCCCCATCCTCACGTTAAATTCCAGGACCTTGGCTTCCCCGTTTTTTATGATTAATCCCGCGTAAAGAAAACCGAGGTAAGGAAACCCCTCTTGTTCCATCGCGCGCACAGTGCGTGTCATGATATGATTCAAAACGTCCTCGTAAACCTGTGTGTTGACCACTGGAGCTGGGGAGTATGCGCCCATACCTCCCGTATTTGGGCCATTATCTCCATCGAATACAGGTTTGTGGTCCTGAGAACTGGCAAGAGGAAGGACGGTAAGACCATCAGTGATGGCAATGAAAGACGCTTCTTCACCTGATAGATACTCTTCTATGACAACTTTATCTCCTGCGGAACCAAAAATCCTTTCTGTCATTATGGAATGGACTGCATTCGCTGCTGATTGACGATCTTTGCAGACGAACACACCTTTTCCTGCGGCCAGTCCATCTGCTTTTACCACCACTGGACCGTCTCCGGACAGTACGAATCTTTCTGCGTCCTGCGCATCGTCAAATACTTCAAATGCAGGACCAGGGACTCGATATTTCTTCAATAGAGCTCTGGCAAAAGCTTTACTTCCCTCAAGTTGTGCGGCCTTTTGGGAGGGGCCGAAGACACGTATTCCAGAGGCACGTAGTTTATCGGCAATCCCCATGACCAAAGGGGTTTCCGGGCCTATTACTACCAAGTCCACGCTCTCGGACATAGCCAGTTTCACGATGCCGTCTATATCGTTTGCTCGCACGTTAGCCAGCCTGCACTTCGGCTCTTGGGCTATGCCAACATTACCAGGAGCCACCACTATTTCTTTTACAAGTTTTGATTGTTGCATTTTCCAGGCAAGGGCGTGTTCACGGCCCCCGGACCCCACTAAAAGAATTTTCATTGCCAGGCCTCCACGATTATTTGTCTCTCCAGATACCTTTCTTCTCGCGTTTCGCCTCTTGTTCCAATTCTATGTATGGCCTTACATCAAAGCCTTGTTCTTCTCTATCTATTTCAGCCAACCCCAACCTCACAACCCTGGCGTTTATGTCTTCGCCTGAAAGATACAGCAACCCTTCTCGTGTGCCGCTTTTGTCCTGTCTCAATACCCTAATCCTGACCCATTGGGATTCTAGTGTCTTCGTGAGAAACTCTTTCATCTGCGCCTCACGATCCTGTGGAAACTTCAAACCGGCTATTTTGAATTCTATAACTTGGCCTTCACTCTTTAGACTGAGATCCGTTGGACCTAGAATTTTCGTAACGCGCCAAAGATTTTCCCCCCCCTCCGTAGGGGGACGACTTGCAAAGTAGAGGTAGAGGACAACGATAAGCAGAAGGCCTGCCACTGTTACCCATATTCTCCATTCCTTTTCTATCTTAACCTTTGGCATAAATGTTTCGCTCCTCCCATAAATTACGTGGCGTTCTCCGCGTTAATTAGTTCTTTAGAAGATGTAGCATTGGCACCTCACAGCGCGTGTGCGCAGTATTAGCCATGAGGCGCCGGCAGATGGCAAAACTGCGGCTCCGTCCTTGCAGGTCAGTCTAAGTTCCAGGGAAGGCGAGCTGGAAATCCCTAGTTCTCCTGAGAAAGATCCTTTTCCAAGGAAGAGGATTCCTGGTCGAAAACTTCATCTGCCTTGGCCTGGTCAGGACCAATGTACCTGTGATGCAATCTGCTGTCTTCCGCTTGGCGCACTATGACTGCATAGTCGTCGGAGTCCAGACGCACGAGCCGCACGAAGGCGCCACGATTTCCAGCAGTCTGTTTGACTATTTGGAACATATAAATAATATAGCACAGGTCGGCGTCAAAAAAATGCAAAAACGAGCTTCTCGTTAAACCCTTTTATGACGGAATATATTGCGTTATACTTGGACAACGGGGACTGTGGTCAGTCTACGGCTAAGGAAATTGTAAATGGATCGGGAAATCATCATAGAGACCAAAGACCTTACAAAGGACTACCTTGACGGGGGCAATGTGATCCGCGCTCTAAAGAAAGCGGATTTAAAGGTAGCCAAGGGGGAGATGGTGGCAATAATGGGGCCATCGGGTTCAGGAAAATCAACCCTACTATACGTTTTGGGACTTCTCCATCCACCGACATCAGGCGTATACCTTTTTAAGGGCAAAAACATTCTCTCGTACACCAGAGAACAACAGGCTATTTTTCGTAATCGTGAGCTGGGTTTTGTGTTCCAAAGCTGTGACCTGCTCCCCAATTCCACAGTATTTGAAAATTTGGAACTCCCCCTGATATACGCCGAAGCGGATCGTCGTCAACGTAGACAGAAAATCCTTCAAGCTCTGGACCTCGTTGGACTGTCTCATAGGGTGGACCACTGGTCGAATCGCCTTTCCGGGGGCGAACGCCAGCGCGCTGCCATTGCAAGGGCCTTGGTTAATAATCCGTCTTTGATTTTAGGCGATGAGCCCACAGGCCAACTGGATCAGAAGAATACTGAGATAATAGTGCAGCAGTTGCGAGATTTGTCACGCCAGGGCTTCACCGTGATCTTGGTCACCCACGAGGATGAGATTGGAGCTGCATGTGATCGCGTGATAAGGATACGCGATGGAGTTGTCTTAAACGACGAAGATGAAGAGATTTATCACGCTCCTCCCTCACATGGAGAAGGAAGAGTGGCGCAGCTGTAGCCGCTCTGGATACTAAAAACGGATTGCAGACATAGTTTGGTATGTCCTTTATGTGACACCTCTTGACAATAGCCTGTCTAGTGTGTAGATATGACAACTAGGAGATGACGCAATGATTCACCGCAGCAGCAATCGTTCCTTTTATTTTTATTTTAAGGAGTTGGGCGGATTGCTGCGCTGAGCGTATAGGTTCATAAACCCGACGACGAGGCGGAGCAAAAACTCCGCCTTTTTCGTTTTTATGACAATAAAATTCAAAAAAAGGATTCTTGGCTTATGATTGGTGCCCAATCCCGCAAAAATACAAACCTCAGCGTCAACACCAGGCTAAGTTTGAACGAACGCCTGGCCATCATAGGACTCATAAACTCGGAGGCTCGCAGTGCTCATTCCCCGGCTCCAGCGGTAGCTGACTTGTTTGACAACCTCTGGGATTTGGTTGATCAGACTGTTTCAGGGGCGAGGGTTGACCACATAAAAGCAGACGGTCGGAGTAATGGATTCAAGTTATTGGAGATCAATTCTTCGGAGGGTGAGAGTCTCGGCCGCCTAAACATGCTATATCTCAAGAAGCCGTTGCCCTGCTACTATCTTGTCTATGTAGAAGTGTCCAAACCTTTTCGCAACAAGGGTTTGGGCACACTTGTTTTGGAGAGATTCAAAGGGTTTCTACAAGAGAAAGGTGCTCTGGGAGTTCTCGACAACATTATACCGAGAGATGATCCGACTTTCGAAATTTATACGAAGCTCGACTGGAAACCGCTGGATATGATTGTACCCGGACTCAAAAGTGAGTCAGATAACGAACGGTACATGGTGTTTTTGCCGACGTCATTGAATGTGAGAGATCTGGAGACGTCACTACAGAAACTTATTCACCACCTAAGGCGAAAGCGGCCTGCCATAGACATGCGGGACAACGAGCTAATGGTGCGGAGGACAATAGACGAGTTCAAGGAACTGTATCAAGCCTTGCGGGTCTTTTTCCATGACAGTCTGCACTCCAATGACCATGACCCTATTATGAGATATATGTTTACGCGTTACGTGACTAAACTTTTAGGGTTTAGCCGGCGGATTCGCAGACTGATAGGCTACACTGGCGGTGAATCTTTAAGCCAAATAGTCCTGGATAAGCGCGTCCGGGAGCTGCCTGTCCAGTCTTATGCACCCAAGGCTTTGAGTCAAGACCCGACTTTTTTCTCAGGCGATAAAGAGGTTTGGCTTTCTCTGCCAGAAACACTCAAAAACGATCCGGCTCGGTATATTGAGGCCTTGCCCAATTACCAGAGGCCTAGCCTTGTATCATGGCTGAATAACACAAACCGATCGTCTCGTCAGGCCTTTACCATCGGAGACATCCTTGAGCTTGGATTCGACCCTACGAGACTCAAAGAATTCTCTTGGAATGGCAAAGAATTTATCTTCGAGCGTGTTCAGGCCAAGATGCTCCCAATTGTGGAAAAGAGACGACAATTTATGGAGAGGCTTGACAAAGAAACGCACGGTCTTGTCATAGGTAACATCAGGGTACAAACAAATCCTCCCCTGCTAATTATACGTGATCGTGGGAACGCATATGTATTGAGGAGAAAACTGGCAGGAATCCATTGGGAAGAGGCCAAAGAACAGCTTAGGACTGACCCCTCTTTGAAAGAACTCAATGACATGCTTTCAGTGGACATGGTCATAACCAAAGGTATAAACGCGGTAGCTGACTGGACCAATTCTCGTGTTAACCAAGATGAAGAAAATGTTATGGACCCTTCAAATTATTTCGTATCATGGGATCTAGTTGGCAATAGGCCAGTGTTAAACGTTGACCCTTGGGGAGTGGCGTCAGTCCAAAAAATATGGATTGCCTAGCCCAATAAAAAAAGCCCGACCGGCGAGTCGGACTTTGGAGGGTATGTATGATTCCCGGTCGGGCAATACAATCGGGGGAAAGGGGCCTTGTCCGGCTTGAGAAACTCTTAGAAGAGAAATCCTATCTTGACAAAGGCTCCGTCCATAGATGTATTCAAGGTCTCCAAACTACGCTCGGTCTTGAGCGTCATGTAGTGGTAACCGCCTTTGACGAATCCAAAGCGACCTGTCTTTATTGGGATAAGGTAGGTCAGCCCTGCTTCTGCCTCGTATCCCAGTGTGTCGTCCAAAAAGGCGATACCTGCCTTGCAATCCAACGACAGGGTGTTTCCGCGATAGTTGCGGAGCCCTTTGCTAAATTCTAGTCCTAGGACGGCCAAGTTCTTGCTGTCATTCCAAATCACAGGAGCTGTAGCGGTATTTCCTGTGCCCGCGCCTCCGACAACCAACTTATCCTCTATATGAAGCCAGTCTGCATAAAAGCTTGTGAGGCTATTAGTGGTATAACTGAGATTATATAGGATCCCCGCTCGGTGTTGGAAACGCTCCCACTTTGACCGCACAAGCGCTCCGGACGAGAAGTTCTGTCCCCCAAAGGAGAATGCAGTTCGAGCGTTGCCAGAGGATTCTATGGTCATGGGTGTGAACGAATACCTCAGCCCAACCTGGGGTCTAAATTGGTATAGAGCCTCTAGAGACCATATCACGTGTCCTCTGCGCTTAAATCCGAGGTGATCTTCGAGATCAACTAGACCATGGGCAGGTGTGGCGGCTACGAGGTCTTTACGGGCATCGCCCCTGAGGCGGGCGAAGAAGACCTTCGGCCCTATAAGAAACTGTCCTTTTGCTGGAATAGGGACGACACACTCTGGTCCCCAAGTTATTGGATTGTACCTGGATAGCCCCTCAAACCCTGAGATGACTCCGGAGAAAGGTTTTACCTTCGTGGTCGTTGCTGTGGCCGGAACCGGGCTGGGCGATGGAGGCTTGACTTTGGCAATGCCTTTGTGGGTTGCGGTGTAATCTATGCCGGCACCGACTGCTGCATCAATCTGAGGAGAAGCCGACTCGGCATAGGCCATAGCTGCGATGGTCACAGCTAGAACAAACAACATAAAAAGAGTGATAGTGGATCTTCTTAACATAACACCCTCCCTCAGGGTTCTGATGTCTTGCAAGAGGGAGCATAAACGAAATTGAAAAAAAGTCAACCAAAATTATCTATAAAAATAGCCATACTATCTTAAAAAGCTAGAAATTAATTTAGAAAATGTCTTCAGCCTTGTCTTCATATAGCCAAAAATAGGGAATAAATAAGCGCGCTACGCGTAGTGTCTGTCTGTTACTTTACATTCTAGCTGTAACTATTGTATATCACTTATTTATTATGCCCCCCCTAATACACACTAACCATTCCTGCGACAGCTTTCTCTACCCTGTTACCATCTCTTCGCACGCACACCTCACCCAACGAACACATACGCCTCTCCAAAAATAATTCCTCTCACTTCCCCAAAATCTGCCACTATGCAGGACTAACGGTTCTCGAAATAAGTAGCGAATTACAGGTCTGTTAAGGCTGTCATCCCCACGGAACTGGGGATCCAGGAATATGGATTCCTGGCAGGTGGTGTTTGACATTAATCAATGTTTGTCATCCCGAGTAGGTCAAGACCGGCGTGATGATCTCGGTTTTCAGCAAATAGGAATTGGACTGACAAGTCTCGGCATGTCTGCTCAAGAAGGGCCCCATTAGGACACAAATATATAGAACCGGCATAATTTCGGGAATAGCAACCAATGCATATTGCCCAACCTAAATGTTTGCTTTTTGCCTTCAGGAAGACCTAGCACATTTGATCAAGAAGCAAACGAACTACAAATTCAGATGGTTGAGCTATGTCCCCTATACTACTGTTGACGGCCTTGGAGTCGAGATTAGGCTCTAAGCCGCCTTTGCTTTAATCTTTTCGTTCCTTTTATTCATGCGACCCAGCTTAATGGCTCCTGTTGGGCAGGCGTCTGAGCAGTCTCCACAATTCACGCAATTCACTTCAGCCGGTCGTGTTTCAGCGGTACAGGCCCTCTTGCAAGCATCACAGTCGTTGCAGGCTGACGTTTTCAAATACTTCACCAGGGAAATTTTATTCAGTATTTCTAGGAGGCCTCCCGTGGGGCACAAATAACGACACCAGAAGTGGGGAATTACGAGTGCTAGCAAGAATCCGCCGATAATGAATCCTGTTCTCCACAGCCAAAATTCGTTGGCGTGTTCGAAAGTGAGGCTAACCGACCGAAAAAAATCTCCTGTTCTTATAGGTATGGCCCACCTTGGGTTATTGATTACGAAGACAAAAAATAGGCAGACGATTGTTACTATGTGCTTTGAGAATACTTCGACGAAATTTTTGGTTTTATTCCTAAACAATGCCAACTTGCTCATCAGCTCCGAGACGAGGCCACCAGGGCATCCCCACCCGCATAATAACCGCCCAGCACACAATCCTGAAACAAGCAGTGCGATCCACACTGGTATCCACAAGTCCCTTCCAGGGCATTGCAATACTGGACAGTTTCCGCAGTTGACGTAAGGCACTGCAAAAGGGCAACGAAAAATACCATAGAACGAAAATTCCCCGAGAAAGAAGAGGAAAAATACTTGGGAGAATCTCCTCTTCCAATTTGCGGTAAGATTCTCAAGCATCTTTTACCCCATATTTTTGTATCAGACGTTCACCTTCAGCTGATGCGGCAGGAATAAAACCTGCAGCCTCGAAAAACGATTGGCCTTTATCCGAGGTTATGAATTTTACAAAGTCCTCGGCTAGATCTCTGTTATGAGCAAACTTCATAACTCCAATAACGAAGGTTACCGGCCGAGGTGGGATAAATTCTTCAGGAATCTCAACTACATCCATTTTGCCAGCAAAATCTGCTTTCTTAGTCAAACGCAACTCTATTACAGCCCCATCTCCTTTGCCGCTGATTATGTCTGGAACAATACTTTGGACGCAGTCACCAACCACAACTGCATTTTTTTGAGCCTGATCCAACACCCCTGCTTTCTTGAGAATTAGGCTTGAAGCCTCTCCTCCCGGAGGCGAGGCGTTCGGCGACAAAATTGTCCTCACCCCTGGTTTGCCCATGTCTTTTATGCTCATGATCTTCCCAGGATTTCCCTTGGGAGTTGCTACCACGTACTTGGTGAAGCACAAGGGTGCGAAGTGTATCATTTTCCCCTGGGCTTTCAATTTTTTGGCAAGCTCTAGAACTCTCGGGGCAAATACCTCGGTTTCGGCACTACCGAGGAGAGACTTTCCCAAAGCCGCAGCAAAGGCACCCGTATAATCTATCCTACAACCGGTAATCCTCTCATACTCTTTGTTCGCAGGAACAAAAGCCTCTGCAAGTCCTCCGCATGACCAGACCTGCAGCGAATCATCTTTGAATTTGGAGGCAGATACTTCTGAGCGTAAAAACAGACTTCCGGCTAGCCCTAGGGACGAAGCCTTCAAGAACCTACGGCGGTCTATTTTTATTTCCTGATCGCGCATACAAACCTTTCCTTTCCGGGAATGCCTTCCGCATCAGCCCGACATTGTTTACATTGGTGAAAAACAGGCAAAATTCGTTCACATTCGGCGCGAATTCGCGCCATGAAATGCACACTTGGTTTTGACATGTTTCTAAATCTGCCCCTCGGAATCAGCGGCATGGGATTAAAAACATGAACTCCTTCTCCTGCTACAGAGCGCGCTACATCCATAATGTGGTCTCCGTTTGTGTTCGGTATGACTACACAATTAACCTTCACAAACATGCCCGCATCAATTGCCAACCTGAGTCCCTTGAATTGACTCTCAATAATAATCTCCGCTGCCCGAAGTCCCCCATACGTTTGCCCATTTTTTCTGATCATAGGCTGAATTTTTGACACTATGGATGGAGTTACACCGTTAATTGTAACGGTCAGAAACCTGATACGAAGTTCGTAGAGTTCGTCAAATTTGTCCGGCAATTCTATCCCGTTTGTGCACACACAAAGAGTAGCTAACGGGAACTCATCCCTTATGAGCCTAAATGTTTCAAAGGTTTGTTCGTTTGCCAGGGGTTCGCCGGGTCCAGCAATGCCAACCACCGACCTAGTCCCCCAAATATTCAGAAATTCACGTGTCTTGTTAACCGCCTGCGTCGGCGTCATGACACAAGTCGAATGCCCCGGTCCATGGACACGGAGCTCTTCGTGCGATATTCTTCTCTCACAATACTGACATTGAGTATTGCAGGAAGGTGCCACCGGTAAGTGGATCCTAGCAATTTGGTTATGCGCCTCTTCATTCATGCAAGGGTGATATAAAATAGTCATGTAAACACTATACATAGGATATACCTATAAGTCAAGTAGGCTGTCCCTATCGTTGTAAAAGGCCAGCACACCAGTAAACGCCAATTATAACAAGGTGTTGTACGCTTTGTCCTGAATCCGAATCTAACGGATAACTGTCCAATTTTTTTTGCGGACGCCCCCAAGGGCAAGAATGGTGGAGGTTCTGGCTCCAACGGTTTTTTAGAGTCCGCTAAACTGATTCACCAGGCAATTTTCACGAATGAGCCGGGGGGGTGAGTAGCACAGCTTTTTTACTGTTATACCTGTTTTCTAAATTTTGGTCGAAATGGATTATTTCTCTGGTGTGATTTGCCTTGATTGGTCTGTTCATATTCAATAGAGCTAGGCTGAGATGCCGAGGTGGGTTTCATCTGCTACCGATTACAGGCACTTATTGATGTCGTTTCCAAATTGATCAGGGATCGGTCTTCTTGGATTCCCACTTTCGTGGGAATGGCATACCAAAACATGTTAGCGATGCGCTTTTAATCGCAAGTATAGCTATTAACACACTCGTAACTCCCGTTTAAGTGCTAGCATCGCTTTAGGTCTTTCAGTAAAGGCTACAAAATATCTAAATATATTTCACTCTACATGCGTTGCGGCGGGTCTGGACCTTCAGCATTGGACCGACGGCTCGCTATCTTGATTACGCGAATTCCACGCCACCTAAAAACTGTATCAAAGTTTGTCTCGTTCATGAGAGCAAAATGGTTTCTGGTCCCCAAGCGCTCCCGAATGTATTGGCCGAATGGTTCAAAGTAAAGCGACAACTCTTTTTGCCTGAAATGGGCCGGAAAATCCTCATCTCGAACGATGATATAATTGATCCCATAACGAGCGGCAAAGTCTTGTATTTGCTCAGGGCTTTCGCTGTAATATGCATCGAATAATTCGAACAGCCTCTTTTTTATTTCAGCCCAATAAGTCTTTCGATATGGATGTGATAGTTCATAGGTTACCAAGGCCTTGCGACGAGCAAAGGTTTGGATGTTGTCCATGAATTGAGGATGACCCGCTAGAAGGGCATCTTTGGGTAGAGTCTCCACAAAGCTATAGATTGGTTTGTATTCTGAATAGTCATAAATCGAGACATTGTAATTTCTTACCCCCCCTAAGAGCGCGACGATTAGCAAGACAACAGGCGAGGCCAACCTGGCCATTCCAAATACGCGCAATGCTTTGGAAAGGGCCACACCTAAAAGAACAGCGTAAAAAATGGTGAACGAGAACTCGATATATCGGTTGGGAATGAAGAGGCGTAGCAGAAAATGATACGATATTGCGTATAGTATGACGGACGCCGGAAGAAGATAGGCAAACACTCTGAAGCCGGCTAGATTCATGTTTTTGCCTTGCCGTAAGAAAACGATAGCAATTGACACGGCCACAGCGCTGAGGCATAACCAAAAAAGAATCGGCAAATCTTGGCTGAATGGGAAAAAATATGTCCACGGTAAAATCAGTTCCCAAAATATGGATCGAGGGGGCAGATCTTCTGTTCTCCCAAATTCTGAATATTCCGGTTTTCCCTCCATGTCTTTCCAAGTAACTATCTCACCGAATTCGGCTGATTGAATCAATAGATATTTGATAAGAATAAGTGCTATGCCAACCATCACTGGGAGGTTCGTTACAACAATTCTTGCGAATTTTGGCCACAACCCACTAACAAACCGTCTATTCCGTAACAGTGGCATCAATTGTTGGTGCAAGACATATAGCCCATGAGTCGCTAAGCACAGGGTGAATACATACGGGTTAAAAAAGGACTGAATGAGAATAATGAAGGAAGCGACTACGGTCTTTTTAGTGGACAAAAAATATAGATATGCTGAAAGCAGTGGGTACACAAACCCCTGGGATAGGCCGCCAGAGATTTTCGTCATGAATCCCGGGAAGAAGAAGCAAACGCAGACTACAGTAACCGCTGTAAAACCATCCCCAAAGCCCTTGGCGAGCCCATATAGAAAACCCATGGCGGCAAGGTAGAGTATGAAGGCAACTACCTTAGTAAACTGAACGGGTGAAGCCAGGAAAGACCCCAGATAGTAAACAGCCTGCACTCCCCATGGAACATAATCTTTGGCGTATCTACTCAAGATGTCGTCTTGGAATAGTTCCGGATCTATCCAGCGCTGCATCCAATAGACTTGCTGGCGCACATCGTCCATGATGCAATATTGATTTGTCAAAGCATTCCACTGGGAGAGTATGTAAACAACAGCCGCAGCCATGAGGACATAAGCGGTACGGCTGGTGATAACCCAATAACGTCCTCCACATGGTATTCTCAAGAGGACACGTTCAGCCGAAAGGAGAGTATCGCCAGCCACGTCAGCCATGATTTTACTATTTTATCTCGGTGTAGTAGTCATGCTTTGGAACCGCCTCTGGTGTTCGAAAAATATTGAAGTGCGCTAAATTCCAGACTTCGAGGCGATAGCGTAGGGCTGTCCACAACACACCTAGCCCATAAATCACAGACCTTTGGAAATTTATGGATGAGGCTTCCGGGAAATAGCGAGTCGGACATGAAATTTCACCTATGGTGAAACCGAAATAGAGTGCTTGAGCCAGCATTTCGTTGTCGAACACAAAATCGTCAGAATTTTCTTGAAATGGTAATGATTCCAATAGGCGACGCGAGAAGGCTCTATAGCCTGTGTGAAATTCAGACAACTTGGACCCAAGAAAGATGTTTTCGATCAAGGTCAGTACGCGGTTAGATATGTATTTGTAAAGTGGCATGCCGCTTCTCCTGGCTTTCCCGCCAAGGATGCGAGATCCTAAGACTAGATCATATTCACCAGATGTAATCATGGCTGCCATTGCAGTCACCAGGCGGGGAGAATACTGGTAATCAGGATGCAACATTACTATGACGTCCGCGTTTGATTTAAGCGCCTCGGTGTAACATGTTTTCTGATTTCTACCGTATCCGTAGTTTCGGTCGTGGAGAAAAGACCTTATGCCAAGCTCTTTGGCAATGTGCACTGTCTCGTCTGAGCTAAAATCATCGACCAGCAATATCTCATCGACAACCTGCTTATCGATTTCTGAAACAGTCTTCTTCAGCGTCCTCGCTGCATTGTATGCAGGTAATACAACAATGATCTTTTTTCCGTTTAACATTTCTTTACCGTATAGGAAGGATTCTCAAACAGCAGGATTTCAAAAGTGAGCACTATTTTATCCACAATAAGCCCAAGATGTTTTTATAACTTCTGCCTTTTTGATCTCCCGTTCCTGACGCTAATCATTTCTGCTACTACAGACACAGCTATCTCCTGGGGGGTTTCCCCACCTATGTCCACCCCTATTGGGGCAAACACCCTTTCTAAATCGGCTTGGGTATAGCCTTCTTTGAGCAGGCCATCAAATATCAATTTCGTCTTTCGCCTGGACCCTATCATGCCGATGTAGCGTGCTGGTGTCCGTAAAGCCTGGGCGAGCACTGTGCGGTCATGTGTATGTCCTCTCGTCATGATGACGACGTAACCATGGTTATCTACTTCCACGTCGGCAAGAGCATTCCGAAAAGAATCTAGTATTTTGATCTCATCGGCTTCAGGACATCTTTTGGGATTGGCAAACTCCTCCCTATCATCTAAAAGCACTACGCGAAAATCTGCGAATGAAGCTAATTGAGCCACACATACCCCAACGTGCCCTGCCCCAAAAATATAGGCGGTGCATTGGGGTCGGAGCCATTCTAGATAGATTATGCTTTCGGAATTGGGTAACTGGAGCAACTGAGCACAACGCATTAGTCTGACAGGTGGAGCCAGCTTTATTGCCAAATGATCATCCTGAAATGCGCCTATCTTGGCTCCATCATCTCTTAGCAGCAGGCGATGCAATGGAGCGTTTGTCTTCCCTCCTATGGGAAGGTCAATACGTGTAAAAAGATAGCTGGAGGTACGACCTGAAACGATATCCCATATGCTTCGAAATATCATTTCCTGCGTTTCGTCAGCAGCAGAAATACTCTCTATAAGGACATCCGCATCGCCTCCACAAAGCATATCGCTTGAAGAAAGAACATCCGTACCTCGGAAACTGAAAGCAATTCGCGTGGAAAAGCCTGAGCGCAGAGCCTCCATGGCATATTCACAGACTTTTGCTTCAAAGAGGCCTCCGCCTATTGTTCCAACAAGCTCTCCTGTACCGTTTATAAGCAGCCTTGTGCCTGCATGACGAGGTGAAGATCCGTTTACGGCTAATATGGTGGCAAGAGCAAAGTTCTGGCGACGATTGAAATGTTCGACCGCAGCCTTCCAAACACTCAACATTTAATGATAATCCCCTAATTTTTATTGGTTATTTACTAGCGGTTTTCCATATTTCATCCACCGGCACTCATTTAGAGTACGTGGGGTCACAACCAATGTCAAGTCCGGCAATGCCTTGGGAATCACCGTGACCCGGGTAAAAAACCTGAGTCCAATTTTAATCAAGGGTGGACCTCTTGGCCAGTTTTTTCCACGCTGTATCCACCCAGTTTATGAACCCGGTCTCTGAATGATTTTGTCCCTAAAACTTCTAACAACGTTTGGATTTGGGGGTAAGCAAGAAATTCTTCGGGTATAACCAAATCATATTCTTCAGTTGCAACTGGTATAAAATCCAGCCCCAAAGCCTTGGCTGCCGCTAGTATTCCCATTCCCACGTCAGCTACCCCTGATAATATGGAGACTGCAACAGAAGTGTGGGTGTATTCTTCGAGCTCGTATCCTTGGATGAGATTAGGGTCGATACCTTTCTTTTTCAGCCAATAGTCTAACAGAACACGGGTACCAGCTCCCGCTTGTCGATTGACAAACCTCACGTCCGGCCTGACTAGGTCGCTAAAATCCATTATCCTTTTGGGGTTGTTTTTAGCCACAATAAAGCCCTGTTCCCTCATAGCCCCATGGAACATTCTGACCTTCACATCAGGAAGATATCTCTTTAAGTATGACCAGTTATAGATCCCTGTTTCGGGGTCCAGGAGATGGGTTGTGGCTACATGTGCGTTTCCTTTTTTCAGGGCAATCAATCCTCCTAAGCTTCCTACATGGCTGGAAGACAGAAACAAATTGTGCTGTCTAAGTTCGTCGTCGAGGATATCTAGCATCAGGTCATGGCTTCCTATAGAGACAATAGTCTTTTCAACGTCTCGAGGATCTTTCAACAGTTCGACTTGTACCTTGGCTGCCTGTTCAATACCTTCCGAACGCAACGGGATCCTAATTATGCCATCTGCTCTGGTTAAAGTTGTTATGGAGCCTGCTCCACGTGGCAAAGGCGCTGCTACTATCCTGTCGCCTACCTTTCCTAGCTTGACTCGAAAGAATTCTTCACGTCCTAACTTAGAGGAGATTTTCCTCGTAGTAACAGCAGAGACCGTAGGTCTCGTCCATCCTGGCAAGCCTTGCATACGTCTTATTAGCGGCACTCCGAATAGTTCAAAAGAAAGCACAGAAGAAACTGGATACCCGGGATTCCCTATGACTGGTTTTCCTTTGACTATTCCGAGGATCGTGGGTTTGCCAGGCATCATCGCCACACCATGCACAAGCAGTTCCCCCATCTCCTTTATGGCTGCCGCGGTGTAGTCTTCGCTTCCTGCCGATGATCCAGCATTAATGACTACCACATGGGCTTCGGAGGCAACGGCATCCATGATCGCAGACTTGATCAAATTAAATTCGTCTTTGACTATTGGTTTTCTTATGGCAGTGCCACCGTGGTCATCCACCAACCCTGCAAGCATTACTGTGTTGAACTCTATGGTCTTAGGTTGTCCCATTGTCTCATCTGAGAATTCTTCAGGTTCAACGAGTTCACTTCCAGTAGGTATAAGCATCACTACGGGTCTCTTCACCACTTCAACATGAGTTATGCCCGCTGCGAGCAAAGCTCCGAGATCGTAGGATGTAATTTGATGCCTGGCAGGCAGAATCATTTCTGAGGCTACAAAATCCTCCCCAACCCTCCTTACGTTCTCCCACGGTACGAGTGCTTTTTCGATTTGAAACTCGTTTTCACTCATAAAGTGGACGTTCTCTATCATTACAACGGCGTCCAGACCTTCCTTGATAGGTTGTCCTGTATTTATTGGCCAGGCACTTCGGTCTATCTCTAAAGTCACAGGGGTGTCAGGACTAGCTCCGTAGCTATCGCTGGCCCTTATGGCAAACCCATCCATGGCTGCTGCGTGAAATCTAGGCGAAGATAGTCTGGCATGCACTGGCGCCGATGTTACGCGACCCTTGGCCTCCAGGATTGATACAGATTCAGATCCGGGATAAGCGCTCGTGGGGATTCGGCTCAAAAATATTTCTAGCGCCTCTTCTTGAGTCTTCATGTCGAGATAGATGTTTCGTCTCAATGGCTTCCTCACTTGGATCTCTGAGTAGATGAACCGTTACAACATCTCCCTTGTACAGCCCTTCACAGCCTTCATCTATGACGAAATAACCGTGGGCCCTAGTCATAGCTGAAATAATGCCTGACTTTGCAGAGATAGGCGTGGCTAGGAGCTCCTCTCCCTCTTTTTTTAGCATAACCCTCACAAAATCCCGTCGTCCCTCTTTGGATGCAATATTCCGGCTCAACACTGCCTCACAGTTTGGGCGAGTAAATGGTCTTAAAACCTCTTCACCCGACAATCGCCGTATGAGAGGTACAATAAAGTTTTCAAAACAAATCATAGCACTCGCCGGATGGCCAGGTAGTCCTACAACGGGCTTCACACCTACCCTTCCCACTATAAGCGGTTTACCTGGTGATATAGACACCCCGTGAATAAGAACTTCAGAATCGGGAAAAGACAGGATGGCACTCAGAGCCAGGTCTCTGTTGCCCATGGAACTTCCCCCAGAGATCAACACCATGTTACAAGTCTCCAGCCCTGTGTTAATCGCTGCTATGATCTCTTTGACATCGTCCCTGACAGAGCCTATCCAGACTGGGATAGCGTACGCTTCTGTTACGGCCCCTTCCAAAACATAGCGATTGACGTCCCTTACACATCCAGGAGGAGGCGTTTGATCTATGGGCACTATTTCGTCACCAGAGCTGACAATTCCCACTGAAACTTTTTGGTATACGCGTATTTCTGCAATGCCTGCCGCTGCCAGCAGCCCAAGGTCCTGAGGCTTAAGTCTAGTCCCCTTGACAATGAGGTTTTCCCCTATTTTGAAGTCTTCACCCTTGCGAACGACGTTTTCGTACGGAGCAACTGCTTTGAGTGCCTCTATGGTATCTGGACTAACCTCCTCGGTATGTTCCACCATGAGCACTGCATCCGCGTTAGGGGGTAAAGCCCCTCCGGTATATATCCTCATAGCAGTGCCTTTTCCCAGGGCAACCTTGGGCATAGCACCCATCGGGCACTCGCCAATCACTGTTAAGACCGCTGGATTGTTTTCCGAGGCACCAAAGGTATCCGTACATCTCACGGCAAAGCCATCCATTGTGGAGCGATTGAAAGCTGGGCAATCTTCCGAAGCCTTGATGGTCGCGGAAAGGACTCTATTCAATGCCTTTTCGACTGATACCCATTCGTCATTTAAGGTTTCATAATTTCTCAGGCACTTCAATGCCTCTTGGCAAGACACTACTTTGAAAAAGGGCTTCATCATTAGATCACCAGTAATATCCGGATAGAATCAATAATACTTCTGTTTGTTGAGCCGAGTATAGCAGCGGATAAGAGGTTATGTCAAAAAAGACTAAACCAAAAATCCTTAGCTGTGGTTTGCAGCAATTCATATAATCGACACACTTATCTTTTCTTGCTATGATCTGCGTAATAGTTTATATCGCTGAAAAATCTCTTGTTCCTAACGTTTAGAGGCTAAAGATTATGAGGCAACCTGCGCACAAAAAAGTTTTGCGGTATCGTTGGGTAATCTTCTGGGTAATGGCCGTGGCCTACGTCTTCGTTTATTTTCACCGTCTTTGCCCGGCCGTTGTCGCTGTGGACCTTCAGCGAGACCTCGCCGTAACCGGCGGTTTCATGGGCCTTCTGGCGTCAGCATATTTTTATCCCTACGCTATTATGCAACTCCCTGCGGGACTGCTGTCCGACTCAATTGGCCCCCGTAAAACAGTAACTGTTTTTCTGAGCCTAGCTGGGCTTGGGAGCATAATATTCGGCATGACCCATGGCGCCGGAATGGCTCTCGCTGCCAGAGTCCTCGTGGGAATAGGTGTATCAATGGTGTTTATCCCCACTATGAAGATTTTATCTCAATGGTTCAGGGTGCGCGAATTTGCCTCGATGGCTGCTATACTTAACACCATGGGTGGCATAGGCGCCTTGACAGCGGCCACGCCTCTTGCCGTAATGGCTGGTTCACTAGGGTGGAGAGCATCGTTTGAATTAATTGGTCTCTCGACTTTGATAATAGCGGCATTCGTGTGGGTCTTGGTCAGAAATCGACCAGAAGATAAGGGCTGGCCTCCTCTTGCAGAAATAGACAAGGCGGGACAAGAAGGGCCGCTTCCTCCTCAGATAATACCTCTCTGGGAGGGGGCAAAAAAAGTTGTCACAGAAAAATATTTCTGGCCCATAGCGATATGGTTTTTCTGCCTGGTGGGTATTTTCTTTAGCTTTGGAGGATTATGGGCTGGCCCTTACCTTATGCATGTTTACGGAATGAGTCGAGCGGAGGCGGGAAGCATTCTCAATATGATAGCAGTAGGGCTTATTTTGGGTAGTCCCTTTGTGAGTACCTTGTCTGACCGGTTTTTCCATAGCCGAAAAAAGGTGTTGATACTTTCGTCTGCTCTGCTGGTAATCCTAATGGTCATTCTGAACTTGTTCCCAGACACCCTTGCCCTGCCAGCCCTTTATGTAGGCATGTTCTTGTTCTCGGTCTCTTCTTCTGCAATTGTTGTCATTGGATTCACTACAACCAAGGAACTGTTCCCTGTAGAGATAGCTGGTACATCCGTGGGAACAGTAAATCTCTTCCCCTTTCTGGGAGGCGCTATCTTTCAACCGCTCCTGGGTTGGCTTCTGGAATGCTATCCTAAAACAGTTTCCGGCGCTTACTCCTTGGCTGGCTATCGCGCAGTTTTTCTCGTACTCTTAATAGCTTCTGCCATAGCCTTGGTGAGCTCATTTTTCATGAAAGAAACCTTTCCTATACAAAAATAGATAAAACTTGGATAAGGATTTGCGTACCAGAGATAAAGGAGAGCAAACAAATTGAACAGCAGATAACGACCACGAGGAAGGATGAGGCAACTAGGGTAAAAAGGCATTGATACTATGAAAACATTGGTTGTTAGGCCTGGCGCACTTGGTGATACCATCCTTACGTTGCCACTTATAAACACGATTATCAGCCAAAACCCAAAAGGCCACCTAACGTTTCTCGGAACAAGGACTTATTTGCCACTCCTTCCAAGAAACATTGAAGCGCTTCCAATCGACGATGAGAGCTCACTGTGGCTATTTGAAGAATATCCACAAAATACCACGCCTTATGACTTCGTGTTCGATACAGCGTACCTAGTTCTACACTCACCGGCTATCGTTAAGCGCAATCTCCTACGTGCTGGTACAAAATACATCAAAATAGTGAGTCCTCACGGAGACGAGAACAAACATATTGTTACGGTGCTACACCAGCACGCTGGGTTCCCTGAACCACCGCGATTGCCGGCATTGAGTCACCTGGCTCCGAAGAAAAAACTATCAGCTATTTGGATTCATCCAGGGAGTGGAGGCCGTAGAAAATGTGCTCCTCTGAGTCTGTTTGTCACCTTGAGCAGTCTCGTGAATCGCTATTACAATCTTCCTTCAGTAGTAACGGCAAGTGAACAGGACGCCTTCTTGGTCCGCGAGCTGGAATGGCAGACCCTTCTGGACCTGCCGGGAAATAGACTGTTGATGAATCGACCGGTACTAGAACTCTGTCGCGAATTAGCAGGCGCTGCCCTATTCATTGGGAACGATTCCGGCATAGCTCATATGGCAGCTGGCCTCGGTGTAAAGAGTCTATTGTTTTTTTACGCGACCGAGCCCCGACGCTGGGCGCCCTGGGTGCCACTTGACCAGCTATGTGTAATGGATCTTCGCCACGGATTACCTACCATCGATCAAGCTTGGGAAAAGGTCGGGGTGTTAATGGAAACTAATGCTGTCCGTGACATTAGGCCACCGAGTTGATTGCTGAAATGGATACCAATTCAGATACCCTGGTTCAAATGTGAGACGCGTCTGACTTGTTGAGGAACTTTTTGGGGGGCATTTGGGAGAGCAGGTACGCGTAGGCGCGCCGCGTTATTAGGAGTTACCACTTTATAGTTAGTTATAATAATATGTTATCTAGATAACTTAATATAATTAATTTTACATGAAGGGCAAAAAGTGAAATTAATTTCTTGAAAAATAGCATAACATCTTCAAACTCAACATTTTTTTCTTGACTTTTGGTAAAATACCTCTATTTGTCATGGATAACAAATCGTTGTCTCTTGGAGGGAGGGTATGACTCTAGCAAAACCTATCATTCTATTGGTATGTCTAGCTTTTCTGGCTACAATAGCTCCGCACAAAACGCAAGCTTGGAACTACAGAGAAGCAGCTTTCGTATCTAACACCACCCAAATCGCTGAAAATCTACAGCCCCAACAAAAGGATATCACAAAAGTAAAAGAGAAAAAAATCGTGAAGGTTAAGCCGCCCTACCAGGCACAAGTAGCTCCCCAAACCCTTGCACCACCTTCTACGGTCTGTATGCTTCCCATTAGGAAATCGCGAGGTTGGGAACTCGCTGGACAGGCATTTTTTGCTCGAACCAAGGGCACCGTGAGATTCGGCAACACATTGTTCACTCCAGTTTACGGTACCGCTCAATTGGATTCTGATCTTAACTCAGACCTTGGTATTCCTGATCATCAGTGGATCGGTTCGTTCACAGCTACGTACCTTTTCAAACCGAACTGGGGCATTCGCTACTCTGTTATGCCCACGGGTTCCGAGGCAATGGCTTCCCCAACTCGGACTTTCAATTTTGGTCCCACTGTCAATACCTTTGGACTCAACACCAAGGTCAAATGGGAACGACTTGATCAGAGGATAGGCCTCGTATTTGATTCTATTCGTACGCCTTCCAGCAGAGTTGGCGTATTTGCGGATTACGTACGTGTGGACGAACGCTTACGGGTGTACCAAACCGGACTCACAGGGAGCACTTTTGATAACGATATGCATCTTGCCATGGTAGGGCTGGAGTTGGAGCGCTGCCTTAAATCCACGCGACTCTTCAACCTTTTGTCACTGGAATGCAAGGCGGGCTTTGCATTTGGCAATGATACTGTGGGGTCGGACCTGTCAACTGGTTTGCGATACGCCATCCCTCTGAACAACGGGCGGTGGGGTTTTGTGAAGGGAGGATACCGATACCTTACCTACAAGAAAAAGTATAGCGACGTAAAATTGTTCGACACCGCAATGGAAGGTGGATTTTTGGAGGCCGGCTTTATTTTCTAAGTATGACCAAGCGCTCTCAATAAGCTTCTAGCGTCAACTTGCAAAAAGAACACTTTTTGGGCCGAGCCCGACCAACACAATCTTTCCCCGCTCTGAGTGTCGGTCGGGCTCTATTTATTACACCATGAGAGGTTGGAATTTATCCAGCATTTGCTTTAAACAATCTTGAATATACTTGAATAGTGTGCATGTTATGACGGTCTAACAAATATTTGCTTGCTGGTCCTTTATCATGAAATCCTCTGAAATGAAGGCAAAGATTCTTCAGGCAATACACGAGAGACCTGGTTCTTCCATGGCATGGTACGCAGAGCATTTTGGCTTGTCGCACTACCGACTAAATCGTATTTTTCGCTCTATTCAACGCGAATTAGAATGTTGTGTGATTGTTCACGACGAGGAACGAGGGGTTTGGATAGTCGAGATTGATGGGTCCAGATGTTTGGGCATGAACTGGGTAGGGGCGGAGGCGGGAGGGTTCCAACAATGCCCCGAGACAATTTTGTTCCCTGACGGTCGCTGTTATGAACACTCTTATTATGAGTGCGAAGAAATGGTTGCTTTATCTAGAAGGATCCATTTTTTGACCGGTCCTCGCGGTCCAAGTGTGCAGACCTTGGCAGAATCGGCTACGGAAATCCTTCACGAACTGCTACAACTCCTTGAAAAGATTCGGCCCATAACCAAAAGAGATTGTCAAAACAAAACTAAGTTCTACCGACTCTTGATCTCTGCAATCTCATTTCGAGAGAGAAAGCAAAGAATAAGCGCATCATTGGAAGGGGATGAAATTCCGTATGAATTGAGGCAGCGTCACAGGAATTCTTCCGGAAATCCCTATGAGTTAGCTCTGCGCAAATATTTCGTACTCCTGCGCCTCCCTATGGATGCGGAAAAGCAAGATGTCCTCAAGGCTTGGAAAAAACTAGCTCTATTATATCATCCGGATGCGCAGGGAAAAAATGGCGACGAGGAAATGATGAAGGCGGTGAACGAAGCCAAGGAAAAAATTTTTCGCTTCCGAGGATGGGAATAAAATATTACCCCTTTTTATAACGTTGCTCCCAATTTTTGTCGGAATGGACCGGTATGTAGCGTCTGCATTGACCGATCATTTTACCTTGGGCTTAGCCAAGGCTTAGATTGCCACGCCGACATTCGCTTCTTCGCGATGACAAAAGCAGCCAATGTTATTCAGGCTCTCCAGGGGGCTGTCTTCAGCTGTTCATGCCTTCGTGGAAAGGGTAGGTAAAATCACCCACATTATCTGCATTTTGTCGCTAGAATAGCTATAAGGGACTGTTTATCCATTTTCAAAAGTAACGGCAACCTACCTAGTCCGTTTTGCGGTTCCCTAGACCAGGATTGTTTTCGGAATTCAGGCGAGTCACAGATGAAAAAGCTGTTTAACTGAGGAGCTACAAAAGGGAAAAAAGCTTATCTCTGGATTTGACATTATTTTTTGGGTACGGGGATGGCTTTAAATGGCGCCCTACGGGTATCTGTATTCGGGTTTCTCTATCTAAGCGTAATAAAAAAGGGGACGCTCTGTGCATCCCCTCTCATAAACGGAAAAACACTTAATTTATTCTTAGGTCACCTACCAGTATGTGCCGAAGAAACCTTCAGTTGGACTAGCATAGAGCATCATTGGCAACGCAGTTTCCTTTGCCATAGGGGCAAATCTTCGAGGGACTCCCCTCCCTATCCCGACCGGGCGAGGTGGCATCGCACCGTATCCGAATGCCGGTGGGCAGCCAGCTGGTCCGCACATTGGGGGTGGACAAGGTGGAGGTGGACACATCGCCACTAGCGGTGGGCAGCACCTTGGCCCACAGCGCAGGTGATCTATTACAGAGTCCACCACTCTAAATGGCAGCGCTATCACGCCTGTTACCACTCTTAAGGCTCCCGACAGGATTACTGCCAGGGGGTTGGGTCCGCATGAAGGCGGAGGACATGCGGGTGGCGGGCACGGCGGCGCAAGCATCGGTGGAGGACACATTGGAGGGGGACAAACAGGGCCTCCGGCAATTGCCATCTGTCCAACTCCAAATGTCAAAAATATTGCTATTAAAACCGTCAAAGAAACCTTTGCTCTCATATCCTTAATACCTCCTTCACCCCCCCGTCGCCGCGCCTGTCGGTGCCGGAAGGTAGATGAGTCCATGCCTTGTGCTGTTTTTTGACTTACGTTATTAGCTTAACAGCTTAAGGCTTTGCGTGTCAATGAAAAACTATATAAACTCCGTATCCATGCCGATTGGAAACTTCTCATTCTTCAATGTCTTCCCACAAAGGCCCTTCGTCTGTAACGTCACCACGAGGTCTTTGTGGAAAACCTACCTTACCACAACCAAAATCAAGCGAAAGGACACCCGGCACCTCTTGAAGCAACTTTGGGTGAGGTTGAGAATTCGAAAATTGCCATTCCTGAATCACCATGTCCAGAATGGGTTCATGATTCTTGTCGAATTTGAGCACCCCACGAGGTCCATTAATAGAAAGATTTTCCATAAACTCAATCAAGGCAGAAGTATTGTCATTCTCCCAGGAAACGTTATTGGTGCATAAATCTATAACATTGGCGATGTCATAACCTTCTGCGGCTACCCCCACGTCTGAGACGTCTGTTCTTGTCGATTTTTTCAGTCTCTGCAAAAAATCCAAAGGGTCTTTTACACAGCTCAGGGTTCTCAAACCGGACACTATCTTACCGAGGGCGTGCGCCCCTGCGGGATACGTGACGAGACTATTCGGACCTACAGTGCACTTGAGCCATCTGCGGTACTTTCCAGAGTCAATTGCACGCAGAAAGCCCAATGCATCTCTTTTGCTAAATGCAGCAAATATGAAATCACTTTTTGTTTTGTCAATAACGTCTGTTATTGCATGAACATTATTTGAATCTGGGGGTAACATAACGCGGTCCCCAAAAGTTCCACCACTTTTATCGAAGCTATAGGCAAAAAAGTCGGCCGTTTCATTTCCCTCTCTGTCATTGGACCCTGTTATGAATGCACGTTGGCCAAGGTTTTGGATCACCCAGGGGCTCAAGGGATAGCATCGCTGGTATGTATTAGGGCCAACTCTAAAGCTACGGCTTTGACACAATTCGCCTGCAACTAGTTTGACACATGGATTCATCACGAACAGCACCGCCGAACTACCAGATACAGCGTGCACAGCTTTTTCCGCCCCATCAAGGCTCATGGGACTGATAAGGAAATCGACCTTGTCGGTCATCAACAGTTCGGTCAGTACCTGAATGGTTCTTTCGTCGTTTGCCCCAGGGTCTCGGCGTACGGCCTTAATCCTAGAGACGCCATGTTCTTTAAGGTAACAATCAAAACCGGCTATGAGCGATCGAGCATCCTGAGAAAAAGGACCATGTTCCGGCAACGCAATTCCGACCTTGGTCACTCTACTCTGCGCCTTGACTAATTTCGGGAACCCTGATGATCCAACGATGAGTGAAGCGCCTAAACCCAGGAGGAATGTACGCCTGGAAATGTAATGATCTTTATGCGATCCTAAATGATGGCTTTTCATTTCACACTTCATAGTTTTTCTTCGCCTTGATACCGCTGCTTCCTCCCCTGCGTCTTTGTAATCACTATATACCTGTTCTATAAACTTCTGTCTGATTGGAGCGGTTTTCTAACGGGTTTGCATTTCCCGGTTAGTTCGCTTTCAGTCGAGGTGAAGCTTAGATTGACATCTCGGCTTGCGCCTTCTCACAATGACAAACACTTAGTAATTTCTTCCTCAACTTTTTCGGAGATCGATCTACCCGGCTTCCCACTTCTACCTGAAAATTTGTCACTGTTCTCATCTCTCTTTGTGACCCCCATGAAATGGAAGTTCGTGGGAATGTCAACCCGAAACCTTCTCGGAATTCGCCTTTAATTTTGAAAACCGCTATAAGATCATTTTGGAATGGCTTAGCGCCCCTTTCAGCTCAGCAAGCTGATCTTTACGAATCCGGTATGGTGTCTCTATATATATCTATGACGCGTCTTTTTCCAGACTACTCGAACAATCTCAGGTCACGGACTGCCTTCTTCCTTCTGGGGTTGCAGCGTTGAAGCCTCTTTTAGCTTCTTGAGGACGATCTCTAAACCTGACGCCAAACCTTGAATAAGGTCTTTGTTATCATCCCTTAATTTTTTTACTCCCTGCAATGTCTGATCTAAATCACGTAGCACTGCTTGGGACTGCTCTTCCAGTTTGCTGCCTAAAGGAGTCACCACATCCTTTGAAAGCTCTCGAGACCCATCGAAGATCTTCTTTAGCATTTCTTTGCGCTCAGGGTCCTGGGCCAGGGATTCTAACTGTCCTTTGATAAAACCCTTTGTAGCTGGATAGAGTTTTCGGCCCAGCTCTTCGCCTTCTTGTTCGAGCTGATTGTCAGGGGTAGCCATGAGGGATTCTTTGGCCTTTTTCCCGGCGGCAGAGGCTATTCCACTGACGAAAGGCTGGACGCTTTCTACGGTTTTAGTGGCAGCGGGCTCGTCGAGGTTATTGACTACAATGACAACGAGTCCATAGGAAGCGAGCAATAACAAGACGACAAGAGCGACTAGTCTTCCCACTTTTCTTAGTCCGGCCCCCACCGACATATGGCTACCCCCTTATAGATATTTTTAGAGCGGCTGCCTTAGGGCAGTATTCACTTTATTGCAACGGCGGTCCGGCCATAGGTCCCATCGGTCCATAGCTGCTCATTTTCGTCTTCGTCATTGGCTTCCGAAACGGTGGAGGCGGCGGGGGAGGACATTCCATTCTCACCTCAATGACTCGACAGCTCCTGGGAGCAAAACTATTTTGCGAACATTTTACGATGGCCATTTCTGACGCATGACCGGGGGTAGGACCGAATCCTTGATATAAAGCACCGCGAAAATTTTGCGCTGTCGCAACGAAAAAAGCTTCCGAATCGCAGGCCGAAAATAGTAGCAGTCCGTGAACCGCCACCATAACATACAGCCAGTGTCTCTTTTTCATAACCATTACCTCCGTAACTCAAATAAGAAGGCTCTTCTCATCAAAAGGTTTTTAAGGGTTTTAAATCCATGTGACATTCAATAACATTATTTGTTCTCACTTGTTAGTAAAACTCGGCTCCTTTCGATTCCAGTGTCATTAGTTCGCATCCTGTTCAAGGAAAGATGGTTGTCCGGTGGCCTCAAGGACACTCCTCCACAGGTTTCCATCAAGGTCCATGTGCTTCCGGCCTTTGACTATCTCAGTAATAGGGACATACACGAACTGGTCATTTAGGCTGCCTACGACCATATTGGTTTTCCCAGCCATACCGGCGTGCACAGCCTCCTGACCCAGGAATCCGCAGAAAATAGAGTCGTCAGCGGTAGCAGGTACTGATCGAATGGTATAGCTCGGATCAATATATTTCAAATTGACCTCTATGCCTCTATCACGAAAATATTGCAATATTCTATCTTTCAAATAGATCCCTATATCTCCTAACTTAGGATTACCTGACTCGTCCGTACCCTGCGCTGAACAATACTTTTGACCAGCCCCCTCAGCGACGACTATCACTGCGTGTTTTCTTCTGGCAAGCCTAGTTTCTAGCGCTGCAAGAAAACCATGTGGACCGTCCAATTCGAAATCCGCTTCTGGAATAAGAACAAAATTGGCATATCTTTTCCCGAGGGCAGCGCTCGCTGCTATGAAGCCTGAGGTTCTACCCATGAGTTTAACGAGCCCTATTCCATTGGGAGCCCCATTTGCCTCTACATGGGCTGCCCCTATGGCTTTGGTGGCCATACTGACTGCCGTGTTGAAGCCGAATGATCTCGAAAGAAGATTTATATCATTGTCAATCGTTTTAGGGATGCCTATAACACCAATCTTTGAATTACGTGCGCGAATCTCTTCCGAAATGCGGGCAGCAGCTCGGAACGTTCCGTCACCACCAATTGCAAAGAGGATTCCAACATTCATTCGCTCCAGGGCATCGACGATTTCTTGAATATCTTGGGGACCACGTGAAGACGACAAAATCGTACCACCAAGCTCGTCTATTTCCGAAACCATAGCAGGCGTAAGTTCAAGCACGGGGTGCCCGTAACGTGGTATAAATCCCTGTAATCCGTATTGAATCCCCAATATGTTTTTCACACCATATGAGTGATAAAGAGTCAACACAAGTGATCTGATGACGTTGTTCAGTCCCGGACATAGCCCCCCACATGTCACGATAGCGCACTTTAGCTTACTGCAATCGAAAAAGATTTTTGATCTCGGCCCTGCACGCATGAAAGCCACAGGCTCTTTACCCTCAGACACTTCCTTGCATATCTTCTCCGCTGAAATGTCAAACAAGATTTTTTCACTGTCATCAACAAACCTTACCGATTTAAGCGGAGAATCAATGCGCGGAACACCGAGTGATTCTATGTGAGTGTCCATATAATTTATTCCGTATCAACTGCTTACATCTAATGATGTAATGTGACTTTGTTGCCCAGGGTATCGAGCTCATACTCCAACATCATGTTACCAGCTTACCTCATAGTTTGCAAAAAGTCTATGAAAAAAAAGGATTACGCTGTAAACAGTTAGTAATGGGACCTGTCCATCGGGGAGTTACTTAAGTTTTTGTGTCTTGTACATTGAAACGAAAAAGCATTATGTCTCCATCCCTTACGACGTAGTCTCTACCTTCGAGACGCACCTTGCCTGCCTTTTGGGCAGCAGCCATAGAGCCTGCTGTCCGAAAATCTTCGTACGATATCACCTGGGCTCGAATGAAACCCTTGGCCATGTCAGAATGCACAGTGCCGGCTGCTTGCACAGCATTGGCCCCACGACGGAGTGGCCACGCCTTAACCTCCGGCTCCCCAGCTGTAAAGAAAACAATGAGGTTAAGCAGTGCAAACGACGTTCGTATGATACGGTCCTTGGCTCCCTCTTCTAAAGCAAGCTCTTCACGGAATTCCCTAGCTTCTTCATCCGCCATGGTTGCCATTTCAGCCTCTATGTCTGCATAGAGCCAATCAACGGCAACCTGTGGCTGACCGTGGACGCTGGATCGGATTTGTTCCATGAGTTTGTCTATGGATTTTTTTTCTGTGCTTTCTCCCGCGTTGAGAAGTACCAGTTCAGGTTTGATAGACAGAAAAGAGAAACCTCTCAGAACATCTAGGCCGTCGTCTTCAATACATCTTAGGGGCATTCCTTGGTTCAATAGATTCAGGGCTTTGGTCAATATTTCACTCTCTTTTAAAAGTTCTTTTTTGCCTCTTTGGATATCTCGCTTTACGCGTTCCAGACGACGTTCAATGACCGCCATGTCAGATAGGATCATTTCTTCTTCTAAGGCTCTAAAGTCACCTATGGGGTCTGCTGGACCCGTTAATGGAGAATGAAAACAACGGATGCAGTGGACGAAAGCATCCAGAGGCCTCATCATGGCCATGAACTTTTCCAATGCAGTTGTCAGGCCTTTTGGCCTATCTTCTCCGAAACCATGAATATCTGAATATTCTACGGTAACAGGTGTGGTCTTTCGAGGTTTATGGAACGATGTCAGGAAATCCAACCTGGGGTCGCTGACTTTGACAACCCCAACGCGGATTTCTCGGTCACCTTTAGTGTCAGAGGTCTCTATGCCCCCAGTAAGAGCCCTGAAAACGGTCGTTTTCCCGCTACCTGGTAGACCTATAATCCCTAGTTTCAAGAATAGTGCACCCTAAATGTGGCAACATACCACTCATTGCGATGGTATAAATCGAATGTATAGGACTACTCTATTTGTGTCTGAGACTCTTTGTGTAGCTGTTGGAACTGCCGCTATATCTGCTCGGCCTGCGAGGGCACCATAATTAACGAGTTCAGAGGTTAGTTTTGAATACGCAGAGGAGGGTATCGCTACACCCAAGGTAATCTCTCCAACATTGCCTTCTGTCTTTTCTTCCAATAGGTTGCCGTCAAGGCTCTGTAGAATTTTTTTCACCGAATCTACGGCCACGGGAATGCTCTTGCTGTGGAGGGTAATGCTCCCCGCTTCTATTTTCCTCGCAAGGGGTACGCGCAAGTCTCGCGGAGTCTCATCCAATTCCACCATACGAGGTCCGGACATAGCATATTGCTGGAGATGTCCCCCCATTCCTTGCTGAGTTCCAAAGGCGCCTTTTGAAATAAAATTAGTCGGGGGAAAATCCTTGTGCATTCTCGCTTGATACCACGGTTTATCCGTGGAAGATGTGGGCTGTTGGGGAGCGGGAGCAGTTGTTTGAGACTGGGCTACATTCTGTATGCTGTTTGAAAGGACCGTATGCGGAGATCGATCGTAGATAACCACGCCGACGAATACAATGATAATTAAAGCTCCGATGCCCACAGGCAAAGGCATGTATGGAGACGAAGTAAACAGATGCCTCATCTGCTGTAATATCGATTCCGACTGATTTGTTTCGTGAAGTTTTGCTTTGATTTGTTCCAGAAGATAATCAGGAGGGTTTACTTTCTCAAGACTCATTAGCGTCTTTACGGTTATACCGTACCACTGATATTCGTTGTTACAGTAAGAGCAGCCGTCTAAGTGTTTTGTCACAAAAGTTTCTGTCCGTTTGTCTAGTCGCTTTTCATGAAATTCTCCAAAAAGATCACTAACACGCTCACATTCGCTCATGACAAGACCCTCTTCAATTTTTCCTTCACAACCATACGCGCTCTATGCAAACGTGACTTCGTGGTGCCCTCAGGAAGATTTAGTAACTGAGCTATTTCTTCATAGGAAAAACCCTCGATGTCACGCAAAATCACAATTTCTTTGTGGTCAGGGTCGAGTTCGTCAATTGCCTTCTGCACGAGCTTCTGGACTTGCTTTCCAGCAAGCAAGGTCTCAGGATTTGTGGAGAAGTCAGGCACAATACGTTGTTGTTCGTCTCTATCTTCGTTATCCTCGGTCTGACCCTTGTTTGCAAAGTAACCACGCCGTTTAAGATACTTGAATCTATTTTTTCCCCTATTAGTGGCAATCTGGTATAGCCATGTCGAAAATTTCGAGTCGCCCCTAAATTTGCGGAGGTTCTGAAAAGCCGCTGTAAATATCTCTTGTGTGAGGTCACTTGCCTCTTCCTGTTCGCCTACATATCGGTACGCAAGATTATATACTTTCTTATAGTACTTTTCCAGCAGGACATCAAAAGCCTCTCGGTTCCCACGCTTGGCTCGGATAACAAGACTTTCGTCATCGTCGTTCTCCGCTGCGATGGAAGCGTAGAACAATATAAACATCACGATATTCAGACAAAGCCCGTTCAGAATTGTTTCAGGGAAGGTCACAATAAGTTGCTTTTCTCCGCAAAAAAAATCTCATTGAACATAAGGGCAAATCGTGTGCAAAGTCAAGAAATATGCGCTTTTCTTCCTAAATCTTCCTTTTTTAGAGCGGCTTTGGCTGAACCACATTATCTGTTTGCCCGATGGGCTATAAATGAGTATGCTTTGGGCAGCACGACCGCTTGGCAAAGAAAAGAGATGTTCTTCGATTCTGCCATTCTTGTAGCGGGACAGCACCGTCCTAGGCGCCAATGTGCTATGAAATGGGAGTGCGCGAAAGCAATAGATTCTGCGCACAACTGCTGAGGCACCTAGCGACAAGCGAGCTAGTTCATTGTACCCAAGGGGGCCATATGTTATTCTCAAGGAGAGTCACGGATACACCGCCGTACCTGTTTCATTTGATTGACCAAAAAAAGAAGGAAGCCCAGGAAAAAGGCATAGATGTTGTTTCTTTAGCTATTGGGGATCCAGACAAGCCTACTCCGGATTTCGTGCTCGAAATTATGGATGAAGAGATGCACGATCCCAAAAATCACTGCTACCCCAGCTATAAAGGTGAACCTGATTTTTGCGCAGGTGTGGCAGAATGGTTTTCCCAAAGATTCGGTTTGGAACTGGATCCTTCGTCAGAAGTTATGGCTGTAATCGGGGCTAAAGACGCTATATCTCACCTCCCCTTTGCCTTTCTCGATCCCGGGGACTCCGCGCTAGTTACAGATCCCGGCTATCCCGTATATCAAATCGCCGTGGGTTTTGCCGGCGGAAAAATTATCCATGTCCCGTTGTTGGAGGAAAATGGTTTCCTTCCTGACCTTTCCACGATTACCCTCCAACAGGCCCGAAAAGCAAAGATCATGTTCATAAATTATCCCAACAACCCCACCGCAGCGGTGGCTGACAGGGCTTTTTACGAGAAAATAGTCGCCTTCGCTTTAGACAACGATATCATCGTATTATCTGATAATGCATACTCGGAAGTATATTTCGAAGAGCAAGATAGACCCATGAGCATAATGGAAATCCCAGGGGCTAAACGTACGGCCATGGAAATTCACTCCTTCTCAAAAACATTTAAC
>FWPV01003745.1_pt1 | contig 33862 bp, 30 predicted proteins | sample 2228371 | NCBI WGS metagenome assembly FWPV01 (sample SAMEA103939776, study PRJEB20133) | metagenome
CTTGGCGAACTCGACGATCAGCACGGCGTTCTTGCACGCCAGGCCGATCAGGACCACGAAGCCGATCTGCACGAAGATGTTGTTGTCAATGCCGAACAGCGACACGCCGAGCAGCGCAAATGAGATGCTCAGCGGAGCGATGGTCGTAGGGCTGCCGCTTGCCCCCTACAACCGGGTGCGGAGGACCGTCATCGACTACTTCAGGAACAAGTTCGGCGAGGAGGGGGAGTTCATCTGCTACACGCTGCCGGCGATCAACCGCGCCCTCCAGGCGCTGGGGCGCGTGCTGCGCACGCCGGAGGATCGCGGGGTCCTGGTGCTCGGGGAGAGGAGGTTCCTGGAACCGAGGGTCCGATCGGCGCTGCCGCCCTGGATGCAGGAGGAGCTGCAGGTGTGCAGCGTGGAGACGTTCCCGGGGGTGCTCAGGGCATGGAGATCCTGACCGGCTCCATCCGCTTCGGTCTCTGGTTCGTCCAGGTATCCTGGCAGGGCGAGAGCGTGTACCGGATCGCCTTCACAAAGAGCGGCACCTCCGGACCGACCCCGCCCGTTCTCCGCCAGTATCTGAGCGGCCAGAAGACCGATCCTACTGTTCTTTCGACGCCGGCAACGGAGGAGGGATTCCCCTACGCAACGGTCTATCGGGTCGTCAGGGGGATCCCGTACGGGTGCACCGCGACCTACGGGGAGATTGCCCGCTCGGCGGGGACGTTCCCGCGCGTGGTCGGTCTGGCGCTGGCAAGGAACCCGACCCCCCTCGTCGTACCCTGCCACCGCGTCGTGGGGGCCCGGGGGTTGGGAGGGTTCACACCGCATATCGAGATCAAGGAGGCCCTGCTCTCCCTGGAGAAGGAGGTATCGGGTCTTTCCGCCCTGCAAACGGGATGTATTTAATCGAATCGCGTCCCAGTGATATCCATGAAGGTTCTGGTGCTCGGTGCCGGCGCCGTGGGGCTGACGGTGGCGGCCAAGCTCTCGAAGATATGCGACGTGCATGCCGTCTGCCGTGAGCAGCATGCCGCCCTGATCCGGAACGAAGGATTTCGGATGACGGGCATATGGGGGGAGGGGAGGTTCACCTTCAGCTGCGGCGAGTCGGCACCGGAAGAATCGAAGTTCGATTATGTCGTCATAACGGCCAAGTCCATCGATACGGCCTCCATCTGCGAGCAGTTCGCAGGGCTGCTCGCAGACAGCGAGGTGGCGAGCCTCCAGAACGGAATCGGCAACGAGGAGATCATCGCACAGTACGCCCGCCGCGTGATCGGGGGGACGATCATCACCGGGTTCGAATGGCGGGTCACGGCCGAGGTGCGGGTGACCGTCAGTTCCTATCCCGAGGACCGGGAGGCGGTGGAGGGATTTCTTGCCGAGCTGCGGGTGACCGTGGAGGCGGGGCCGATACGGCTGGGGAGGTTCCCCGACGGCCTGGATCCCGCTGTTCTTACCCTGGTGGATCTCTTCGGGCAGGCCGGCATGCGGGCGGAGGGGAGCGAACATATCCGCGCCGATATCTGGTCGAAGACCCTCTATAACTGCGCCCTCAATCCGATCGGGGCGATTGCGGAGGTTCCGTATGGCGAGCTGGCGCATCCGGCTGCGTGGAGGATCATCGAAGGCATCGTTCGCGAGGCCTTCGAGGTTGTGCATGCCGAGGGGGTGCACCTTCCCTGGAGCGATGCCGATGCCTACCTCCACTATCTCCGCACCTACCAGCTGCCGGCCACGGCGTCGCACCACTCCTCCATGCTACAGGACATCCAGCGGGGCAGGAGGACCGAGATCGAGTTCCTGAACGGGGCGGTAGCGGCCAGGGCCCGGGGGCGGAAGATGGATGCACCCGTGAATGCCGTTATTGCAGACCTGATACGGTTTAAAGAGACGGTCAGCGCCCGCGGAGGCTCGAAGCGGTGAGATCGGGGATCGTGCTCGTGGGAGGCGAGGCGCGCCGCGCAGGAGGTCAGGAGAAGTACTTCTTCGAGTACCAGGGTAAGACGTTCCTGGAGCGACTGATCTCCACGTTGCAGGGCGTAGTGGACGAGATCATCCTGGTGGCAAAAGATATCGAGCAGTGCGAACGGTTCTCCCACCTGCCCCGCATCATCTGCATATCGGATATCCGGCGCGGAATCGGGCCTATCGGCGGACTCCACGCCGGCGTCGTGCAGGCCCGGGGCGAGAAGGTGTTTGTCGCCGCATGCGATATGCCCTGCATCAACCGCGAGGTGATCGAGTTCCTCTTCTCCCGCCTGGAAGACTACGACGCGGTCATCCCGGTCTGGGATGAGATGAGGATGGAGCCCCTCCATGCCGTATACCGCCGCTCCGCGCTCCTCGCCTACCTGGAGGAGCACGAAGCCCTATCCCTCCGCGCCATGGTGCGGGCCCTGAACTCCCGCTATGTCAACGTGGAAGAGATACGGAGGTTCGATCCCGAGCTCACGACGTTCATCAACATCAACAAGGTCGAGGAGCTGGAAGCGTTTAACAGCAGAGTGTAATGCTGCACGGCACCGGGTTCCTGCCTTCGAACCAGGAAGAAATCCCGGCAGTTGTGGGGATGCATCCCTGCATAGACGGGCGATGCCGGGATTGATGCAGCGGCGCTTGCCCGTGGGTGGCGGACCGTCGTCGAAGATATATCCTTGGATGCGCATCGCAGCGTGCGCGGAGCACCTCGATCCGCCGCATGAAGGAAGGGAGAAGATCTCTCTGCCGGACGTTCAGGTCCGATATCGTGGCCCAGTTTCTGGGCAAGCCCGTCCCCGACTCGAACGTTGTGCTGGAGCCGAAGAGATCCGTGCGGCAGCAGGCGCACTGGTAGATCCCTTCTCCGTGGAAGTCGTGATATTGCCGGTAAACGGGGGTTCCGTGCCAGCCTTCCGCACAACCAGGTACGTCTCCGGCGGGAGGATGCGCTGCCACTCCGCATCGCTCCTTTCGATCCGCTCCACGTCCTCCACCTGGCCGGTGCGGGCGTCATATACGGGCACGGTTCTGGTCTTCGATTCCGTCTGGCCTGTCGACATGCTTCACCGCCTGCATCCAGATGGACGCATCAGGGATAGAGTCCATCCCCGAATGCGAGCATGCTCCGGGGTCTGCGGTTGAGGGATATCCGGCGATCTTCCAGATCGTCTCTCGGAAAGGAGGCGGCGGGTCGTCCGCTGCATTCTCCTCAACGTTGAAGCGGGCCGCGATCGAGAACGCGGGATGGTGGAAGGATCGGATTTCCGCAAAGACCTCTGCACGGTATGGCAGCATACGGAATACTGCTCCCCCGAGGTCCTCTGTGGTTCATCCGTTCATTGCACCGACGGGGAGGTGCGCTTGCCTCCACAACTCCCTCGTCCTGGGGGCGGCAGGTCCCGGCATTCGCCAAGCAATTCATGCATGGGTCCCCTCCCGATCCCCGGATCCGCCTTCTCGCTGCCGCAGTGCCGGCGGTCTGTTCGGCATCCCGGAGGAGGGCTGCTGTACCGCAGGGAATTGCGGGAAGGGATCTCTCCTCCGTCGCTGCGTCGGGCGTGGTCGGAGGACCGTGAACAGGAGATGCCACTCCCCCGCCCTCGAGGGCGGGGGAATACCAGCCGCGTGCATACCCTGCACGCGGCCCCCGCTTTCCCCGTTGGCCCCGGAATGTGGTACGAATCCGGTGCTATGGCGAGCAGATCCGAATACTCACGGGGCGATGGCTGACCTGAATCGCAGGCCTGGTTTGGAACACGCGGCCGGGTCCTATCCTGCACCTTCGGATCCCGATTCGAATGTGCCAACGGATACCCGATCCGATAACCTTTTTCGAGCGGAGAAGGTACATGCCCCTCCATGGACGTCCTGACGCACGGTCTCACCGCATCTCTCCTCCTTATCGCGCTGGACGTCCGGTCCGCGCTCTTCGTCGGCGTACTGGGTTCAATCGCTCCTGACCTGGACGTCCTGCTCACATTCGTATCTGACAGGCATCCCCGCTGGTACATCCTCACCCACGGAGGCGTGACCCACAGCCTGATCGGCGGCTGCCTGGTATCCCTGATGGTTCTCTGCGCCGCTGCAGGCATCGCCGCTCTCGTGCCCACATTCCAGGCGGCAGGAATCCTGTTCAGCGCCGAAGCGCTCCTCTTCCTCCTGGGCGGAACGCTCCTGCACCTGTTCCTGGACGTCCTGGCATATCCCGGCATTCCGCTCCTCTACCCCGTATCCGACCGGAAGTATACCCTGGGCATCTTCCCGGGGCCGAGCATGGCCCTCTTCGGCCTGAGCACGCTCTTCCTGGCGCTGGTATTCTCCGGACTGACGGGTATGCAGGCGATTCCTCTGTATGGCGGCATCGTCCTGCTCTTTCTGCTCTTCGCCATCGGGATGAAGGTGACTGTATCTGTCAGGGCATCGGGCAGGACCGTCCCGACGCGGCATCCGCTGCGGTGGCTGATCGTCGCGGATACAGGCGACTCCTACACCGTCTCCTCGTACCACCTCCTCCGGGGACGGCTCGACGGGAAGACGTACTTGAAGTACTCCGGTGTCACAGGCGATGAAGTTCGGCGGTTTTTGACGATGCCCGAACTGAGGCGGCAGTACTACCACTCGTATATGGTTGTCGTGCAGCGGGACGGGAACACCCTGATATTCCGCGATCCCCTGCGGGACGAGGGGTTCATCTTTTACCCTCCCTATTATCGGCAGGTGCGGGTGCGGGACGACGTCCCGTAGGCGGATCCCGGATATCCGTGGAGGGCGCGGATGGCGGAGTATCCGTTCGGGATTCTTCGGGGCTGCGGCGCCAGGGCGGATGCGATAGGCCCCGAAGATAACCGATATTGGCATCCCCCGGAGCGGATGCGCCGCGATCGCGTGGATCTCGACAGAGTGCAGGAAAGCCCTCGCCAGCGGGGTCGGGTTCCCGGATGCCGCCATGAAGGCGGCGGGACGATCGTGTCGATTCCCGGGTACAGGATCACGCCTGCGAGTCCCCCGCGGTAGTTCGTCAAGACGTTCATCGCACCTTCGACCATTCCCGTCTCCTGCACAGGAGGCCGTGCAGCCTATCCGAAACCGGTTCGCCATACCTGGCAGAATCCATAGTATAAAATTCTTAAAATCGGAGTTTAACCTAAAATACAATGGCAAAAGGGATAATTCTTCATATCGGGGAGTGCCGGTGCCGCATCTCTATCGGAAGACCTGCGAATCTCGGCTCACACCTGGTCTATACCTGCACGCTCCTCCTCATCCTTGCCGCGCTGCAGGTCCCCGCAGCCGGTGTCGATATTACCGCGCCGACCGTGATCAGCAGTTCTGGCATGTACACTCTTCGACAAGACCTCCTGAACAGAGGGGAGTCGAGGATCATTACAATAGCCGCATCCGATGTGATCTTCGACGGCAACGGATATACCATTGACGGCCTGGATCAGCCCTCCCAGTATGGCATTTATGTGCATATTACAAGCCAAACTGTGTCCAATGTCACGGTACGCAATCTGACCGTGAAAGACTGCTATTACGGATTCTTTTACTATAACACAATAGGAGGTCTTATCGAGAACTGCACAGCGAACTCGAACGTGCAGCATGGGATCTACCTCTCGATGACGGACGACTCCACGGTGACTGGTTGGAACACATCTACCAATGGCAACTCGGGCATATTCATGGACTACTCAGATAACAATACGATTGAGAGGGGTTCTGCCTATTCGAACATGAATGGAGTTCGAATCTCTGTGGTTAGCAACAACAACAGGCTATTTGACAACCGGATCTACGGCAACGAGTATGGCATCAATGTTACCTCATCCAGCGGAAATATCATTTATAACAACCTCCTCAACAACACTGTGAACGCGGTGCCGGGAAACGGCAACACCTGGAACACCACTGGAACAGCGGGAGCTGCGATCAACGGGGGTCCGACCCTGGGCGGTAACCTGTGGCTGCTCCCCGACGGCAGCGGATTCTCATCGACCACAGCGGACCGGGACGACGACGGAATCTGCGACGAGCCCCACGCCCTTGGCGGGGATGCCATGGATCACCTTCCCCTTGCCGCCATCCCGGGCCAGCACACCCCCCTGTTCGCACCGGAGTGGCCGCTCCGGTTCCTGCGGCCCGGCGACGGCGGTGAGACCGCTCACCCAACGGCGTTCTACTACCTCTTCGACGCCTCCACGCCGGAGGGAAAGGGAGACCGCCCCGACACCCTGCGTTTCGTCGTGAAGATGCTGGACGGCGGTCTGACGCTGACAGCGGACGTATCCGAACTGGATGGCAATTCGACTCCCCTCTCGCCATACTTCGTCAGGGACACGGAGTACTACTTCGAGCATCCGTTTGGAGATTCTTCTCTCGGAACGGTGAACGGAAACACGAGGAACATCACGATTCACGCCAGAATCGGAGAGTTCCAGAACTCCACCAGCGGGTCCTCCGGATCTCCGCCACCGCTCGCAGTCGCGGTGAATCCGTGGATCGGTCCTCCCGGCTTCACCAGCACGGACCTGCGCGATATCGAGGATTTTACGGCGGTGGAAGGGTTCAGCGTCCAGAGAGGAGTCGACACGGAGATGGTGGGATCGATACAGTTTCCCGGTCCGCTGAACTTCTGCGATGCCGCGTTTGCCGACGCGATGCCGTCTCTCTGGGACCACGTCCGGATCGAGGGGAATGCAATTGCCCTGGATGCCGCCGCACCCGGGCTCGCGATCCTGAACGCGAGTGCGACCCTGACGATGCACGCCCCCGCCTTCACCACGACCCCCGGGATCTTCCGTGACGGCGAGCCCGACACCTATGCGAACGGAACCCCTGCGGCCGGCTCCGTTGCGAGCAACGTGCGCTGGGACAACGCGACCAAGATCCTGCGGTTCGACGTCCCCCACTGGACCCGCTATCACGCGGACGGCAACGGTCCGGAGATCCTCGTGGAATCCCCCGCAGACGGTGCGACCTTCTCGTCCGATCGCATTGCTCTGCGGGGCACGGCCTCGGATCCCTCCGGCGTCTCGCTCGTGGAGGTGCAGGTGAACGGCGGGGACTGGACGATCGCCGACGGCACGGACGCCTGGAACTGTACGATCCCTCTTGCCGAAGGCTGGAACACGATCGTCGTTCGGGCTACGGACCGGATCGGGTGTATAAACACCATATACCTGACCCTCTACAGGCCTGCCGCACCTACCGCGACACCCACCCCGACGCCACCTTCGCCACCCGAGCAGCCGTCGCAGCGCAGCCGATCCGATAGGGCTAGCCAGCCCGTCATAACGCGGTTCGTCGGCAATGCCACGCTCGCCACGACAGCCTGGGGGGAGGTGCTGCGGACGGTCACCCTGACGTCGGAGGACGGGGTGGTGAGGCTCGTGATCCCCTCGGGAACGCGGATACTGGACGCAGACGGCAAGCCGGTGAAGGAGCTGTCTGTTCGAACCGTATGCGGCAAAGAGATCACGGAGCCGACTTCGGAACCCTGCATGGATCGGGACGTCCCGCAGTGTCCGTACCGGATCGGGGAGCCGGGACTGCGGTTTGATCCTCCGCTGCGGATGGAGATCCTTCCCGCAGGAGAGGGGTCGGCGTGGATCTGGTGCAATGGTAACGGAGCGCCGGGGGGATGCACCGAACTGGCGGGTGGAGAGGACATGGGAGAGGTTCGGACCGAGATTTCCCGTTCCGGTCACGTCTGTATCAGGGCAAATCCGCGCACCGCATCGGTCGTCCCGACTGACGATACCGCCGGCTCGCCCACCATGACCCCGACCGCTCCCCCCGCCGCAGCAGCGCAGGAGACGCGACGGGCCGGTCCGGTGATGCCGCTGGGCGGGGCTCTGGGCCTGTGCGCGAGCCTGCTCGCGATCGGTCTTCGTCGTGCCCGCAGCCGGTGAGATCGAGAGCCCCCCTGCCGCTGCCAGGCCCCGGTTACTTCACGAAGCACGAGTACGGCGGCGATCCTGAGGAGACCCGGGGGTCACGATCTCGCCGGATGGCAGATCCGCAGTGCGCGCCCGAATCGAGTCCTGTGCAGGGTCGTTTCGCCTCTCCCCCCCGCGGGCAGCCCCTGTCGGGTGAAGGCGCGGCGAGGGGAGCACTGCGGCGTGCAGGATCCTCACAGCGGCTGCATACAGCGGAAGACATTCGGGGATTCATTGTTCTGTCCTGGATTGCGATCGGGGAGCGTCCCCCTTCCTATCCTCTCTGTCGTTCAAGAAGAGGATAGATGGGGGATCGGTTTCCTTTCGCAGTCCTGCGCCATCCGGTCCCCTGCCATCGCCCCGGCTGCAATCCTCTCGTCCAGAATGGCCCCGGGCCGGCACTCCCCGCGAGTTCCCTCCTGGCTGGGGTTCTCTCCCCCTCCGCGGGGGATCCAGGGCCGGCCAATCAATTCTTTTTAAGATAACGTCGGAATACCCTATTCGATGGACGCCATCCTCCAGATCATCGTCATCCTCGTCGTCGCAAAGCTCTTCGGGGAACTCGTGGAGAGGGGCGGTTATCCCTCGCTCGTCGGGGAGATCGCAGCCGGCATCATCCTCGGCCCCTCACTGCTCAACCTGGTCGCATTCGACACGACGATCGAACTCTTCTCCGATATCGGGGTGATCGTGCTCCTGTTCATCAGCGGGGCCGAATTGAACCTGCGATCCTTCGTTGCCGCAGAAGTGCCTTCGCTCTCAACGGCCCTTGGCGGGGTGCTGGTTCCGGTGCTCATGGGGTTCCTGTTCGGGAGCCTGGCCGGGTATACCCTCTACGAGGTGCTTTTTCTCGGGATCGCGCTCTCCATAACGTCGATCGGCATCTCGGTGCGGACGCTCATCGATCTGCGGAGGCTGGATACGGCGCTCGGCACCACGATCGTGGGCGCTGCCGTATTCGATGATGTCTTCGGCATCCTGATGCTCACCCTTCTCACGGCGGTTACCAGCGGACAGGAGTTCTCGCTGGTCGGCTTTGCAGAGACCATCTTGGCGACGATCATTTTTCTCGCCCTCGTATTGACGGGCGGAAGGAGAGGGATTCGGTGGATCTTCGCCCGGACGCGGGGCTCCCGTCTCCAAGAGATGTCTTTCTCCGCCGCCCTGATCATCGCGCTGCTGGTGGCGTTCCTGTCCAATGCCGTAGGTCTCCACTATGCCATCGGTGCCTTTCTGGCAGGGCTGATCCTCGGCGACCAGGTCAGAAACGATCGCATCCTCTTCGACAGCCTGGTCGATCTCGGATTCGGCTTCTTCGTGACCATATTCTTTGCGTCCATCGGCCTTCTCTTCGCGTTCAGCCTGGATGCCCTGCTGTCGCCCCTCGTCCTGCTCCTGATCGCCGTCTCTCTTCTGAGCAAGGTGCTGGGGGGCTACCTTGGATCCATCCTCTTTTGCCGTGACCCCCTGAAGGCGCTCATCGTGGGTCTGGGTCTCTACCCACGAGGCGAGATAACCCTCGTGGTCGCGAAGATCGCGCTCCTCTCCGGTTTCATATCCGTCTCCCTCTATGCGTCGGTCACCCTCGTCATCATCGTGAGCATCATCCTCACCCCGTTCCTCCTGAAACGCACCTTTCAACATCTTTCATCCCGGAAGACTACAGGCGGCCGACCAGCCGCAGGAGGGAGATGACGTTGCAGACCTCGATCTGGCCGATTGCCATCCCCCGATCGTCGACCACAATCAGGTCGGGGTGCCGGTTCTTCTCCATCGCCCGCATCACCTCCTCGATGGGGGCATCCTTATGAATGGTGATGTGGCGGCGGGTCATGAGGGTCTCTGCGGTCGATGCCCCGCCGCGGACGAGGCACTCGATGCAGGGGAGCCTCTTCCTCCCCCGCACACCCATGATCGGGCTTACCGAACCCAGCAGGTCCAGTGCCATGATGACACCGAGGTATCTGCCGCTCCGGTCGAGAACAACCAGGTCCCGGCAACCTTCTTTCGAGAACTTCTCCAGAACAACCTCGATCGGGGCATCCTGCGGAACCGTCACGATCTTGTTCTGCATGATGCTTCCTGCGGTCGCCTCTTCATTCTCTGCCATTCCTACTCCCGCGGCGGCACCTGTCTGCTGCCGAATCGAAGGATGGTGCGGATGTGTATAAATACTGAGCGTACGACCCTCGTGCCGGGACGGGTCAGGGAGGCAGGCACCTGCGCCGGAGGTGCGAACGATCGATACGATTTTCGAGGAGGGGATGCCTGCCGTTCCTTCGAGCGAATTCGGAAATAACGCCCACGGATCCTGCGGAGAGCAGGTGACGGGCCTGGGGCTCGTATGCCAGAATAGGAGCGGACGGGATTGGGGAGAATGCGGGATCGAAGGTCGTTCCCGAGAGACGCAGGGTATCGACGCATGAGGGGAAAGATCCCCCCGGGGTAATGCAGACCTCTCTTCCGCATCCTACTGCAAGAGTATATTTCGATCCGCGCTTACTCCCCTTCGTGCGGGTTGGCGCGGAGCTGTCAGGACGGTATGCGGTGCCCGTGTTGGGGCGGGACGGCGCGGACTCCCTGTATTCGGGTCGACGGTGCCGCAGAACCGGTACGTTGCCTCCCTCCCGGTGCCCTGGAAAGGCCCGGGCGAATGCGACCGCCCGAGCGCGACCCGCTTGCCGGTACGCAGGACATCTCGTCCCATCGGATCGGGGACGGCGGCGGCGGATACCCCCGGGCGGATTCGAACCGCCGTCACCGGCTCCAAAGGCCGGTATGATTGACCACTACACTACGGGGGTGCGGGAGGGTGGCAGGAGCGCCGGCCACCCCCCTATTCGGTAACATTAATGGTCGTGAAACATGATGAAGAATTCTATGGGGGACGTTTTTTCCCTGCAGGCCGGAGAAGATTCCGCGGGATACGAAGTCTGGGGCACCATCCGGCTGCGGAAAGGGAAGGGGCGATCCCCCCGGATGCGCCCGCAGGACAGTTGCGGTCGAATCGTGGACCGTTGCGGCAAAGTTCGAGACAATCTTCGGGGAAATTGCAAACGGATGTTGATGAAAGTATATGATCGTCCTCCTCTGACAGATCAGCTCATGATCTATCCCGCCTGCCACAGCGAGAAGGACCGGATCATCACGTCCATCATCCAGAGCCTGGATGCCATCGACGGCGGCATGAGGGAGCTGGAGAGTCTTCTCGCGGCATCCGGCAGACCTCTCCCCTTCGTGCTGCTGGATGCCGAGACGGCAATAGAGAGACTCATTGTCACGTACCAGGTCGCGGAATCGGTAGTGCAGAAGGGGTATGCCCGGGGATACCTTACAGGCAACCAGATCCAGTCGCTGAATCGGGAACTCCAGCGATCCGCGCAGCGTCTGATCGCATTATCAACCTGCTCCGCGATACTCGCGCAGAAGGTGCAGGAGAAGCTCGGTATGGTGAACGTCTGCTAGGGATACTCCCGGAGGTCTGGATCGCGCCAATCCGCGGAGGATCACCCTTTGCCGAGGACCGAGGAGGTGGATGCCGTCCCCATCCTCGCCCTCCCCCATCCGGGGGAGCGGGTTTCGGGGACCGATGCAGTCATGCGATGGCTATCTCTTTTCCACGGGTCTGGGGAGTCCTGTAGGGCACGTCGATGGTGAGAAGCCCATTTTTATACTCGGCATGCGCTTTCTCGAAGTCTATCGGGCAGCAGACGGCATACGAGGCGACGTACTTCACGTCCTCCTTCTCCGCCGTGACGAAGAAACTGTCCTCGTGCATCCGCAGCATGATGTTCTCCTTGTCGACACCGGGCAGCTCGATCTCGATGTGGAGGTTGTCGTGCCGGTCGTCCGGCATCGCATATACGGTCGGCGAGATCCGTAACTTCTCTTCCGCCATGGTTCCCACACTTCGGACGTCCTATACGGACATGGTATATATCTTTTCCCGACCGCCGTTGCCAGGGATCTGTTCCGGGAGTATCGTATAAAATAGTCCTGGGTGGAGGTATCCGCCCCTCGCCAGACGGAGCGTCAGGCATGCATCCGACGGGTGCCGGGCGGACTCTGTCGGTATTTGCGTAGAAGGCAGACCCATCTCGGGACGGGCGGTCCATCTGCGGGCGGAAGCGATCCCGCACCCTCTCGTGTGGGCAAGCGGAGAATGAGAGGCTGGTCGCCCGGGCTGCACATCGTGCACGATCCCTTCCCCTCTTCGCGGGACTGGGGCACAATCCACAGGAGCGCGGTTCTCATGGGAAACGGGCCCCTCTCAAAGGGACCGCTTCTCGTTCTCTGCGATCTCTGAGACACAGGGGATCTGGAACTCGGGAACCGGGATCGGGGGGTGATCGCCGAATCCATCGGCGACGACGTCGTCGCGAGCGTAGGACGATCGACGCCCCGCGGAGAGTGTCCTTTCCGCCGGCGGGCAGATCACGGCGAGCGCTCCTGGTGCAGGCGTCGTCGTTGCGGCAGGCGGGGAGAGCCGTATCAACGCCTCGGTGCGGCGCAGGATCGTCGCAGCTGGCGGGAGGAACCGGCCGCCTGGACCGCACTACGTCCGTCGCTCGGGACGCTCTGATCAGCGGCGTGGTGAATGCTGATTCCGTGAACGGAAGGCTGATCGGAACGGCCACGGAATTTGAGGATGGCGGAACCGCCGGCCCCGTGCGGATCCGGTAGGCGGAAGGCGATGCGCGGGAGACTGCCCTCGCTGTTCTCTCCCTTCTGGTTACGCGATTCTACCTCCTGGGAGGCTCTCGTGCTTCTGCTCCCGGGCCCGTTCTTAGCCGTCGAGGCGGAAGTGCGGTGGCAGCCGATCAGCCGGATTCTGGTCGGCAGGGGGCCGCTGCTCCTCTCCCTCTTCCTGATTGTCATCCTTGCCCTGGCGATTGAGATCCTTCCGCTCGCGCTCCTCGTATACGGGGCACTCCTTCGCGTCTCCGTGCTGCTAGCCGGCCTCTTCGTCTCGTCCTCCGGGGGCACCCTGATCAGGGGCTGGATCCAGTGGGACGTTCCTCCGCTCGTCGCCTTCACGCCGGGGTTTGTGGTGCTGCATATTCCTTTTCCGCCCCGTTCCTCGTCGGCGCCATCGTGCGCCTCATCATCACCGGGCCTGGCCCGTCGGCGCGATGCATTCCGGCTCCACCTCGTGCGTGAAATCCCCTCATTGAGGATTCGGGAGAGTTCCAGCCGGTCACCGTGGAGGAGCGAATCATGAGCCTCCGTCCCGGTCCCGATCCTATCGCACCCCGCGCGGGGCGGGAGCAGAACGCCCGAAGGGCCCTGTCGTACCGGGTGTCCAATTCCTGAAAATCTATCCATCGGGAACGGGCCCCGAGGTGGAGGCCCGCCCATCCGCGAAAGCGATGGTGCCATGGTATCCGCAGCCGGGCGGGGGCTTGAAAAGGAGGAACCCTTTCGAATGCCCTGCCGATCTCGGCAGGGCCGTTGCCCCCTCACCGCCCGCCCGCACGCATCTCCAGCAGACGCTTGATCTCGCGCACCTCCTGGAGCAACTGCATCTCCGGGGATGCCGTCTCTGCGTACGTGCCGGTGGCGACCGGCGCAGATCCCCGCACGAATCCCATGATGAGTTCCCGGAGCGCCTCGGGCTCCTCGATACCCTGCAGCCGCAGTTCTGCGGCCGCCTGGCCGGAGTAGCCCGCAGTCTGGATGCGGAGGGTGGAAATTCCCAGTGCCCGCATGATGGGCCCCTGGATGATATCGATGTTGGTGATGCGCGTATACGGCACGATCCCCGTCTGGCGGAACCAGATCCCTCTCTTCCAGGAGATCTCGCTGTCGGTGACGTGGTAGACGACGGTCTCGTAGTAGAGCGGGATCCAGGCGGCCGTGAAGATGATCAGCGCCAGTGTCGGAATGGCAATCGCAGCGGCAACGATGGACGGCGCGAAGAGGATCAGCGGAACCATATACGGAAGGACCAGCACGGCAATCGAGAGCGCCAGGTAGGCGTAGAAGAGCGCCTTGAGCTGCGGCGCAGGCCGGAAGTTTCCTCCTGTGCCGACGGGGTTCGGTTGTTCGCGACCAGCCATGGCTGTACGTTGGATCCAATCGGATGAATAGCCATCGATCTGGCGGGAGAATAGTGGTCCATGGGGATCGCCAGGCGGCACCCCTTCCGCAGGAGGTGCCGCTCCCCCCTTCCCGGCGACCGCAGGGGGGCGATGGAAACGGCCCGGAAATCGAGGATCCGGGGAACAGATCTTCAACGACCTGCAGGATCATCGCAGAGAAATCCGTGTGACTTCCTTTCGGGTAGATTACGAATCAATTCGAAGTTTAAGCAAAATACATATCGCTACCGAGCAGATACGCCATATACTAATGAGATGCAGGAGCGAGTGATTTCTATGTCGGATCGACGGGTAGCAGCGTTCGCCATCCTCGGGATCGCGGTGATCGCCGCCATCATGGGCGCAGCCCTTGTCCGGGAGCAACGGGGGCTGGAGGTGTCAGGCGAGCTGAAGAAGTTTGCCTCGGAAGAGGAGATCCTTGCCTTTCTGGAGAGCCATGCGGAGGCCACGGCACCGGCCTACGGCGGAGGCGGCGCCATCCAGAAGGTCGCGTATGACGAAGCCGCGAACTACGCCCCGGCCCCCATCCCCGCCATGGGAATCCCGTCCGGGTCCCGCAGCGCCGGCGAGTACTCCACCACCAACGTGCAGGTGAAGGGCGTGGATGAGGCCGATTTCCTCAAGAACGATGGCAAGCACATCTACCTGATATCGGGATCCACCCTGGCGATCGTGGACGCCTACCCGGCTGAGAAGGCCCGGATCGTCTCCGAGACGGAACTGGAAGGCCAGCCCGTCGAACTCTTCCTGCTGGGAGATCGGCTGGTGATCTTCTCCAACCAGCAGGGGGAGACCTTCGTGACGCCCAGGAACAGCGCCGTCCCGGTGCCCGTCTGGCGAACCACGACCCATGCAACCGTATACGACGTTCGGAACAGGTCCGCTCCGAAGCAGATCCGGGACATCGGGCTGAGCGGGTCCTACTACGATGCGCGGATGATCGGCAGCGACCTCTATGTCGTCACCAGCGAAGGGGTTCCCTGGTACCGTGACACGGTTGTCATGCCGGAGGTGCGGGAGGGCGAGAAGGTCGTGAAATCGCCCGACGTCTATTACTTCGATATCCCCTGTTCATCGTATACCTTTTACACCCTGTCCTCCTTCGACATCCTGAACGATAGGTCCGTGACGGCGGAGACCTTCATGCTCGGCTACTCCACCACGCTGTACGTCTCCCGCGACAACCTGTACATGGCCTACCAGAAGGAGAGCCGGGGTCCGTGGACGGCAGGAGCGGCGGAAGAGAGGGCTGCTCCCGCAGGGGTGGTGCAGGAGGAAGCGACGATCATCCACAGGTTTGAGATCGATCGCGGCGAGATCTCGTACGCGGGGATGGGCGAGGTGGCGGGCCGCCTCCTGAACCAGTTCTCGATGGACGAATGGGAGGGCAACCTCCGCGTGGCAACCACGGTCTCTGGCTGGGCGCAGACGAATTCCTACCAGTACAGGCAGGCGGACTTCTACCAGTACAGCACCGTCTCCGTGCTCGGGAAGGACATGAGGACGCTCGGGGAGCTCCGCTATATAGCGCCCGATGAGCAGATCTACGCGACGCGCTTCGTCGGCGACCGCCTCTATATGGTCACGTTCAAGAAGATAGATCCCTTTTTCGTGATCGATCTCTCGGATCCGAAAGCGCCGGGCATACTGGGCAAGCTGAAGATCCCCGGTTACTCCGACTACCTCCACCCCTATGACAACAACCACATCATCGGCATCGGAAAAGAGACTGCAGAGAACCAGTGGGGGGGCATCTCGGTCGAGGGGTTGAAGATCGCCCTCTTCGACGTGACGGATGTCAATAACCCGAAGCTTCTGGATCGGGTGGAGATCGGCGAAAGCGGGACAGATTCCGAGGCCCTGTACGATCATAAGGCGTTTCTCTTCGATAAGGAGAAGAATATCCTGGTCATACCGGTCCGCGAGGTGAAAAGGGTCGCGAATCCCGAGAGCAAGTACGGCTCGTACGCCCAGAAGATATGGCAAGGAGCCTACGTCTTCTCCATCGCACCGGAGAGCGGATTCGAGCTGAGGGGAACCGTTACGCACGAAGACGAGGATGCACCGGTTTACTACTGGGGGTCGCCTTCCGCCGTTCGCAGATCCCTGTACATGGACGATGTGCTCTACACCGTATCCTCCCGCAAGATCGTCATGAACCGCCTGACCGATATCGACACGCAGATCAACCAGGTGCTGCTGCCCTACCGCGGCCATGGAGGGGTGTATCCTCCCGTCTACCGCTGACAGCATCTCACCTCTTTTCGATATCGCAGCTGCTGGTTTACGGCGTACGAATCCCGAGAGCGATTTTGCTGGCGATAATGGCTCCATACCCTGATTCCTTCCTGGAAATCGGGAATTCTGGATTGATAAGCTACATTGAAATAGTTCCTTGACCATTACGTCCCTCATTAGGTCCTGGATGTGGAAGGATGCCATTGCTGGAATGCTGCCAGAGGGATGTTGCGACACTCCCCCTGCAATCGACGGCATATGATGCCGCACGATTGATGGAAGAGAAGAATGCGGATATGGTGGTGATCGTGGAGGACTCCCGCCCTGTCGGGGTTATCACGGACAGGGATCTCGTGGTTCGGGTGCTGACGAAGTTCCGGGATCCGGAGAGAACGCCCGTCACGGAGATAATGTCGGAGGATCCCCTCGTGCTGGACGAGAGGACCGGGCTGTACGAGGCGATGCAGTTCGGGCGCGACTGGAACCTGCGTCGGTTCCCTATCGTGGACGCGGAAGGCAGACTGGTCGGCATCATAACTCTCGATGACATCATCCGTCTCCTGGTGGAGGAGATCAGCTGGGTCGCCCACATCATTGAGAAGGTATCCACTCCGCAGGCGTCGGCCTGACACTCCGTTCTTTTTGCAGGGTTGCGCATCTCGGGGAAGGCGCGCCTTTACCGGCCCGGACGATTCCCCCACGAGGATACGGATCGGGGCGACCCCGTATCAGCCGTATAGCGGCATAGGGTTGAAAGCTGTAGCTCCTCTCCGCCGATCGGCGAAACGGAGTGCCGAGCGAGGTCTCCCTGCCGTCCAAAGAACCATATGCCTGAGTTGCAACAGATAACCGTATGGTCTCCCTTTTCGATATACAGCAGGCGGCCTGGACGATTCGGGATCGGGTGATCAGAACGCCTCTCGTATACTCCCCCACCTTCTCCGCGATGAGCGGGGCGAGCGTGTACCTCAAGCTTGAGACGATGCAGAGATCGGGATCCTTCAAGGTGCGCGGAGCGGCAAACAAGATCCTCTCGGAGAGGGACAGAATCGGCCCTTCCGGTGTTGTGGCGGCTTCGGCCGGCAACCATGCCCAGGGGGTGGCGCTGGCGGCAGCGCAGGCGGGGGTTCCGGCCACGATCGTCATGCCGCAGTGGGTCTCCCACAGCAAACAGCAGGCGACGAAGGGATACGGGGCTGAGGTGATCCTCCATGGCAGGGATCTGGACGAGAGTCTGGAGCTCGCCTGGAGACTGGCGGAAGAGGGAAGGACCTTCGTTCATCCTTACAACGATCCGGCCATCGTTGCCGGTCAGGGCACGATTGCCCTGGAAGTATTCCAGGACCTTCCGCATGCGGATGTGTTTATCGTTCCGGTGGGAGGCGGGGGCCTGATAAACGGCATCGCGACAGCAGCAAAAGCGCTCCGCTCTAAAACCCGCATCGTCGGAGTCCAGGCGGAGGCATGTCCGTGCGCCTACCGTGCTAAACAGCAGGGCGGCGTGGTGGAGGTGGAGGCGGGGCAGACGATTGCAGAGGGCATCCGGGTCCGGAAAGTGGGAGATCTCAACTACCCTGCGTTGCAGGAACTCGTGGATGAGGTTATGCTCGTAACCGAGGATCAGATCGCCGATGCGATCCTCCTGCTGCTGGAGAGGAAGAAGGTGCTTGCCGAAGGGGCGGGAGCCGCTCCCCTGGCTGCCCTCCTCTCGGGAGACGTGAGGATCCGGGAGGGGGAGTCCGTCGTGCTGATCGTCAGCGGCGGGAATCTGGATGCACCGCTGCTCACGCGCATCATCCGAAGGGGGATGTTTCGCAGCGGAAGGATCGCCCGGTTCCATGTCTGCCTCGCCGATGTTCCCAACGAACTGGCGCGGCTCCTTGCCATCGTCGCCCGTCTGGACGGCAATGTCCTCCACATTCGCCATGCACGGGGCACCTGGGATCTGCCTCTGCACATCTCCGGGGTGGAGCTAGAGGTGGAAACCCGGGGGTTCGAGCACATCGAGAAACTACGGGCAGCTCTCGCGGAGAGTGGATATGCCGTGGAGGTGGATTCGCCACGGGAGGTGCGATAGGAAGAGGGTTGACCGCACTGTGCATTGCATATAGCAGCATGCGGTTTATGGTCTACCTCGGGTGGCGGGATCCGTCCCTTCCTCATTTACCGTTGCCAAGGGGGAAATACTCCCGGTAAACGCGTTTCCGCTCGTCGAGATCGGTGTGGAGGTAGATCTCGGTCGTTTTGATCGAAGTATGACCCAGATTCTCCTGCACCACGCGCAGGTTTTTCGACCGCCTGTAGAGCTCACTCGCGTAGCTGTGCCGGATCTTGTGGGGGGTGATGCCGGGCGGGGCATACTGTCTGAAGATCAGCTGGACCATCCGCGAGGAGAGGGGCTTTCCCTGCTGGCCTTCGAAGAGGGGGCCGTCGATGCGATTCCCCAGGTACTCCTCGATCTCCCGAAGTGTCTCATCGTCCACAAAAACGGTTCGTATTTTGTCTCCTTTTCCGCTTATCCGGATTGTCCGCTCCTCAAAATCGATATCCCGAATGTGGATGCTGCACAGCTCGGAAACGCGGACGCCCGTGGCGTAGATGATCCGGACGATAAGGCGGTCCCGAATGGCGTCTATCGAATCGAGGAGCCTCATCACCTGGCTGTGTTTGAGGTAGACCAGTTCCTGATTCTTGATCTTCGGGCGTTCGACATTCGCAGCGGGATTCGTTGCAATCGCCTCCTGCGACTGCAGGAAACGGTAGAAAGAACTGAGCGTGGAGATGATGCGGTGGAGTGTCTTGGGCTTGTACGTGCGGAGCGATGTGAGGAAGGCGAGATAGTCGTTTATGAGGACGGGTGTCACGCTGACCTCGGTATCCATGCGGGCCTGGCCGAGATCTTTCCAGTAGAACACCAGCTTCTCCGGATCGGAGTTTCTGCGCAGCCAGACGTAGCAGGCGAAGTAGCGGATCACGCCGCTGTATGTTTCGATGGTCCTGGGCGAGTAATTCCGCATGCGGAGGTGGTACTGGTAGCGCGTGAGCCACTCGGAAAAAAAGCCGTTCTCCATGGTTGAAATTTAGTTTCTGGTAATAAATAAACTTTTTCGCAAAATGGATGTTCTGCGAAATAATGGGGCAGACCTCCCCGAAGAGGAGAGCGCTGGTTGCACGTCCACGGAAGCGTTCGTCCTCCCTCCCACGCTTTGCCGCGAAGGTACATGACGATCTGCCCATCGATGAAAGGGCATCGCTGTCGGATTCGTCATGCGATCGCGGATAACAGTTCCGTCTCTCTTTGAGCAGGGCCCTCCGACCGGTTCCGCTCTTCTCCGACGCCGTGGCGCAGGTTTCTGTCAGAGGTATATCTCTCCAGTGGCGCTGAGTTTGCCAGACGGGCTCCTGCGTCCCCGCTTTCGGGGTCTCCCGGGATTCTCGTACCGTCCGGTAGGGCACGCGCTGGGGGGCACGTTCTCGCGCAACCGTTCTCACCGGCGAGTACGAAGGAGGCATCAGGGATAAACCGGATGCGGGTATATCGGGGAAGTGCCGGAGAGTCGCAAGAAGGGATCCGGCTCTCTCCCCGGCGGATACGGGAACGCACCTCCATCGTCGATTCACCATGCTGGAGGATTTCCGAGGGGCGATTCTTTCCATCGAACCCCCTCATGCGATTGCTGGGATGTGAGGGTCCGCGAGACAGCAATAAACCATATACTGCTATACGGGAGATGTTCGGAACGGGAAGCCTGCCCGTTCCCCGGACGGCGCGTCCTCAGTGCCCTGGATGCGGAACCCGGCGGGCCTATCCCCGGCAATCCCCCTCTGCCGTGCAGGCGCAGCGGATCGTCTCGGCATGTACCCTGCCGGATGCGCACCCCTTCCCCCATCGGTATCCAGCGCAGGATGGACTGCACTGGGAATGGGATCCAGGCAGCACGGAATCCGAATGCAAGGGGCTTTATCGATGCATCGGGGGATGGATGCAGGTATTTGATGCGGAGCACGGCGGAAGGCCGTACTCCGTGCCTCTCGGTACTGGACTAAACCTTTAAACCGATCAACATGAAAAATTGAAAATTATGTTCGTCCCAAAGAAGTGCTTCTTCACGAAGGGAGTCGGGGTCCATAAAGACCGGCTCGCATCGTTCGAGCTCGCCTTGCGTAAGGCAGGAATCGAAAAACTGAACCTGGTCTACGTATCGAGCATCTTCCCCCCCAACTGCCGACTCATCACGGTCGATGAAGGACTGCGGCAGCTGCAGCCCGGTCAGATCACCTATGTCGTCATGGCAAGGAGCGACACGTGCGAGCCCAACAGGCTCATCTCCGCGGCAATCGGTCTGGCACTGCCCAGGGACGTGAAGGAATACGGATACCTATCGGAACATCACGCATTCGGAGAGACCAGCCAGAAGTCCGGTGAGTATGCCGAAGATCTCGCCGCCACCATGCTCGCCACGACACAGGGAATCGAGTTCGATCCCAACTCTGCATGGCAGGAGCGTGAGCAGATATACAAGGCGAGCGGCAAGATATTCAAGACCACGCACATCTGCCAGTCCGCCGAAGGGGAGAAGAACGGACTCTGGACAACCGTGCTCGCCGCTGCCGTCTTCCTCTGATCCCCCCTCTGCAATTTTTCGCTCCTGCCGCCATTCGTCCCGTGGCGCCTGATGTCCCCCTGGAGGTCGGAGGCGGGAAGATTCCAGAGCGCCCCGATCGCGACCATGAACCATCCCTCGCTATACGGATACGCTCATCTTCATTCCCTGGGCGCAGCCGGGACATACTCGACCCCGGGTCTTCTCCTGCCCACTTCCATGCGGTAGAGTTTCATCAACGGGAACACCTCGGGAGGAATGTCCATGGTCAGACGGTCTCCGAGGATCTCCTTCATCTCGTCGGCCATGAACGGCCGATCGTGCGGGTATTCCCCGGCGACGAACGTCTGGAGAACCCGCTCGATGGTAGCGCTGTCGTACCTATCCCCGAGCAGTCTGCGAACAAGACCCTCCATCTGTTTCAGGGCCTTCCTGGCTTCGACGGCAAGCACAAGCGTCCTGTCGTCGATGCGGTTGATGCTCTTCTTCTCCATCACCTTCACGAGCGATACGGCGGGATACACGCCGGAACTGTCCATCAACTGGGGGTCTACCGGACCTAGCGCAGCGAACGGGTCCATGACTATCTCGTCTGCGGCGAGGGCGATCAGCGTGCCGCCGCTCATCGCGTAGTGCGGGACGATGACCGTCTTCTTTCCGCTATGGGCCTTGAGTGCAAGGGCGATCTGGGTTGCAGCCAGAGCCAGACCCCCGGGCGTATGCAGGATCAGGTCGATGGGTACGCCTTTCGGGGTCGTGCGGATCGCCCGCAGCACCTGTTCGCTATCGTCGATATCGATATAGCGTGCTATAGGAATTCCGAGGAAACTGATGGTCTCCTGCCGATGAATGAGGGTGATCACCTGCGATCCCCTCTTCCGACCGAACTGCGAAAGAAGCCTCCTTCGTGCAAACTCGATCGCGTACCTCTGTGCCATGGGGATGATGAATATGAGAATGAAGAGCAGGATCCAGAGGTTATTGAGGATGATCCCGGCATCTATCTGCAGCAGAATGGTCAGGAGCATCAGGACCTGTATGCTGGAGTGTAATATTTAAAGTATGCGGCGGGCGGAGCCTGCTCCCGGGCTCTGTGATCGTCTTGTACGAGCGTTCCGGGATCCAAAGGCCTGCACCATCGCCGCGTCTGCCGCCGTTCAGGACAATCGGCCCCGCTCCCAGGAAAGGGGACAGAATTCGCCGCGTGTGCTGCAGGAGCCCCGTCGTGGTCTCCGGTACGTGCGGTCCGGTGAAGGCGGGAGAGGGAAGCGCCTTCTCCTCTCTGCGTGCCACAGGCCCGGCTGTCGAGAACAGAGTATCTCTCACCCTCGGCAGACCGCTTGATCCGCACGACGATCGTCCCGTCTGCAGGAGACAGATCTCCCGTTGCATTCCGGAACGGTCCTCCGTACGCACAAGGATGAGCGGACTGGGGAGTGGTCACGCACCGTGCCTTCCCCGATGCGGGAGCCTGTGGACAGGATCCGCATCATAACCGGAATGGCAGTCCGTGCCGCCATCCCCGGCAGCGAGGACGACTTGAAGGGTGGGTGATGTGCATGCGGTAAGGCTGGTCGAGAATCAGACCGCTTTTCCATACGAACCTCTTACCAGATTGTTCGGTTTTCCCCAAAGTTTAAATAGCACATGGCACTATGCAGTGCGTTCGAAGAGGTCGGTGTATCCAATGGCCCGGGAGAAGAACGCACAGATAAAGATGATGGAGATGATCCTGAAGGACCTCTCCGCGGATGACCGAAAAGTGCGGCTGGACGCGATAGAGTCGCTCGCGATGAGTGCATGGGAACCTGACTGGAACCCGGAGACGTTCCTGGCGGCAGGAGGTCTCAAGAGCATGATCGAGCACCTCTCGGACGAGGAGGAGATCATCCGCAGCGGTGCGGCCTCGGTTATCGGTGCAGTAGCGAAGAAGGGGGGTGTGAGACAGGTTCTGAGCTCGGATGCCATCCCGATCCTGACGCGTCTGCTCTCGGACCCGAGCGAACTCGTTCGCTCGAACGCGCAGGAAGCTCTCCAGCAGATCGAGGAGAGCCAGAGCAGAGAGCCTCCGTCCACAACGGCAATCCTTTGATGGCATCGCATATATGGCTGAACGCGGGCACGATCCCTCTCGAAGTCTCTCCCGAAGAAGCGAGGCTGGGAGGGGGTCTGCCGTGCAAGGCTTTTAAACGGTGCGTTGCAGCTTCCCCTGACGCGGGACGTACCTGCGGAGGCGGGATGGAGACTCTCCGGACCTTCGCGCCCACAGAGATTTCCACGATAAAAATTCCAAGAAAGACCACTCCTTTCATCGATTCGCCGCATTTATGGTGCTCTGTCGCGGGTGCGAAGATGCGGTGGAAGAAACGTTTATTATGTTTACCGCAGTATGGGGCTCGGAGGAGCGGTCTGGTATGGACAGGTTGCGAATAGCTGTTTTTTGCTGGGAATCACTCCCGTCCGTAAAGGTGGGGGGGCTTGCCGTTGCTGCTACGAATCTGGCAGAAAATGCGGCGAGAAACCATGAAGTGCATTATTTTACACCTGCTCTCGAAGGGCAGGAGAAAGAAGCCGTGATTAATGGCGTGTATTACCATCGATGTATCCCGAAGGGTTCCAATATCGTGGAATACTGCAGAGATATGAGTCTCCAGATGGTGGACGATTTCCTGTCCGAGGAGAGGGACGGTGAGTTCGACGTTCTTCACTTTCACGACTGGCATGTGACCGACGCCCTTGAGAGCCTGAAGGACAATGCAACCGTGTTCACCTTTCATTCAACAGAATTCGGTAGAAACGGAAACAGGATTGGAAACGAGTGGATATTCAAGGAGATCTCAGAAAAGGAGCGCAAGGCAGGACTTTTGAGCAGAAAAGTCACCACAGTTTCGCAGACGCTGAAAAAGGAGGTGACATCCCTCTACGGCCTTCCTGAGTGGAAGGTGGATGTAGTCCGAAACGGCATTCAGCCTGAGCTGTACGCGTTCGACGTCAATCCCGAAGAGGTGAAGTCGGATTACGGAATTCCCACCGATGCACCGCTCATCCTCTTCGCCGGGAGGCTTACCTACCAGAAGGGCCCCGATCTCCTGCTCGAGGCGATCCCGAAGATACTGCGGAGCGAGCCGGACGCGCGGTTCGTCTTTGCCGGTGCTGGCCAGATGCATGACGAACTCAAGAGGCGCGTGAGGGATTTGAATGGCAATGCGCAATTCCTGGGCTATGTGCCGGATCGTGAATTCGTTCGGCTTCTCAACGCCTGCGATATCCTGTCCATCCCGAGCAGGAACGAGCCTTTCGGGCTGATCCTGCTTGAAGGCTGGAGTGCAAAGAAGTGCGTCGTTGCATCGGATGTGGGAGGTCTATCCGAGAACATCGATCACGGTGTGGACGGTGTGAAAGTGCAGGTCGACTCGAACTCCCTTGCCCGGGGCATCCGTGGGGCGATGGGCAACTGGGACGACATGGCCCGCATGGGCGAGATGGGGCGAAAGAAGATCGAGAGCGAGTTCCGATGGAATATCGTCACCGACAAACTCATCGAGGTCTACCAGACCTGCGGACTGAACTGATCCATCGGGCAGGAGAGTAGAGGGGGAGACTCTCTACCCTCTCGGTGATGGAGAGAGCGTCATCGTGAATGCAGGAGGTTTGAGGTGCGGCTCGGAGCCCGGTATCTTGGAAACAGTAGATGCGAGTTCATCGTCTGGGCGCCCTTTCTCGAGGAGGTGTCGGTGCACAGCGTCTCGCCGCTGAACTGCACCGTTCCTCTGGTCAAAGACTCATGGGGCTACTGGACCGCGGCGCTCGATGGCATCCCTCCCGGGACGCGGTATCTGTATCAGCTGGGGGATATGCTGGAGAGGCCGGATCCGGCCTCCCATTACCAGCCGGAAGGTATATTCGGGCCGTCGGAGGTGGTGGATCATGCGGAGTTCCTCTGGACGGATGACGACTGGAGAGGAATACCGCTGGAGGAGCTGGTGCTGTACGAGCTGCACGTGGGAACGTTCACCCCCGAGGGCACCTTTGACAGCATCCTGCCCCGCCTCGAGGACCTCCGGGATGTGGGGGTGAATACGATCGTCCTCATGCCAGTCGGGCAGTTCCCCGGGGGGAGGAACTGGGGATACGACGTGGTGTACCCCTTTGCCGTCCAGAACACCTATGGCGGTCCCAGGGGACTGAAGCGGCTGGTCAATGCCTGCCATCAGCATGGCATCGCGGTGCATCTGGACGTCATCTACAATCATTTCTCCCCCGAAGGAACGCATTTCCATGAGTTCGGCCCCTACTGGACCGGCGTGTACGGGTGCCCGTGGGGAAAGGTCGTGAACTTCGATCAGGCCTACTCGGACGAGGTGAGGAACTACTTCCTGGAGAATGTCCTCTTCTGGCTCCGAGACTACCATATCGACGGACTGCGGATCGATGCCGTGCACTTCATCTTCGACTTCAGCGCCAAGCACTTTCTGGAAGAGGTCGTCGAGAGGGTGAGGGATTTCTCGGCCGAGCAGGGGAGAGAGATCCATCTGGTCGCAGAAGGGAGCTGGAACGATACGCGGTATATCCGCAGCCGCGAGTGCGGAGGATACGGCATGGATGCAACCTGGTGCGACGATTTCCACCATGCGATCTTTGCCATTCTGGGAGGGGGAACGCTCGGGTACGGGCAGGACTTCGGCGCTACAGGGGATCTGGTGAAAACGCTGAAAGAGGGCTTCGTATACTCGGGGCAGTACTGTCCCAGCCTGAAACGGCGGTACGGGAGTTCTACGGCAGACATTCATCCATCCAAACTGATCGCGTTCATCCAGAACCATGATCTCATCGGCAACCGGATGCTCGGGGAGCGGATCGGCGAACTGGTCCCCTTCGAGGCCCAGAAACTAGCCGCCGGCACCGTCCTTCTCTCCCCGTACATCCCTCTGCTATTCATGGGAGAGGAGTACGGCGAGAGATCGCCCTTCCTCTTCTTCGTCAGTTACTCGGATCCGGAACTGATCGACGCATGCATCCGCGGACGCAGGATGGACTTCGAGGAGCTTCTTCAGTGGTCCGGAGAGCCGCCCAATCCCCAGGCAGTGGAGACGTTCGAGAGATCCCGGCTGGTCTGGGAGAGGAGAAAGGCAGGGAAGCACGCGGTGCTTCTGAAATTCTACTCAACGCTCCTCCGTCTGCGAAAGACCATTCCCGCACTTTCGCATTCGGCGAGGGAGAATACGGATGTATGGGGGCTCGAGGAGGAGCGGCTCGTGTTTCTCCACCGGTGGTATGGCGGGAGTGGTGCATTCTGCATCTTCAACTACAATATGCGGGATGTCGCATTCAGGGGGGATCTCCCGGGCGGACCGTGGCTGATGTCCGTAGATTCCGCTTCAGAGGGCTGGGGAGGCCCCGGTTCCCGGATGCCGGAGCGCATCGATGCCCCGCAGGACCTGACGATCCCTCGCTTCTCTCTGGCGCTGTACGTTCGTGCCGATCAGCACGACCTGCAGGACTGTCCCGTGCAGGACACGACGGATCCGGAGCGGAGTCATGCAGGGCGATGATCTCGAGTGCCTCTGCTGCGGGTGGTGTTGCCTGCAGTATCGCGGGCTGCGATTTGCACAACGATCCGATCTGCTCCGCTGGTTCGATGAAGGGCGATCCGATATACTGCGGCATCTCTCCATTCCTCGGAGGGAAGGTCTGGCGGTCTCCTGCAACAGCCTGAGCAGGGAAGAGCTGGAGAGGGTGCCGTTTGCCGACTTCTGGGTGGATCCGCGGACGGGCGTTCGGCTGGAATGCTGCCCTTTCCTCGAACCGGCGTCCGGTCGGCTGCTCTGCAGAATCCAGGAGACGAAACCGGAGATCTGCAGAAACCATCGGCCCCGGGAATGGCTGTATGTTGCCGGTCCGCAGCCGGGATGCCGTGCCGCATGCATGACGCAGCATGTCGAGCGGATATCCTGAATCCTGCCTGCAGTGGAGCGGGAGATTCCGCCAGGGCCGTTCTGCCTGTCTCCGCATGGGAAGAGGTGCGGGAGGGCGAACGGGGATCGGCCGGGCAGAATCGGCCCCCGATCCCCTGGATTCCCGGGAAGCCTATTCGGACGTCAACAGTTGGCGATACTCTGCCACGGCGGCTGAGATGCGAATACTTCATACAGCCGATGAGTGGGTACCATTTCGGGGATCGTTCACAGACGTTCCCGCGAGGAGGGAACAGGATCGCCCGTTTGTGCATTCCGGAATAGTTCCTATCGCACAGGGGTGAGCGCCCCTCTCGTTGGTGCGGCAGGAAGCGGCGGGAACAGCAAGGTCGATGCGATTCAGGCATCCGGGCCGGCTCGCAGATTTCTCGCGCACGATGGTCCATCCTCGCGTGGAGCCGTGACAGGTTTCGTTCACGCATCAGCCCTGCCCCTTTGGTTGCGGAGTCGGGAGATCCTGCCCTGTACCAGGAAGAGCCAGCATCGCGGGCGGAACGCCGGGATTAGCGTCCATGAAATGGCTGTGCAGGGATCTCCCATCTCCTCACGGGGACGCCCTCCCCTCTTTTTCCGCGCCGGGGAATCAGTTACGGAGCATCAGGGTCTTTTTCCCGAAGCCATGTAATCCATCCATGCAGGCATATATGCGATCTGAATCCCATCCTCATCGTAGCGCTTCTTCAGGGCTTTGATAAACTCGTGGATGAGGAGAAAGCGGTCCGTGGCCGTCTCTGCCTGCATGATCACGGAAAAGCGGATGCTCGTTGCCCCGAACTCGCTGTAGCGGACGAGAGGCTGGAAATCCCGCACTGCCCCGGGTACGCGGGAGATGACCTGGGACGCCACCTCGATGGTTATCCGCTCCACCCTATCGAGGTCGCTTGCGTAGCTGACTCCCAGTGGTATGCCGAATCCCATCAACGGCGTCGGGCGATCGTAGTTGGTCACGATCGACTGGCCGAGCCTGGAGTTGGGGATCACGATGGTGGTGTTGGATGGGGAGCGGATGCGGGTGCTTCTCCACCCGATCTCCTCGATGTAGCCTTCTTCGCCGCTCTCAAGACGGATCAGCTCGCCGACCTTGACCGGCCGATCGATGCTGAGGTAGAACCCGGCAAAAAAGTTGCTGAGGGGCTCCTGCACGGCCAGGGCGACTGCTATGCCGCCGATTCCCAGCGTTGCCAGGAATGGCGACACCTCCTGATCGAGGATGCTCAAAACGAGGATGAGGGCGATCAGATAGATGAAGAGCGTGATGGCAATCCGGAAGATGGGAATGAAGTGCTCGTCCAGCTCGGCCTTTGTCCTGCTCCTGAACTCATCAAAATACCAGTGCAGGATGACGTGGACGATCCGGGCCGACAGGTACGCGGAAAGGAGAACGATGAGGACGGCGAAGAGATCGTTCAGGAGTGCCGCATACGGATCGAAGAGCGAGATCGTGATCAGACCGAGGTAACAGCCTGCCAGGATCACCACGACGGGCACGAACCTCTGCAGAACGGCGAGCAGTTCGTCGTCGAGCGAGGTCTCCGTCCATACGGTGAACCGCGAGAGATACCGCTTGATGAAGAAGAAGAGTGCGCGGGTGAGAACGATGGAGCCAAGGACGATCAGAAGCGCGAAGAGGACTTCGATCACCAGATCATTGGGAACCGGGACGATATCCGTTTCGTTCACTGCTGCCCCCGTGGATGCCCCGAAGCATCGCTCTTCAATGTCCGTGCGGGCTGCAAGGCTGCACCGATTTCGCCGGCATGGTTGGTCCGGCAGGATAATAAATTTCGGTGATTATTTAACTTTTCCCACCAACGCACCCCCGTCAGGCATCGAACCGACCAATACATCAAATAGCATCTTCCTCTCTGTTGTTTTCCATCGCCATTCCCTCTTCCGTGAACGAGGAGCTTCACCTTCGTGATCCCGCGATGTTCGATCGGTCACTCTGGCAAACGGCCGGAATGCCTCGATCCCGCTGACATGGGCGGTCCCGCTCTCGGACGTGCAGCGTAGACGCTCCGATGCGCGTCGCCATAGGGCCTGTGTCGCAGCCCTCCCACCTTTCGGTAACCACGAAAGAGCCTCTCCTCGCTCTCTTCACCGTTTCTGTCGTGGAGGAGTTCGCTGCAGAGACGTCCCGGGCGATCCCCCGCCGAAACCTCTCCTCCTCTCTCGGGCATGCCGAATTCGATGGGCCATGTCTCCCGCTTATTCCCTCTCCTCTCTTTCCTCGGACCTCCGAAGTGCGCCTCGTCTGTCTCACGTTCTCCTTTCCGGATCTCGTCCGCGCCAGTATCTCGATTATCCAATGCCTGACGATCACAGGCTCGCATAGTGGTCTTGATCCCTATGGTGCATGTTCCGGGAAAACTTTCCTTGCCGAGAAGGACAACCTGAACCATGTGACGGGAGAGATTCGTCGTGCTCGAGAGATCACGCGTTGGGGGAATCCCGTTCATCAGGGCCATATCTCCTGCCGCCGCTCATCACCCCAATCCCCGCCGGGGTTCTGCTCCGACGGGAACCGCAGGAGGGACAGGTGGCAGCCCTCCTCTCTTCCGGAGATGCTCGAGAGCGATCCGATCAACGGTTTCGAGTCTCCCCGAACTCCCCGCCAATCCCTCCGATTCCCTGTCCCTTTCCCGACGAATGGCCAGGGGCAGGTCGTGCACAATTGCGAAATCATGCCGATCATCGGAACTGCAGGCACCGCAGGATGGTATCCACGCCGCTGCTCAGCGATTCGGTGGACAGCCCGTTCTGCTGCGCCTGCCGCACCTTTTCCCGGAGGTTGTTGACCGCCGAGAAGGGAAACTGGATCATGTAGCGGAGTCCGCCAGCAGTGGAGAAGTTGCGCATTTCCCGCTTCACTTCGGAGAAGAGCTCCTCAACGACCACCTTCTCGCGGACCTCCCCCATCTCCTGCACCAATGCCAGTCTGTGCATGGAGTAGATGCCGATGATGACCGCGAACGCGAAGAGAAAGTCCCAGTGCGTCAGATCCAGTGTCTGGAAGGTCAGATCATTGTAGGGGCTCGTCCAGCGGAGCGTCCATGAGAGTTCCCTCGACGAGAAGAAGTCCGCGAGGACTCCCCCGATTACCGGCGCAACTCCGGCGGCGATAGAATTCACCAGGCTGTTGCCGGCCAGGTACGAGGTTGCCTGCCCTCTGGGAGCCAGCTTTAGACCGATGTTCCCGGAGGCCAGGGTCACGCCGGCTGTCGAGACTCCCATGAACGCATGTATAGCGACGAGAAGGGGCATCGTCAGGATGTGGGCATCGGGCATCGTCGTGAATGTCCACGCAAAGATGCAGATCAGGAACAGGGGCCCGCAGACCTGCAGCACGGATTTGTTGCTGAACCGGTCCGAGAACCTTCCCCAGATCTGCAGGAATGCAACGTTCGTCATCTGACTAAGGATGGAGAGCGCTACGATCGCCGACATCGGGAGGTGCAGGATCTGGATCATGTACACCGTGAAGAACGGCGATGCCAGGTTGATGGCAAAGTTCCAGGATCCCATGAACCGGATAAGCTGGCGGAAGTTCGAATCCGCAAACGGCTGCAGGAGCAGGCGATAGAACGAGGGATCCTTCATATAGGTCTCCATGCGCGGCTCCGGGATGATAGAAAGGTAGTACAGGCCGACCATACCGACAATGAATCCGATGACGAACAGGATCGAGTAGCAGTAGACTGCATTCTCCGGGAAGAGAAACCCGCCGTGATCTATGAACATGCCTGCAGTCCAGCTGACGACGATCCCGAGGCAGGTTGCCTGGAACATCCGCTTGGAAAAGAACGCTCCCAGGCGATCCTGCGGGATCAGATCCCGCATCCATGAGTTCCAGCTGCACCCCCCGATGGAGCCGAGCGCCGCGTTCAGAAAGACTGCACCGACGAGGACGATTATGCCTGTGCTGCCGCTGAACAGGAGCGGGATGGCAGCGACAAGCAGCCAGAGGGATCGGTTCAGGGCGGATGCGTAGACGGAGATCGCCCGACGCGCGCGGTACTTTTCGACCAGGTACACGCCGGGGATCTGGATCAACTGGGCAAGCGGCGGCAGCGCGGAGAGGAGTCCAATCATCAGGTTCGATGCACCCAGCTGGAGAGCGAATGCTACCAGGAAGATCCCGCCGGTGAGAGTGGTCATCGTCTGCGTGGTGAGACCATCCTTGATTACCGCGTTCAGTCCGCGCCGGATCTCCTCCTCGGTGAGGGTATCCTTGACATCCGTCAGCTTCATTCCGCTCTCATCTCTGTGCGAAGGGCGCCGCTGCAGTTCTCGTTACTCTGTCCTCTCAGGTCGCTCCTGCAGAGCCAGCATCCCGCATATTGTGCCAAGAGAATTTTCTGAGGAGCATTATGATGGTAACGGGAATTTATTGCATTACTAAGATCCTCGTATTCTGAAAACAGGACAATATTTGGGGATAAAAAGGATGATTCCGGCATGATTGTCCCATGAGGGCGAATCGCCATCCGCGCAGATGCATTCCGGCAGGAGCATGCAAATTTCTTTCTTTGCTGGAAGAACAGAGCACCATAGGGGTCAGGTTTCATATCGTCAGCTTTATAACCAGGGTTATCCTCTCGGGCGACCAACCGGCATCTGCCGACGTTGCGCGTGCACCGCCTGTCCGTTCAAGGGATGCTGCCGCCGCTGATCCACCCGTCAGAAGACCGGGGTTCGGGACGTACTGCGGCATCGAGGGCGATGGGATTCCCGGAACCGGCACGCTGCGTATCGTCATCCGGGTGGGGGATCTGGCAGTCGGGAGACGATTGGGCTGCCTGCCGGAGAGGTGTTGCGGATGCCCCAGCGAACCCCGTTCGGACAGGCGCGGCTCGTTTCAGGCGGATGTTCGGACGATGCGGGTCAATTTCACGGCGATCACCGCCGCAGTGATGACCGTCAGGAGAACGAATGCATATACCAGCAGTCCGATCCCCTGCCTGACGATGCCAAGGTTGCCGAAGAAGTAGCCTCCGAGGAGGAACAGCAGCGCCCATGCGGTACATGCGACGATACTGTACCGCAGGAATCGTCGATAGGGCATCGAAACCGTGCCGGCGAGGAACGGCGTGAACGTTCGGATATAGGGGAACGGTCTCGCCAGGACGATGGCCGCTCCCCCGTAGCTGGCATAGAATCTGCGGGTCTTCTCCAGATAGTCCCCCCGCACCGCACGGAGATAGCGGGATTCGAATATGCGCGGTCCCAGATGCCTGCCCAGCCCATAGTTCACCGTGTCGCAGGCAACTGCAGCCGAGAGAAAGACGACGATCAGCCAGCCGAGATCGAGGCTACCGCTGGCGGCAAGCGCCCCGGCAACGAACAGGAGAGTGTTCCCCGGCAGGAATGGCGTGAATACGATTCCAGCCTCGAGGAAGATAAGGAGGAAGAAGATGATGTATGTCCAGCTGCCATAGTCCCCGATGATCGCCTGCATATTCTGGCCAACATCGATGAATGGCAGGAAGTCCATGGCAGCTCCGTACCAGTACATGTGTGCCATAAAGTATATGGGTGATTCGGAGGCGGGGTGCGAGAATCGATCAGTTACCTGCATCCAGGAGCCGGGCCCGCTCCCGGCTATCGGCAGCCTCGGATGTTTTTCCGAGTTTCTGAAGGACATCTGCCCGGTACCTCCATACGATCCCGCGGTCGGGTTCGAGTGCCAGAACCCGATCGAGGGACTGCAGGGCTTCCGGAAACCGCTCAAGCTGGATCAAGAGCAGGCTCTTCTGCATCCAGACCGCGGCGCTGGAAGGTGTACGGGAAAGCACCCTGTTAAAACAGGCTTCGGCTTCCTCCAGCCTTCCAACTTGGCGAAGGACGATGCCCCGGTTGGTCAAGGCGACCGGATGATCCGGGTCGATCTCCAGGACGCGATCGAAGCAGGAGAGCGCCTCCTCGTGCCTGCCGGTTCGTCGGTACTCCCTTCCCCGGGCGTTGAGATCCTCGACGAGGAGATAGACATCCACGTCGCTCCGCCGAATCTCAACGCCCTCTTCTGCCTTCCGAGACGCCTCCCGCGGGCGGCTGTAGAAGCCCAGTTCCGATGTTTTCCATGCCGGCAAACCGCGGGGGCGGTCTTCCGCCTTCGATCCCTGCCGCAGCGGAACTGCGGGGATCTCGGAGATCTGCGGCACGGAAGCTCGCCGCCCTCCCCTCGTTGCGGGGATCCCCTCTTCCGGGAGCATCTCCCCTTTCCCCGGGCGAGAGCGCGGGGGATTCGCGACAGCGTTATTTTCAGCGCAGGAGTAGACTCCTACGCCCTCCTCGCCGCAGCGGATCTCTATCTTTGCCATCGCCCGCGTGCGTGCGACGCTCGAACCCGCAGGAGGGGATCTCCCCCGCGGGCTTCGGGTTCGAGAGTCGTTCTCTACCACCGGCATCGTGGGAGCATCGACTCCATCCATGCAGTCTGTCGCCCCGCCACCCGATCCTCCCGCCTCGCGGACGAGGGATTCCAGAGCGGCGAGCCGTCCGATCGCCTCGACGATCGGCGCTCCCAATTCCTTCAGCGTGCAGGCGACCCCGTCCCCACATTTTCCTGCGGTATCCACCCTCTCCAGGCTCTTCTCCAGTTTTCCCCTCGCGAGTGCAATACGGGAGGAGAGTTCTGAGAGCCGGGAATGCGCACAGCCCTGCCCGCTTTCGCATATGCCCGCCCGCAGAAGCAGAATCCTGGCCTCGAGGAGATATGCGCTGGCATCGGGCGGAAGGATGCCATGGCGCATGCACTCCCAGAGCGTGCGGTCGGGGGATAGCAGCAGGTCCGCTGCCTCCAGGACTCCCGCTCTCACTGCGGCAACGGCATCCTCAACAGGATCAGCGATCCTGATCTCTCGGGAGGCGTCCGCCTGCGGATCCCCCTCGACGGGATCGTCTCTTCGGAGCCGGGCCGATCCTGTATCCTGCCCCTCCGCGACGGCATGCCTCTCCTGCGGTTCCGTCTTTCCACGGGCGGGCTCGATCCAGACGATCTGCACCGCTTCTCGCGGTCGCCCGGCTGGCCAGTC
>FWPV01003746.1_pt1 | contig 33860 bp, 28 predicted proteins | sample 2228371 | NCBI WGS metagenome assembly FWPV01 (sample SAMEA103939776, study PRJEB20133) | metagenome
GCCGTGGCACCTCGATCCGGCTCTGCGCCGGCCGGGCCGCTTCGATCGCGTTATCTTCGTCCCCCCGCCCGATGTGGAGGCGCGCGCTGCCATCCTGCAAATCCTGCTCGCCGGCAAGCCCACCGAAAAAATTGACTATGGGCGGCTGGCGAAACAAACCGAGGCCTTCTCCGGCGCGGACCTGCGGGGTGTGGTGGACAGGGCCGTCGAAAATAAGCTGCGCGAGGCGATGCGCAGCGGTGCCGTCGCCCCCGTGCGCACCAACGACCTGCTCGACGTGATCAAAACCATTCAGCCGACGACCAAAGAATGGTTCGCCACTGCGCGCAATTACGCCATCTATTCCAATCAGAGCGGTCTCTACGACGACATCCTCGCCTATCTTGACTTGCCGGCCGGTCCAACGAGGAATCGTAAGGGGCTATTTGGGGGAGGTGCATGAGTGAAAGCCAACCTCGCCCAAGCCCACTTGTTGCTGCAGCAGAAGCGTTATAAGGAGGCAGAATCGTTTTTACGCAGCGTACTCTTCGAAAACCCTAATGACCCCGAAGCGCACGCGCTCTTAGCCTTTGCCCTCTTCGAGCAGGAACGTAAAGATGACGCGTTGCGCGAAGCGCAGGCCGCAGTGCGTTGTGCGCCCGATGATCCTATCGGGCATCACGCCGGCGCCATCGTCCTTATGGTTATGGGGAAGTACGACGAGGCTCTCTCTGCCATCCGTACTGCTATTCGTCTATCCCCTCTTGTGCCGGACTACTACGCCGTCATGGGCAACATCTACTTGTTTCAACGTCGGTGGCAAGAAGCATTGGACGCTGCAGAGACCGGCCTACGTTTTGATGCCGAGGACATCCCGTGTAACAACATCCGTGCCATGGCGCTGGTGAAGCTGGGGCGGAAGGATGAGGCCGGGCAGAACCTCGAAGCGGTCCTCGCGCTGAACCCGGAAAACGCGCTGACCCACGCCAATCAAGGCTGGGCATTGCTACACGGCGGGCAGCATGCGCAGGCGCTTGAACACTTCCGCGAGGCGCTGCGCCTGAATCCGCAGTTGACTTGGGCGCGCGAAGGCGTCGTCGAGGCGCTCAAAGCGCGCAATCCCATCTACTGGGTGATGCTGCGTTACTTCCTGTGGATGTCGCGGCTGAGCGGCGGCGCGCGCTGGGGGTTTATCCTCGGCCTTTACTTTCTTAATCGTCTGGTGTCTGGCATGAGACAGTTGGCTCCTTCGTGCATGACACCGCTTTTTTCTCTTTTCACCATTCTCTATACCCTGTTTGTTTTCCTTTCATGGACGGCGCGTCCGCTGTTCAACCTGTTGCTGCGCCTCAATCGCATGGGGCGATTGGCACTCTCCGACGAAGAAATCACTGCATCGAATTGGGTGGCCGTCTGTCTGGTAGCAGCGATCGCTTGCCTGGGTGGGGCGCTGATCATGGGGCAACCCCTGTTCATGACAACAGCGCTCTATATGCTGATGTTGGTCCTGCCGGTGGCCTCGTTGTTTCAGGTGCCGGCCGGAAAACGGCGTTGGTTTCTTATCACCTATGCGATTGGCCTGGCGCTACTTGCCGTCGGCAGTCTGTTGCTCAGCCTCAACGGCGCATCATTGGGCGCGCAACTCGGCGAAGTCTTCTTCTGGGGGTGGATTCTGTATTCGTGGATTGCCAATGCGGTGGCAGCCATGCGGTAGCTTTTTCTTTGTCAGTAGATTGAGCAGATTAAGCAGATTCAGTAGATCGAATTTTTGCTCGGTCTGGATCGCCAGATGCAGACCCGAAGGGGGTCTGCCGATCCCCTCAAAGCAAATTGTGATCTACTGAGACTCTTTGTATTATCGAATATAAAATCTGCTAACTCTGCTTAATCTGCTGATGAAAAACAGCGATGAATAAACAGCTTACCCAGGCCCAACTCCTCCTCCAAACCAAGCGCTACCAAGACGCCGAATCCGTGCTGCGTCGGTCGCTCGCCGCTGCGCCGAACGACGCGCACGCCCACGCACTCCTGGCGCTGACGCTCTACTATCAGGACTGCAACAAGGAGGCGCTGCGCGAAGCCCGCACCGCCATCGGCCTGGCACCCGATGACCCTTTCGGGCACTATATCCACGCGCTGATCCTGTTGGATCGAGACCGTGCGGACGATGCTCTACGCGCCATTCAGGAATCACTGCGCCTTGATCCCAACGTTAGTCGCTATCACGCCCTCGTGAGCCGCATTTATGTGCGCAAGCAGGACTGGCAACGGGCGTTGAACGCTGCCGAAGCTGGTTTGCGACTGGACGCGGAAGATGTGATCTGCCTCAACCTGCAGGCTATGGCCCTGGTGCGCCTGGGACGCAAAGTGGAAGCCGAGGCCCCACTGGCGGCGGCGCTGGCCCGCAACCCGGAGAACGCGCTCACCCACGCCAATCACGGTTGGGCGCTACTTCACGCCGATAAGGTGAAAGAGGCGTTCGCCGCCTTCCGCGATGCGTTGCGGCTCGATCCCACGTCGAGTTGGGCGCGCGCGGGCATCGTCGAGGCGCTCAAGGCGCGCAATCCGATTTACCGGTTGCTGCTACGCTACTTCCTATGGATATCACGCTTCACCGATGAGGAACAGTGGGGTGTCATCGGCCTCTTGCATGGCATCCGCATGGCCTTGCGGGCAGCGGCGCGGGCGTTCCCGCCGCTGTGGCTCGTGGTGTTTCCCGTGTTGCTGCTCTTCCGGCTCTTCGCGTTCCTCACGTGGGTTGCGGATCCGCTCTTTGCCCTGCTGCTGCGCTTCGACCGTTTCGGGCGGCTGGCGCTCTCCGACGAGGATAGGGTTGCTTCCACCTGGCTGGCCGTTTGTCTGCTGTCTGCCGAATTCGGTGTGCTCCTCGCGCTGCTGGCGCGGAATTGGGGCTTTCTCGCGCTCACCGTGGGGGCGCTCGCGCTTCTGGCGCCGGTTGCGGGCGTCTTTCACGCGCGCAAGGGGGCCGGGCGCACTGTGTTGAGCATCTACACTGCCGGGCTGGCGTTGCTCGTGCTGCTTGCAAGTGTTGCCGCGGTCATCGGGTGTCCCGTGGCGCTGGGATTTGCCGCGCTGCTGGCGGCGGTTTTCGGGGTTGGGTGGGTTGTGTACTCGTGGGTGGCGAATCTGGTGATTATTTTCCAGAGCTGAGAGAAGCGTGAAGCTGATGAGAATTAAGTAAATAATTCGGTAATGGCATGCGCAGGGGAAAACCGGCCGAAGCCGGCACACACACGTACACACCGACTTCAGTCGGAAAGGCCGCGCTCCACACATTACCGAACTAATTTTTGAAACTCCATAACGCACGCTCAAAAAGCAAAGTCCTGTAGGCTGATTTTTCAGCCCCGCAGGGGCTTTGCTCTTTTGGCCTGGCCTCTTTAGGGCCGGGCCTCTCAGACTAAGCATTTCCCCCTTGACAAAAGTTCAACCCCGGTTATAATTTAGGCGGCTAAATATTAGCCGTCTAAGTAATTATCGAGAGGAGGGTACTATGTCGCCTCAAGAAGGATCGGAGTCCCTTGATTTTTTGCTGGCGCAAGTCTGCAAGCTGCATCGCGCCAGAATCCATCGCTTGTTTGAGGAATTGGGACTGTACCACGGGCAGCCGCCTTTGCTCTTTGCTTTATGGGAGCACGACGGACAGACGCATACCGAATTGGCCGGGCAACTGCATATCCAGGCTTCCACGGTTACCAAAATGGTGCAGCGGATGGAAAAGGCGGGTTTCGTAGTGCGGCGGGATGACCCCAATGATCAACGTATCTCGCGCGTTCACCTGACCGAAGTGGGATATGCGGTTCGAGAAAAGGTCAACCAGGTTTTTCGTCGGCTGGAAGAGGAAACTTTCGCCGACTTCACCCCCGAAGAACGGCTTGCATTGCGGCGCTTTCTCTTGCAGATGCGGGAGAATCTCCTGCGGGCCGGTGGTGGGAAACTTGAATGGTAATTTCATAGTGACAAGGCGAGGCATAGTGTGAGATGAAGGCATTCAAAGTGTTATTGAAATATCTGCGGCCCTATAGGATATGGGCGATATTGGCGCCACTCCTCATGTTGCTGGAAGTCGTGATGGACTTGATGCAACCGCGGATGATCCAGCGCATCGTGGATGAGGGATTGGCCCGGCTGGATATGAACATCGTCATCACCACGGGCCTGGCGATGATCGGTTTCGCCCTGCTGGGCGCCGTGGGCGGCATCGGCTGTACCGTCTTCTCGACCCTGGCTTCGTTGGGCTTCGGCGCCGACTTGCGCGAGGCCCTGTTCAGAAAAGTACACTCCCTCTCATTTGGCAATTTCGATGAACTGGAAACCGGGCAACTTGTGACCCGCTTGACCAACGATGTTGTGCAGGTGGAAGGCTTGGTTTCCATGATGCTGCGGGTTATGGTGCGTGCTCCGTTGCTGTTGCTGGGCAGTTTGGTGATGGTTTTCCTCACCAGCCCGCGCCTGGCGCTGTTGGTGGTCGCCCTCGGGCCTTTGGTGATAGGGATGCTGGTCTGGGTCATCAAAAAAGCCTATCCGCTGTTCGGTGAAGTGCAGCGACGGCTTGACAAGTTGAATACGGTCATGGAGGAAAATCTGGCCGGTGTGCGGGTGGTCAAGGCCTTCGTGCGGGCCGATCACGAAATCAAACGCTTTGGTCGGAGCAATGATGCCTTGATGGAGCAAACCATCCGCGCTGCGCGCACCGTAGCGATTTCCTGGCCCTTTATGAGCATAGCCGTCAACCTGGGGGTGATCGGCGCTCTGTGGTTTGGCGGGCGGATGGTCATGGCCGGTGATATGCATATCGGGCAACTGATCGCTTTCTATAACTACCTGATGCGGACCTTGATGTCGCTGATGTTTGTCAGTATGCTCATTATGCAGTGGGCGCGCGCGCAGGCTTCGGCGGAGCGCATCATGGAAGTTTTGCAGAGCGTGCCGGTGGTGCAGAACAAGCCGACCGCTATGGTTGATTTCGCGCCGCGTGGGCGGGTAGTTTTCGAGAATGTGGCCTTCAGTTACGAGCCGGAAGGCCATGATCTGGTGCTGGGGGGCAGTACGGGCAACAACGGTGGGCCGCCCGGCATTAGCTTCGTGGCCGAGCCGGGGCAAATCGTGGCCATCCTCGGCGCGACAGGGGCCGGCAAGTCCAGCCTCATCCATCTTATCCCGCGCTTCTACGACGTGACACGCGGCCGGGTGACGATTGACGGTTTGGATGTCCGCGACATTGATCAGGCCACCTTGCGCCGTCATATCGGCATGGCCTTGCAAGAATCCGTCCTGTTCAGCGGCACCATCCGCGACAACATCTGCTACGGTCGTCCTGACGCAACGGAAGAAGAGATGATCGCGGCGGCTAAGGCGGCGCAGGCCCATGACTTTATCGTCGAGTTCCCCGATGGTTACGATACCGTGGTCGGACAACGAGGGGTTAACCTTTCCGGTGGCCAGAAGCAACGCATTGCCATTGCCCGCGCGTTGTTGGTCAACCCGGCAGTGCTCATCCTGGATGACAGCACCAGCTCGGTGGATGTCGAGACCGAGACCAAAATCCAGGCGGCGTTGGAAGATAGGATGCGCGAGCGCACCGGCTTTATCGTTGCGCAGCGCATCAGCACGGTGCTCAATGCCGATAAAATCCTGGTGTTGGACGATGGGTGTGTGGTGGCCGAGGGGACGCATCGTGAGCTGCTGGCCTCCAGCCCCGTCTATCGCGAAATCTACGAATCTCAACTGGGAAATGGAGTGAATCATGGCTGAACGTCGAGTGAATCGTCCCTCAATTCCTGAACCACGCCGTATCGGGCCGCCCGGGCCTCCTGGGCCTGGGGGACCGGGCGGGCATCTTGCGCGTCCCAAAGAACGGGCGAAAGACATTCGGGGTACCTTGCGGCGTCTATGGGACTATCTGCGGAAGCAAAAATGGTCGTTAGTCGCCATCTTGCTCTTGGTCATGGGATCTTCGAGCCTGGGATTTGTCGGACCTTACTTGATCGGCAAGGCAATTGATGACTACATCCTCAAGCACGATATCCCCGGTTTGGGCCGTCTGGCATTGCTGATGATCGCTCTCTATGCCGTGGGGGCGAGCATCAACTGGTTGGAAGCCTATCTGATGTCTGCCGTTGCCCAGCGAACGGTACGCGACCTGCGCAATGATCTTTTTGCCAAACTGCAAACCCTCTCCTTGCGTTTCTTTGACCAACGTTCGCACGGGGAACTGATGAGCCACTTGACCAACGATGTGGAGAACGTGAGCAATGTGCTGAACGGCGGCATCACCCAGTTACTCTCCAGCCTGATCAGCCTGGTGGGGGTTACGGTGATGATGTTTGTGCTCAATGTGCGGTTGGCGATTGTGACACTGATCACTTTGCCCTTGATGATGGTTTTGAGCAACGTCATTGCCAGGTATACCCGTCAGGGTTTTCGTGAACAGCAGCAGTATCTCGGTGAATTGAACGGCATTATCGAAGAGACGGTCACCGGCCACCAGGTAGTCAAGGCTTTTGTGCGCGAGGAGGCCGTCATTGCGGAGTTCGGCAAGGTCAACGCCAAGCTACGGCGTGCCGCTACCCGCGCGCAGATTTTCGCCGGCACCATGGGGCCGATCGGCAACTTTGTCAACAACACCGGCTTTGCCATCGTTGCCGGGGCAGGGGGCTGGATGGCGGTTCGCGGTATGGCGACCGTGGGCACGATTGCGGCCTTCATCAACTACGCGCGGCAGTTTTCAATGCCTCTCAACCAGATTTCGAACCTCTACAACACTATTCAGTCCGCCATTGCCGGCGCCGAGCGCGTCTTTGCCATCCTCGACGAGACGCCGGAGCTGGTGGATGCGCCCGATGCGATCCCCCTCACCGACATTCGCGGGGCGGTTGTCTTTGAGGATGTATGCTTCGGTTATAACCCGGAGACGCCGGTGCTCAAGCACGTCAGTCTTCATGCCAAGCCGGGACACACGATTGCCTTGGTCGGCCCCACCGGGGCAGGAAAGACCACCATCGTCAATTTGCTCACCCGCTTTTACGACATTGATAGCGGGCGCATTACCATAGATGGGATTGACATCCGCAAACTCCGCATGGCCGATCTGCGGCGGGGATTGGGGATCGTCCTCCAGGACACATATCTGTTCGCCGATACGGTGATGGAGAACATCCGCTACGGGCGTCTGGATGCGACGGACGAAGAAGTCATCGCAGCGGCCAAACTTGCCAATGCCGATCAGTTCATCCATCGTCTGCCGGAGGGATATCAGACCGTGCTTTCGGAACGCGCCGGCAACATTAGCCAGGGGCAGCGGCAACTCCTGGCCATTGCCCGCGCGATCCTGGCCGACCCGCGCATCTTGATTCTTGATGAGGCCACCAGCAGCGTGGACACACGCACGGAGAAAAACATCCAGGAAGCGTTGTTACGTTTGATGAAGGGGCGCACCAGCTTTGTCATTGCCCACCGCCTCAGTACGATTCGGGATGCCGATGCGATCCTGGTCATCAACAATGGGGAGATCATCGAACGCGGCACGCACGAGGCCCTGTTGGCGCAGCGGGGATTCTATTATCACCTGTATATGAGTCAGTTCAAGGGGCAGCACGCACTCACGCCTGAATCGGCGGCGGCATGAGGATAATGGACGGTAACTGCTCGGCAGACAACATGAGTCACCCTCTCCACCATAGATGAAAATGGCTCGGCAGGAGAGTTATTTTCAGAGTCCTCGGCGGTGAAATGGACACCCCCTGAACAGTTACAATGGACGCAGATTTTCGCGGATTGACGCGGATTTTTCCGTTTCGCTTACACTCTGCGAGAATCGGCGTTAATCTGCGTCCAAATTTCTGAGCGATCGTTTGACTTCGAGACTGTAGCGTCTGATCCGGTCTTATTCCCCCCGACCGGACATCCTTGACCGCTTCGTGCATGAGCTTGAAGAAAAGGTACTCTGGCTTCTCTGGGACAGCATGTGGCGGTTAGCCGGCGGCATCACGAGCAGGTGGCTGAACGCCGACGGTTGGTGGTTGTAAGGGATAATGTCCGAGTTCCTCCACCGCATTGTGGAACGCCTGGATGTGTGCTTCAGGCCAGGGCATACCCTGATCGGGCGCGCAGAAATAACCGCCGTCGCGTCCGAGTTGCCACAGGCGATACGCCACTTCACGCCGGATGGCCTCCGGCGGCCCGCTCATGATTGTCGCCGAACTGACGCCGCCCTGGAGCGCCAGCCGTCCTTGTGTGAGACGCCGCACTTCATCCAGATCGTTGGCCGTAGCCTGGATAGGGTTGAGGATGTCCACGCCAAGCGCGATGAACGTTTCCAGCAGGGGCGTGATGTGCCCGCAACTGTGAAAGTTGACGAGTACGCCGTGCTGCTTGTAGAAATTGAACAGCCGCCGGTATTCCGGCACAAGGAACGTGTGAATGATCTTGGGTGAAAGCAATAGCGATTGCTGCGTGCCCAGATCATCGCTCATGCCGACCATTTCGACGCCTACCGCCAGGTAATGGCGCGCGATGCCGAGCTGAAAATCCATAATACGGTGTAGCACCTCGCGCGCGGCTTCCGCTTCGGTGTAGAAGTAACACATCATGTTTTCCATACCCACGAGCATGTAGCTCTTTTCCCAGAGCGTGTCGCGGTGTGAGCCGATCAGAAAAGTCTCTTCACGTGGCCGGTTTTCTGCCTGTGCGTAGATGGGGCCGCAGATGCGTTCATCATCGGGATCGGGCCAGGGGTAGGTGCGTAGGGCAGCGGGGAGGTCGGCGAGGGGATTGCCGCGTGGAAATCCCATGACGCCCTCGTGCTCACGCCGCCACGTCACGCCCCAAATATCGGTCCACTCTGAACCGACCGGCAAATGGTGCCCGCCACCATTATACCCTTCGTGGTTCGCGCCGCGATAGGCGAGGTCGTGCGCCGGGCAGCCGGTGAGGACGCGCTCCGGCGCATTGAAACGGATGATACGTATCGCATTTTCTTTGGCGTTCATCCGGGATTACAGTTCAAGGCCTAACTTGGCGGCGAGTTCTCTGGGGGAGGGATCGAAGAGGATTGTCCCATCGGGGAAGACGACGGTGGGCACGATCCAACTACCGCCGTGGACTGCGTCGCAATAAGCGCGTGCTTCGCGGTCCAGGTCAATGTCGCGGTAGGCATAGGCAACCCCGTGCTCGTCGAGAAAGCGGCGCGTTCGTCGTACATCCGGGCACCACCTTGTCCCATAAACGGTCAGTTCGGTGTGTTCTCCGCTCATCATTACCTCCGGATTTGATTGTGGATTTTGGAATCTCGAACCGTTATTCTTCATTCGTAACTATTCAAAACCTCTGAGATCAGAGGCGGCAGGCAGGTCGGTCGAAATGGCGTACCGACTAAAGCCAGCCGTAACGCTTCCAGAATGTTCTGGCCATTTTTGCGCACAGTAGAGATATAGCTGCGAAGCGCACAGAAAGTCTTAGTGCGCCGAGCAGCATCAGGCCAATGCCGATCATCATCCATGCCGCGTGTTTATGACGGATCACTTCGACCTCTTCTGAAAATAGCCACCGAGGACCCGGAGTTCGCAGAGAAAGAAAAAACTCTGTGCTCTCTGTGGCAGAGTTTTGATTAACGGCGCTGTCCCATTGGGACGGTTACACTCCTTAAATATCAGGGTTTGACGTAGTAGAACCCTGCCACGCCGTTCTTTTCGCCGTTGATGATCAGGTGTAGCTCACCCGCTGCGTCGGTGAAGTAGGCCAGGGGATTGCCGGTCAGCGTGTAGCCGCGCTCGCTCAGGTAACTGGCGACATTCTGCGCGGGGGCGAGCACGCCGTTCGTCTCGGTGCGCGTCTTGAGCCCCCAGTTTTCGCTGTAGACGTAGCGGATCAACGGTGTGTCTGTCGCCGCGCCGACGTAATACGGCACGGCCCAGTAGTCGGTGTTCCCTGCCACATCTAGTGGTCCAGACCATGCGCCATTTTTCCACACGTAGCGGTAGACGCGGGAGTGCCCCGGCCACATGAGGTGATTGGAGGCGAGGACAAAGCTGTTATCCCCGCCGGAATAGGTAAGCACGGTTGAAGCTCGCGCCGCCGGTCGGTGTGGATGGCGCTGCAACGACAACGACCGGTGCACTCCAGCCGCCGGTCGTTAATAAGAGCACTATTGCCGCAAATCCGCGTAACGCTGTCGTCCAACAGCGGAACCGCTTGTCCCTGGTGACGCTCCAAGCGCGCCATCCATGCTGCCATAACCACGATCTCAAGTTTTCCATCGCTCTTCCTCCCACACTATGATGCGTTTTCCACACGACAGATTCCAACTTTTATGATTTCAACCCAAGTTGCTGCCTGCTCCAGGTTCAAGATGTAGAACACGGATTGCTACGGAGCACTCGGGGTTTTTTTCTTTAGTTTTTTTACTCTACACATGATCCAATGGTGGCACGTACACCGGAACGGGCAGGAGCATGCGCAAGCCGGGTGGCAAGTGCGGCGCTTCGGGAATCGCCGGGCCGCCGAAGATCAACCGCGCGGCAGAGAGGGGATCCAGCTCGATGTAAGGCTCCGTCTGTCGCCCGGCCTCGATCTGCACGGCGCCATCGCGCACGGTGAGGGTCGCGGCCTGCGTGCGGTCGTGCTCGCGGATGCCGAGCGTGACGGCGAAATCGCGCAATCCGGCGGCACGCTGCTCCAAGAAAGGCCGGGCCGCTCGCAGTACGGCCAGGAGGTCGTTCACCCGATACATGCCGGTGTAGCCGATCTTCCAACCCTCGGCGCCGGCGACCACCCGCGCGAGGCGTTCCTCATCCCATATCGGAAGTTCCCATCTGGCATCTTCGCCTTGATTCCAGGCGATAAGAGCGCGGATCATCTCCAATTCTTTGCCGGAGGCCGAGGCCAGCTCGATCAGGCGGACGTGATCGCGGTTTTGTCCTTCGGCAATGGCATACCCATCTTCTGTTACCCACACGCGCAGATCGGAGCGGTGCAGTTGTGTCTCCAGATCAGGGCGACAGGCGTGACAAGCCGGCAACGACATCAGACGGGCGATGTGGGCGGCTGCCTCCCAGGGACGAACTTCTTCCACGACTGCCGGGGCGACGTTCAGCCGTTCCAGAGCGCGATCGGAGAAAATCAGCCGATAGGCTGGCGCCGCGATTTCCCAGCCGAAGGTGTTGTAACGTTGGCGGTCGCCGCCGAGCCACGAAGCGGGATAGTCCTGCGCGCGCATCTCATCAATGGCGTGGTAGAGCAGTCGGGTCATATAGCCCTTGCCGCGCGCCTCGACCGCTGTGGACACCCCGCCGATGCCGCCGAGCTTGAGCGATACGCCGGCCGTGACCACCTCAAGGGGATAGATGCCCACGTGGGAGACGATTTTGCCGTTCTCCTCGACCACATAGCCCCACGCGCACACTTCCGGTGTGGGTTTGTAGATGTGGGGGCCAAAACGTCGGAAGAAATCCACCGAATGGCCGAACGCGCGCTCTAGGTAGCGCATAAAGTCTTCGAATTCTTCAACGCGAAGGGTGCGGATTTGGGTTGTCATAGATCCTCTTTGCATTTATGTCTGATGGGTGGTGATGAGGAATTTTATGTGTTCCTCGGTACGTCGTGCCTCATCCGCCGTCAGCGCCCCAATCTCGAACTCCGCCACAAACGTCTCGCCGGGCGGCAGCACTTTCACGTAGCCCTTCGCCTTCTCCGCCAGGTAGCCCTCCGGCTCGCACGTTCCGGCCTCCACCAGGGCGATGGCGTCCTGATCGGGTGTGCGCGAGATCCAGCGGGTGGCTTTCGGCAGTTGTGAGGGGCGGTGGCGGATCACGTCGGCGTTGCCGTCGGGATGGATTTGCAGCGAGTGCGCCCAGCCGTCCGCGTCGGCGAGGTAATCAATGAAGAAGACGCCCTCCGGATCAAAGGCCAAATCCGGCGTGAGGACGTGGTGCTTGGCAGGGTTGTCGCGCAGTTCGGCCAGGAATTCCGCGTAGCCCGGTCCCGGCTTGATGTGACTGGGGATGCTCGCCCGCACGCGCACGTGTTCCGGTGTGGGGATCGCGCTGTAGACCAGGCGAGCGTTGTCCACCGGCTTGAAGTTGACGTGCGCCAGGTAGAGCAATTCCTGTCCGGTGTTTTTGAGGTTGGTGATCGTCATTGTGACGTTGAATAGCGTCGAGCTGGCGTAGAGCTTGACCAGCGGCTCGGCGAGGTAGTTGTGCGCGAAGGCGACGGTGTGCCGGTACTGTCCGCCCATGCCGATGTACACACCTTTTTCGTCCTCGCCGATGACGACGTAAGCGGTCTCGTAAGGCGCGTTGGGCAGTTCGCCGTGCAGCGGATGCGTGTCCTGCGCCGACGGCCCGCCGACGCCGGTGATGCCGCAGTGCTGTAAGAACCCGCCGAACGTCTCCAGGAACGGGCGGTTGGGGTAGGGCTGCGTGAACATGGATTTCATCGTCAGGTTGCGCCCGTTGAACGTCGCCGACCAGACCTGCTGGCCCTGGAACGGCAACAGCACGAGTTCGCCCACGTCGCTGCTGAGCCGCAAGCCACACACCCCGCTCGGAAAGCGGAAAGTCGAGGCCGTCAGCGCCCCATAAGTCACCAGCGTTTTCTCTTTTTCCGCAAAACATTCAGGATAAAGATTCGTGATCGCCTTGAAACCCATACTTGTCCTCCATATTACCGATTACCAATTACAACTTCTCCCACAAGAAATCATACGCGCGACGACCGCTGATTTGGTGGCGGCCTTCGAAGTAGTCGGTTTCGACCTGGTCTTCCGCGCCAAAGACTTTGTAGACCTCCCGCGCTTTGGCGACGCTCTGCTGGACGGCGGCGATGGGGAAGATCGGGTCGCGCGTCCCGGCTTCGACGAGCAAGGGACGCGGTGCGATGAGGCCGACCAGATCATACATCTCGCCGAACTGCCACAGCCCGGGGACGAAGTTGCAGGTACAATGATGCATCGCCAGGATGCTGTCCTTGAAGGTGCTGTAGTAGCCGCTGATCACGCACGCCTTGATGCGCGGATCGGTGCAGGTGGAGAAGAACGTGTGCATCCCACCGCCGGAGATGCCCATGGCGCCCAGGCGGTCGGCGTCCACATCGGCGCGGGTTTCGAGGTAGTCAATGAGCTTGCGGGCATCATGGGCGCGCAAGCCCACGACCGAGCCGCCGAGATGGAAGGCCAGCTTGGCAGTATGATCGCATGTGGAGGGTATCTCCTGGCCGACGAGGGTGTTCAGATACGAGAAGTCCGTCTGCCGCTCGCCGAAGCACGAAATCTCCGGCGCCGCGACGACGAATCCACGCCGGCACAACGCCACGCCGAAGTCCTTGTGGTAGCCGTCGGGTGTGTCGCGCTCGGCGCCGTCTTCCCACAAGCCGACGATGTCTTTCACGCCGTAGCCGTGCCCGTGGAAGGCGACGACGACGGGGTGGGGCGCCGTCCCCCGCTTGGGGACGAGGATATAGACCGGCATCAGCGTGTGCGCGGAGGTGCGCAGCAGCCATTTCTCGCGGACGTAATCGCCTTTGTCCATGCTCTCCAACAGGCGTGGATTGAGCGGCGCAGCCGGGAATGGATCGCGTTGGCCCGCGCCGGTGAAGCCCAGGGCTTCGATCAGCGCGGCGCGGGTGGTGTGCTGCCAGGCTTCGGCTTCGGCACGGTCCTTGGCGCGGAAGCGATAGGGCGCTTTCTCCGGTGCGTAGAGCCGCCATAGCGCGTGCGCGGGTTGTAGTTCGAGCAATTCCTGGGGGTCGAGTTTGGTCTTGGTCATAGTTGTATCATCGGTACGGCGCGTTGACAGAGTTGAAGGGCCACGCCCCAGGGATCGCGCAACATCACGAGGAGCGAACCGTCGGTGAGTATTTGGTTGCTGACCAGGGTCGCGCCGCCGGCGATGAGCGTGTCCCGTGCGGTAGCGGCATCCTCTACGGCAAAGGCGATGTGAAAGCACAGCGGGTCTTGCGCGGCGTAGTCCGGGAGGGGGGCCGCGGAGTTGGAGTAGATTTCCATCACCACACGTCCGCTCGCGTCGGCGAGGAAGTGTGTGTGTGGTGTGCCTTGCACGGCGCGGACGATCTGCATGTGTAGATTTTCTACGTACCAGGCGGCCATTGCCGCAGCGTCGGGCACGTTAATGCCAAAATGTTCGAATTTCATCGGGGCCTCCTAAAAAGTTGCATCGTCGTCAGTCTTGTCGTCGGATAGGAGCATTGTGGCACAGTTTACGGTGAGTGCAAATCGGTGCATCCTTCACCCTGGCGAAGGTTTCTGAGCTTCGCAAGGGTTTCACTGAACGGCCCATAGATGATCGTAGAGGGCAGCGGTGCGACCCTGGTAAGCGCGCAATAGTTCAAGCGCGTGCGGATCGCCTGTGATATGCGCGAGCATCAATCGTCCTTCCTCGACGCAGAGCGCGTCGTGCAGCGGAAAAACTTCGCGTAACAAAAACTGTGCGTACTTGACGAGGCGGAATGGGCCATGCGCGCGCGGTGTCTGGCCCGGCAATGCTTCCACGGCCACGGAGTATAGTGCCTTTACACCCTCGATAAGATCGGGCAATGCCGGCGACGGCGCGAAGACGATGGTGTAGTACCAGCCGAAAAGCTCACCGGTTTGGCAACCGTGGGCATCGCTTACTCCCACGATGGGGATCGCTTTGCCGCGTGTGCGTTCGTCGTGGTAACGCGCAACCTGAAGCATATTCGATTCAACCTCGTGGAGATGATAGCCGCCGATCAGTTCCAGGGCATCGTAAGGTTGGCGGTCAAACAGCAGCGTGGTCAATGTTTCCGGCACGTCATAATGGTTACGGGGATACCAATAGGGATGACAGAAAACGCCCAAACCTCCACCACGGCGGATTTGCTCGAAACACCAGACGCACGAAGCATAAGTATAACGGTCTACCTCTTCGGGAAAATCTACAAGTGAGTCGGCGATAGCCTGCACTTCATGTTGATAGTTCTCGTCTGCAAAGAGCGCGTTGAGGCTGAAACTTCCGCCGAAATTGACAATGTGCACGGGGTTGTCCGGCGGATGGACCTCTTCGCCGGGGTAGAGGCGCAGGTCTATTGGAACATCGGCGAAAGTATGGATGGCTTCCAATGAAGGAGTATAGCGACGGTGATCGGTGATGGCCAGGAAATCCAAGCCGATGCGCCGTCCCGCGCCGGCGATGTAGGCCGGGGATTCCTTCCCATCCGAATAATAACTATGAATGTGAAGGTCGCCTTTGTAGGGACGGCGCACAAATAAATCATCGTTCAAGGCATAGAGATGGGCTGCGCCCAGCGGCTTCTCGCGGGTACCGAAGATCAACTTGTATTCCTGTTCGCTTTCGAAGCAATGGCGCACTTGCAGGGTGTCCTCATACACAGTAGGTTTGAGCGCAATCGGCGGTAGATGACCGGTGGTTTGGGTTCTGCCTCCTTCTGCCGGGTAGAGGGCCACTTCCGGCATGGTGATGATAGAGCGGGCATGATCGAACAACGGGCGAACGGTAATGGTCGTCTCATGTCCAACGCGGACAATTTGGGGATGAATGTCGAAGTTATGGTGGTCGTTATGCATTGTTATTGTTTAGCTCCTTGAGGTGTCATGCAGATGCCTTGTCACTGCTTTTACAGAGGGATTCGCCAGGCGCGAAACTGTATGCTTTGAGACAGGGAGGGATATCAGGCGATTTGGATTGCCCCTGCGGCTGGAGGATCAAAATCCTCCGGCCAGAGGGTATATTGGTTATAAGTAGCTTTGTCGAGGAAGACGCCGTCTAAACGGGCTTTGGTGAAATTTGTCCACAACAATATCGTACTGTGCAGATCCGCCGCCGTTAACGTGGCTTCCTCTAGGTTGGCGCGCAGCAAGTTCGCGCCGGCGAGATTAGCTTGAGAGAGATCGGCCCACTTGAAATTCGCCATGATCAAATGAGCATTACGCAGATCGGCAGCTCGAAGATCGCTCCCCGTGAGGGTTGCTCCACCAAGCTCCACATTGTTCAGACGACTTTGCTCCATAACGCTCCAGCCCAGATTCGCCCCGACCAAAATGGCCTGGCTGAGATCGGCCCTTTTCAACAGTGCACCCACTAAATTTGCGCCTTGCATATTTGCATTGGCGAAGTTCACGCCATTGAGCTCTGCTTCGGCGAGGTGGACGCGCTTGAGATTAGCCTGGGATAATCTGATGAGCGGCGTGTTGGTGGAAATCAAGCCGGCGTTGTACAGAGCTTGTACGAGCTTGCCCTTTTCGAGAGGCGTACTGTGCTCCAGAATGGCCAGCGTTCGCGCCTGAATGGCAGCTTGGATTTCGGGTTGCCGGATTTTGTTTGAAGTCAGTAGGGAATCCAGCCAATACATATATTCGGTAAATGAAAGTAGCGGTTCTTTCTCACCGAGGAGGGGCGTTGTGGTGACCTCGCTGACTTCGCAGAAGGCGCCGAAGGGTTTACCGGTCAGCTCCAAACAGAGCCGATTGAGCGCATCGAGGATCTCGGCATGCGCAATGGCCCGCTGGGTCGCCGGCAGATCGGTCGTGGGCGGCGTGATCAAATTCTCGACCAGACGTTGTTGCAAGATACGCAGGGTTGGCACGTGAGGATGGTCATCGCCTATGGCCGCGATGAGTTTTTGTAGCCCCTGACGGTAGTATTCGAACAACATTTTGGTCATCGTTTGCCCTTTATACCACAGTGAACGCGCCCGGTGTTCATGGACACCTTCTCTAAAAATAGCCACTGAGGACACAGATTGCTCCATCCCTATCATAGCGCGTTCGACGAAAAATGGCAACTTGATCCCTATAATATTGGGTTATGATTCGGTTTAAGAGGTATTGACGTAGATGATGTTTGTGCTATGATTAATATAGCGCGTACGAATATCCTGGTCTTGCAGGATGTGGTGTGGTTGTAATGAAAAACTAGCCACGAATTGAAGACCGAGCCAAAATCTGCCCGCTCTGCCGGTAGGAATTCCGGGGAGTGCTCGTGTGGGCTCAGGATAAGCTGTGGCTGCACATACCCTATATCAGAACGCCTAATGTTCCTAATTTTTAGAGGAGCAGCGGGGGAACCATATGGGGGGCGAGTCGGTTGGGAGACCGTAGGGCGAGCTTCTTCGGCCCGAGCCCGTCAGCTAACCTCGTCGGCGTGGAAGAAGGCACCTGGTATTAAGGTGCCCTTTTTCTTTTAGGGCGCCTTATTGGTAGACTGACCAATAAGGAGGATCTTATGCATGATACAAACCGGTCGGTGACTCCGTTACCGGCCCAACCGAATTTTATGGCCCACTTGCCTTCTTCGGTAACCTCACTCTTGCAGGCTGCCGGTGTTCGGCCTGACGATATCAAGCTGACGGCCCAATCAGACCTTGCCCCCGATGGACGCTTTGGCGAGCAATGGTTGGTGATGGATTCCTACGACCTGTGGGTCATCGAACGGTGCAACGGCACCGCCCGGCTGCGGCATAGGTTCCCTTTGGATAAGATTACAGATGCGAAGGTCGAACGTTGCGTCGGCAATGGTTTGATGCAGGTGACGGTGGACCAGAAACCGCAGGTGTTGCTGCATTATTCTAATGAGTTGACCGATCGCTTTGGACGGGTGGTGAACTATTTGCGTGCACGGGCGGAGTACGGGGCTGCGATTCCCATCCCTGATCCCATGGCTGCCAACCACATATGTCTCGTATGTGGACGTTCGCTGGTGGATACCTCGTCTAAAGTTTGCCCAAGTTGCATTCAGCGTGGCAAATTGTTTCGCCGTTTACTGGGCCTGGCCCGTCCCTATTGGGGCAAGATGGGCCTCATTGTATTTCTCTTGATAGTGGGGGTGGGGGTAGATTTATTGCCGCCCTATTTGACCCGCATTCTCATTGATGATGTACTCAAGGTTGCGGAAAGTACGGCAGGCAACCCGGCGTTGTTATCCTGGTTGGTCGGAGCCTTGTTGGGCACCCATATTGTTCGTGTGTTTCTCACCATTATCACCAACTGGTTGACCATTAACGTGAGCGCCCGCTTTACCTCCGGCATCCGCGATAAACTGTTCGCCCATTTGAAAAAGCTCTCTGTGGACTACTTCGACAAAAACCAGGTGGGCCGTTTAATGACACGGGTGAACCAGGACACAGAAGAATTGCAGGGCCTTGTTTCACAGATGACGACATTTGCCTTGAATATCATGTTGGTGCTGGGAATTGGCGTGGTGCTGTTTACGATGGCCCCGTCCTTGGGCCTGTACGTGTTGATCCCCACACCTTTTGTGATGGCGGCAGCCTATTTTTATTATCGCTATATGCAGCCTCACTTCCGACGCTTCTGGTTGGCCCGCTGGCGCTTAAATGCCATGCTGAATACCTTCCTCTCCGGTGTGCGTGTGGTGAAAGCCTTTGCTCAGGAGGACGAAGAGGAACGACGCTACCACAACCGTAATACGAACTTGCTCGATTCGCGTTTGCAGGTTGATCTGGCATGGAGTAAATTCTTTCCCTTGATCTCTTTTGCTTTCAGTGCCGGCGGACTGCTTATCTGGTACACCGGCGGTAAGGCCGTGCTGGCCGAGCACATTACGCTCGGTACACTGATGGCTTTCTTGAGTTATTTAGGAATGTTTTATGGACCGCTTTCTAACCTCACCCACATCAGCCAGGCACTCAACCGTTTTCTCACCATCTCGCAACGGACCTTTGAGCTTTTGGATGAATCACCGGAGAAAGAGCCGTCACGGCCGCGCGCCATGCCCCGCCTTGGCGGCAAGATCGAGTTTGACCGAGTGACCTTTGGGTATGATCCTTATTATCCGGTGATCCGTGACGTCAGTTTCACCGTGGAGCCGGGGGAGATGGTGGGGATCGTGGGGCATAGTGGCGCCGGCAAGACGACACTGGTCAACTTACTCTGCCGTTTCTACGATGTGACGCAAGGGGCGATTCGTATTGATGGGATTGACATCCGGGATCTCTCGATGGAGGAAATCCGCCAACAAGTTGGCATTGTTCTGCAGACACCGTTTCTATTCTACGGGACACTGGCAGAGAACATCGCTTATGGTAATCCTCATGCCAGCCGCCGTGAGATTATCGAGGCTGCCAAGGCGGCCAATGCGCATGGGTTCATCACCCAACTCCCTGAAGGCTATGACACTATTGTAGGCGAAGGGGGGGGCCGGCCTTTCCGGTGGCGAGCGACAGCGTATCTCCATTGCGCGCGCGATTCTGCACAATCCGCGTATCTTGATTTTGGATGAGGCGACCTCGTCGGTGGATACCGAGGCTGAGCGTCAAATCCAAGAGGCTTTGAACGAATTGGTGAAAGGACGCACGACGATAGCGATTGCCCATCGTCTTTCGACATTGTACAACGCTGACCGTATTCTGGTTATTAACCACGGCAGATTAGAAGAGCAGGGGCCGCCCAGACAGTTGTTGGCCAACAAAGGTCTGTTCTACCACCTTGTCCAGATGCAGACCCAACTGGCCAGCCTTGACGGTGTGGCGCCGTTGTAGGAGGAATTATGCCCCGTGCCTTTGAGGTGGTTTATTTGAAGCCGACGCAGGTCTTTTTCGAGCGTCAGGGCGACACATTGAGCATGACGTTATATGCCGACGATCCGGCAACTGCCGGCACCTCCGCCGTCCTCCATTATCCGCGGGTTGCTTTGCGAGCTTGTTTTCCGGTATCGGACAACACCACGTTTCTCTCGGTACGTGATGCTACCGATGAGACGATGCCGGAGTTAGGCCTTATTGAAGACTGGCAGCAATTATTACCTGAGAGCCGTGAGGCTGTGGCGGCCGAATTAGCACTGCATTATTTCGTCCCTAAAATCACCCGGGTCTTTAGCATTAAGGAAGAGCTAGGTTTTCTGTATTGGTCCGTCCAGACCGATAAGGGGAATAAGGATTTCGTGATGCGCAACAGCGTAGTCCATTATGCCCGTGAGGTCTCACCTGGCCATTGGCTGTTGATTGATGTCAACGAAGCCCGATACGAAATCCCGGCGGTCGCGGCATTGGAAGCGCATAGCCAGAAACTTGTTCGGCAGTTCTTATATCTCTAGGGATGTTTGTTTTTGCGTTCTCCGGGGGTGGCAGGGTCTCCGGTTGTCGTTGTTCCCTGATGGAGTATAATCCGCGTATTCTTGAAGAAATTTTCCGATTTTGACGAAAGGAGAACTAGCGATGAAGTCCTGGCCGGTCACTGCCCTCAATATGGTCTATTTGTGCTTCATAGGGGCCCTTTTCCTTGCCGCCATCGCGCGCATGCTACGTTCGAGCACCGAGCGCCGGGGCGACAGCCTCTGGGTTCTGGCTGCCTTTTTCTTGCTCGTGTTTGGCGATTCGTTTCACCTCGTCTCTCAGGCTTATGATTTCATCGTGGGGGTCAATCCGCCGTCGCCATTTTGGGGCTTGACGTGGATCGGCTTCGGTCGCTTGGCCAGCTCGTTCACGCTCACTATTTTCTACCTTTGTCTGCTATTTTACTTTCGGCGTAGATTCGACCTGCCGTGGACGGGATGGATGTGGCTGTTGCCGGTTAGCTTTGTGGTACGGTTAGTGTTGCTTGCTTTTCCGCAGAACAACTGGGACGGTGAACGGACCCTGTGGAACATCTGGCGCAACATCCCCTTTGTGATTCTGGGAATGGGTGTGATGACACTGCTGTTCCAAGCCGCGTCGCGTCATCCATCGCCGCTGGGCCGTCAATTGCGGGCGCTGGCCTATGCCATTTTGATCTCTTTTGCTACCTACACCGGCACCGTTGTCGGTGTGTTCTGGCATCCGGCTTTTGGCGCGCTGATGCTGCCCAAAACGATCGCTTACATGGTGGTAGTCTGGCTATTGTACTCCATTACGTTTCGCCTATCCCGCGAGGCCGATGAAACAAAACTTGTGACTTCTGCATCACCGTCCGTCGGATGAAAATGACGATCGGCCTACCGGCCTAAAGCTTACCGACTCCATGCCTATCCGACTAACGACCGGCGTTGTTTCCCAGTACCGCCAACCTGGATCAGGACGCAGATGTTCGCAGATTCACGCAGATAATTTTCTGTAAATCTGCGAAAATCAGCGTGAATCCGCGTTCGATACCTTGTTCGGCTTGTTCAGGAACGAGTCTACTACTTAAGGAGAATCCCATGGCTAAACCGATTACAATTCAGGACATCAAAGTTATTCTAACGCAACCTGCCGGTTCGCGGTTGGTGATCGTCAAAGTGCTCACTTCGGAACCCGGCTTGTATGGCTTGGGCTGTGCGACGTTCACGCAGCGTTTTCATGCGGTCGTCGCAGCCCTCGAAAAGCACCTCATTCCTTTTGCCATTGGTCGGGATGTGGCACGCATTGAGGAATTCTGGCAGATGGCCATGGTGCATGGCTATTGGCGCAATGGCCCGGTGCTCAACAACGCCATTTCCGGTATTGACCAGGCATTATGGGACATCAAAGGCAAGCTGGCGAACATGCCGGTCTACGATCTGTTGGGGGGCAAATGCCGTGAGGGGGCGGCGGTCTACACGCACGCCGACGGGCGCACGCCGGAAGAAGTGGCCGAGAACGTGAAAAAGTTCATGGCCGAGGGCTACCGCTATATCCGCATTCAGATGGGGGGCTACGGCGGGCGCGGTGATAAGATGGTGAAACCCGAAGGGGCGCCCGAAGGCGCGTATTACGATCCGCGTGCCTACTGTCGTAACATGGTGCGGATGATGGACTATGTCCGTCGCGAGGTCGGTGACGAAGTCGAATTACTACACGATGTCCACGAACGCTTGCAACCGATTGATGCCGTGCGCTTTGCCAAGGATGTGGAGAAGTTCAACCTTTTCTTCCTGGAAGATGCCCTTGCCCCGGAGGATATTGCTTACTTCCGCCATATCCGTCAACAATGTGCCACGCGGATGGCGATGGGCGAGCTATTTAACAGTCCTCACGAATGGCAACCGTTGATCGAAGAACGCCTGATTGACTTCGTGCGGATGCACGTCAGCCAGATGGGAGGGCTCACGCCGGCGCGCGCCGTGGCGCTGTTTGCCAATATGTACGGCGTGAAGACGGCCTGGCATGGCCCCGGCGATACCTCACCTGTTGGTCATGCGGCCAATCTGCATCTGGATTTATGGGCGCCTAACTTCGGTATCCAGGAATGGTGCCGCTTCCCGGAGCATGTTTACGAGATGTTCCCCGGTCTGCCTGAGGTGCGCAACGGCTATATGTACCCCAACGATAAGCCCGGCCTGGGCATTGATATTGATGAAAAACTCGCGGCAAAATATCCTTGTGAGGACGGTGTGGAGTGGTGGACCCAGGCCCGTTGGCCCGACGGCACGCCGGCAAGGCCATAGATGATGCGCGATTTTGAAACTACCGGCGACCGTTAGCCTGCGAGTTGAGGTAACCATGCGAATTGACTTACACGTCCACACCGTAGAACGTTCATCGTGTGCAGTTTCCGGCGAAGAAGAGCAGATTTTGACCGCTATTGACCGTGGCCTGGATGCGATTGCGATTACCGACCATGCGCGTCTTGTGCCACCTGAGCATGTGGAGGCCTTGAATCGGCGGTATGCGCCGTTTCGTATCTTCGGCGGGATAGAGATCACCGTTCACGAAAACGAGGATTTGCTGGTGCTGGGTGTTCACGATCCCCTCTTAGAATCTGTGAAGTGGACCTATCCGGCGCTGTATACTTTTGTGCGTGAACGAGGCGGCTGGATTGCCCTGGCACATCCTTTCCGTTATCATCCCGATATTGCCGTTGATATTGCCCATTATCCGCCGGATGCCCTGGAAAGCTGTTCCACCAACATTGCCCTGTCCAATCAACCTCGTATCTGTGATGTAGCAAAGCAACTCGGTATTCCGCTGATCTGCAATTCTGATGCCCATGCGACGCATGCGCTTGGGGTGGGGTATAACCTGTTGAAGGAAGAGCCGGTGGATGAAGCCGATCTGGTACGCATCTTACGCGCCGGGGCGTATGTTGGGGTATGTACCATAACATAAGGCGGGTCAACGACCCGCCCTATATCTTCGCGGCATAGTTTTGTGTCGCTAACGCGCCGGTAGTTCGCAGCTCAGCTCCGGTCCTTCAGGATGGAGTGCGAGGTAAATTTTTTCCGCCGAAAGAGGTAAATCATTGAAGCGGATGCCGGTGGCGTCATAGAGGGCGTTGGCAATGGCCGGCGCGGTGGGTACCATCACATGTTCGCCGACGCCGCGGGCACCCCAGGGGCCGTCTTCCAGTGGCGTCTCTACGATATCGCCGTGAATCTCGCGCGGCGCGTCGAGGGCCGTGGCGATCTTGTAGTCCACGAAGCTGCCGTTGATGGCCCGTCCTTGTGCGTCGAACCGTAAACCCTCGAAAGCGGAACTCATCCCGTGAACCGCGCCCCCCTCGATTTGCGTCATCACCAAATCCGGATTGATGGCTTTGCCGACATCGTACGCGCTGGCGATCTTGATCACTTCCATTTGACCGGTCTCGGTGTCCACTTCGACTTCCACCGCTTGTGCTCCGACGGTATAGTGGACAACAGCGCGTTCTCCCTGGCCCGTCTGCGGATCGAGGCCGGTGACATAGGTGGGCATGAACTTACCGCTGCCCACAATCGGCCCGCCCTGCCAGCCCGCGAAGTTCTCATTAGGCAGGCCGTAGACCACCATCTTCTGTAACGGCTGCTCACGCTCGGATTTGTAGGAAATGACCACGCCATTTTTAATGTCCAGATCGGCCGGCTCTTCGTTCCAGTATTGCGCCACGATGGCGAGGATTTTGTGCCGTGCCTCTTCCGCGGCCGCCTTGACCGCGTTTCCCATTGACCAGGTGAGGCGACTGGCGACGGTTTGCCATTCATAGGGGCTATACTTTGTATCCACCGGGTTGGCGGAGATGCGTACCCACTCGTAGGGCACGCCGAGCGCCTCGGCAGCTATCTGTGCCATCACGGTGAATGCCCCTTGCCCGATCTCCTGTCCTCCGAGGTAGACGTTGACCGTCGCATCTTCGTTGAAGCGCACGACGGCGGAACTGCCGGGGTTGGGCGGCATGGCCGGCGCCTTCCACATAATGGCCAGACCTTTGCCGCGCACCTTTGTCCCGAACTTGCCGGGTCTTTGCAGACCTGTTCGCTCTCTTTTCTCCCATCCAATCGCCTGCGTCACTTTATCAATGCACGTGACCAGATCAATTTGCGGCATCGTCATGCCGGTCAAAATCGTATCGCCGGTGCGGACACAATTGCGGCGTTTGAAATCGGCCGCATCCATACCGATCTTTTCGGCCAGACGATCCATCATTTGTTCCAGGCCCCAGTGGATTTCGGGCATGCCGAAACCGCGCATCGCACTGCCGATGGGGTGGTTGGTATAGACGCAGTACGAGTCGCCTTTGACATTGGGCACGTCGTAGGGGCCGGTACAGGAATAGCCTGCCGCGCGTGCGATATTGACGCCGTAATCGTTGTACGCCCCGCCGCCAAAGTAGTAGGCAACTTCCATCGCCAGCAGATTGCCCTCGGCATCGCAGCCGATCTTGTACTTTCCAACGAGGCTTTGCCGGACGTTGGTGGCGATGAATTCCTCCTCGCGCGTCATCCGCACTTTGACCGGGTGGCCCTTGACTGCTTTGGCCATCAAGACGACGTTGGCCTCAATCGAAATGCCGGCCTTGCCGCCGAAGCCGCCGCCGATGTACGGTGAAATCACCCGGATGTTGCCGTGCGGCACACCGATACTGTTGGATAACAAGTCGCGCTGGGCGAACGGCGACTGTGAAGCTGCCCATAGCGTTACCTGCCCATCCAGGTCCCAGCGGGCCACGGCCACATGCGTTTCGATGGGCGCGTGTTGAATCTGGGGGAGGGTGTAGGTATCTTCAACGATGGTTGCGCATTGTGCCCACACTTCTGCGCTGACGCCTTCATCGGAAACGTTGCCTTTGCGCAGTTTGAAGTGTTCGGAAATATTCGTTCCCGGCTCCGGGAAGATGAAGTTGACAACTTCATATTTACCCAGGTCGGGGTGGATGAGCGGCGCGTCGGGTTGGGCCCCCTTGTAGGGATCAAAGACCGGTTCTAGCGGTTCGTACTCCACCTCGATCAGTTGAGCGGCCGCCTCCGCGATTTCTTCGCTGATGGCAACGACGCCCGCCACCGATTCGCCCACATAGCGCACGCGGTCGTAGGCAAAGATGTAGCGGTCTTTGAGATACAGCCCCAGGCGGGTTGGATTATCCTGGCCCGTCACCACCGCTTTGACGCCGGGGAGGGCCAGCGCTTTGCTTACGTCAATCCTTTTAATCAGCGCGTGGGCGACCGGGCTATGGAGGATCTTGCCGTAGAGCAATCCCGGCCCAAAGGCCATATCATCTACGTATTTCGCCGCCCCGGTCACTTTCTCGAACGCATCCACGCGCGGGACGCTTTTTCCGACAGGATTTGAAGTTTGTTGAGTCATTGTTTCCTCCAGTTTGGTTGCTGGTTACCGGTTACTCGTTACTGGTTACTCGTTACTGGTTACCGGTTACTCGTTACCTGCTCTTCACATCTAGCAACAAGTAACCAGCTTCCAGCAACAAGCGACTAGCTTTCTACCACATCCTGAATCGCCTCGACGATCCGCGTGTAGCCCGTGCAGCGGCAGAGATTGCCGACGAGCGCGTAGCGGATTTCGGCTTCGGTGGGATGCGGGTTGTGATCAAGCAGGGCTTTGGCGGACATGAGCATCCCCGGCGTGCAGAAACCGCACTGGACGGCATTGTGGGCGATGAAGGCGGTTTGGAGGGGATGTAGATTGCCGTCCTGGCTCAGCCCTTCGACGGTTTCAATCATTGCGCCGTCTGCTTCTGCCGCGAGTACCTGGCACGCATTGACTGCCACGCCGTTCATGATAACGGTACATGCGCCGCATTCGCCGTTCTCACAGCCGACTTTAGGGCTGGTGATGCCGAGTTGTTCGCGCAATACCTTGAGCAACGTATGATGCGATTGGACGGCGATGGTGTAAGCATCGCCATTGACGGTTAGAGTGATTTCGTGTAACATCAGGCCTCCTTTTGCGTCAGAATGTTCCGACGTTTTAACGTTCCGACGTTTCAACGTTCGCCTGTCCCAGCGCTAAAACGCGCCGAATCGCCCGCCGGGTGATGTTCACGACCATCATCTGCCGATAGGCGGCGCTAGCGCGGACGTCGTCAATAGGACAGCAGCAGCCGTAGGCCGCCGCCGCAGCTTTGTCAATATGAACAGCGTCGTGGCGCTCATTGAGAATTGCCTCTGCCTGGGGTGCGCGGATAGGAGTAGGGGCCACTGCGCCCAGGGCAACCCGCCAGCGTTGGCCGCTGTTGTACGGATAGGCCAGCACTGCGACACTGACAATCGCCAGATCGCCCGCTTTGCGGCGGCTGAGCTTTTCATAGACACCGGCGCTGCCTGCCGGGGGTTTGGGAATGAGAATCGCCAAAATCAATTCGCCTTTTTTTAGCACATTGCGCTTGGGGCCGGCGAAGAATTTGTCAATTGGAATCGAGCGGTCGCCCTCTGGCCCTTTGACCAACACAGTCGCTTCCAACACGAGCAACGCCGGCGCGGAATCGGCGGCGGGTGAGGCTGTGCCGAGGTTGCCACCGAGGGTCGCGCGGTTGCGCACCTGCTCGTTGCCCATCGCAGCAGCGGCTTGCGCCAGGATATCCCAATGCGTGCGCACCAAGGGCGAGTGTGCAATTTCGTTCATCCGTATTGCCGCGCCGATATAGAGACACTCGCCGGGGGCACAACCACAGCATGGTGTCACTCTTTCCACCGTGAGCTCGCGCAAACCGGGTAAGCCTTTGATGTCCACTACACCATCCGGTTTCCATGCGCCGTCGCGAGTGTGGGGAATGAGATCGGTTGCTCCGGCTAGTGGATACATGACTTTATCGGGTAAAGTTAACAGCTTGAACGCCTCATTGAAATCTTTTGGCTTGTAATAATCGAATGGTTGCATAACTTTCTCCTTTTTCGGCCACAGAGCTTCCAGAGTTCCCAGAGTTTTCTCCCCCCTCTGTGGACGCTTGCTCTCTGTGGCAAGAACTATGCGCTACTTCGTTTCACGCCGTCTATTTTTCGGCCACAGAGCTTCCAGAGTTCCCAGAGTTTTTTCTCCCCTTGTGAACGCTTGCTCTCTGTGGCAAGAACTTATGCGATGATTCGTTAAGCCCGGTCCTAGTTGCCGATGCACTTCTATCGCCGCGCCGATAATCTTCTCCGTCAATGGATCGGCCATGATGCTCCTTTGGGCTACAGCGTTTACAGAGAACACAGAGTTTTTTTCTCTTTCACTTCGTGAACTCTGTGTTCTCTGTAGCTGAAAACTTACTCGATGCTATTGCGTTCTTGGACGCCGAAGCGAGAAGGTGGGAGCAGGATGAAGAGCACGTTGATCAGAATACCCACGATGGCGGCGAAGACGATAGCAGGAATCCCGTCGGGGAATAATACGGGAATTTTGAACGGGAACAGGCCGTTAGGCAATGCCAGGTTGCCGCCGATGCCCAACACCAAGATCGTCGCGCCGATGGCGAGGTTTTTGGGATCGAAGAGATTGACTTTCTCGCTCTGTAGCAAGGCGATACCTTGTTTGCCGATGACGCCGAACAGATAGATCGCCAGACCGCCGGTCACGGCGACCGGAATCGTGTTGATCAACGCGGCCAGCTTACCGATGAAGCCCAGGGCCATCGCAATGCCGCCCGCCGCCATGAGCACGGCGACCGAGTAGTTGCGCGTGATGGCCATCAGCGAGTTGTTCTCGCCATAGTTTGTGCCCGCGCAGCCGCCGAGCAAACCGTTCAACGCATCGTTGCAGCCATCGGCGACCAAGTTTAGACCGATGAGCTTTTTGATCTCCAGCGGTTTGCGTTTGAGGTCCTTGGCGAGTTGATCAATGTATAGGCTCATCTGATACAAGTGCGCAGTGGATTCGGGAATGGTAGCAATGGCAATCAAGGCTACACTGATCGCCATGCCCCACGCGCGCCCATCGCCGAAAGCCGGGAAGGTGAAGTTAGGCATCCGTACCCATGCTGCCTCTGCTACCGGGCTGAAGTCCACGATGCCGAAAATCAACGAGATGACATACCCGGCAATGGCCCCCAACAAAATGGGCAACATCCCGATCAATCCCTTACCCTGCAAATATACGGAGAAGGCAATCGTCAAGATGAGGGTGATGAAAGCGATGGCCCAGTTAGCCGACGCCATATTGAGCGCTGCACCGGCCAGCGCAATGCCGATGACAATGGCGACATTGCCGGTGATGACGGGGGGCAAGGCTTTATCCAGCCGGTCTTTGCCGATGCGTTGAATCAGCAACCCTGTCAGGATGTTAAAAAGACCCGTACATAAAATACCTACCTGGGCCAGTCTTACGCCCTCCGGACAGTATACCGCGCTGGAGTTGAAACAATCCGGTACATACTTGGACATCACGGTAATGACGACGGTGATATAGCTGAATGACGAACCGTAGTATAGAGGAATTTTGCGCTTAGCAACCAGGAGGGCGATAATCGTGCCCAGGCCGGAAGCAAACAGGGTTACGCCGACATCAAATTTGGTGAGGATGGCGACCAATACGGTGGCGGGGAACATCGTCAGTACTTGCTGGAATCCTAGACTCAACATTGCTCCCCACGGAGGGACATCTTCGGGCATATAGCCGATGAGGGGAGCATCTTCAGATTTTTTAGCCATGGACGTTACTCCTTTCGTGAATTGAGAATAGTGAATTGAGAAATCAAGATGATAAAAAGGTAAAAGGTTGAGGTACAAGCATTATTTGGAGTATTTGTGCAATATCTTTCCTCCTGCCATGAATTTTACTCACGCTGTATAGCGCTTGTAAGAGCGTGAAAATGGAACCATGGAGCCGCTTCCGGCTTTCTTGACGCTGCTGGCGCCTTAGCCGTTTTTGCCCCCAGGACTTGCCAGACCTTCCGGAAAGTAGCACGGGGTTGAACTTCCCGGAAGGCCGTTTCTGATACGCTTACTATATCCTACATTGGCGCAAATTTCAACCCGTATACCGGCTCGTCATAGACATAGCGCACCGGTTCCCAACCGGCTTGCACGGTCATGCCGACTTGCAAGTCGGCGGCATCCTCCGCCTTGATCTGTCCCATTGCCTTGACGCCGTTCTCAAACTGCGCGATCCCGATGATTAAAAAACGCTCATCGAAGCCCCACGGCAGGTTGAAAATCTGTGTGAACGTGAGCAATGTGGCTTTGCCCTCCGGTTTAATTTCCTCGAATTCGCGGTGCTTGCAGCTCAGGCAACGCTCGTGCTTGGGATAGTGCACGCGCCCACATTTCTTGCACTTGTATGCGGTGATTTTTAGCTCGCTCATTGTTCTACCCTCTTCAGGATGAAGCATACCACGTTATTACCAAACCCGCCGAAGTTCAGCGTGAGGCCGTTCTGTGCGCCTTTGACCTGGCGATCTTCTGGCAGCGCATGGCGCAACTGCCACACGATGTCTACGACCTGCGCCACGCCCGTCGCGCCGACAGGGTGTCCGCGCGCTTTGAGGCCGCCGGAGACGTTGATCGGAATTTTGCCACCGAGGCGGGTTTTGCCCTTGAGCACGGCCTTGCCGCCTTCGCCTTTCTTGAAGAAGCCGACATGTTCGCTCTCGGCGATCTCCAGGATGGTGAAGGCGTCGTGTAATTCCGCCACGTGGATATCCTCCGGTGTGAGCTTGGCGCGCTCGAATGCCTGCTGCGCGGCCAGTCTGACCGCCTTGAGATCGGTGGGATCGTCGCGCTCGGCCAGGGTGTGTGTGTCGGTGGCTTGCCCGAAGCCGGCGACAAGGATGGGGACATTTTGGCTGAGCTTGGTTGCCATATCCAGAGGACACAGTATCAGCGCTGCCGCGCCGTCGCTCACCGGACAGGCATCGTAGAGGCGCAAGGGATCGGCAGCCGGTGGGTTGTTGACGATGGAATGCGGGCTGTCGAAGATGCCTTCTTTGGTGATCATCATCTCGACGTGGGCGTAAGGGTTGAGTGCGCCCATCTCCTGGTTCTTGATGGCGACCTCGACCAGCATCTCCGGCGTGACGCCGTATTTCTGCATATATAGCCGGGTGAACATGCCGGCCATGCCGGGCAAGGTGATGCCATACGGGTACTCGACTTCCGGGTGCGTCATCGTGGCGACGAAGTCGGTAGCACGCCACCCGGTCACTTCGCGCATTTTCTCACCGCCGGCCACCAAGACGAGGTCATAGTAACCGGAGGCAACGGCAAGTACGCCGTTCTTTACTGCTGAACCGCCGGATGCCGGGCCGTTCTCCACGGTTTCGGCAGCCGCGGGGAGCAGGGCCAGCCGATCCACCAGCGCGCTGGCGACGGAGCTTTGATGCTGCAAGATGCCCGCTCCCATATTGCCCACATAGACCGCATCTACGCCTTTATCACCTAAGCCGGCGTCGTCTAGTGCTTTCATTGAGGCATAGGCTAACATATCCAGCAACGTATCTTGATCGCGGCGTCCGAAGGGGATCATCCCCACGCCGATAATGGCTACATCTCTCATGGCTTACCTCCCCTTCAATCCGGCGATCTTCTCACGAATCGCCGCACCGTCGGCGACGGTCAGTTCCCGCATCGCCACATCCATCAACGCCTGCGGCACCGGGCGATCTCCTACCACCAGCCGCGGTTTGCTCTTGAAATATAGCTCGCGCGTGAGCTTATACGAAGGCGCACCGCCCAGTTCGTGCGGGATGTTTGTCGGCTCCAGCCCGTACTCGATCATCCATCGCCGGAATCCGATAGGACTTTCTGCTACGATCAGCACCTCGTCCTGGTTCAGATACTCGATGTGATGTTCCATCTTGGCGGCAAAGAGGTGCGCGCCGATGCGCAAGCCGCGGTCAATCGCCAGCGTGTGCAGGCTCATCCCTACCTTCGGCGAGTACATCCGTCCATTGACGATGCCGACGACCAGTCCATCAACCTGTCCGACGATGACGTACTCGTTCTGCACACGATAATACTGCCAGGCGATCAGCTCCGCGTACACACGTGCGCCGACGACATTGTAGTAGTCGCGTTCAATAAACAAGGTCGGAAGCACCGATTTGAGTAACTGCGGCACATCCGCCCGCGTCACCTCTCGGACAACCATCTTTTTGCCGTTCGCCAGCGTGATGACCTTCGGCGGATACGGCGCCTGCGGGAACTCCGGAGGGCGCAATACTTTTTCCAACTCCATATCTACGGCCATAAACCTATCTCCTTGTGAAAGTTGAATGTTGAAGGTTGAACGTTAAAGGTTGCTTTTGTTGGGTAACTTGCCACTTTCGACCCGAACCTTGCAACCTATTTCCGCGCGTTTACCTGCCGATTGAGGTTCTCCACGTGTTGTGGGTTGAACGCATCGCCGAATTTGGTCTTGGGGAGGGCGGCTTTTTGGGCTTGTAGCGCCTCGTACTCGTCGTCGTCCAGGAAGGCGACGCAACGCCCGATGCACGATTCGCCGTCCACAAAGCGCCAGGGGAAGAAGCCGATCTGCACGCGGCGGTTGATGAGCAGGTCAATCTCGCCGCCGAGACACTCCGCGTGGATGATGCCGGAGGGGAACATCTCGATGTGCATCAGTTGGTACTTTGTGTCGTCGAAGACCTCCGCCAGACCCTTACCGTACTTCTTCTGGAAGTGCACCTCGGCCTGCGCGGCCTGGCGCGGCATCCAGTTGCGGATGATGGTGTTCATAGGGTGATCCGCGCTGCCGCAGTCCACACCGATCCAACGTAGCTTCTTGCGCTTGGCCCATTCCGCGAATTCGCGGTCGGGGCCGGGGTGCTGCACCATGTAACGGATTTCATCGGCGTGCGGCATGTCCCAGCCGAAATGATGGAAGCCGGTGTGGATGATGAGGATGTCGCCCTCTTTGATCTCGACTTTGTCCTCGATCATCGCCGAGGTATAGATGTCATAGTCGGCGACGACATCGGACAGATCAACGACGGCGGCTTCGTGAACCAGGAAGTCCATGCCCAGGGACGCAATGTCCTTGCCGGCGGTGTAGAAATGGATTTCGCCGTCGAGGTGGGTGCCCAGGTGATTGGAGTGGGTCACGAGTTGCCCGTTCGCGCCGTTGGGCGCCAGCCGCTTGAAATATTTCACTTGCAGCGGCTCGTAGGTGGGCCACGGGGGTGTGGCAATGCCGAGGGGAATGGTTAAGTCTAATAGTTTCATAATGCAAGCCTCCTGAGATTGAATTTTCAAATCTGAAAGTTGATTTGCCGATTTTCAGATTTGTTGATTTTGTTTTGAGAGAATCTCCGCTTGTCTCCATCGTACCGGCTGGTCAAGCGCATTTGTTCATCTCAAACGGAATAAGCGTTTCCCCACCCCTGCGCCGACTGCCAGCAACGCCAGTGATGCAGAGGCGCACGGCCCACCGCGAGCGCGCGGGGCTGCTGTCGGTTCCGACGTGGCTTCGGTGGAAGGTTCGGCGGTTGCCTCTTGTGTCGGTTGTTCTGACAGGGTTGGTTCGGTCGTCGCTTCTTGGGCGGATTGTTGTGGTACGGAAGGTGGGTAGGGCGGCGTCTCGGCGGTGTAGCGGAGGATGTCATCCACCCACAAATTGCCCTTGCCTTCGCCGAGGCTGAAAGCGATGCTGTGGATGCGTGCCGGGTCCAGTTGCTTCAATCCGCTTTCGTCGGCCCACGACGCGCGCGTAAAATCGCTCCAGGGAATAAAAATGGAGTTCCAATCCGTCGTCACTTCGAAACCATATTCAAAGGGCGTGGCGGCTTCAGGATTACCGGAGAAGAGCATGAATGTGATCCACTGCCCCGCCACATCGGTACGCAGCCAGAGCGAAAGGCCACTTCCGTCGCTCCAATCTTGGGCCATCTCATAGGAACGTCCGCAACCACCCCAACTGTTGGGAGGGATGTTATAGGTTACCCGCAGGGCCGTGGTACCGCCATGCGCGTTGCCATCTGGATCGCAGGTGATGGTCGCATTATCGCCCGGCTCGGCGTACCAGAGCAGATCGCTCTCGAAGTCGTCAATGACGCCACCGGTAGCAACAACGGGGATGGCAGTAGACACCGCCGCGGCCTCGGTGGCCTCGGGCGTTGCCGGTTCGGTCGGTTCCGCCGGGGGCGGCGGCGCAACCGGTCCGGCGGCTTGCCAGCGATTATAGTAAACATTGAGCAACGGCACGAACTCGGCGGTCGCTTTGGTGTGGCCTTCTGTGTTGGGGTGGCTGTCACCGCTGGGGTAGGCGGCGTAGTTATTATTGGTGGCCTGGATATGTTCGATCTCACTGCCGTTCCAGCGGTGATGGTTATTGGGTGCGGTGAGCACGTTGTAGTAGTCGAAGACGGCGACGTTGGCGTAGGGGTAATCGGTCAGCCATTCCTTCACCAGCCAGGTGTTGAAGGCACGGGCATTGGCGGCGTTCCGGGCAGATGTTTCGCTGCGCATCAACGGCGGTGCGGTGATGACGATGAACAATTTGTCCTGCCGCGTCGCGAAGTAGCTCAACAGAGCATTGTAGACGGCCTTCGCGTTGGCGATGCTGTACTCCCAATCATTCGGCTCGTCCAGCGGCGCATCGTTAGGTTTACCTTCCAGATTGGAGTTGGGAAAGCACGACTTGAACATAATGACGACGTTCTCCCCACCGGGATCGTGAGGCAGCCGTGACCACTCACCGAAGTCGCCCACATTTTGCCCGCTCTCGTGGTAAAGCGCGTCCAGGTAAACGTCGCGCTTGGGGCCGACGAACCACTCCGGCCAGTTGGGGATGTCGGTGCGGTCGCCGATGCCATCCGGCCCCCAGCCGTAGTTCGTCGCACTGACGAAGTA